>Ga0209755_10001332_pt1 | contig 39231 bp, 29 predicted proteins | sample TergutCo191P1_FD_187301 | JGI IMG/M metagenome (GOLD analysis project Ga0209755, IMG submission 187301) | Cornitermes sp. P1 segment gut microbial communities from Petit-Saut dam, French Guiana - Co191P1 (SPAdes) (version 2) | ecosystem: Host-associated > Arthropoda: Insects > Digestive system... | reverse complement strand
GCTGTTGAACAACATAAAAGTTTTTTCTCGTTTTCAATGAACAACGCTATCTCGCCGTTTGTCCCAACATCAATAAAAAGCGCGTTTTCACCTTTGCTCATTATGTCAATAAAAGCCAAACCTGCCGTAATATCGGCTCCGACAAAAGCAGAAACGCCTGGAAGCATGGTGACTTGTGCGGCAGAGAGTGAAAGCTCTGCTCCCGAAAGTATTTGCTCATTTAAAAAATTCGGCGTATACGGCGCATACCCCATCGGCGAAGGATCGGCGCGGCAAAAAAGGTGAAGCATAACTGTGTTACCGCTGACAGCACATTGCGTAATGGCGGAAAGATTGCGCCTGCTGATAAAATTTCGCAGCATGGTTTCTACCTGATTGTTAATCGCAAAAAAAAGTTCGTTTAACCTGCCGTTTTGAGCGGCGCTAATGCGGCTCATCACATCTGCGCCGAAACTGCGCTGTGCGTTTAATTCGGAAGTTGTCTCCAATACACCGCCTGTATCAAGATCGATGAGTGACGCTTGAACATTGGTTGTGCCGATATCAATCGCGGCGGCGGCGCGGATTTGAGAGTCACGCATGTTCAAACCTTTTTAAAACAATACCCAAAGAGACAGCGATCAATGCGGCGGAAAGCAAAGACAGAAAACCGCTGCTGACCGCTATGGTAATGTAGGTATTAAAGGCGTCTCCCATCATTTCTCCCCTTACGTTTCTTCCGATAAAATATCCGACAGCGGAATTGACAATAAAAAAAATAAATCTTGATCTTTCATACCACCATAAATATCTGCAAACTTTGTTTAGCTCGCTGAAAATATTTGTTTTCTGCTTTGCGGAATCTTTCCTTTCTTCGGCTTCGTTTGCGGTTATAACACCGGCATCACAGTCCGAATCTATTGCCGTCATTTTTACCTGCACGCTGTCTGCTGAATATTCTATAGCGATCTGTGAAACTTTATTAATCATTTTATTAATAACAGTAAAATAAAAAATGACACATGCTGTAAAAAGCGCACAAGCCGTAAAAACAGCAATTATATTGCCGATTATCGGAGACGACGCGAACCTAATAATCATACTTTCAAATTCTTCGCCGAATATTAATAAATAACGTGTTACAATAACATTAATCGCAAAATTGAAAATAATTAATATTAATAAATTTTTTGGAAACGATGAAAATCCTTTGTATATTTTTACAATATAAACGTCAAGTATAATTAAAGCGGAGAAGACAAGATTTACAGCGATAAAAAAATCCAGCAAAATTGAAGGAATGGGAAAAATAAAAATAATTAAAAGCAAAAATGTTATTGCGCTGTAAACCAGTGTGCCGGATATTTTTTTATCTTGGGGCATATTCTGTCTCGAAAATCATTTTTTTCTCCTCGCCTTCTTCGTCATTATAATATATCACAAGTCTTGGCGGTAAGGAACTGAACAATCTTGACCACAATTTTTTTTCTTTTAAAGTTTCTGATTTAATAATTTTATCCTGCGGAATGAATATTGTTTTTTCTTTAACAGGTTCTGTTTTAATAAAACTTGTAAAAGCATCAAAAATGGTGTTTTGCGGAAAATGATGAAAATGAAAGCCGCCCGAGGAAGTAATCATTAATCCCCAAAGACCAGTCCAGTTTTTTTCGTCAAACAGTTTCCACCCCGAAATGTATTTACCAAGACCGCGCGTAATTACTTTTTCGCTTGTTTTTTCCTCAAACTCCTGCCAGAATGTGTCCTTCAATTGATCTGATTTTATATTAAACATTATTTTATCGTCCTTGTAGCGATTACATCAAAATTTTCATTATTCCAGTTTGAGATTAACACATCTCCCATTTTAACCGGAAGATTTACTTTTATTTTGTAAATATCTTCAAGAAGCGCGGGGATTTTTTCGCGCAGGCAAGGTGAACTTGTTTTGACAGGCACGCGATGAATCGAAAGCTCTGCGCCGTTGTTTGTATCTGCCGCTGTTTGAATACCAATGATTTGCGCAGTTGCGGTTACTGTGCGTTTCGGAGCGCGGATTTCTTCAATTGCGTACTCTTTCCCCCGAGAACATTTGTTTCCCGTAACAGAAAGATTTTGCAGACCATTACTGTCTTCTATTTCAAGAGAACAGCCTATCGGGCATACAATACATGTCAAATTTCGCATAACTATCCTTAATTAACACTGAATTCTAAAACTGATTCGGCGTTTATATCCAAACCTTCAAAATCTTTTGGATTAAGTTTAAAACTGATCATTTCCGACGGCTGAATATACCTTTCCTTTCTGCTTCGAATAACGCGGTCTCCAAGACGCATTTCCAAAACAGCATCGCTTTTTACTGTCATAGAACGCATGTAAATAATATTTTCCCTTTCGGGAGCGATTCGCGCGGGGTTCACATATCGTATATGAGAGCCGGCTTTTGTTTTAATTTGCAATGAAGGAACAGCGCCTCTCAGCCAATCCGCGGCATAATGTCCTGCTCTTCTGCTTTCTTCGCATACCCAATCAACAAGGTCATGAACATGAAGCACATTGCCGCAGGCGAAAACCCCATCTACATTTGTCATTAATGATGAATCTACAACAGGACCGTTTGTCATTTTATTCAAGTCCACTCCCGCAGCGCGAGATAATTCGTTTTCAGGGATAAGTCCGACAGAGAGCAAAATCGTGTCACAGTCTATTTTGAAACTTTTATAAGGCGCAAGAATGCCGTTTTCCATCGGAGTGACTTCGATTCCTTCAACGCAGTTGTTGCCGTAAACATTTGTAGTCTGCGATGAAAGATAAAGAGGTATATCAAAATCCTGAAGGCACTGAACGATGTTACGTGTCAATCCTGCGGGATACGGCATTATTTCCACAACCGCTTTTACCTTGCAGCCAACCCAGCTCATGCGCCGCGCCATGATCAACCCTATGTCGCCTGAACCTATGATAACCACTTCCTTTCCCGGAATGTAGCCTTCAATGTTTACAAGGCGCTGAGCCAAACCTGCCGTGTAAATTCCAGCAGGGCGCGAGCCCGGGATGCGGATGTTTCCCCGGTTTCTTTCACGGCAGCCCATTGCAAGAAGGACAGCCTTGCTTTCTATTTTTATTACGCCGCGAGGAGAGACGCAAATCAATTCCTTTAATTTGCCGGATTGTGACGCGCCGTCAGAAGTAAATTTTGTTACAGTTGTGTTTAAGTAAACATCGATTTTTGATTTTATTACGCGCTCAATAAAACGCTCCGCAAACTCAGGACCTGTCAGCTCTTCTTTAAATTCATGAAGACCAAAACCGTTGTGGATACACTGCATTAATATTCCGCCGAGATGATCTTCTCGTTCAATAACAGCGCAGGAAAAACCAGAGCTATGCAACTCCAAAGCGGCTGCCATTCCCGCCGCTCCTCCGCCGATTACAACAGCGTCGTAGGATTTAATGTTCATAGCACACCTGCCAGTACACGGCTGTTTTCTCCGTGCTTTGTCACTTCCTCGCAGGATAAACCTGTTTCCCTCATAATAATTTTAATTATCTTGTAGGTGCAAAACCCTCCCTGACACCTTCCCATTTGAGCGCGCGTAAAAAACTTTACTCCGTCCAGTGTTTTATGTCCGAGTTTCACCGCTTGAATTATTTCCGCTTCGCTGACATTTTCACATCTGCAGACTATATTACCCCACGCGGAATCTTTGGCAATACGGGTATCCAGTTCTTCAAAATTCATTTCTCTTGCGCGCGCATGATCTTCTACATACGGATCCCAGTCAGATTTTTCTTTTAACTGCAAACCAATATTAACTAAAATATTTTTAACATATTCGGCGATTGCAGGCGATGCCGTAAGTCCCGGGCTTTGAATCCCCGCTACTTGTACAAACGCAGGCGCTTTTTTCGAAGCTTCAATATAAAAATCCTCTTTTAAACAAGGACGTAAACCAGCGAATGAAGTTATAATATCATTCTGGCTCAAAGACGGTATGATCGTTTTTCCTGAAACAAGTATCTGTTCCAGTCTGTCTGCTGTTGTAGATAAATCGTCTTTATTATCGACAGCATCGGCTGTCGGACCCACAAGAGCTGTACCTTCAACTGTCGGAATAACAAGCATTCCTTTAGAAACGCCTGTCGGAACAGGAAATACAACCTTTGAAGGACAGGCTTTTGTCAGCCGATCAAGCAGATAATACTCGCCTTTTCTCGCGGTTATTTCAAATTCTTCAGCGCCGAAAATTCCTGAAACTTCATCCGCGAAAAGACCTGCGGCGTTTATCACATAACGGGTTTTTACCATTCTTCCGTCTTCTGCGCTGATATTCCAAAAATCTCCGGTTCGGCTTGCCTTATCGGCTTTAAAATCCGTTAACAGCTCTACTCCGTTTTTCTGCGCCGATTCGACCAGTGCGAAAACAAAGCGGTAAGGTTCAATGATACCGCCGCCGGGAGCGTAAAGACCGCCTACGGTATCTTCAGACAGTTTCGGTTCCAGCTCAAGCATTCTCTGGCGGGAACAGAGTTCTATGCCGCTTACATCATTTTCCACTCCCTGCAAATAGAGGTGTTCGACTGCTTTCATTTCATCATGATGAAGAGCGGCGACAATAATTCCGCACCTTCGAAAGGGGAAATTTAATTCGCTTTTAAGCCGATCGAACATTAAATTACCCTGTATTTCCAAACGCGTCTTCAGGTATTTTTTATTATGATGAAATCCGCCGTGGATTATTCCCGAATTGGCTTTTGACGTTCCAAACGATACATCCGCGGCTCTTTCAAGGATTACAGTTTTAATATTGTAAGCGGAAAGAAGGCGCGCGATATTCGCGCCGCAGACTCCGCAGCCGATAATTCCTATGTCATAAACCGATTCCATACAAATATAATATAGCGTAATAACGAATAATGCCATATAATAAAAGTATGAAGCAGGTTAGAAAAAGATTATTCATCAGCAGAAAAATGAGCGCGATGGAACGCGCCAAAAAAGTCAAATGGGCGACAGAAAATGAATATAACACTCTTGTCTTTCCGCTGGATGATAAATTTTTTAAAGGCGGAAACGCAAAGTATATAAAACTTGCCAAACATTACGCGTTTTATATTGAAGCCGGAGGACAGGATTTATCTCTTCTCTTGCCGAGAAGTTTGTTTATTTTTAAACGCGATTTATTCCGCATGGAACAGGGCAGGCGCAAAATAAAACATCATTTTTGCCCGACCAATCCCGAATCAATTTCAATTGTCGCCGATCGCGCGAAAAAATTGTTTGAACGCGCCCTGCATAAAGTATCGCCCGATCCTGTGTTTCATCTTCTGCCGGATGAAGGTTATGAAACTCTCTGGTGCCAATGCCCCGCGTGCAGAGCGTTCCGCCCGGCTGAGCAGTTTCTTATAGCCGTTAATACATCCGCGGACGCTATTGCAAAACTGGATTCCAAAGCAAAATTATATTATGTTGATTTCGACACCGAGCCTGAAGCAGCCCGCGTAAAAACAAGAGCAAATACAATAGCCGGCGAAAAATTATAAACTACCTTCGTCCTCTTCTTAACAGAATTAAACGCAGTAAACTTGCAATAGCGGTAAGCGCGGAAGCGACATAAGTTAAAGCCGCGGCGGTTAAAACTTTTTTAGCGCCTTTCAATTCTTCTTCATTTAAAACATTGTTGGAGCGAAGGAGAGCAAGCGCTCTTGATGAAGCGTTAAATTCAACAGGAAGCGTTATCACATAAAAAAGCACAGCGCCGGCGAAAAGTAAAATGCCTATATTGAATATTATGCCGGCAAAGTGACCATAGGATTCGCTTGCGGTTAAACCAAGCCCGATAATCGCAATCCACGGACCAAGCCTTGATCCGATATTGGCGACAGGTACCAGGGTGCTTCGCAGAGCAAGAGGTCCCCATTTTACTGCATGTTGAATCGCGTGTCCGGCTTCGTGAGCGGCAACGCCTATCGCGGCGATTGATGTTTTCTGATAAACAGGCTCCGAAAGACGAAGTTTTTTATCTCCGGGCGAATAATGATCCGTAAGAGAACCGCGCGTAGCTTCAATCTGCACATCTCTAATATTATTATTCTTTAATAAAATTGAGGCGGCTTCCAAGCCTGTAACGCCTTTTCTGCTTGCGGTTTTCGAGTATTTATTAAATGTAGATTTAACCATAAATGACGCCCAAATAGAAAGCAGCAGCGTGGGAACTACCAGAATTAAATAATAAGTATCAAAAAACATACTAACCTCTTTTAAAATAAAATTTTAATTGTTGATGGCAGGCGGGCTTCGCCTAACCGTATATTCAAGTTTCGCAGAAACATTCTTTTCTCCGGTGTTCGCCGCGCGAGAAAGCATTTCTTTCTGAACACGGAATTGTTTTTCTCCGCCGGCTGGGATTAATTTATTCCATTTGCCTTCACTGTTAAGAACGCTGGTATTTGTATTATCATAAAAGTAATCATTTAAAATGTCCAGTAATTCAAAACGAAGTTTTTCATCCTGAATGGGGAATAATATTTCCACGCGGTGTTCGAGATTTCGCGTCATCCAGTCAGCGCTGGCGCAGTAAATTTCATCCGCGCCTCCGTTGGAAAAATAATAAATTCTCGAATGTTCAAGATAATGATCTATAACGCTTATTACGCGGATATTTTCGGAAACTCCCGGTATGCCGGGAATCAAGGTGCAAATGCCGCGTACGCAAAGCGAAATTTTTACACCTGCCTGAGAAGCCGCATAAAGCGCTTTGACAATATCGATATCGGTAAGCGAATTCATTTTAGCCGTAATTTTAGCGGGATATTTATGTTTCGCCCTGTTCGCTTCCCTATCGATTAATTCCAGAAAACGGCGTTTAAGACCTGTGGGCGCAATTGTCAGTCTCATCATATTTTGAACATTGGAGTAACCTGTAAGCATATTGAAAATCAGCCCGGTATCGTAAGCGATGTCATCACGGCACGTAAAAAGGCAGATATCTTCGTAATATTTCGCGGTTCTGTCATTGTAATTTCCTGTTGATAAATGCACATAACGTTTTATGCGGTCGTTTTCCCTGCGCATAACCATCGAGATTTTTGAATGAACTTTCAGGCGGGATAAACCGTACACGACAATAACGCCGGCTTTTTCCAGTCTTTGCGCCCACGAAATATTCCTCTCTTCATCGAAGCGGGCTTTTAATTCAACAACCGCCGTTACATGCTTTCCGTTAAGCGCCGCCTGCTCCAGCGCTCTTACAACAGGGGAGAAAGCCGAGGATCCCGAATGCAGCCCGATTCCGGGAATCGCGCCGCCTGTTCTGTAGAGAGCGGTTCGAATCGAAACAACCTGCGGATCGGACGCGGCTTCCTGAAAAAAGCGGACAACAGGATCAAAAGATTGATACGGCAAATGAAGCATAACGTCACCCTGGCTGATCCTGTCCCAGATCGACATAGAGCCCGCGTTCGAGTCATCGCTGAAATCTTCCGATTTGTAAATCTTCCAAGGTTTCTCAATTAAATTTTCAAGGCTCGCGACATTTGCAAGGTCCATAAAATCCACAGGATTGATAGGTCCGTCAACTTCAAACAAGTAATCGTTGTCTAAAGTAAATCTGTTTGCAAGTTCGTCTCTGAGCCTCTCGCTTCCGGGAGAATAAACCATTCTGATGCACTCTGAGCTTCCCCTCCCTTCTATTACCTCAACCATAGCTTCGACATAATCTTCGTCTCTTTGCTCGTCAACGGAATAATCCGCGTCGCGGTTAATTTTAAACAACATGCTTTCTTTTACGCGGTAACCCGGGAAAAGATACGCGCCCCATGTTACGATAACATCTTCAAGCAGCACTAAAGTGAATCTTTCACTTTCACCGTTAGTTAAAACATTCTCAAAATCGGGAAGCCATATAATCCTGTCTATTACGCCCGGCAAAGGAACAATTACTTTTAATTCTTCGGAAACGCCGCCTTCTTCGCCTTGATTAATATCTTTATTTTCAGGTTCAAGCAAAAACGCCGCGTTTAAAGACCTGCTTTCGATAAAAGGCATGGGTTTTCCGTCTTCAAGGCGAAGCGGAGTGAGAACAGGATATATCTGACTCACAAAATAAGAATCCATAAAATCGAGCTGAGGAACAGACCATTCATCCGGGCGCAAAAGTGAAAGACCGTTTTTTGCAAGACCGGGAAATATTTCGTTACGCAAACATTCGTACTGCTTTTTTATTATCATACGAACCTTGTCCGTAATTTCTTTCAACTGTTCTTCCGCGGTTTTCTGCGAAAGATCGGCTTCCTTTCCTGCATCCGTATTTACCATACGCTTTAGGGCGGCAACCCTTACCATAAAAAATTCATCAAAGTTAGTTGAAACTATAGATAAAAATCTTAGCCTTTCAAGCAAAGGTATTTCATCCCGCAGCCCTTCGTTCATTACGCGCTCATTGAAATCCACCCATGACAGATCCCGGGAGAGATAAGGGACTTGCTCTGTATTATTTTTATCTTCACTCATTTATAACCCCCTAACTCAAAATTACTTTATATCCGAATACATCCTGAAACAAATTACCTTTTTCTTCTATTCCCATCATTTCAAGAGAAAGATCGTAAGCTCTGTCGGCATGAAGAACCACCGTTTCAAGACGGCGTTCAACAGTTATTTTTTTTATCTGCTGAGTATGACCTCTATCCAAAGCGTCCGCGACTCTTAATATCGAAGCCATCTTTAATACCAAAACGCGCTCTTCTCTTTGCAGAGTCATAAATTCAATATCGGAATAAGAAGGCGGCACTCCGCGATGACAGGCGATTACATTCGCGATAATTTCAAGTTCTTCCTGATGAAGCCCGAATATTTCCGAGTTCGCGACTATATACTGCCCGTGTTTGTGATGTCCCGACGCTTTTATATAAGTGCCGATGTCATGTAAAAGAGCGGCAGTCTCCAGCATAATCCTATGCCGCGCGTTCATGCCATGTTCTTTTATAAGCGCGTCAAAAATCGTCATGCAGTGACGCGAAACATGCCGTCCGTGAGGTTCGTCAAAATGAAATTTTCTTCCAAGATTAACAGCGGACGCGATAATCTGTGAAAAGAATTCACCCTGAAGCGTAGAATCAATTCCCGAAGCCAAATCGACAAGATAGCCGTCTCGTATCGTAACAAGAGGAACCGCGACGTTGGCGGCTCCGGTGCGTTCAAGAAACAGTTTTAAAACCAAAAGCCCCGGAACAAGTCCTTCCGCGTCGGCGTATAAAATTCCAAACTGCTTGATACAGTCTTCTATGCTGTAATTGCGGATTTTTTCCACAAACTTGATAAATTCTCCGCGTTCAATAATTTTACAGGTATCATTTAACTGTTTTCCGACTTGCTCGGCGGCAAGACGCGCATCAGCTCCCGCCGCGACAAGAGTGCGCACATGCGCAAGATCCATTTCCATGTTTAAAAGACCGAGCGTATTTCTTATATTTTCATTCAGATAACGCTCGTAGAAAATTCCGGCACCAAGACCGTGACGCGAATGCTGATCGATAATAATCGTTCCCATTTTCAAGCTGTGCGCCGCAACCATCTGCCCCCTGCGAAGAAGCATAATTTCCGTGGAGCCGCCGCCGATTTCTATAATCATGGAATTCGCCCGCCAAAAAAGCGGTAAATCCTGTTTTAGCGCATAACGCACAGCAAGATACATCAGCCTGTTTTCTTCGATGCCTTCAACAATGGAAAGTTTAAAACCAGTTTCCTGCTGCACTCTGTCTATAAAAACATCCCTGTTGCGCGCGGCGCGAAGAGCGCTTGTAGCGATTACATGAATATTGTTATCTGAAATTGCCCATCCTGACAGTAATTCGCGGTAATCCTGAAGAACCGTAAGACACTCCAAAATCGATTCGCGGGAAAGCAAACCAGTGGTAAAAACATCCCTTCCAAGCGAAGCGGGGCGCATTGCGCGATCGACAACATGCCAGTTTCCGTCCGAATAAATTTCCGCAACATTAAGCCTTATGCCTGTGGAGCCGATTTCAATTATTGCGGTTAAGGTAACGCTCATGGCAACCTCGATTCGGTAAAATCGAATATGAAACATCGTTTCATAGTTACAACTTATCGATGAGAATTGAGCATTTTCCGGATGGAATAGGCAGAGTTTTTTCCTTAACGCCGAGAATATTAATCGTAAAGTAGTAGAGCTTTTCGCTTTCCATGTGAATCTCCCAACCCCTGCCGCTCTTGTTGGAAAGAATTGTAATCATATTATTTTTAAGCGAAAGATTTTCCACTCCCATTATTTCAAGATTGGGAATAACCCAGTCTACTGTTTTTCTCGGAAGCGATATGGAAAGCCCGACAATATTTTCTATCGTTAAACAAATTGTAGACAGAGCATCGAAGGTTAAAAATTGCGGATGCGGGAAACCGGGTTTACCTGCCCATTTCGCGGGTCCTTCTTTTGCAGGCAGATAAGCTTCCCACAAATTTCCTCTGTGATGATTGCCGTCCGGGCTCATGGAATCCAGCATAAAATAAACATGTCTGATTGCGCATTCGCGCGCCAAATCCCAGCGTTGATAACGCTCAAGCCCTTTGATCACCATGAATGTAAGATAGGGATAAACAGAGCCTCGGTAACCTTTGCCCGTTTCATCAAATTCTTTTTCACATACGGCAAGAGAAGGGAAAGGATGAGAAGTGCCGAAAAAATTCGGGTCGGAAAGTTTTTCGATTATACGCTCGGCTTTTTCGCCGTTGGGAATTTCAGCAAGAAGCGGCCAGTATCCCGCGATTGATTTTATCGGAACCTGTTTTTCGCTTTTATTGATATCATAATAAAATCCGTCTGCGGAATTATACATTAGAGAGTTAATTCTCGTTTTAAGCGAAAAATACTGCCGCTTATATTGGAAACTGATTTCCTTGTCATTTAAAATATCCGCGAGCGCAGACATATAAAGCATATGAATCGCCATCATGGTATTAAAATCCATCATGTAATACGCGTCACCGCGTGGCAGATTAATCATTCCTGTCGCTGTCGGCGGAGTTCTATAAAGCCCGTTTGGCTTCTTGAATTTTGTATCGATCCAGTTTGAATACTTGCAAAGAATAGGTAACACATCCTTTACGCGCTTTTTATTACCGGATTTATGGTAGATATTATGCTCAGCCCATGCAAAAAGAGGCATTCCGAGCCCTTCAGGGTTGTCTTTTTCGATAACCGGCGCTCCTGAAACGGTACTATACGCGCCTCTAATGGCTCCATCAGGTTCCTGACGGTTATAAAACAGGTCTAAAGTTGGATGAGCCTGGAAAATTCGGTTAGAATATACCAAAAAAAACGAGGAAAGTATGGCATCAGTCTGTGTTACAGCCCGAGATTCGGTATAAGAGAAGAATTTACCTTCTAACCCGCTTTTATCTCCGCCGTTATTCCAGCAATCTTGTATCCATGCCCATGTTTTATCATATATATCGACAAAATCCTGGTCATAAAAGTGGATTTTGGGGAAATCATGCTTAGTCAAGAGAACTCCTTCAGATTAAAACAAATACAACCCTATAAATATAATACGAAATTGGCGGTTTTGCCATAAAATTCCGCTTATTTTGACATTTATTAATTTATTCTAACCTCGGTGCAAAGAAGATGAAAAATGAACACTTGTAAATTTTGAAATTTGAGGATAAATTTAGGGTATGAAAAGAATATACATTTTAATCGCTATATTATTATTAAGCGGAACGGCACTCTTTGCCCAAACACCGGATATGTCGTTTTACACACAGGAATACAACAGGACTGATGCAACTCCGATAGAATATCTTGATATCCTGAGAATGGTTCAAGAAGAAAAGCTCACAGGGATTGGAGATTTTTATCAAAACGCAATCAGAGTTTTTATTCAAAGACTTCCCAATTTTTCAGCTCAGCGTTATAGAACAGAGATTGAGCAAATTACCGCTCTTCTCTTCCGCGGTATTACCGCCGAGAAGCATAAACCTGCCGCTCCGTTCGTCTGGCAATTAGTTCGATATTTTGATATTGCATCTCCTCCTAACGATGGGATTCTCATGTATGAAGGGATTATAACGTTGGGTGAAATTGGCGCAAAAGAATTTGCCAACTATATTGTCGCATATCTGGAAACTTACAATGAAAGAGCAACTTCCAATCTGCAGGTTAGAGCTCAGATACAACGCGTTGTGCGCGGACTCTTTAAAACGCTGGAAGTTCTCGGCGAACCCATCGGCGTTAAACCGGTTTTTTACACTTCTATCGGCTGGTATGACAATGATTTAAAAGCTGAAGCCGCCGCTTCATTGCAAATACTCATGGATAGTCTTGGCGAAGTTATCGGAGATATTATTGCCGGTTTTATACGCGATCCTTTTAATGTTCCGTCAATTAAATTAACTGCATGGCAGTATTTACTGCAAACCCATATATCTGACGACACAAAAGGAAAAGTCGCCGCTGTAGCGCTTGAAACCAGTTATACTTTTATCGCAACATCCCGCGATTCTCAAAATGATCTGAAAATGATGCGCATGAGCGCCATCGACTTAATGCGCATAACGGGAATAAAAGACGATCAAGTTTACGCCTTCCTTGAAAGAACCTACAGAGAAGCTTTTGATTCACCTAACACAGACTTTGAAATAATTGTACAGGTTGTCAGAACTTTATCGGTTAATAAAACCGACGAAGCGATAGAACTCTTAACGGAATTTCTTCGCGGTCTTCATTCCAGAAAGCGAAGCGGTCCGTGGGGAACGATAGAAAGAGATATTATGGCGATGGTTATATTGTCTATTTCCACTACGGGAACACAGAACCGCGCTACCATCCAGCTGCTGACAGTTATTTCACGCTCTACTGTGTATACGGAAGCGGAACAGGCTTGGGCGAGGAACGCGCTGACAATATTGAACAGAAGATAGATAATTATTTATCTGCGCCGGTAATAATATTCAACTTAACGGCTTCTGCCAGAGACCTTAGTATGCCAAGCGTAGATTTAAAATGAATGTGAAAAGGATCATCGTTTTCACATTCATTGTTTTCTTTTTCATCAATAAGCGGAATTAAAAAATCGGCTACTTCTTTTAGTTCGTTCTCAGAAAGGCGCTTCATTATATTATCCAGCTCATTAAAATATTTTTCTTTTTGTGATGAATCTATATCTTTCTTTAATCCCTGCCGCGCAATCTGCGCTCCTTGTTCGCAGAGTAATCCTATATTTTCAAGACCTCGATTTAATGCGGATACTGCGTTTTCGTAGCGAACATGACGCCTTTGTTTTTCCTGCGCTTCGTTAAACTGTTCTTCGATTTTTAAAAGAGCGTTTTGTATTCGGTTATCGATTTCTTCACGGCGGTTCGGCAGCGCGAGAAATTTTTGCATATCTGCGGCTTGGAGCCCGGAAATCGCGAGCCCGTCTGAAGAAAAACTGTAATTTTGAATTTGTTTGTTTGCGCTGAACCGTGACTCAAACCAAGCCGCGTAGAGAGAAAGACGTCTGTCTGTAAGAACCTGTCCGCCGCAAAACGAACGCGCTTTAAAAGGAAAGCCATCGCGCAGAGCGCGTACTACCCATTTTTCGGCGGGACTAAAGCGATTCGATTCCGAATTGGAACGCTCTTCAAAGCGCGCGCCGTGAAAATGCGTTTTTAATTCAGGAAACGCAAGATCCAAACCGGCAATCCAAATTTCATTTGCGCCGAGAGTACGCGCGAAATCCCAAGCCGTAGTAGCTACAGATCCTCCAGCTCCCAGCTTTCCCTTTGGATCAACCTGCTTCTCGATAAAACTGCCGAGCGGAAACATTGAACTGCAAAGAAATTTATATTTAAAAGGCAAATCAAAAACCGGCGGATAGACTGCGGATTCCGCGACAAGAGCGGTTTTAATTTCATTTCTGTTTGGAACGCAACGGTCCTTCGGAACGCAGCGGTCCTTCGGAACGCAGCGGTCAAGATGCCTGCAATTCCAAAACTGTGAATCAACCACCAGCACAAAATCAGGTTCTATCCCGTTTTTAATAAAAAATCTGAGACTCGTATCAACAGCGATTATTAAACACCTTTCGTAAATATCTTTTAATAAGGGCGTAATTTTATCAAGACCGGGTCCCGCTGCCGCGAGAAATACAGGCAGTGTATTTTTATTTTCGTTTAAAACCAATCCTTCTAAACTTGAAACACCCGGGAAATCACGTATCGCATTCATGTTACGCGAAAGATTACGCACCCATCGCCGCGCAAATCTTTTATGCGTCGCGGTATTTACATCATCCCGCATCGACCATGCGCGGATTTTATCATCTATTTTTTTATACCATTGTTCATCAAGCCCCATAAGCGCTCTATTGCGAATAATCGAAGGCGGTGTTTTTTTTCCTTCATTCTCCGGCGCAATTAAATCATTAGCGATAGAAAGCGCTTCTGTTATGCTGTCTCCCGAGCCGCCGACAACAAAAATAATCCTATGCTTCCCGAGAAAAACGCCGAAGTCGCGCAGCTCAAACGCTTTTAATAAAATACTTTTGTGTTTTTCCACAACAATAACAGGGCGATTTAATTCCGCCGCAGCCTGCGCCGCGTAACCAAGTCCGAAACCGAGAATGACAACAGCTCCCTTTTCTGCGCTTACCGCTTCCGCCAGCCTCTGCCCTTCCCGCACCGGATCGCGCGGCGAGTGAATATACATACCTTTTATTGAAAGAACAGGATCGCCTGCCTGCGTTGCGTCAATTTTCAAATTCTCAGAGTTAAAATCATCGTTGTCTTGCGTACTGATCATCTCAAAAAAACCTGGGTATTGGTTCAGCAGGATATTTTTATTTTCGTTAAAAAATGACATTAAATTCTATTCCCCTCACCCTCAATCCTTTTAATTAACTCAATTGTATAGTAAAAACAGTATAATGTAACGAGGTTATAATTGTTGACAATGCGGTAAATATGCGGTATATTATATTATAGAAGAATATATCACGCATGAACACTACATATAATATTCGTATTAACAGCCAAATCCGTGAACAAGCAGACACCCTTTATAAAAAAATGGGGTTAAGTCTGTCGTCGGCAATAAACTTGTTTCTTACCCAATCGGTCATCAAAGGAAAACTTCCAATAAATGAGGTAATAGCAGAACCAGCCTATTTGAATGCGTTTTTAAATGATACCGTGGAAAATGATAAAGAAATGATACAAAGGGTTTGAAAATGAAAAAAGTTGGATATATATTAATTACCTTAATCGTATTATTAACCTCTTGTAATTTATCTTCGAATAGTGACGGAAATGATGATAACGAACCATCCTTTAAGGCGAAGATAGCTTGGGATTCAGGTTTGATAAGCAATTTTTATAAATCTCATATAGTATACAAAGACCATGTATATTTCTACGAGCGGCCGAAATCTTATAGTACTACTATAACAAAACTTGACGCAGCAACGGGTGAATTAAAATGGCGGAGCAAGCAGACATTAAAAAGTATTATATATACACAGCCTTTCATAACAGACGATTATGTATATGTTTTAATTTCACCTAATTATATATATTGTTTTAGTAACGATGAAAACAGCACAACATTAACAGCAATTGTAGAAATTGGTATTAATGGCAAATATGATTACGAAATTAATATGAGCGCAATTATATATGAGAATTATATATATATAAGTTTAGCCGATAATTTTTTCACAAGACTGGATATTAATAAAATAATGCATGATGACGATAGAATAATGCAAAAGATTGACTTGGAAATCCTTTGGGAAACTGAGACAAATAATTCCATTCAAGCAAAACCGGTTTTTTATGATGATGTTGTTTATGTCAGCACTTACAGTCCATTAGCATACAAAGTTGTAGAACTCGCGGGATTTGATATAGCCAGCAAGGAACGTGTTTTTTATACAACATTTGGAGGACCGGCTGATATTGAAGCAGGGCTTCCATTCCCCGAAAATGGCGGAGGTGTAAGCAGTAATCCTATTTTTATAAAGAATGGTACACTGTACTATTTAAATTGGTCAGTAAACGCATGGGATTTATCAGACGGAGCGTTGCTTTACAGACATGTGTTTAATGGAAGTATCCCTGATTCAGAATGGTATCATTCAACTAATTCATTGCAGCCAATATTTTATAATGGGAGAATATATAATACAAACGGCGATTCTATTTTTTGCATGGACGCAGCTACAGGTGAACTTATATGGAATGCAAAAGAAAAAAATTCCGGATCAATTAATACGAGTCCGATTATTTATAATGACAAATTATACATAGCGCTGCATCATGGATTATTCAGGTATGATTCTGAAAATGGGAATTTATTAGGAGTAGATAGATCATTTAAAGGTGCAAACATGGGAAGAAATATTCTTTACAATGACTATATGATATGCACGCAAATGTATTCCACAGCAGATGGCAGACTGATAGCAATTGACTTAGGGAACAGTTAAGAATCGAAATTACCTCAGGATTTCCAACTTGTAATATTCTTTCAATCGCGTATGCCTTAGACGCAAATATAGCAAATTATTAAATTAATATTTATATCTAATCCTACTCCAACTCAAGAATTATTTTCATTCCGCGGGTGACGGGCGAACCGGGAGCGGGGCTTTGGCGGCGAACCCAGCCGTCGCCGCGGATTTCAACGTTTAAATCGTCGCGTAACAATAAAGGAAGAAGCACTCTCTTGGCGATTCCTGTAAAATCAGGAATATTGGTTTCAACAGCGGGAAGGCGTCCTGCGGGAATGTTTACGGAAGGCGGATGGCTTATCTGTGGATTGCGTCCGCGGGGGATGCCGAGATAATCTATTAAAGATTCGGCGGCTTCGCGGATTGCGGGCGCCGCTATGCGGCTTCCGAATATCTGCCCCTGAGGTTTCATTACCGCAAGATAAAGAACCAGCGTCGGATTTTCAGCGGGTAAAAGAGCGACGCAGCTTGCGATAAAATCGGTTTCTGAATATCTTCTTGTCGCAGGATCGATGATCTGCGCTGTGCCTGTTTTTACGCCAAGCGATAAATCCTGCACTCCGGCGCGCCATCCCATTGCGCCCGCTGAAGCTGTATCCGCCATGTAAGATCGCATCGCTCTTGCGGTTTCCGCTTTGATAACGCGGCGACCTGCTCCATTCTCCCATTCAGTAACTGTCCTGCCGTCTGCCGACACTATTCTTGATATTATTTTAGGCGGAACCATTATACCGTCATTTGCGATGGCGCTTGTAGCCTGCAGTATCTGATACGCGGAAACCGCGATCTCCTGCCCAAACGCGATGGTCGGCTTTGAACGCTCTGACCAATTCTCGCTTCGCACGAGATAACCGGCAGTCTCTCCGGGACTTCCCGCGCCTGTCCGCGAACCGAAACCAAAATTGCTTAAAAACTGAAAAAAATCGCCTGAACTTATGTTATCTGAAGCGTAAGCCGCGCCGGCGTTACATGAATTAATAATTATTTCCCTCGCCGTTACCCTGCCATGAACGCCCATGCAGTTGATCGAACTGCCTCTGCTTGGAGTATAAACGCCGTTACACCTGAAAACAGTATTGCCTGTAATTGCGCCTGAATCCATGAGAGCGGCAAGAGAAAATACTTTAAAAGTGGAACCGGGTTCAAACGCGAGAATGTTCGGTCTGTTCATTCTGCTGTTAGCGTCCGAAGCGCGTATATTATTGGGATCAAAATCAGGCAAAGACGCGGAGCCGAGTATCTCGCCTGTGCGCGGATCCATCGCCGTAAAAATTACGGATTCGGCTTTTGTTTCTTCCATCGTCTTTGCCGCTATCTGTTGTAAAATATGCTGAACATGCGTATCGATAGTTAATACGACCTGAGAGCCTTTTCCGTTATTGTCAGTTCCTTCAAGAATTCTGTTAAACGCAAATTCAATTCCTTCCAGTCCTCTGTTCCGATCTCCGACAAAACCTATTATTTGACATGCGATATTTTTCTCGGGGTACACTCTTCCGACTATTGGCTGCACCATTACGCCTTTAATTTTTTTATCGTTTAACATGGTCGTCAGCCGTCTTGCAGTCCCATCATCGATCTGTCTTCTCAAATAAAGAAAATTTGATTCGGACGATGTTATCCTATTTCGAATTTCAACAGGGCTCATTTCCAAAATTAGGGACACTTCATTTGATAAAAATTCAATATCCGTAATCGAAGGACGCCAGACGCTGACATCGGCAAAGCGGATTTGAATCGCGAGAAATCGTCCGTTCCTATCCAGTATGGGTCCTCTGTCGGGAAGAGCTGCTCCCGGGCGAGCCGACGGCGGCGTGTCGCCTTTTATCATCAATATCGCATAATGAACAAGAAGATACGCAAGGAATAAAGCGAGAAAAGAAAAGACAACTATATAGCGTTTTTTAAAATTCATTTAATATCCCAGTACCTTCCCTATCACATCATTCGCGCTGATAAAACCGTAGGAACGCGAATCATACGAAGTCGCGTTATTATCGCCCTCGGCATAAAAACTGCCGTCTTCTCTGATTCCTGTGCAGCGTTTAACCGCAATATCCCCCATGGGCGTTTTAAAAATCACAACTTCACCTTCTTTTGGACCTGCCCACCGAATCAAATACCTGTTCAAAAACGGAACCTGAAGTCCGTATTTGACTCTGTTTACAACAAGTACCGCTCCGTCATGCATCGCCGGTTCCATGGAATCTCCTTGGGCGATGACAAAATCGAAGCAAAAAAGCTTCAAAGTAAGCGCTATTGCCAAAGCCAAAAATATCGATTTCATTCCTTTCTTTATATAATCCTAATCGCCTTTTTTGTCGATATACCAAATATGGCATCATTAATAGAAAAACAACGCGTTTCCAGGAGACGAAAAACATCATCACCCGGAAGCCATATTAATAAATCGGCAGGTTTTAACACCGGATTTATGAGCCAGTTCAATCAAAGAGCGCCTCATTCGCGGAAAAAGAACAAAGCGCCGGTTTTTAACGCCTTCGAAAGAACAAGGCGTAAAAGCGTAAAAATCAAAAAAACAAAAGCGCCGAGTTTGAAATTTTCCGTTCAGGCGCTGACAACCTTTGCTGTCGCTGCCGGAACTGTCGTTATAGCGGTAGCCGCCTTAAATTGGCAGGGTTTTGACATTCAAATGCAGGATATTTACGCCGCAAGACCTGCCGCAGACCATGAAGCCGAACAAAGAACAATTCAATATGCCGCAACAGGCGTATCAAGCGTTTTCGCCAATGTAAAGGCTGAAGACGCCTCCAAAAATAAAAATGATGCTCTCCCTGAGAATAACCCTCACGGCTCCCTTGTCACCTTCGACTGGCAGCAGTATAAGGTTCAAAAAGGCGATTCCGTATCGGGAATCGCGAAAAAATTCGACGTTTCTGTCGGCGCGATCATTGCGTCCAATAATATCAGTAACGCCAGAAGGCTTCAGGAAGGGACAAATTTAAGAATCCCTAATATCGATGGTATTCCTTATCAGGTGAAAAAAGGCGACAGCCTTTCTAAAATTTCAGCGTCTTTTAACGTGCCATTGGACGTTATTTTGGACGTAAATGATATAAAGAGTGATAATATTAAAGTCGGAGAAACTTTCTTTATTCCCGGCGCAAGAATGAACGACATAGACCTTAGAATGAGTCTTGGCGAATTGTTCATGTATCCTTTGCAGAGCCGTTATATAACAAGCCGATACGGAATGCGTAAAGACCCAATCAGCGGTGTTTTGCAGTTCCATGGCGGAGTCGATTTCCGAGCCAATGTAGGCACGCCGATAATGGCGTCTCTGGACGGAACAATTTCCGTTGTCAGTGAAAACTGGCTTTACGGCAAATATATTATTATGAGCCACGGCAACGGGTATAAAACAATTTACGGGCATTTAAACGCGTACTCTGTAAAGCAAGGTGAAAAGGTGGCGAGAGGACGAAAAATCGGCGAAGTGGGTAACACAGGTTACAGCACAGGTCCGCATCTTCATTTCGGTATATACGATAAAAACAACAGACTGGTAAACCCTCTGGATTTGTTGAATTGATGTTCATAGTGAGGTTTTATGCGTAAATTAATCTTCGTTTTATTGGCATTTTTAGCGGTATGTACCTTTATCCGCGCCCTTGATTCAATACCGGAAGAATACGATCTTCCTCAAAAAACGGTGGAAATAACTCAATAATATGTATTACAATTAATGTATATGACACTTGATGAGAAGTCTGCGGCTGTAACCGGCGTTTACGAGTTCAGCGAAATTGTAGACAAAGCGTGCGAAGGGCTTAAAGAAAGGCATATAAAATACTCAATACGCCGCATTCAGGAAATGGAGGACAGACTCTGCGATTTAGAGCGTGAACTCAGCGATTTCATAGGACAGAAAGCAAAATGAAAAAACTCATTTTAATATTGCTTTCCCTGATACCAGTCTTTCAAGTCTGGAGTGTCAATTTCAGTAATTTAACTGTTTCCAACGACGACAGGCTTTTATTTAAAGCCGATTTTGAAGGACAACATGCTCTCTATGTTTCATGGCTGAGCGATATGTCGGTAAAACAGCTTACCTCTCATCCCGAAAAAATATATCTTACGGAAAACGGAAGAACTCTCATTGTATTAAACCGTCTCGGAGCGTCAAAAATTCCCGTAACAGGAGGTCTTCCTTCTCCGCTTCCTGTCTACCCCTCTTTCGCAGGCGGCGCTACTCCGTTAAAAGGAAGATTGCAGGATTTGGCGGCATCAGCGGACGGACGCTGGATTCTTGTAATGGAACCTGTAAGTCCCGGCTTTGGAAATCTCCTTCTTGTTGAACTTTCCACAGGCGCGCAAAGAACTGTAAGTGAAAAAATTGAATTACCGGGTCAGAGCTTTCCCGCGAAATGGGCTCCTGACTCAAGGCTTTTTGTTTATGCAAAAGACGGCAAACTTTATTATTTTCCCATATTAAGCGATATGTCCGTTCTTGTAGATGAACGTTTCAGGATGATAGGTTCAGGCGGAATTGATTCAATTCTTTGGGGACATCAAGGCGATTTTTATTACCTCGTCGGAAATACATTATATCGCGTAACAAACCCTGAACTTTTTACAAGAACAATTTACGGCGATTTTCTTTCTATAGGCGCGGTCGCCGCGGTGCTTCCGCTTAATTTCGAACCGGGTTTTGATCATTTCTGGGTTGCGCCTGATTCGAGCGTAATTTTAGTTAATAAGAGCGGAAAAGGTTTGTTTTTTTTCCTGTTGGGAGAAAATCAAAAAGTCTCCTCGGTTCTTCCTCATGTTATTATTCCTCACGGAGCCGTTAATTTTAACGTGTTATGGCCGCCTGCCGAACCAAGGCAATCAGGACCGCGTCAGACGCGTAATCCGGCGCCGACACAGCTTACAGTTGTTTATTCGCTTGCGAATGAAACGATGGTGCTGCGTTTTGAAACAAACGGCAATTCCATAACAACTCTTAACAACAGGAGTTTTCCTCTTGCCTCAAACGCCGCCATCTCTCCTGACGGAACAAAAGCGATCTTCTGGGGAGAAAACGGACTTGAACTTTGGGATTATAAAAACTGGCGCTTGATTCAAAGACTCAGCAATAATCCGGTTTATTCATGCGCATGGATCAATAACAGGCAAATAGTCGTTGGCGGCGGAAAATTTATCGAAGATATTAATATTTCTTCATCTTCTTATCCGCGAAGGAGAATATGTCTTTCGGGAGCGGACGAGTTTGGTTTTGAAGACGGAGTAAGAGGCTCCTTGCGTATCGCGGCGAGAATCGGAACGGAATGGTTTACCTGCGACGGCAGAAGTTTCTGGAACGCCGTTCCCGGCATTCAAATAAAAACTCCTATACTCTATTCCGATCGATTCCGCGTTTTCCTTGAGCCTCAGGTTTCGGGACATTATAAAAATATGATAATGGTGCGTAACATGAATTCAACCGGAACCGTTTCTCTGACCGCGAACTATTCCATTAATAAAGCGTATACTCTCGGAAGGCAGACTCATATCGCTCTTTGTTTTGATCTTTATGATGATGATACGGGTTTATCTCAGGTTTTATCGGCTTTGAACCGCCTTGGCATAAGAGCGACTTTCTTTTTGAACGGCGAGTTTATCAGAAGAAGTCCCGCGGCAGCTTCGGCAATCATAGAAGCGGGACATGAGACGGCATCTCTTTTTTACACGCCAATAGACCTTTCGGATTCGCGTTACCGCGTTACAAATGAATTTATCACAAGAGGTCTTGCGCGTAACGAGGATGAATTCCATAAAGCTACAGGAAAAGAACTTTCCGTTTTATGGCATCCGCCGTATTACCGCAGTTCCGCGCAGATAAACGCGGCCGCAGCCTCCTCAGGATATATAACCGTAAACAGAAATCTGGATCCCGGCGACTGGATGTCACGCGAAGATACGCTAAGACTTAATCTGCGTCATATTCAACCGGCGGAAATGATCGATCAAATTATAGATAAAAGAGTAACAGGCGCCGTTGTGCCGATTCGGCTCGGACTTCTTCCCGGCGGCAGAGACGAATATCTTTTCCAAAGAATAGAAGCTCTTTTGGACGCGTTAATTCGTTCAGGTTACACGATTGTTCCCGTTTCGACCGTAATCAGATAATTAAAAATAAAATGAAACACGAATTAGCGCCTGATAAACGAATCAATATTGATAATATTCTTATATTAATCGAAAAAACATTTCCTATTCCCGAAAGATTCAGAAGCAAGCTGCCTTCTGACATTGGCGAACTTTCACGGCTTCTTACAAACAAACGCGGCAGCAGATCCCTCTCTTATTTGTCGCGTCCAAATTTTCTTTCCGCTTATCTTCATTATTTTTTACCATGGAATTTATACCGTCTCTGCCTTCTTATGCCTGTTATTGATCTTCGCCTGAATTCAGGAGACGTAATAACAGACATAGGCTGCGGACCCTTTACTTTTGTATCGGCGCTTTGGATATCGCGCCCGGAACTTCGCGGCGTTTCGCTTGAATTCAATTGCGTAGACCGCTGCGGCCCTGCTCTTGACGCAGGAAAAAAATTCTTCGCTTCTCTTTGCGAGTCTGAAAAATCAGATACGCCCTGCGCATGGAAGATAAACACATTCAAAGAAGATTTTGATTTAAGACAGCCTAAAACACAGCGAAAAAGAAAGCCGGCGGCTCTTGTCTGCGCAATCAATATTTTTAACGAAATATATGAAAATTTATCTCATAACGATATTGAAGGGCTGCAAAAAATGTCCGCTAACGCGGCAAAACTTATGCAAAATGAAGCCGCGAAAAACGCTTCCTTTTTAACTGTAGAACCGGGTGTTCCTCAATCGGGAAAATTTATCTCTTTTTTGCGCAATGCGTTTCTTGAATCGGGAATAAATCCTCTCTCGCCTTGCACGCACTTCGAATCCTGTCCTTTCCTTAAAACTAACGCGAAAGTAATAAAAGGACGCAACTGGATAGATACGAAAAAACGCTGGTGTCATTTTAATTTTGAAACTTCAAACGCGCCAAAAAAATTACATACTCTTTCTAAAGCCGCAAAACTTCCAAAGGAGAGGCTTGTTTTCAGTTACCTTTTTTCAGGCAGTTCGAATTTACAGTTTAAAAAAGATGAAGTGCGCGTTATTTCCGATGCCTTCCCTCTTCCCGAAAACCGCTTCGGGCGCTATGGATGCTCTTCACAGGGGCTTGTCCTTGTAACAGGCGACAGAAGCCGCGTAGAAGATGATATACAATCCTTAAGCATAGCGAAAGGATATTTTGCTTCGGAAGGTTCAGGCGAATTGCGCGATAAAAAAAGCGGCGCATTGATTATAGATGTATAGGAGAAAAGAAATGAACAATCAGAAATTTTGCAGCCTTCATACACATACAAATTTTTGCGACGGTAAGGATGATGTTGAAACCATGTGCCGCGCCGCGTATGAGCAAAAAATGGATTCCATAGGGTTTAGCGCCCACGCGCCCATAGAAAAGCAGATAGGCTGCAAAAGCGACTGGAATTTAAAAGAGGATAGAGTCGGCGAATATGTAAAAGAGGTTCTCGCCGCAAAAGAACGCTGGCAGGGAAAATTAAAAGTATTTCTCGGCTACGAGGTTGATTATATCAAAGGAAGACGTTCTCCTTTGGATAATGATATAACAGAATTAAATCTTGATTATATAATCGGAAGCGTTCATTATCTTTTTCCCGAAGATTATACCGCAAAACCATCAAACGTAAGATTTTTTACTGTTGACGGACCTAAAGAAGAATTTGAAGAAGGCATAGACCGCGGTTTTAACGGAAACGCGAAAGCTTTAATGCACAGTTATTATGACGCTCAACTAGAAATGATCAAAATGGGCGGGTTTGATATTCTTGGTCACCCTGATCTTTTAAAGAAAAATTGCAATGGAAAAAATTACTGGGCAGAAGAAGAAGAGTTAATGCGTCAAAAAGAAATTGCCATTGCTGTAAGTAAAACAAATATAATAATAGAAGTGAATACAGGCGGAATTAACAGAAATAAAATCCAAGATCTTTATCCTTCGTTATCATTTTTACGCATAATCAGCGAATTAAATATTCCTGTAATAATTACAGCAGACGCTCATAAAGCTGAACATATTAGCGGAAATTATAATATTGCATTAAATACTATAAAATCAGCCAATATTAAGAAGCATTTTGTAATATCAGAAAAAAATAATAATCAAATAATATGGCATAAAGAAGAAATTCTTTAAAAAGTAATAAAAAGCTCTCGACTAACTTTTAAATATTTACTATATTGTATACAAGGAGTTATCATGGCAAAAACAAAACAATCACCAGGATCGTTGCTTTTAGATTTTATTGAAAAGTATGAACTTAATTGTAACAGACTTTCAAAAGAAATCAAATGCAGCCAAACTGCGTTAAGGCTTATCAGTCTAGACAAAAGCAGAATTTCAACATCAATAGCAGTACGTCTTGCAAAATATTTCAACACAAAACCGGAATTTTGGCTGTTAGCGCAGATGGATTATGATCTTGAAAAAGCCGCGAATAATAAAACATTGGCAAAAACGCTTAAAGGAATTTCTAAAGCGGCTAAATCGCGGTAACTTGTTAGCAGGGTCTGAATATGACCCGGGAATGGCGGAATGAGAAATATTTTTTCTCGTTCCCATTTCCTTTTTATAATTTATTTCTATCTTGATTTATAAACGTTATTTCTCTCACAATATTTTTTTATAACGCAGCAAGAACAAAACGGAGACACAGGGCGGCACAATTTCTGCCCGTAAAGAACAAGCAAATAATTAATTCTTTTCCAGTATGAGCGCGGAAGTATCTGCCTTAAAGTCATTTCTGTTTCTTCGGGAGTATCAGTTTCAAGCCAGCCGCAGCGGTTAGAGATTCTGTGAACGTGAATATCTACGCACAAACCTTCAAGATCGAAAGCTTCTGTAAGCACAAGGTTAGCTGTTTTTCTCCCGACTCCGGGAAGCGCCAGCAGTTCATCCATTGTTGAAGGTACTTTACATTTGTGCTGTTCAATCAATATAGCCGCTATTTTTTTAAGCGATGCCGCTTTGTTGCGGTAAAAACCGGCAGGATAAATTAATTTTTCTATTTTTTCAGTTTCAAGCTTATTCATCTCGGCAGGATTTTTCGCTTTTTCAAGAAGGCGTTCGGAAGCGATCATAGTAACTTCATCTTTCGTACGCAGGCTTATAATTGTAGAAACAAGGACAGCCCATGGTTTATTGACAGCAGACTTGCGCTTGTAATTTTCCGCGACAGTGGTTACAGAAGGATCTTCCGCGTCAAGTTCAATGCGCCATTTTTCCAAAGCTTTAAAAATTGAATTCCAATTTATTTTAATCATCGCATGACCGAATCTTTAAATATCATTGCTTTCCAATAAACATTGAGCGAATGCTTCTACCGCTTTTCCTTTTCCAATAGGTCCCAATTTCTCGGATGTTTTTCCTTTTATAAAAACACTGCCGCAAGGCAGCTCTAAAACATCAGCAATCGCCTTTCGAATTTCTTCCCTATAAGGAAGGATTTTCGGGCTTTCGCAGACCACAACGCAGTCTATATTATTTATTTTATAACCTGCTTGTTTTACGCGCATAAATACATCGGCTAGAAGCTTCATAGAGTTTGCGTCTTTCCATTTTAATTTTACGGACGGAAATAATTCTCCTATATCGCCGAGAGCGCTCGCGCCAAGAAGCGCATCGCAAATCGCATGAGCGAGAACATCGCCGTCCGAGTGTCCTATTTCGCCTTTATGAAACGGAATCTCAACGCCGCCCAGAATAAATCTGCGTCCTTTTTCCAATCTGTGCAGATCGTATCCAATGCCGATTTTAATCACATTACATCCTTAAAGCTACACCGGGAAGCGGACGGAAAGATTTAAAAGACATATATTTAAAAGGATGAATATCCAGCGCGTTCGGAAACCAGCCATCCAGCTCTCCTGTGTCTACAATATTTAACGCAGGATTATAAAATATGGGCAGCACAGCTCCTCTGTCTATCAAAAGTTTTTCCGCTTTCGCAAGCGTTTCAAGCCGCGTTTTTCCTTCTTCGATCATCGACTTTTCGATTAACGCTTCGTAATCAGCGTCATCAAGCCGCGAATCGTTTAAATTTGAATCGCGTCTCCACATTTGTAAAAAAGCGTAAGGATCCGCGAAATCGCCTATCCATGTCGTTGAACCTACCGTGAACTTGTCTTCCTTCATAGCTTGAAAATAACGATCATAAGGAATTACTTCCACGCGCACATTAATTTTTAATTTTTCCTTCCATGTTTTAGCCATTAATGATCCGACGCGCTCCGCGTCGCGGGAAGGCGTTAGGCGAATAACAAGCTCAGGTGTTGTAACGCCGTTCGCATATCCCGCTTCCGCCATCAATTTTTGCGCTTCTTCGATATTCGACTCCGATATTCCTTCAACTTCAGGATATCCTACAACGGGAAATATTAAAGTTTCCGCAGGCAGATAATAATTGCCGCGAATTTCATCCCACGGAAGAGAGAGTACCATTGCCCTGCGCACTCTGTGATCATTCCACGGTTTTTCAGAGCTTCTGATAAAATAATAATGCGTCGCAAACATTACATTTACCTGTATACCGGAGCGATCGGTTAATGATTCAACTTCAACATCGCCTGAAATCCAGCGCGCTTCGCCTGAGTTCCAAAGATGAGATGCCTCTTTCGCTGTCTTTGTAAATTTTATAATTATTTTTTCAAGCGCAACCCTGTGATTATCCCAATAATTACTTGTCTTTTGCATAACTATACTTTCATCATTCATCGTTAAAATCCTGTAAGGTCCGTTAGTTACAGGCGGCGTCCAGTTTCTTTCACCCTTCACCGGACTCCAGTTTGTTTTATTTACCATTGAAGGATGAATAGGACTGAATGAATGATGGCAAAGCATTGCGGGAAAAAATGAAGCAGGCGAGCTTAATTTAATAATTAATGTTCTGGCATCTTTCGCTTCTATTCCCACATTGTCGGGATTATTATCAATGCCGTTTCTGTAATCACGAGCGCCTTTAATAACGTCAAAAAAACCTGAGTACGGAGATTCGCGCTTTGGATCAAGAAGTGAAATCCATGACGCTTTAAAATCATCCGCGCGGACAGGATCGCCGTTTGAATAACGCGCGTTTCTTCTTATCGTAAAAGTCCATTGCATTTTATCGTCAGAAAGTTCCCATTTTTCCGCCAATGCCGGAACAGGTTCCAATGAAAGCGGATGATAGGAAAAAAGCCCTTCGAATAATGCGGTAAATAACTGCGCCTCGCTTGCAAAATATGATTTGCGGAAATCAAGTTCCGTATTATGACTGGAAAACGCTACAGTAAGCTCATTCAAATTGAGATTTCCCGGACGCATTTCCGCGATTTCTCCGCTTGATGATTCCTGAGTATCCTGAACTTGTGAACTTTGACAGGCGGTTAATAATAATACAATCAATATGACAATATACGGTTTTCTATACATAAACATATTTTAAGTATAACACATAAATAATATTTAAACAATACAAGAAGGACTCTCGCCGCCGACAATAAAAGCAAAAAGCGCAGGGAGAAAATTAAAATCAATTCTTCTCTTTGGAAATAACCCTGTAATGCGCTGAAGTCATATCAAGCCCGCTTTCCCTGAAACCATTTTGTATATTTTCATACAGCGTTGTGTAAATTAAAGGAACTTTGCTTACATCTTTCGTATAACAGTTAATCTGATAACACGCGTAAAAATCATCAAGTTTTGTCTGAAGCACAAAGGGTTTAGGTTTTTTCTGAACATGATCTGTCGCAAGAGCGGCATTGATTAAAATATCGTGAACTGTCTGCCATGGTATCGAATAGCCAAACGTCACTTCCGCGAAAATTATCAAACCTTCTTCGTCTTCATCTGACGATGTATTGTAATTAATTATATTAGAGCCAAGAATCAGAAGGTTCGGAAAAGTTACATATTCGTTCTTGTGCGTTTTAAGCCTTACAACCATAAGATTTTTTTCAACGACAAAGCCTGTAATATCTTTTATTTTAACGCGGTCGCCGATTTTAAAAGGACGCATATATGTAATTACAAGCCCCGCGACAAGATTTCCAATTGCCGTTGTGGAGCCAAGCGAAAAAATAACGCCGACAAACACGGAAACACCCTGAAACGCTTTTGAATCGGAACCCGGCAAATACGGGTAAATAATCGCGACAGTAAACGCCCATAGAAGCACCTGTAAAATTTTAAAAGTCGGCGCAGCCCATTCAGGATAAAACTGCGGTATTCTCATCTTTCCTCTTTCGATTTGTTTTGAAAAATATTTCAACCCTCTAATGATATATCGCGTAACAATAACAAATATAATTACTTTAATAAGATTTGGAATATACATTACGGCGCCCATAATTATATCTCTTATAGGATTCAAAATATAACCGAACAACATGGACGCGAAATTCTTTGTAGCGTTAAAGAAGCTGAAAACAAACGGGATTGTAAGAATAAGAATAACTATAGTAATTAAATATTTAGAAAGATTCAAAAAGACTTCTATAATCTTGATAACCTGATTCGATGAAAGCACTTTATACTTATGAAAATAAAGCGGTTTAATTTTATCTTTTCCGAAATTGCCTTCAAGACTGTTATTAAGCCTTTTAAACAGGAACCAAATAAGCCATATTATAAGAACCTGAACAATAATAAGCGCAAGAGCGATTCCAAGCCTTTCAAGTAAACTCAGTTTCTCAATGGACTCGCTCCACATATATTCAAAACGAACAGTCTGTATCCAGCTCGCGGATGTTACAGCGTCGGGTTCCACTGTTATGTTTTTCTCTGCTTTCTGCTCTGCCGCAGATGCTTGCGCCGCTTCATCATGGGCATTATCGTCGGCTTGAACCTCCTGCGCGAAGGAAAAAGTCAAAGACAACAAAAAACAGATAACTATGACAAATAATTTTCTCATAATGTTCCTTGCGCAACATTATAACAGGGAAATGAATAATTTAATAGGGTAAAAAAAGCGCCCGGGTGTTAGCCGGGCGCTTGGGGTGGTTGATGGATTAAATTATCATTTTGGTACTAACGTAATTGAAGAAAAGCGTAAAGTGTAACCTGCTGGAAAATTCTGAGTGGAAAATCCAATATCAACAAGACCTGTTAAAGTACCTCCACCGTTAATAGTAAGAGTAATAGAAGTATTATTACCAAAATTAAGATTACCGCTTGCTGCCGTAATTGCAGTACTTGGCGCTCCAGTCTCTGCCGCGATCATTGCTTTTGCATTTAATGGTTTATTATTCCAATCTGTACCAGAACCAGTATGTGTAGCAGGTGATTTTGTTATTACTATTTGACTATAATCAGCTAAAGTTGTATTTCCAAGATCAAACCGTACTACTACTTGCTCTTGAGTATAACCAGAAACCAGTACAAAATTTAAATGACCTTCACTGATGTTTGCAGATACAGCGCTTGCAGATGTAGTTCTAATTAAATTTGATATATTCGTATCAACAGCAAAATCATATGATGTTTTATACGAAGATGTTACTATCTCACCATCTTGATCTATAATTGTGATTTTAACAGTTTTTTCCTGACTTGCTCCAAATACAAAGGTTAATGTTAAATCACCTGTAGATTGAGTTTTAAGATAGCTTGCTAAAACCGTTACTGTTCCGTCATTAACAGTATAACCAGTATTTAAATCAAGCTCTTTAATATTAGTAAAATCATCCCAATCTTTTTTGTCAACATTGAAGGTAATATCTGTGTTGTGTGAAGCAGCTGCGTCGTTTTTATTAAATGTTGCATTTGCAGGAGTAACAGTTGCCGGAGCGATTGGTTTACGGATAAAGTTAATATTGGAGAATTCATAAGAACCAGGTAAATTATCAATATTAATAAATAGCGTAAAATAAAGTTTTTGATAACTTTTTAACGCTTCTGCTCTTGCACTACTAATAGTAATTTCTCTATTTACGGCTGTGTTTGCACCGACGCTTGTGGAAACAAAACCTGCGGAAAGAGGACTGTTATCATTATGAGTACCAGTGATTTCTGCATTGTTTACCAATAATTGTAAAGTCTTATGTGCTGTACTACTCTGATCTGGTTTGTGTGTAACAATAACTTTTTCATAGTTGGACAAGTTTGTACCGGAAGGAAATTCAGCTTCAAATATTACATATGAACCACGACCGCTTGCTGCGGCTGTAAATTTATAGCCGTTAGTATTTCCGCCATTTACCAAACTATTAGCCGGCGTTCCTCCTGCAACAGAAGCTACGTTAATTACATCAAAAGTACCGCCAACAGCGCTTAAGTGCGCTTCCTGCACTGTCTCACCAAAATTAATGTTTATGATTTTTAGCGGCACCGGGATAATTGCGCCATCGGTAAATATGATGTCTTCCGGAGGCAAATAATTTGCCGCATGGGTTCCGGTAATATGGAATTTAACAGTTATGTTTTTTGGATTACCTACAGTGTCGCTGTCATAATGCGCTTCCGCGCTTACATTTACAGTATTGCCAGGTTCTACATTAGTTAAAGAACCGACTGCGGTTACGCTTGCGCTCGTGTTACCTTGTTCATATTCTCTGCTTTTTTCAACAGTTGTACCGGATATAGTAAGTTGTTTTTGATGAATGTTAAGTTTATAAGTTGCGACAGCATCATTATGAGTAGCATTTGCTGTTTTAGTAGCGGTAATATCAGTTTCTCCAACATTGTGTATGGTTACTTCTCCTGTGGAGCTATTCACGCTTGCAACAGAAGGATCGCTGCTTGAATAAGCCGCAGCTCTGGCTGTCACGTTTGTACCAAGAGTGTTATCAATCGCGTTAGTAAATGGCAGATCGCCGTAGGTTTTAGTAACTGCAGCGTCATTATGCGGGAAAGCTATAGTTTCAATTATTTTATTTGAATGAGTAAAAGCTGCATAAACGGTAATTGTCCCATGTGTTGCGCCTTCTGCATCACTTGCAGAAATAATAAAAGTTATGAAATCTGTTCCCGGCACAGTTATCGGCGCTGAGTCTGTGTCTTCTACGCCGCTGAAAACAAGCTGGTTATTTGCCAAGATGTTAGCCAGTGTATAATTTAATTTGATACTACCACCGACATGACCGTAATCAGGTTCAGCGGTAACACTGTCAGCGCCCTCTTCTCCTGTTATATCAAGATGAATATCAAACGGAACTTTTGAACCTGTTGCTTTTACTTCTCCGTCAAAACCGTCATGTGTTATAACACAGGTAATTATTTTACCCGCTACATCACCTTTAATGGTATATGTATTATTTATTTCATTTGCAATATCTTGATTATCAGCCTGCCATTGATATTTGTATGAAGGTGAAACAATTACGTTTGTTATATTTGGGTTAACAGTCAGCGTCCCGCCTATCTTGTATGTGGCGCTGCCTGTTATTGTTGCAGTGCCATCAATGTCCGGCAAATCTAGTTTATATTGTGCGGTCACAGTAATGGTTCCGCTTACCAGCGTGTTTTCAGTGAAGTCGGTTCCATCAGTAGCGCTCCATTTCTCAAATACATAACCAGACTGTACTGCTTCTGGATTTGGCGGCATTTTTTCGGCGCCTACAGTAGTTGTTGTAATTGTTACATACAATAACTGATCTTCATGATCTAAACTGTCCGGCCATATTCCATTCTCAGTTCTATCAAAAGTTATTATGCGCTCAACTTCTCCGCAATCACATCCTGCGCAACCGCAGCCGTCACAGCTGCCGTCACATGTGCCGTCACAACAGGCGCACGAGCTTGTATCGTCGTTACCGCCGCCATCATCGCCGCCGCCGGTAATGCAGCCGACAAAAATCATCGCCAGTGATAATATAACCACCGCGATCCATGATTTGTAGAAAAAGAAACTCTTGTTCTGTTTTCCTGACATAATGCCCTCCTGAAGACTTTTGCCTTCTGATTATTTTTATAAAGCATATTTAAAATATGCTTGTCCGTCGCACATCCAGCCAACGCCAAGAAATCTCTTGGCGTTATTTTATTTTAAAATTTATCTGGGTACCAATTGTATGCTCTTTATTTGAACTACATATGCCTGAGTGTTGTCGAACTCGAAAGAGATTTGAATATTTCCGTTTAAACTACCCAAGCCGGAAGTTGGAAGCGTTATAACAAGGTTGTAAAAGTTGTTTAAATTGCCTCCTGTAGACGCTGTACCAAGTACTGTAGAACCGGATCGCGCTCTAAAAGTTTTACTGCCAAAATCTCCGGAAATGCCTTTTATATTTACAATTATTTGTGAATAGTCTCCTAAGTTTGTAGAGCCTAAACTAAATGGTAAAATAAAAGTTGACGTTGAATGATTATTGTTTGTTTTGGATACTTGTAAAACTCCTCCTTCGGCAGCATTCCATGCAGCTGACATATCACCTGTTCCTCCGAATGTTACAAAATCTGTATTTATTGCTGCTGCTGATGTAAAATCGTATGACAATTTCATTGCGCTGGCTTTATCATTTTCAACAGCAATTTCTAAATTGCTGCTCGGTCCCTTGTTAAAATTGAATGTTAATGTCGTCTTGCCTAAGTCTAATCCTGCAAGATACGATTTCTGGATTGTAACCACATTGCCGTTTACGGTATAATTTGTGCCGTTTACAAGCGTTGCGCCGCCGTTTTGTATACTTGTAAGCGAAAGACCGTTAAGCGTCATTGTTACGGGAATATCTTCCTGTTCAGCTGCTGCTTTAAAGAAAACCGCGGATGTAGGCGAAATTGCTGCCGGAACCACAAAGTCATCTTTTAGCACAAAAATAATGTCGTCAATGTAGTAATCTAAAGGGGTACCGTTATTAATTCCAATAGCAATAAAATTATTACCTTGTAAATTTGCGATTGCTGCAGGAAGTGAATTGATTGGTATTTCATAATTTATCCAACCCGTAGCGCTAAAGTTTACAGGAGTTGTTTGCCCTAACAGTCGGGCAGAATACCATGCGTTATCATTATTTCCAAATTGATAATCAGGAAAATGATTGTTATTTCCAACTGTATTTGTATCATGCAGATATACTGCAATTGGTCTGTTTTGAGAAGGATTATCACTGGTACCGCTTTGCAGATAGAATCTAAAGGATAATGATTTATAACTGCTTAAAGATTGAGGCAGATTAACTGGTATTATCGGCGCACGATTCCATTCATTTGTACCGGAAGTTGCGGTTGTGACTCTTAGTGATTTTTCAGCAGGATTAGCCGGGTCTGTTGTTACAGCAATTGTTGCGCTTATGGAAGAGCTGCCGCCTCGTGTGGAAACGATTTGACCTATCGTACTCTCAAAATCAATTACAACCATCCTATCAGGATTAACTTCTTTAATGCTGATAACAAGCTGTTTATTGCCTCCCTGATTAAACACAAAGGTGAGCGTTGCCTGACTGCCGCTTAGGCTGTCAAGATATGTTCCCAGAATTGTTACAGTATTTCCGTTCCTTGTGTAATGAGTGTCAAGAGTAAGCGGCGTTGTATTGTTTCGCACTTCAGTAAACGTATTTCCGTTAAGAGTCATTGCTGCTTCAATGTCATTCTTTATATCTTTGTAGAATGTCGCTGCCGCAGGGTTAATCTCCGAAGGCATATAATCCTGAATAGTGACGGTTAATACCGCGTTGTTTCCTTCGCTGAAATAGAATGTAAGCGTTTGCGTGCTGTCAGAAAAACCGCTTAAATATGATTGATTAATTGTTACATTACTGCCGCTTACGGTATAGTTACTTCCTTGTGTAAGCGTTGTCCCTCCGTTTTGAATACGGTTAAATGTATTTCCGTTAAGCGTCATTGTAACAGGAATATTTGCAGGAAGAGTTTTTGCGAAAACTGCTGTTATCGGGGAAATCATGGAATTTGAAGCATTAGTGGTGATTACTTCAATATCAAGGCTTCTGCTTCTGCCCGCGCTGAAGTTAAATGTAAGAGTCGTCATTCCGTTGCTCAAGGCTGAAAGATACGAACTTAACAGCGTGATTGTATCTCCGCTTCGCGTATAGTGAGCGCCCTGCGTAAGTGTTGTTTGTCCGTTTTGAATGCTGACAAACTCATTGCCATGAAGCGTCATTTCTACTGTAATATTTTTCTGTTGGCTTGGTCTTTTGTCAAAAGTTGCCGTAGAAGGAGCGATACTGGAATCAGAAACATAAGTGCCGCCTGACAGATAAACTTTATAATTGCCGGACAAGTGCAGCATACCGAACATATAAAGACATCCGTCATAGTAGCGGTATTGTCCCGGTGTCATGCTGATATTCCAGAAGTCTTCGATAAAGTCCCATGTATTCTGATTGGTTGAGACAAGACCCGCGGTTGCATTCATTGCAACCAAGCCAGGAGAGTGATCGCCAGGTCCCGGACTGCTAGGCCATGGAGTTCCCGCTACATCCCAAATACCTCTGTATGTATTTACTCCCTGCGAATGAAAGAAATTTAACAATCTGTTAGCAAGCCCTGTCTGCCTTGAATCTTTTGCCCACCATGCGTAATCCATAGCGACATTCATAACAGTTCTGAATGCGTCATACCCAAAATATTTTTGGTCATCATGAGGCTGCCCGTTAAAGTGAGAATAATCCGGGCTAAGACCTGTTGTGGAATGCATTGCTGTAGTAAAGAAATTACGGCTTGTTTGAGCGCAAGTTTCGTAGAAAGCCGCGTCTGCAAGCATGTCCGCAGCGCTTGTCCAAATACCGTGTAAAACGCCTGCGTTTGCATCCTTCTTTAATTCATAAGCCCAAACTTCATTGAACGAAGGCAGATGATACGAAGGATCAGTGTGTTTTGCAGATGCTCCGATTGGCGAAAATACCGGCATGTAATTGCCAATTGACATTGGGTTTGCCGCAGTATTTTCCGATCTATGATCACCCGGTCTTCTGAATAATGCCGGAGCATCCCATGGATCTTTTGTACCCATTTCTCTATGGCACATATCGTACAAGAGAAGCATTGCATGCCATCTGTAATTTTTTATATCCGCTGTGTTAGTTGCGCCTGATCCTGAACCCGGCACCATTGTTCCCGTTCCTGTATCAGATCCCCATCGCGCGTGTGCAAACAGCAGCGCAGTTGCAAAATAAAATTCGCCGTCAGGCGCTATGCCTGTTTGACTGTTGGAACCATCAGTTTTCTGTGACCAGTTAAAATAACCTCTGTTGTTGTTGCTGGTGTTAGTAGTCCTGTACATATATGTTTTTGCCCATGTCCACAAGCGGTCGAACATATTTTTATCATTCATTTGAACTGCCATCATCATGCCGTACGACATACCTTCGGAGCGAACATCATTGTTGCCTGAATCAAGAATATAAGCGCCGGGACCATTGTCTGTAGAAACTTCATAGTAGATTCTGTAATTCTCGCTTGCATTAGGATCAAACAATCTATCCCATGAAGTCTGCACCTTCGCGTCAATTTGCGTTTGCGTCCATAAACCTCGTTCAAGGAATACGTTACGATAATTTCCGGAAGCGACAGCTCCTGTTGTAGGCGGTATTGGGAATGAAGGAGGCGGAGGAGGCGGTTCAAAACCATCTCTCAGAATAAAATCGATGTCGTCAATCAAGTAAGTTCCGGCTGTGTTGTCAATATTTAATCCCACAGCGATGTACGCGTTTCCTTTTAAATTACCAACGATGGTTGTACCGGCTGCCGCAATATTGTTAAGATCAAAATCAGTCCATGCATTTATATACGGAGCTTGTCCAAAATTGAGAGTATGAGACTGACCTATTAACCTGTTTGCATATTGGTTATATTGAGAATCACTTGCGTTTCCAAAACCATAATCAAGGAAATCATTTGGACTGCTTGCGGCATAAATGTGAATTGATTTGCCGTTTAAAGAAGTTGTTCCGCTTATCGGATGAATCCTAAGAGATATTTTCGCATATTCATGCAATTCATAAGGAAGATTTATCGGGATAATTACCGCCTGATTATAATTGCTTGTAACTAATTGCAGCGCCCTGTTACCGGCAGGAGTTGAATCCGCGACAATCGACAATGTTGCAGTGCCATTGCCTTTTGTAGATACATACTTTGTTGTGCTGCCGGTATTATCATTTTGGAAATCAATTTTTGTAAACAGAACCGGCGCACCTGCGGATGCGTTAGTTGCAATTGCCGCGCTGACTTTAGCAGTCCCTGTATTCACATTTACAGTCTCTCTTGATCGCGCAAAAACATAATAAGTTGTTCCTGCATCCAGTCCGGCGAAATCATTTGATTCCTGCCAGCCTGTTGAAGGCACAGGCGAGGATGCTTTCGCAATTGCGTATTCAGCAATTTGACCATAAGCAGGCTGAGTTATTGTAACAGGAGAAACAATAATACTGCTGGACGATTTAGTAGACAATGTTGGTACGCTGACTTCAGCGCCGTCAGCTTTAGTAATATAAACACCGGATGTAATTTCCCGAGAAACAGGTTCTATATAATTGGAAGCATGTGTGCCGCCTAATACGAATGAAATATCGATCTTATTAGCTGTTAATACATCCGCTGAGTTATACATGGCATGTACTGATACAGTAACATAGTCACCGCTTATAACTCCATGTAATGTGCCATGATGTTCAACATGCGCCACAGCAGTACCATCATATTTTTTTGTTGTAACTACCTCATCGCCTGTTATAGTAAGCTGTAACCCGGTAATATTCGCTGTTACGCTTGCAGGCTGTACCGATAAAATATAATTTCCACTATCATTACCGCCCAGCGAAAAACCGTGGAATTCAACGGTTTTATTAATACCTGCGTTTCTGTCGTTAAACGACGCAGTTCCGCTTATTACAGTTACATCGTCAGCGCCTACTTTACCGTTCACCGAGGCTGTACCTGTAGGAGTTGCGCTTGTATTGCCATCGTATGTTTTATTAGCCGCGTTTAATCCGGTTATGGTAACAGGTTTTCGGCTAACGGTTAATGTGTAATTTGCAGCAGCGTTTGAATAATATTCATCTTCCGCCTTAGTCGCGGTAATTGTAGTAATTCCGGCTTTGAGTATTGTAACTGTACCATCAGATGTTACTGTCGCAACAGTTGGAACACTGCTTGAATAAGTAATCGCGCCGGATCCGGCGCCGGTATTTGTAATTGCTTTTATAAAAGCTGAATCACCGTATATTTTTTCAACACTGTCATTATCAACAAACGAAATAGAATCAAGCGTTTTATTGGAATGTGTGAATATTGCGTTAATGGTAATAATTCCATTTACGGCATCGGTTGCTGATAAAGTGTAAGTTATAGAACCGGGTCCGGTAATTTCAATCGGTGTAATATTTTGATGCACACCGCTGATTTCAAGCCTGTTATTAATCTTCGTAGAATCAAGATTATAATAAATTAAAATATTACTGCCAACAAGTCCGTAAGGCGGATTAATATTAACAGCGTCAGCTCCTTCTTTTCCAATAACATTTCCTATTTCTATTTCATACGGCACAGTTTCGCCGGTTGCGGTAATACTACCGGCGGCATTATCATGAGTTATAACACAGCTGATTTGCTTTCCCGCATCTGCGCCTGTTAATGTATATTCGTGATGAATAGCATCAGAAATACTGACACTATTCGCTTTCCATTGATATTTAAACGGCGCTTCGGCTCCCGTTATATTAATCGTGTTAACTGTAAGTTTTTGTTCTATTCTGTAAACACCGGTAATTTCCGCGTTTCCGCCAAGCGTACTTTCCACATATTGCCATTGCGCATAAACGGTAATATCATTATTTACCACAGTAGCTGTATTAAAAACATCACCATCCCCTGCCGGAGAAGTATTCCAATGTTTAAAACTATAATTACTCCATTCGGGATTATCAGGCAAGGCGTCTACAGTTGTATCAGGATATTTTACTTGTTTGGTGCTATAGACAGTGTCGGTTTCCCCGTAATTCTTGTCAAATGTAACAGTATATTCCCACCAATCGCCGGAAGTTTTATCATTATCCGGCAAAATCGCCATAATGAACAGATTTTCACAAGCAAGCATAAAGAAACAGGTAACAATGATCAAGGTAAAAAATAATACGCCTATGCCTTTCATTCTATAATTTTTTTGGTTTCTTTTCATTCTATTTCTCCTGTATTGACAGATTCTTTCTTTAAAGACAGCGACATTCCTGCGGTAAGACCAATTCCCCAAATAAAGGGATAACCGCCGCGAATATATGGTTCGATATAAAATTTTTCATTAAATAAAAAACGCCAACCTGCGGCGAGACCGCCTGAAAATGCGGGATACGCCTTGCTGTCTTCAAAAAAAACAGCAGTTCCAAGCTCTGCTTGAACAAAAAACCCATTTATTTTAAAAGGCAAATTGTATCGAAAAAAAACACGCGGTTCTAGCGTAAATACCGTATCAAAATTATGACTGAATGTTGCATTAAGACCTATTAAAAAATGTTTATTCAATTCAAGGTCAAAAGACAAAACCCCTCCTGCTGCTGCGCCTTCACGCGTGTTCGCATTTGCTTCAGCGCCTATGCCGAAAGACATTTTCTCCAATGTTATCCAGTCAAGCGCAGAAAGAGAGCCTGCTACACATAAAAACAGGCAAAAAACTAAGATTTTTTTCATAGTTACCTCCTGAGAAAAATTTTATATGTCGGATTTTTGAAAATATTGAAAGGTTCTTTAATGGGGGGGGGGGGGAAA
>Ga0209755_10001331_pt1 | contig 39237 bp, 39 predicted proteins | sample TergutCo191P1_FD_187301 | JGI IMG/M metagenome (GOLD analysis project Ga0209755, IMG submission 187301) | Cornitermes sp. P1 segment gut microbial communities from Petit-Saut dam, French Guiana - Co191P1 (SPAdes) (version 2) | ecosystem: Host-associated > Arthropoda: Insects > Digestive system... | reverse complement strand
TGAACCTTGATGTTAATCCGTATTACAGTCCTTCCGAACAAAAAGGTTATTTCAATTTTGACTGGGTTGAATTAAGAAAAATTCTCTACAGCTTTACGGAAGATTCCAGCGGTAACGGAAAGCTGGATAGAATAAGAGTTCAAACAAATATATCGTTAAACGGCGACTTCAGTAAATTTGATGTTGAGGTTGAAGGTCACAAAGTTGATTCTTCAAAATTCAACAGAGGATATCAGATGGTTAACGAAGTCACAGGAACAGGCGCGTTTGATTCCGATTCTTTCTTTATTTATCTTGTTGAAGATCCAGATATTGACAGCGGAATTACTCCGGTGTGGCACGTAAGATTCAATGATTCGCTTCTGGATGCCTTAACAGGAACACAGGTCGGAGATCCTTTGGTTGACATTAACATAAAACCTTATGATACGATTCCTCCGCGTGTCGCGTATTCGCTTACTCTTCCCGGTCATCCGCAGACATATTTTAGAATGTCCGAGCCTGTAGTTTCAGGAAGCGTCAGCGGAAATTCTCTCATTAACAATGAAGTAATTGAAATAACGCCGCCGTATACATATGTTTGGCAGTATTTCCCGTTTGAACACAATCAAGGAACAGTTACAAAAGGAATGACAGTACCTCAGGCGAATCTTGGATACATTTTAAATTGGAGCAGTCCTTTCACTGTCAATGATCTTGTGAATATAAAAAATATTCACGGAGATACAACTTCAATGATTGAAGACAAATATTTCCAAATTGAAAATGTTTACGATCAAGGACAGAGAGCGATGGACTGGAGTGATCATAAACTTGATGAAGCGTTCTATATTTTCTATCAGCCTCCCAAATATCCTCTTAACTGGGGATATACAGAGTACGCGAAAGTTATGGGAAACAAACACCTCGTGTCGCCTGAGCAAGGCAGCGGTTTAAGCGATGACGAACCCAACGCGGCGTCGGCAAGCGGTTCTATATCTATCACCGATGTGTTCATGCCGCCGAATAAAATGCTCACTGTAGAAATGATGACAGCAATTGCAAACGGAAACGGTGATCAAATAAAGCCGAGTTCATTCGCAAGTTACAGCGGCGCTGATGATATTGTAATTCGCCGTATAACAGACGCGCTTGTATCTATTCCTCCGGTAGACAGCAGTTCAAATGATTATTTCGCATGGCCTGTATGGGCGCGGTATCAGACAGAACCGAACGCAGACGGATATTTTAACAGCAATGATTTCTGGGGAACGCAAAATACCGATACAGGAATTATTTGGGATTTTGACGGAACAAAATATCTTGAAGCGGACAGTATCGATTTGCAGGCGCGCGTGAATACCGCTTTGGGAAATTTCGATCTCGAACTATTCTGGGCAACAAATATTCCCGCAGGACTCCGTATTCCAAAAGAATCTCCTTTGCGCGGCAGAAGTACAGGCGGATTGTGGCAGCCGTATCCTTCTGATTTACATAGCAATAAACTCCTCTATTATTACGCTCCGCTGTCTAATGATACCTCAAGAATAGGACAACTTCCTTCATCTTCAATTAATATTCCGCTTGTAAATTTCAAATTAGCTGAGAATACTCCTCCCGGATTCTCCAGCGGCAGCAGAGTTGAATTTGTTTTCCGTCTATTAAATAACTCATCTTCATCTGTGTTATCTGACATGTTTGCCGCGCGTCTGGATATTCCCAGAGGATCTGTAATCCCTGCGAATTGGTATACGCTGGTTAAACCGTTTAGTTTTGATATTCAGAATATTCGTCATCAGCGCGGCGGCGTTACGATTTTAAACAATGTAATTAATTCTGAAAAAAGAGAAGTCACATATATTCGTTATACTCTTGTACGGCCGGGCAGAGTTACAATTCAGGTTTATACTCTGGACGGAACTTTGGTTAAATCAATCAGGCGAAATGAATACCGAGGTACCGGTGATTTTACCGACGCGTGGGACGGCACAAATAACGGAGGAAGACCTGTCGCGCGCGGAATGTACTTTGTACGCGTTGTCGCTCCCGATATTGACGAAATAAGAAAAATTATGGTTATTAAATAATTAGGAATGAGGAATAATTAGTTGAAAAAATGCGCGTTTGTAACAATCATCGGCAGACCTTCTGTCGGTAAATCAACATTACTGAATAAAATGTGCGGCGAAAAAGTCGCGATTGTCAGCAAAGTTCCGCAGACAACACGTAACGCGATTCGAGGTATTGTTAACAGAGAAGAAGGTCAGCTCATTTTTGTTGATACGCCGGGAAGACATTCAAGCGAAAAAAAAATGAACAAAAAGCTGATGGAAGTTTCGGATCGTTCTCTTGCCGACAGCGATCTTGTGCTTTATGTGATTGATGCAAGCCGCGCTCCCGGAGAAGAAGAAGAAGAAATAGTAAGGCTTTTTAAACCATTAACTGATAAATTAATAATAGCAATTAATAAGATTGATTTACCTTCAATAGACACGACTAAATTATATGAATTTTTGGAAAAGAATATTTTACCTTTATCTTCTTCTTCCTCTGCGTCTCAGCGTGAGAAGATTCAAAATCCTGTTTTTCCGATTTCCGCTAACACCGGAGAAGGCGTTGACGCTCTTCTCTGTGTGTTATTCGCCATGGCGCCTGAAGGAGAACCCCTTTACGGCGATGAATACTACACCGATCAGGAGACAGGTTTTCGTATCGCTGAAATTATCCGCGAGCAGGCGATAAACCGTCTTCGTCAGGAATTGCCTCATTCGCTTTATGTTGATATTGCCGACATGGAATTTAAAGAAACTGAAAATCAAAACGGAACGCTTTGGGTACGCGCTTTTATAATTGTTGAGCGCGAATCTCAAAAAGGAATGGTTGTAGGAAAAGGCGGCGAAATGATAAAAAATATTCGTCTTGCCGCGTTAAAAGAATTAAAGAAAATATTCGATTGGAAAATCGATTTAGACCTCCGCGTAAAAACAGGTAAAGACTGGCGGCATAATGATTATACGCTTAAGCGATTAATTAATTAAAAAAGCTTCTATTTTCTTTTGTAAATCATCAAAAGTATCAACGCATGATAAGTCCGCGCAGTCTTTTCTGATCTGTTCAGGCGCGCGGAAGAGGCATCCTGCGTCCGCTTCCCTTATCATCGCAAGATCGTTAAAAGAATCGCCTGCGGCGAAGACGCGCATTTTCATTGATTTAAACGCTTTTACAGCTTCTTTTTTGCCGTTTTGCTGGCGGAGTTTAAATCCGGAAACAGTTCCGTCATCCGCGATTACAAGAGAATTGCAAAAAAGCGTTGGATACAAAAGTTTTTTCATAAGCGGTTTCGCGAATTGCTCAAATGTATCCGATAATATTACAAGCTGAGTTTTTTCGCGAACGTTATTCGCAAACTCAAGCGCGCCTTCAAGCGGATCCATGCCGGAAATAACTTTCTGAATATCGGGAAGTTTCAGATTATTTTTTTTAAGAATATCGATGCGGAAGTTCATCAGTTTATTATAATCAGGCTCATCGCGGGTTGTGCGGCGCAGTTCGGGGATTCCTGTTGCTTCAGAAAACGCGATCCAAATTTCGGGTACAAGGACACCTTCAAGATCAAGACATATCATGTTCATGGTGGTATAATAGCATATGGAAAAATAAGATTCTAGGAGATAATTTGAACATTTTAAATGTAAAAAATCCTTTTAACGCGCCTGTATATCATGAAGAAACTGTTTCCAGCACTATGGATGTTTCGCATCGGCTTGTGTCTGAGAACGCGCCGCAGTCTGACGCGAAGTTTATAGCGCACGGAACTGTAATTACCGCTGATTTTCAGGAAGCAGGCAGAGGACGCATTAACGAAAGGAGCTGGGAGATGAAGAGGGGAGAGAATCTTGCGTTCACAATTATTTTACATTATCCGCAAATCGAAGAAATCCCTAAGGCTCTTACTCTTCGCGCGGGGCTTGCGGTGTCTCTTGCTGTCGAAGACTTTTCGCCATCTTTGAAAAATTCGATCTTTGTAAAATGGCCGAATGATATTATGATTAACGGTAAAAAAACCGCCGGAATTCTTTGCGAAGCTGCTGACGGTTATGTTCATATTGGAATCGGAATCAATGTTATGCAAAAAGAATTTCCTGATCACTTAAAAGAGAAAGCGACGTCAATTTTTTATGAACAGATAACATATAACAGAGAACAGATAACAGATAACTCTAACCTTCGGTTCGATGAACAATTAACAGCAAATGGCAGCATATATAAATTATTAGCGTTGATTCTTCAGCGATTATATAACGAGCTGGAAACAGCATTGAGCGGGAGCTGGAAGTTTCGTTTGGAACAGCGTTTATATAAAAAAGGAGAGCATGTTACGTTTATTGAAGGCGCAGCGGATTCTGGAAAGATGATAAAAGGCATCCTCCGCGGTATTGGTGAAAGCGGCGAACTTTTAATTCTGCCTGAGAATGAAAATGAAGTAAGATCGTTTTTCTCAGGCGAATTAAAATATTAAACTACTGCTTTGTAAACCTCACAGAAAGTATATTGCTTGCAGGCAGTGAAACGAATGCGGAATTTTTATCCTGCCCAATGATCACGCTTTCTGTTTGAGATTTTACGGCAGCTGTCGATCTCATTGCTGTTGCCGTGCCGATTGTAAAACCTGCAGGAAGCTGTATTTTTATAAATCCCATGTCAATTCCGCCTGTTCCGTCTCTGAATGTCGGAGTGTACATAACTAAACTAATGCTGCTTCCGTCAGGCGATTCGTATGCCGTTACTTTGACCGCGTTTTGGTAAGCGTGAGTGTCAACAGCGGAGCCAAATGCGTTATCAGGGAGGGTATAATCTGCGCCATGATTAAAATTCGCGCTCGCGCCGGTTGTGGTGATTGCCGCGCTGCTGCCGGTATTTCCCGTAACGCTGACAGAAACCCTGTTTGACTCTTTCGCGAATTTCGCGTAATGCGAGAGACCGTGACCTCTCGGCAACACTGTTTTCGCTGTGGTGCCGTTAGTGCCGTCTCCGATTAAACTGTAAAAACGTTTTGATGTCCACCAGATGTATGCGTTTTCGTTATTCAAGCGCATCGTTAAATCGATGGAGTTCATGAATTGCCACACATAATTCCATGTCGAATCAAGATGGGCGGTTCCGTCTTTGTCTGTATTAATATTATACTCTGTCATCCACATTTCTTTTCCGTACTGTTGTATCTTTCTTTGCATACGCCAGCCGTAAATATGCCTGCCAAGTATATCGATGTTGTTTCTGGCAGTTGTGTCACTTAACGGTACGATATTTATATCAGGGTCATGCATTGTTTCTCCGATCATTGCGAGAACTTTGGGCTGAGCCTTACCGCCGCCGTATCCTGTTGTTCCTTCCGTAAAGTTGCCGAGTTTAAAGAAGTCGCGCACTTCTTCCGGTGACCAAATACAGCCGATATAACCCACATGATCGTTAGGTTCATTCTGCATGGAAACCGCGTAAATGGGAGCGCCTCTGCTTGACATGGCATCGCAGAATGCTTTCAGATAATTTGCGTAATTCTGATAATTTTCAGGTAACAGTTTCACATGACGTATTTCGTCTCTGCAGTCTGTTGTGCCGGGGAATTCGCAGTTTGTATCATTATTATTTTTCCATACCGCAGGAGGCGACCACGGTGTCGCAAGAACATAGCCGCCGTAACTGTTAACAAGTTTTACTCCGTCAATATAAGCAGGTCTAAGACTATTTATCGTTGTATCAGGATTTGTATTGTTGGCTTCAAGAACAATACGCATGATATTGTAACCTAGCTTTTCAGGATTAAACATTAATTCGATTTCATCCATCGTTAAAAGATAAACAGAGCTTGGCATAGAAGAATCCATTCCGCCGAAACCGCGCACATATTGATATTTTGTGTTTGTATCGACAGTGATGACAGCGTTCGCATTAGGCAGATTGGCTACGTTAAATGTAACAGAAGCGGTATCGATAATATCTGAGCCTTTTTTAATAGTAACAGTTACCGTTGAAGATCCTTCGTTAACCGCGTTTACAGTTATTGAGGCTGCGTTTGTGTTCCCGTTAAATGAAACGGCGTTCCCTGTCTGCGTCCATGAATACGATACCGCAGAATAATCAGCGTTAGACGGATTGAGAGCGGTTGTTAAATTTGTGCTGCCCCCATGGTTGTATAATTGAATTGCGGTTCCTGTAATATTATTTCCGTTTTGAGTGATTATTACTTCTTCCGCGTCTGTTTTGAATGGAATTGAAGAGTATTCGATTTTTGTTATGCGCAATAAGTGAGCGCCGCTGGTATTCGCATCGCCTCCTCCTTTTGCTATTGCGAAGTAACCGCCTGGAAAGCGGTTTGTACGCACAGAAAGCGTCTGATTTGATCCGGCGGATAATGAAATAATTGCGCCGGTAAGAGGAGTTTCATTGTTAAAAGCTGTCCCGGCTGTAACGGATATATCCGAGTTTTGTCCGGATTCTGCGCCTTCATTGCTTCTTATTGTGTTTGTTCTCGGATATTGAGAATTTGTATGCCCATCAGCGCTGATTTGAACCAAATCGTATGTAATTGTTACCCATTCGTATTCTGAACTATTTTGATCCAATCGGCGTGATATTCGCGAATGATCTGTTGTTGCAGGTATGGTTTTAAAAACATCCGCATTGCCTGCTGTAAAATAATCATTCGGTCTCGCGCTGAAATTATTTCCGGTGTAACTCATTACAAACCAATCTTTTCCTTGATAGTTAAAAGCCGCGGCGCCTTTTCTTGCTGTAAATAATTTGTTGGTATCATCATTAATTGCCAGCGTCTTATCAGTAAAATTAATTGTTACTTTTGCTGTATCAACAATTGCCGAATTCTTTTTGATTGTTACTGTGACAATTGCTTTTTCTTCTCTTTGAGATGAAAAAGCAACAGATGAGGCGCTGACAGATCCGCTGAAAGAGGCGTAAACGCTTTCTATCGACCATTCATATTTAATATTTATTTTGTCAGACGCATTGCCTGGTTTTAGTTCTGATGTCAATACTACATTGGCTGAAGTATTAGCATTTATTTCTGAGTTTGTAACATCTGCATCGGATTGCATTATTACCACTTTATTAACATTGTTTTGCTTATCTGCTTTTGTTACAGTAGGCGGTTCCTTGCATCCGATTATTGCAAGCATGAGTAATAACAGCGCAAAACCTGTGATTTTATATCCGTTTTTATACCAAATTGATTTGTTCATAATTTCTCCATATCTAATAAGTTTATAATTATAATATATCGCATATCTTAATTAATCTCACCTCATGCCGATGAATGTCTACCCAAACATCAATAAAAATGATACAATATTGTAAAATCAATTAAATGAGGTAAATTATGGCATTGTCAATTCCTGCCGCTGACGGCAAAACTCACGACTTATTGGCGCTTGGAGCGCTCGTAACCCGTCTTGATCCCGGGCTTATTCCCTTTGCTGAGGCTAACGAATATCTTCTCCACGTTTCGGGCGGAGAATACAATGTTGCGACTAACCTGTCCACATGTTTCGGCATGAAAACCGCCATCGCAAGCGCGATGGTAAATTATCCAATTGGCAGAAAAATCGAATTCGCCGTTCAAAAAGCGGGCGTTACTCCGTATTATAAACGCTTTGATCATGACGGAGTCCGCGGTCCGAATATGGCGATTGTCTGGAGCGATCGCGGGCAGGGAGTACGCGCGCCTGTCGTTTTTTACAATCGATCAAACGAAGCCGCGCAGCAGCTCAAGCCCGGAAGTTTTGATTGGGACGCGATTTTTAAAAAAGGAGTCCGCTGGTTTCATTCAGGCGGAATTTTCAGCGCGCTGTCTCCTACAACGAGCGAACTTGTAATCGAAGCGATGCAGGCGGCGAAAAAAGCGGGAGCTATCGTTTCTTTCGATTTGAATTACCGCGCTAAATTGTGGGCTGTCGCTGCCGCTGAACAGGGAAAGAGCGCGTCTCAGGCAAGCGAAGAGGCAGCGCGAACGTTACGTAAAATTGTAAGTTACGTTGACGTTCTTGTCGGCAACGAAGAAGATCTCCAAAAAGGTTTAGGTCTTAAAGGACAGGATGTTGAAAGCAAAGGGCAGCTCGATCCTTCCGCTTTTTTCGGCATGATGCAGAGTGTTACAAAAGATTTTCCGAATATTAAAGCAGTCGCGACTACGTTACGTGAAGTTCATTCGACCAACCGCCATTCATGGAGCGCGGTGTTATGGCTTGACGGAAAAACATATCAGGCGCCGACCTGCGAGCTTGATGTTTACGATCGCGTAGGCGGCGGCGACGGCTTCGCTTCCGGTTTATTTTACGGTTTAATGTCAGGCAAATCACCGCAGGAAGCGCTGCAATTAGGCTGGGCGCACGGAGCGTTAGTCACAACAACACAGGGCGATACGTCGATGTTCAGTTTGGATCAGGTTGAAGCTTTCGCCAAAGGCGGCTCCGCTAGAATCCAGCGATAATTAGAAATATTTTTTAGCGTTTCCAAACGAAATATCTTTCACTATTTTTTCAAGTTTTTCCTTGTCGTTTGGATATTCGCCGTTTTCGACCCATTTGCCGATTAAGTTGCACATAATGCGGCGGAAATATTCATGGCGCGGATACGAAAGAAAACTTCTTGAGTCGGTTAACATTCCGATAAATACGGATAGATTTCCGAGATTCGCGAGAACGCGCATCTGTTCTTCCATGCCGTCTCTGTTATCGCAGAACCACCACGCGGAGCCTAATTGCATTTTCCCCGCGCATTTTTTGTCCTGAAATCCGCCCATGATTGTCGCAATCGGGTAATAATCTTTTGGATTGAGAGAATAGAGAATCGTTTTCGGAAGACCTGTATCTTCACATTCGATGTTCATTAAATCAAGAAGTGACGCAAGATTACCGCTTGTCGGAACATCGTTTGCAGCGTCGAAACCGGTGTTAATACCGATTTGGAACAGCATTGACGTATTTACATTGCGTATAACGTTCATGTGAAGCTGCATTACAATATCGCGTTCCGCGTACATTGAAGCAAGATAAGCTAACATATATGTTTTATACGCGTCCGCTTCTTCGGTTGATACTCTTTTTCCGGAGAGCGCTTTGTTAAACGCTTTTTTTACAAACTTATACGGAGCGTCAACATACGGCGCGTATTCAAGCCCGTGGTCGGACGCTCTGCATCCAAGTTTGATAAAATCTTCAAGGCAGTTTTCAAGAGAAGCGAGAACGTGATCCGGCGTTGTAATTTTGATTCTGCTTTTGGCGGAAAGCTGTTCTATGTATTCGGGAAAACTCGCCGAGTTTAATTCCAGCGCCCTGTCGGGTCTGAATGAAGGAAGCACCAGAGTGTCAATTTTTCCGATTGGAGCTGTTCCGTTTTTTATCGCAAGATGATTTTCAAGATTATCTATCGGATCATCGGTTGTTCCGACAGCGTAAATATTTTGTTTTTTAAAAATTCCTTTTACGGATAATTCAGGCGTTTGAAGAAGCGCGTTTGCTTTTTCCCAAATCGACATGGCGTTTTTTTCCGTGAGAGGTTCGTAAATACCAAAGTAACGCTGAAGCTCAAGGTGCGTCCAGTGGTACAATGGGTTTCCGATTAAATTTTCGACAGTACGCGCCCACGCTAAATATTTTTCATAATTTGAAGCGTCCCCTGTAATGTATTTTTCTTCGATACCCATCGCTCTCATCTGCCGCCATTTATAATGATCGCCTGAGAGCCATATTTCTGTAAGGTCTCTAAACTGTTTATTCTCCGCGATTTCCGCCGGAATTAGGTGACAATGATAATCAAAGACGGGTTCGTCCTTAGCCGCCGCGTATAAATCGCGCGATGTTTCGGTTTCCAGTAAAAAATCATTATCCATAAAAGATTTCGACATAAATTCTCCTGAAAAATATTGTAGCATAGTTTTATTTTTTTTATCAATGTGTTAGAATTATAGTAATGCGCGTACACATACCGTTAAAATATTTACTTCTAATGCTGCTTTCCGGTCTTGTTTTTTCTGCCGGGATGGTTTTTCTTGCCGATATTCTGCTTTCCGGTCCGAAATTGGGAGCGCATTATGATTTTCTTTTAAAATATAAAAAATCGCCCGTTGTTTCACAGGAAATTTTGATCATAGAAACCGATGAAATGGTAGAAGGCAGCGATATTTTTAAAGTTTTTATGGCGCTGACAGAAATGGAATCCGCGAATCTTGTTATGACCGGCAAGGTTTCACCATCCTCATCGCCTATTATGCTGACAGAAACCGATATAAGAAGGCGTTTCATCGACGAATATAATTTGATAGGCGCGAATATCCGTAATCTTTTTGAAGGTATCAAAATGGGAACTGTAACTCCTTCTCAGGCGCCGTCTTTTGTGGACAGAGTTGTGGAACTTACAGATCAGGGAAGGGATCGGCTGCTGAGCGCGTTAGTTGAAAGAGACGAAGAATTGATCCGTTCAGCTTTGGTTTTCGGTAATTATCTTGAAGTTGACGCGGAACCTATTTATGATTGGGACGGAAAAATCAGACGGCTCAAACTGTTTGACTCCGGCATGGAGCAGCTTCATCCTGTCTACCTTAATTTAAGAAATCGATACACAATCTCTCAGATTGAAGCGACAGAGCAGGGGCAAATTTTATGGCTCAGAAGATCCGACGGACAGGAGTTTGACATTCCCCTTGATAAAAACGGATATATTATTACCGCGTGGAATTGCGATTTTCGAAAGCTTGATGTTTCGATATTCCGCGATTACGAAGAAGCCGATTTAATTCTAAGGGAATCGTTAATTGCCGCGAATGAATATGACGCGTTCTTTAATTTATTTTCTGATACGGAATTTGAAGAGCTTTCTCCCGTATCTCTTGCCGATTATTCTTATGTGTTAAAAGAAGAATTGTTAAAATCTCCTTCTGATGAAAACCGCGCTGCGTGGAGAACAGCGAGAAAAAACTATTTTAAAAGCCTTGATGATTTTTTCTCAAACCCTGAGTATTTAAATATGGTTAATGTTCAGGAAGAAATTATTGCAAACACCGATCCCAATAATGAAAAAGAATTGAACGAATTAATTTTTTCAAGAGATATAATACGGGAGATATCCGGTTTATTAAACGCGCAATACGCGAAGTTATCCGCGATTCATTCGAAGCTGGATAAAGAGCTTATGTATTCATATTGTATAATGGGACCCGAAGTTAATGCTTTGTATTCCGCTCTTGCCGCTAATGTTATGATAACAACAAGTCATATAAGATACGCGTACGAAAGAGAAATAATTTTTTGGTCGATATTCGCATCTTCAATTGTTTTGCTTCTGATTTTTCTGCTGCGTCCGCTTTTTTTATTATTGGCGGGTTTTACTCTTAGCGCGTTTGCCTGCGCGGTTTTTGGTTTGATTTTTATTTTTAATTCTTATTGGATGGATCCTGTAATTGTATTTGCTTCCGCTCTTGCCGGAACTCTTTTAATCTTCTATTGTAAATGCGCGTATATTAATCACAGAACAAGAACTTTTAGAGCTGCATACGGTTCTGTTGTTTCTAAAACGCATCTGCAGAATTTAATTTCGCGGGGGAAACCGCGCCTTTGCGAAGTGAATGTCGCGTTTGCGGCAATTATCGCAATCAAAGAAACGAATCTTCTGGGAAAAGAAGACCGCGAAAAAACAAAAGACGCGGGAAAAATAAGAAGCGCGTTTCTTTCGTCCGTAAAAAAAGTTATATTTAACGCGGGCGCTGTTATTGTCGGCAATGAAGGAGATACAATTCTCGCCTGTTTCGGTTCTTCGCTTGAAACTAATCCGAGCCTCACGACTTTAAAAATATCAGATGACGGCTCTCATCTTGTTAAATCTTTCAATCCTGTAGATAAAGCCTGCGCTCTTGTCAAAGGATTATTGGAAATAGAAAATAATACGTGGCGCTTTGGACTCGATGCGGGAGAATGCACATTTTATTGGTCGCCCGAAACAGGATATTCGGTAAACGGAAGACCTGCGGTAAGAGCCAGAATTCTTGTTTCTAAAACAAAACGTTTTAATGTGCGCGCGCTTATCACAGACATAATACTAAAGAAAACGAATATGGAAGGAACTCCGCTTGGCACTCTATATGATAAAAACGATGAGTTTTTTGAAATGAATTAACCGGAAAACTTTGTCAAAATTAAAAATATTTGATATAATTTCAGCGTGAACATAATTTTATTTGAAGAGTATGAATTAGGTCACAATCTTGCAAGGCGGGATGAGCGGACGATTCATTTGTTAAAAGTTTTACATAAAAATCAAGGCGATACTTTTGACGCCGGTATCCTCGGCGGAACGCTTGGGACAGGAAGAATCGAAAAGATTAATTTTGATAAATCGATATTTGTTTCTTTTAAAGCGGGGGAGCCGCCCGCTCCTCGGCTGCGTTTACGAATCGCTTTTGCGTTTGTCAGACAGATTCAAATACGGAGAATTTTGCGTGAGTTATCAAATATCGGAGTGTCAGCCATAGATATTATCGGAACAGACACAGGTGAAAAGAGTTACCGTGACACCAAATTGCTTACAGACGGCGGCTCTCATTCAGCGCTTGTCGAAGGCGCGGTTCAGGCGCGTGACACGCAATTGCCGTCTCTCGCGGTTTATGAAAATCTTGATGAATGGTTAAAACGACGTTCGTGGGAAAGCACTGAATCGCAAACGCCTTTTGATCGTATCCCTCTTCTCTTTGCGATGGATAATATTAGAGCGGAGGGTTCACTATTTCACATTTCCCCGTCAAGCCGTCCCATTGTGATTGCAGTCGGTCCTGAGAGAGGCTGGTCGGATCGCGAAAGAGATATGTTCGAGAAAAATGGATTCCTGCGTCTTTCGATGGGAAAGCGGGCGCTTCGCACTGAAACAGCGTGTACGGCAGCGGCGATGCTCGCGATGAGAATAATTGAGAGTTAATGGAGTTATTTTATGAATAAGGATAATGTAAAAGAAAAACTTTTATTAATTGAAGACGCGCCTCTGGATTTTTCTCTTGTTTTTTCGGGAAAGAAAAGCAAAAAGGTTAACGGTTTGTACAAGCCTGCGTCAAGAGAAATAATTATACATAATAAAAATTTTAATTCCGATGATGCCGGAAATAATTTATTGATTTACACGGCGATACATGAGTACGCGCATCATCTTCACGCTTGTTCTAGAGGAGGCACGCTTTCCGCGAGAGCGCATAACGCCGAATTTTGGGCAATCTTTCACGATTTGCTTGAGAAAGCGGAAGCGAAAAAGATATACAGCGATGTATTTTCGGTATCTCCCGAACTCTTAAAACTGACGGATGTTATACGCAATAAATACCTTAAAAATAACGGCGAACTTGTAAAAGAAATGGGAAAACACTTAATAAAAGCGCACGATCTCTGTTTCAAAATCGGAGTGCGTTTTGAAGATTATGTTGACAGAATGTTACGCATACCGAGAGCTGCTGCAAGCACAGCTATCAAAATGTTTGAGTACGATATCGCTGCCGAAGTCGGTCCCGATAATATGCGTTTTCTCGCCGGTATTCGCAATAACGAAGATCGCAAAGCCGCCGAGACCGCGCTCATAAAAGGAAAAAGCCCGGACTCCGTAAAAATTCAAGTGCGCGGCAAAGAAAAACCGGATGACCCTACAGAGATTCTTGAAAAAGAAAAAGCAAGGCTGGAGAGGACAATAGCAACATTAAGCAAAAGGCTGGATGAAGTGAATAAGGAATTAGGAACCATTAATTTTTAATTGATTTTTATTTAATTATTTTATATGATAGAACATATCGGATTTATATGAATAATACAGCTAAAAAGGTTTACATAGATTACAACGCTACGACACCCGTCAGACCGGAAGTAAAAGCCGCGATGATCGAAGATATTGAAGTTTTCGGCAACGCTTCAAGTATGCACGAATCCGGAAGGCTGGCGCACGCTAAAGTAGAGCAGGCGAGAGTTTCAATCAGTAAATTGATCGGAGCTGTAAACGGAACGATTATTTTTACATCCGGCGGATCGGAAGCGAATAATACGGTCTTCCATACAATGCGCGAACTTATTGAGTTGAATGCCGGGAAAGAAGAATTGAAAAGTAAAAATACGTCAAACGACTCCCGAATAACAATGCGCGATGAAATATTAACTACTGCTATCGAACATCCTTGTGTGTTGAATTCCGCTCTTAATTTAAAAAAATCAGGTTTCAATGTAAAGATTCTCCCTGTTGATGAATACGGAAAACTGAAAATCGGCGAACTTAAAAAAGCGCTGAACGATAAAACTCTTTTTGTTTCGGTCATGGCGGCTAACAATGAGATCGGCACGATACAGGACATAAAAGAAATTACCGCTTTGGTAAAAAAAGCGGGCGCTTTTATGCATATTGACGCTGTGCAGGCAATCGGAAAAATACCTTTGAATGTTGAAGATCTGCAAGTTGATTATGTTACAATCTCCGCGCATAAAATATACGGACCAAAAGGCGTCGGGGCGTTATATGTAAAAAAAGGCGCTCCTCTGTTTCCGTTGATTCTCGGCGGGCATCAGGAAGACGGTCTTCGCGCGGGAACATACAACAACAACGGTATACTTGGTTTCGGCAAAGCGGCGCAAATCGCGGTTACGGAAATTGAAAAATACGGATTGGAAATTTCAGCGTTACGCGATAAATTACGCAAAGGGCTTTCCGAAAAAATTCCAAAAGTAAAAATTAACGGACATCCTGATGATGTGCTTCCAAACACATTAAATATTTCCTTTCCCGGCGCGGAAGGAGAAGCGATTCTTCTTTCGATGGATATGCAGGGAATTGAAGCGTCTACAGGTTCAGCGTGCGCTTCAGGAAGTTTGGAGCCGTCTCATGTCCTTATGGCGACAGGGGTCGGACCTGAATTAGCGCACGGCTCGATACGATTTAGTCTTGGGTGGGGTATTACAGAAAGCGATATTGATTATATAATTGAAGTGCTGCCGCCGATTATCGCGCGGCTGCGGGCAATGTCAACATTGTCAGATTGTTCTTGAGGTAGAGATATGCCGGACTGGATATATTCAGATACAGTTAAAGATCATTTTACAAATCCGCGTAATGTGCTTTTGGAAGAAGAGTCGGTTTTCGCTCCGGACGCGAGAGGGCAGACAGGCAACATAAAATGCGGAGATCAAATGCTGATGCTTCTTAAAATAAAAGACGATGTAATCACAGATGTCCGCTGGAAAACTTACGGATGCGCGAGCGCGATCGCGTCTACAAGTATGCTCTCCGAATCCATTAAGGGAATGAAGATTGAAGACGCGTATAAAATCCGCCCCGAAGATTTAGTCGAAAAATTAGGCGGTCTTCCAAGCTTCAAAATACACTGTTCTGTTTTGGGCGATAAAGCTCTGCGTGAAGCGATTGACGACTACCTTTCAAAAACGGGCAGGGCAGGGCTGTTTGTTGAAGCGTCTGTTATTGCCTGTCATTGCCTTGGAATTACCGACAAGGATATTGAAAACGCGTTTCATAACGGAGCGCGGAACTGGGAGCAGCTTCAACAGGCGACTAAAATCGGCACTGTCTGCGGAAGCTGCCGCGAAAAGGCGGAAGATCTGCTGCACGGGTTTGAGCACATTTACGGAAACTGAAAAAACAAAAAAAAGGGATGAAGAAAAATCTTCATCCCCATTTCTAACAATTATTTCTAACTACATACCGGCTGTTGTTACGTTCTCTTTTATTTCTGTCAAATCCATTGGGTTGAGCAGCAAGGCAGTGCCGTTATCGCGCTGTGAGAGCAGACGTCCCTGCTGAATTGTGACAGACGCTTGTGGATGTACCCTGACAGCGGACTTTGCCAATAATGCCAGATTTGTGTCAAATCGTCCGAGATAACACTGATCATTTTTTAGATCAACCAATATGGCGTACAGATCGTTTCCGTTTACCCATAAAAGGCTGCCCGTTTTAATATCATCATCACCTTGTTTTGCCATTTCAAGACTGGATTGGTTTATCTCAATAAGACGTACGGCGCCTACGCCTTTGTTTTCACCGGCAATCGCTATAACCCGCCCGCCGAGGAATGTAACTGTTCTTGTATGAATTAAATCGAGAGGCGACCTTCTGATTTGCGCTCCTGTCGCCGGATTAAGAAGAACAAGTCTTCCCATTATTGTCGGTTCCAGCCTTTCGATAGAAACTCCGATAACTCCGGTTGGTTCCTGCGCGATCGCGGTTTGCTGATCCCTTGCGATTTCCTCACGCTGCGTCTGAGTTTCTGTTCTTCTCTCTTCCGCTTGTGACGCAAGTCTGTCCGCGTCTTCTCTGCGCTGGTTTAGATCATCTTCGCGCCGCGCGAGTTCTTCTTCTCTGCTCCTTATCTCGTCTTCTGCCGCTTTTGCTTGTTCTTGCGTTATTCTGCCGGCAGCAAGATCATCTGCTGTTCTTTGTCTTTCCTGCTCGGTCTGCCTTCTTTCAGCGGCTATCTGTCTTTCTTCCTGTCTAATTACCTGGCGCTCCTGCTGAACTTGACGTTCGGCTTGCGTTGCTTCACGTTCCTGTAAGTTAACCATCGCCTGACGCTGAGTGATACCCTGATCATCATCTTTACGCATTTCTTCTATCACACGCGCGTCGGAAATCGCGGAAGCGTCAACAGCGCCTAATCCTCTTCCAAGAGGAATCAACAGCAACGTTCTTCCCGGCCACTCATCATATCGAATTGAAAGCCCAGCTCTTTCTCTTGTCAGGTTATCGACAACCGGAGTTTTATAGCGGCTTGTAAAAAAGTCCCAGTTGCCGCGGTAGACTGCGTTGTATATCGTAATAAACTCGGCAAGCAAGAGAGCGTCGCTTGCGTTATACGCATACGCTTCCTGCAGATAACCCTGAATTATTACGCGCAGGTTTCTGACGTGATCAACTCCGGTATCAACGCCCAGCCCCAGAATATCGGCATTGAGTTTATTTTCTTCAGAACCGGCGACATTGTGAATGATAAAATATCTGTTGTTTGCGCCTGTTTCAAACTTGTAGGAATGAGCTCTTCTCTGCTCGTAATTCATCGTTTCTAAAGTTGATTGGACGCCTCTTTCTCTTGTTGCAATATCACGTCCTAAAACAACGCCAAGCTGGCGGATTTCTTCTCTGGTATCGACACGGGCATGAGGACCTTCATAATTGATAAATACGACCGGAGGAAGATCATTCATTTCATCCCGATTTACCTGAGCGTATCCCGAGGCGGCAATAACGGCTAAAATAAACACGGCAATTATCGCCCTGCGTGGAAAAGCAAAATTTGACATTTTCATTGTATCACTCCTGTTTTTTTCAATTATAATGCATATCCTTGATTTCGTACATAAAAAATTGGGCTATATTTTTCTCTTTTTTTTTCATTTTCCCCTTGACTTTTTTTTATGATTTGTAATACAATCTGTATTATGAGAAAAGCAAATTGTGTTACAAACGAGGTAACGACCTCTGCCAGACTTCCCGTTCAAACGAGGAACAAACTTCTCATCCTTTCCAAACATAAAAATAAGACCATGTCCGAAATCATCATAGAATCCGTAGAAAAGTACTATGAACAGGAAGAAAATGAGCTGGATTCTTATACTTTGGGGCTGCCGTTTTTTGGTAAATATAGTTCCGGGGAAGGCGATCTTTCAACTACATATAAACAACGCATAAAAGAGAAACTTCGTGCACGACAAAATTCTTATTGACGCCGGTCCTCTAATCGCGCTGTTTGATCATGATGACAATCACCATGATCAAATTAAGGCTTTTTTGTTTAAGTATCAATATGGTTTTATAAGTACTTTGGCGGTCTTTGCAGAGGTTTCTCATATGCTGGATTTTAGCACACAAGCCCAGCAAGATTTCTATAAATGGACGATGTACAAGGGCGTAATAATAAGCGATATTAATCAAAATGATATCCCGCGTATTGCCGAGTTGACAAAAAAATACGAAGATTTACCCATGGATTTTGCCGACGCTACTTTAGTTGTTACAGCCGAAAAAACCGGTTTAAGGGAAATTATCAGTCTTGATAAAGACTTCGATATTTACAGACTTCCCGGCAGGGAAAAGATAAAAAATATTTATAAATAAGCTTTCTTTTACAGCAGTGATTTTAATTCCTTCTCCGCCTGCCTTCTCACAATCGACGGCTGGCTTGCTGCTGTAAGCAGGTTTAGTATGCGCACTCCTGTTTCGCTTAACGGAGGTCCTGAAAAGCGGCAGAGAGCGCCTGTAGTTGACGCAATTGCGGCTAACACTTGTTCGTTTCTTGCTTTTCCCTGAACAATTGAAAAAAGAAATGTCTGTAATGAACTTCCTGCGGGATCAACGCCGATGTCTCCTATGGCGGTTATTGCCGCGATTTTCAAAGCAGGTTCGTTTTCATTGTTATAAATATTCAAAAGCCATGGGACGGTTTCTCTCGAACCGATTTTTCCAAGCAGAATGATAGCGGATAATCTTCTTTCAAGTTCTTCCTTGCTAACAGAGAGCGTCAGTAAAAATGTTGTCCATTCGGGTTCATCAGCGCCAATCCTGCCTGAGTGAATCGCCGCGTTTACTTTATCAAGTTTGATTTTTACTTCATCCTCAAAAAGAGGGATATTTGGAACGTAAAATGATTGAGGCTGTCCCAGCCCGTAAGATCCTTCCGGCTCGCGTCCGTAAATAGTTCTATGAGGCAGAATACGATCTTCCAGTTTGTACGCGTAAAGTATCCAGTCTCTGCCGCCCGAATATAAAACTCCATCGTCTCCGAATGCCGGAATAGACGCCGCGTTCTGAAGAAATGTAAACCAATACCTTCTTCCCTCATGGGAAAAACCTGTCGCGCCGCCTCTGCTTAAAACATATATTCCTCTTTCATCGAAGAGCAATTCAGCTTCCGTTTCCTGTCTGCCTGAGTTTAACATTTCTCTGATGTGGCTGTTTCCTATCCAAAGAATTTTTCTTTCTTCTGTCGATACGAGCGCAACTCTTCCGTCAGTCATCGCAACGGCAACATTATTTTCTCTTTCTGCGGCAGCCAAAGGTCTTGCCGGAAGCCGCGGTAAAAGCACGGTACGTCCCTCGGTTTGCGCTCCGATATACCAATCCTGATTTGACCCGACAATTTCCAGAGTTCCGTCCGGATACAGCGCCATGATCTGCTGCTGCGCGCCCGGGGCAGTGACAGGTTTGTAGAGAAATAAATTAACTGGTGAAGCGGGAAGAGTCCAGCTTTGAATATTACCGAACGGATCGACACGGCAGACATTATTTCCCATCGCAAGCAGAATGCCCCCGCCGCGATCAAGTTTTGGATTGGTTGTGAAAGGCGATTCAAAATTTAGTGTCCATAACAAATTTCCGGACGCTGTAAAACAAAAAATTTTTTTTTCGACAGGCACGAACAATCTCCCGTCCCAGCCGATGATTACATGCGAGCAAAGCGGATCTTCAAGATTTCGCCGCCACAGTTCACGTCCGGCGCGGTTTACCGCTATCAATGTGCCGTTAGTCCTTGTAATATAAGACGTGCCTTCGCGTGATCGCGTAACGAACGGGCTTATTCTGCCTCTTGCGGAAAAGTTCCATAAAGGAAACCCCGTGGTCGAGTATGCCTTGATATTTCCTCCGTCAAGCGCGACAACCGCAGACTGCGCCTGAACGCTGGGAAGCGACATTACTTCTCCGCCAAGCGCCTGCCGCCAGAAAGGATCGGAAGTAATCAACCCCTGCTCGCGCGTTTGAGATTGCGAAAAAACCGGCGAAACGAAGAACAATGAACAAAGAACAATGAGCAAAGAACAATGAACAGAGAGTTTAAAACTTCGGTTCAGAGAGCAGAGAAGATAGACTTTCTTTTTTTGCTTTCTTTGCAATAATGACATTACTTTAATTATACACGGTTTTTTGATAAAATACTTTAATGAGTATCGGCGATATTTTAAAATTGCAATTGGACAGTATTGCTTCAGGCGGAGATGCCATTGGGAAGTTTGAAGGAAAGACTGTCTTTGTTGAAGGCGGCGCGCCGGAAGAACTCGTTACCTGCCGTATAACAGAAGATCGCGATACTTGGGCGAGAGGGGAATTACTTGAAGTAATAGAAAGCTCGCCTGTCAGAGTAAAACCTGCCTGCGCGTTTTATAATAAATGCGGCGGCTGTAATCTTCAGCATATTGATTATAACGCGCAGCTTAAAATAAAAGAAAACATTTTAAAAGACTCTCTTTTACGTATCGGTGGAATAAAACTTTTCCAGATTGAAGTTTTTTCTTCTCCTCCGTTTGAATACCGCAACAGGATGCAGTTTCATTGTCTGAGAGAGCTTGCTAAAAATTCCGATAAAAGAAAGTACGGACTTAAAGGACGGAAAAGTTCCGAGATTGCTGCGGTTACCGATTGTCCTGTTGCCGTTTCTGAAATAAGGGAAAAAATTAAATCGTCTTCTTTTGTTCTTCCTGTCGAGAAAGATCGTTTTACGGTTTTTTCTAAAGATTCCGTACTGTTAAGCGAAGGCGGACAGCAGAGAGGAAAAATAAAAATTCTTGATAAGGAAATTACGGTTGATGCCGGAATGTTTTTTCAAAGCAACTGCGTTATGCTTGAAAAATTGATTTTACAGTTACGCGAAATTGCAGAAAACGCGGCTGATACGGCAGGCGCGGATAATAACATTGCCATGGCGGATTTATACTGCGGTGTCGGAACATACGCTCTTTTTTTAAGCGATCTGTTTCCCAAAATAATTCTCGCGGAAGAAAATAAAAACGCAGTAAGTCTTGCCCGCGAAAATCTGAAAGGAATTAACGCTGAATATTTCGCGTTACGTGACATTGACTGGCAGAAAACTCTTTTCAAGGAGCAGATTACAAAAAATAAAGAACAAAGAAATAATGAACTTGGTTTCGCTGTTATCGATCCGCCGAGAGCAGGACTTGCAGGTAAATTAGCGCTTACGCTCGCTCAAAGCGGGATACCTGTTATCGCGTATGTATCCTGCGATCCTGCTTCTTTGGCGCGTGACGCTAAAATTTTAGTTAACGGCGGTTACGATTTAAAATCATTAAAACTTTTTGATTTTTATCCGCAGACATCGCATATTGAAAGTTTGGCGGTGTTTGAGAGATAAATCGCCATGTTGCCACAATTCTCCATACTTAGTACAATAAACCCATGGTTCAGAATGAAACGTTTTTTGAAAGCAGCGACGGCGTTAAACTGCATCTTTATTGCTGGTCGCCTGAGCCGGAATCGCCGGTAAAAACCAAAGCTGTGCTTCATATTGTGCATGGTATGGCTGAACACGCTTTGCGTTACCGCTTTCTTGCGGAAATTTTAACCGAAGCAGGAATTGAAGTTTGGGCTGCGGATCAGAGAGGGCACGGAAAAACCGCTGACCTTAATATAAATAGACCTGACAAGGGCGGGCTTTTAGGACATTGCGCAGACGGATGCGGTTTTACGCGCGTCACCGCCGATATTCACGCTATAAACAAGGAAATTAAAAAAACAAGAAATGTGCCGTTATTCCTTCTCGGTCATTCATGGGGATCTTTTATCGTGCAGAATTATATCGAGTACTCCGACAACATAAAAGTTAACGGCTGTATACTTTCGGGAACGCAGGGTCCGGGCGGTTTTAAAATAAAAGCCGGGGTTGTCGCAATGTCTCTGCTAACGATGTTGAATGGACAGCGTAAAGCCTCGAAACTCGCGAAAGCTATGGCGGACGGTCCGTATTCAAAAGCGTTTAAACCAAGCCGTACGCAATTTGACTGGCTTAGCCGTGATGACAATGAAGTTGATAAATATATCGCAGACCCCCTTTGCGGTTTTCTTTGTTCCTGCGGTTTTTACCATGATTTGGCGGGATTGTTGTATAATATTCACAGGCATGATGCTATGGCGAGAATAGATACAACTTTACCTGTTTATGTTTTTTCCGGAAGCGCCGATCCTGTTGGAGATATGGGGAGAGGTCCTACCGTTCTCGTGAAAGCATACAGAGATCTTGGAATAACCGATTGCGAATTTGTGCTGTACCCCGGCGCAAGGCATGAAGCGTTAAATGAAACAAACCGCAAAGAAGTGACAGACAATCTTCTTGCGTGGATTAACAAACGGTGTGAATGAGATACAGATACTCAGCCGGAGAAGACGGCAAACTTGAAAAAAAAGCGGTGATATACACCTGCGATGAACACGGAATTAATTTCGCTGATGTTGATACTGAGGCTGTCAGTATATTAAAGAAATTAAAGAGCGCAGGTTTTGATTCCTACATCGTCGGAGGCGCAGTTCGCGATTTAATTCTCGGAAAAAAACCGAAAGATTTTGATATAGTCAGCGCCGCAAGCCCGACCCGAATAAAAAAAATATTCCGTAATTCAAGAATTATCGGGCGAAGATTCCGCCTTGTTCATGTTTATTTTGATAAAAGAGTTTTTGAAGTATCCACTTTTCGATCATTAAAAGACGGACACACAAGCAATACTTTCGGAACAATCGAAGAAGATGTTCTGCGCCGTGATTTCACATTGAACGCCCTTTATTACGATCCCGAACAGCAAATAGTTGTCGATTATGTCGGCGGTATGAATGATATCAAAAAGAAGCAGATAAAACCGATTATTAATATTTCTGAAATTTTTGTTGATGATCCTGTAAGAATGATACGCGCCGCAAAATACGCAGCGAAGACCGGTTTTAATATTCCGCTTAATTTAAAAATGAAAATTACAAGTCAATCCAATTTACTCGCGTCGATTTCGCCTTCGCGTTTGACCGAAGAGATTTTTAAGATCATTCATTCAGAAAAAGCTTCTGTTATTGTTGACTTTCTTGATAAGATGGGTTTGTACGCGTTTCTTCAGCCGCAGGCGGCAATGCTTATGCGAAAAGACGCAAACTTCAGAAAAAGTTATCTTTTGGGAATGGAAAATTTGGAAGACGCGGAAAGCAGAAGAGGACATGCGCTAAGCTGTCTTTTTTACGATTACTTAAAAAGCGCCGCCGAATGGAAGCCGGGACCTATCGAAAATTTCAGGGAGATTTTTAAAATTGCGCGTAACTTTGTTTTTCCCATGAATCCGCCGCGCTATGAAATGGAACAGGCTCTAAAAAAGTTTCTTTCCGCACACGGAATCACCGTAAAGAAACCTGTTCCGAAACCGGCGGAGGAGAGCGATCCAAAAATCGCCGGAACAAAACCAAAACCAAAACGTAAACGCCGCAGACGAAATAAGAAGGGAACGCTTCCTACTCAGTGACTTTATCGATAATGATATTTATCTCTTCTATTAGTATGCCTGTGTAGCGTTCAATGTTTTCGATGATGTATTGCTGCATCTCGTGAATATTACCGCCAAGCTGAATGCCGTACGGGACGTCGATTGTGATTACCAGACGGTAACCCATATCCGCGTCTTTAATAAAGATTTTTTTTATTTCGATATTCTTATTGTATTCGTCAGTAAAATGAATAACCAATTGACTTAAAGCGCTTTCGGAAATTACAACTCTGCCGCGCTTTGAATATTCCGGTCTTACAATGGATTTTTCGTGAAGCGTCGGGATTACCGCGGGCGTTATGTTTCGTTTGAAAATTTGAATTGTCGAGAAAAAGATATTTGAATAACTTTTTTTCACCTCAATCGAAGGAACGGGAATGATGTGTTTTCCTTCGATTCGCCTTGATCTTATCGCTTTTTCAATATCTTCCTGCGAAGAGACATCTTCGATTTTAACAATTTTTGACGGAGGAGGAAGCTGAAGCCGGGACGCGATTTTAAATATCATTTTTTCCGATGTTCCCAGCACAAGGATGCGTTTAATTTTTTCATTTTGAAGACGGCGGGCAACTTCGTCTCTGTGGGATTTTTCATCAAAAAGAGCAACTTTGACGGCAGCTAGAAAACTTTTTTCCTTTTTTGCGGAATGACCCGCGAGAATACGGTTATCCCGTATAAGAAGACCGTCGTCAATGATATAGTTGATTCTGTATTTTTGAGCGATTAACTTTGCGCGGAAACTCTTGCCTGTTCCGCTTTCGCCGACAAGGGCGAAAACTTTCTGCTTTCTGAAAGCAAACAGGAAATCGAATAACATAATCCTGTTTGCTCTCCGCTTGTTTTTTTATCTTCCGTAGCTGCGCATGTTTGCTAATACTTGTCTTGCTCTTTCTCTGACTACAGTGTTATATGAACTGTTTTGGTCAGCTATACTGAGAAGAGCCTGCATCGCATTGTTTGAGAGTCTGCCGCTTTTCCTTGTGATTTTATCGATAGCGTCTATTGTAGAGATCGCCACAAGATTATCGGGATTTGTTCTGTGTATGCTGTTGAAAGCCCATATAATCTGAGTGACAGTTTCATCGTTTTCGTTTGATCCGATATCGCCGAGAGATTTAATCGCTTCCTGAATAACCATCGGTTCATTTTCAAATATGAGAATATCAACCAAATTCTTTCTCGCCTGCTCTGTTCCTACCTGTCCGAGGTATTTTGCAGCAGAACGCCTGATCTCAGGAAAGTTATTTATATTTCTTCCGCTTTCGCGCATCGCGTTTCTCGTTCCTTCGCTTGAAAGATATTCAAGCGTTTGGCGGATCTCATCGTTTGTGTTGCCGCGGTTGAGAGCTTCTCCTATGTAATCCAGAGCTATCTCTTTTGACGCTCTGTTGTTAGTTCTCGCTGTTTCTCTGATGATCATTACTTCTATAGATTCCCGCAAATAGGATTCCTGAACCGTTTGCGTTTGCTGCGCAGAAACAGACACTGTAACAATTACAACCGCAAAAAACAAAATAAAAAAACGCTTAAATGAAAACATAAAATCTCCTTAATTTACTTAATTGATTATCTTCCAATCATTATTGATCTTTTCCAAGTCGTACAAAACCTCGCGCTGATTCTGTCCGGCATTGTTGGTTCTAGTAGTAAAAGCTCTGACTTTTGTTGAGGTTACAAATTCTATGTCAATATTATCAATCTGAACTCTATCAGGACTTCTCGATGGTATAAAAACACGGGTAAAAAAATCATTAAGATTTCTTAAGACGATACCTGCTCTTTTCATAAGCGGCTCTTCCGATATTTCCCTGAGCTTTGCCTGAGAAGAATATAAGTCGATATATTCCTGCGACAGAGTTCTCAGCCATGCGTTATAATCTCTGGCTCTTATTATCTGGTTTAACTTTTCGACAAACAGTCTTACTTCTTCTCTTGTCAAATCATAAACTGCCTGACTGATTCTTCCATGGTTAAACTGGGTATCTTCTGAGATTCCCTGCTTGGGAGGTAAAGTCTTGCATGAAAGCGCCATAACTGCCAAAACTACAATGAGGGAAAGTATTAAAAAGCCCTTTTTATCACCCATAGCTTTACTGTACCCTATTTAAAGAAAAATGTCAACCTTAATGAAGAATTCACTGTTTCCGATCGCCTATTGATCAGACATTAAACCTTGTAGTATGCTTGTGGTTGCAATGATTAAAGCCGCCTTCCCAGGGTCTTTTGATCCGCCGACATCAGGGCATCTCAACATTATCCGCCGTGCAGCCTCAATTTTTGAGGAGTTAACGGTCGTGGTGGCTGAAAATCGGCAGAAAAAGTACCTTTTTTCCTCCGATGAACGGGTTTCTCTTATGACAGAGTTGGTCAAAGATTTAAAAAATGTCTCTGTTGTTGTTTGCGACGGCTTAGTCGTGGATTTTATGAAGAAAAATGGCATCAAACTGTTGATAAGAGGAGTGCGCGGGCTTGCGGATTTTTCGTATGAATTTGAAGTATCGATGATGAACCGAACCCTCGATCCGGAGATAGAAACTATTTTCATGACAACCGCTCCCGAATATTTCGTTATACGATCATCGTCAATAAGGGAATTGGCTTCTTTTAACGGGGATCTTCATGATATGGTTCCTCCGCTGGTTGCCAAAGCGTTGAAAAACAAGTATAATTGATGATTAAGGGTTAAGGGCTGGAAACCATTTGGCTTTTGACAGATATTTATATAATGTCTTGACTAAAATTTTAGTTTTAGTTATCATAAACAGTAAGCTTTTAGAGAGGTTAAATTATGGCAGTACCTAGAGGTAAAACATCAAAAGCCAGGACTAGCCGTCGGCAGTCTATCAACATGAAACTAACCGCGCCAACAATGATTAATTGCAGCACATGCGGCAACAAGGTCTTATTGCACCATGTTTGCCCAAAATGCGGCTTTTATCGCGGCAAGCAGGTAATAGTTCCTAATTCAAAAGTCTGATAAGGGGTAAGAAATGGACGAGGCATTGTTTGAGAAAATGAAAAAACTCATTGCCGAAAAACTCGGAGTAGATGAGGGGAAAATTAAATTGGACGCGTCTTTCCGTCAGGATCTCGGCGCGGATTCGCTCGATACATACGAATTGGTTTATGCCATCGAAGAGCAAATGGGCATCACGATTCCCGATGATAAAGCCAACGGATTTGTAACTGTGCAGGACGCGTACGACTTCATCAAATCCCAGCAAAACTAGTATTATCAATCTCGCAGAAATCAGCAAAGAACGAAAAAAGAAACTGGCGGCTTTTCAGAAAGCTGCCGGTTTTAAATTTAAAAACATAGACCTGTTAAATCTTTCATTTATGCACCGTTCGATCTCAAATGAAACATCGCTTCTTCCGGGCGGCAGCAAGGCGAATAACGAACGGCTTGAATTCTTAGGCGATTCTGTTCTGGGGTCCGTATGCGCGACTCTTTTATATCAGACATTCAAAGAAAAGAGCGAAGGAGACCTCGCGAAAATAAAAGCCGTTGTCGTCAGCGAAGACACCCTTTCCGAGATTGCGAAAAATCTTCATCTTGACGAAATGCTGCTGCTCGGCAAGGGTGAAGAATTATCCGGCGGCAGAAACAAAAAGGCAATCTTAGCCGACGCGATGGAAGCCGTCATCGGCGCTCTCTACCTCGATTCAGGATACAAGCCGGCTTTCGATTTTGTCAGCCGATGCATCAAGTCCGAAATCAGCAAAGTTACAGGCGCGAATTTCCACAAAGATTACAAATCGATCCTGCAGGAATTCTGCCAGCGTCAGTTTCGATGTTACCCCGTCTACCGTCTCGCGAAACGCACCGGTCCCGAACACGACCGCACTTTCTGGATGGAAGTTCAAATCGCCGAAAAAGTCTACGGCATGGGAAGCGGCAGAAACAAAAAAAGCGCGGAGCAGGAAGCGGCACGAATCGCGTGGGAAGAGATCGCGGAGAATAAGGATTAAAAAATATTTACAAATCCTTATAAAATTGCCCCTGATATATAACTGCTGAATTCTAGCCGCGCTTCTCTTTCCCGTCCTGCCTTTTCAGCAAATTTCTCGCCATATCAATTATAAATTCTTGAGTATCCACAGTTAATTTTGCGAAGACTTCGAGCAGTTCTTTTTCGTACGGCGATGAGTGACCGAACATTTCGCCGGCTCCGGTTCGCAGCCATTTCTCGTCAACAGCGAAAGTTGCGCAGATCAATTTTATGTTTTTGTCGATTAGAGGGGATTTTTCAAGCTCTATCATGGACATGGAAGTCTGCGTTAAGCCGATTCTTCGGGCGAATTCTATTTGATTCAAACCCAAAGTTTTTCGGACAAGTCGGATGCGGTTGAGTATGTTCATTTACTTTAATAAAGATTATCACAAAAAAATGTTATTTTATAGTTTAAATATCAAATATTTAATATATATCATTGACAAGTATTAAAATATTGATATAATGATATCGAAAAATTATTAAAAGGGACGGACATAATGCCAGATCATAATCCAGAAGTCCTAAGGATTTTCCGCTTGTTATCGCAGGAGAACAGGGAAGAATTACTTGCCTGGGTTCGTTTAGCATATACAACTGAAAACTCTGTAAGGAAATCTCCGGATCATGATGTTAGGATTGAAGGTTCACTTCCCTTAAAATTACAGGAAAATTCCTGTAAAAAAACCACGAAGAGGAGAAAAAAATGAGAAAATTACTAAAATTCGCAGTAATTTTACTGACAGCAGGGCTGACAGCAGGGCTGATATTCAGCTTTGTCGGGTGCGGAGAATCGGATGACGGGAAAGAAAATGGAGCAACCGGAGGGTATTCTGAATATTACGATGGTAATTTTAGAAATAACCGGAACGGCGATACTACAGTTTTAAACAACACCAACTTTGATATGCTTCTGTTTGAAGGTGAATTTCTTGGCAGCGAACGAATTGTCGGAGGCGTAAAAAGCGGAAGTAACGCAACCCTTAATTTTTCAAACGAAACTGATTATGCTACAGGCGGTTATAAACTATTACGCGCGGTAAGGCAGAGCGTATTTGAAGCGCAAGGAAATCAATCGAAAGTCGATCATTCTGTTATGGTGTCATACAGGAGAAACGCTCCCACAACGGTTAGCATTACTTCAACGACAGATGGTGACTATTATTACATTGTTCACAACATGAGTTCTCGCTTCAGTCTTCAACTGAGACAAGATTCAGCTCAAGGGAGAGTTGTAGCGTTTTTAACAAAGGGTGAGAGAAACCGCGTTATACAAACATCTTCCGCAAATCAACTTGTACTATATCCTGTTTGGGTTGGCTACAGTACTCAGACAATGGAAATTGTTGAGTTCGCGCCGACAGAACCTTTTACCGCTCAGGCAGTACAGCCGGAATCTACAGGAAGCGGTAATCCCGCGCCGCCTCTTCATTTTCCATGGATAGGAACCGGTCAGGAAATTAACTTCCCTGTTAAAGCGCCTACCGCTGTTGTCAGGGTTATGAACACTTTCTCTCAAATGGCGAATTTCAGAAGCGGTAATCAGCCGTTTAACGCTATAGGAGCGCCCTCAACGCCAACCGGAACCGGTATCAATAGCGGTAACTGGAGAAGTTTCAATGTTGATTCGGGCGGAGGATTGCCGATAGATTTGAACATCTATCTTCAAACAGGACCGGTTACAGTTCCTATCAGATTTGCTGAAAGCACCGTGTTACCGACGCTTCAAGACGGTTATTATTATCATATTACATTTGAACATACCCCGGGATTTCCGCTTATGGAGCCTGCAAGTTATAAGGCAGTGTTATCACAACAAGGCGAAATTGATACAGGCAATGTAGTAGTTTCTCCGTAATTATTTTCGCCGCTCACGATCTTTACAGACAGCAAAGCGGCAATTTATTTTTAAGTTATCCGTTTTCCTTCAGTAAAATTTTCTGTTGGAAGCGGATAGCTTTTACCAAGAATGAGTATACGTATGAAAATTATTTTTAAGAAATTCTTATTTGTTTTTATTTTAGTTTGCTTATTTATCTCATGCGGGAACGAAACAGATAATACTAATGAAGGAAACGAAGTCGAAAAACTAAAAACAGGAAAAGTAACTTTTTTTAATGAATCAAGTTACACTGTTAAAGTTCACCGTGATTCGTTCAGCGGCACTGTAATAACACAGCTTTCAGCAGGGCAGACAAAAACGGAAAATGTCGTGATCAGCGACTCCCACGGTCTTGGCACTACTTTTTCCATCGAATATTTATACAAAGTGACTGACGGCTTTGACGCGGAAAGCGGCGAAATTTTCGCAAGCGGTCTTGATTTCAATGTGCAAATAAACAGAGCGATAGAAGAAAATAAATCTATCACGATACAGATACCTCAGCCCGGAGCTCTGGAATTCAGAACAGCATTCATGAAAATATTAAACTCCCATAATTTACCTATGGAGCTTAGATATTACGGACAATCGTTAAAACAGGCAGGCAATGGATTATACCCGATAGCATCAGGAAAAACAGGCGTCTACACATTGAGTGAGCTTGCAATGGGCGGTATTCCCGCCGGAGGTGAATTCGAATTTACAGGTTTTAATATCGGCTCCGGTATGAGTACGATAACCGTTCCGGCTTTTAATGCGCAGAACGGGGTGATTTATAATTTTACATTTAATGGGAGCTCGGTTGTTCAAAGCAGCCTGCCGCAATCAATTGTGTTTAAATAAGGGGGAAGAGAATGAAGAATGTATTAAATGTATTAATTGTAATTTGTTGTATGATAATTTTCGCAGGATGCGGAAATGATGCGGATTCCGATAATAAAAGTGATGGAAGTACAACCTTACAAATCAGTAATCAATCTTCCAAGGAACTTGATCAAGTTGTTTTTCAAAGTGTTTTTTTTATGAAGGAAAACGCCGATGTAATTGGTACATGGAGAGGGGTGTCGTCTACCAGGCAATTAACGCTAGTTATTAGTGAAAATTCGTTTACAAGCTCTTTAAACTCATTTGCATCACAAGGAAGCTGGACAAGAAAAGGAAATACATTGGATTTTAAAGAAAATATTTTTCAAATGACCAAGCAATACGCCACAGCTACGATTTCCGATGATGTATTAACAGTTAATCTCGAAACATCAAGTGGGATTTATACATGTACCAGTGATAATCTTCAAAAATCAATTAAATTTGGCACCAGTGTAACCAAACAGATAGCTGCAGGCGGAGGTTATATTTTCTTTAAAGTGAACTCTGTTGATTATTATACAAATGAATTTGTTGTTGTAGAAGCTAATGAAAAAGCTATGTTTTCGTTCACTAATAATACACTTGTTGTTGAAGTAAATAATCCTAGTGAGCTGGTTAAACTTGGAGATATATAGTAAGAAATAGTTGAGTTCTATATAAGGATAGGAGAAATAAAATGATGAAGAGGATTTTATTAATGTTAATCGCATTTGCGGTTGTAGTATTTGCTGGTTGTTCACAGAATGGCAGTGATGATGAAAAAAATAGCGGTAATAATGGAAACAATGGATCAAACAATGATGCTACATTGTTAATTAAAAACGAATCAAGTTATGAAGTATCCAACGTTCTTTGGAATAATTCTTCGTTTGCAAGCAGCCAAACAAGTAATTCTATTAAACCAGGTAATAGCGTTACAATGAATGTAGCATCAGGAAACGGGTATATACGTTTTAAACCTGCGACTAATCCAAATCCTATTAATCTTCGTACAACTGAATTAGTTACTATTACAAAAGGTGAAAAGAAAGAATTTGTAATTTTAAACAGTACTCCTATGGTAGATGAAAGTAATACCAGTAACAGCGGTACTCTGTCTTCTTTTTCAGGAGTTGGTCAGATAACAATAAAACAGGAAGATGCAGTAATTAATCAATATGGTTCTTATAATTTTGGAACTGTAAAGACTGGTGGTATTAAAGATATTACATTTACTATTGAAAATTCAGGAGGTGCGAATTTAACTATTGAAGCAGTTAATAGCAATAGGGTTAATCTTACAGACAATGCTTCAGGATTCTTTACCACAAACAGACAACCGCTTGCTTCTTCTATAAATCCGGGAAACACAACTACTTTTATTATACGCTTTAATCCAACAGTGGTAGATGTTTATGCTGCCGCTGTGAATATTAAAACAGACAGTTATAACTATAATGAATTTGTTTTTGAGATTGAAGGTATTTGTAGTAATGATTATCAGGTAGGTGATACAGGTCCTGGCGGAGGAATGGTCTTTTTCGCTCAAGGCGGGCAATATAAAGAATGCAGCGGAGAACTTGGTTCATATAATTGGACTACTGCAAAAACAACAGCCAGTAGTTATAAGGGTGGTGGTTTTTCTGATTGGAATTTACCAAGTAGTGGGGAGTTAGATTTAATGTATAGGAATTTGCATCAAAAAGGATTAGGAAGTTTCTTAAATACTTATTATTGGAGCAGCACCGAAGGGGGTTATGGTCATATGTATATTAATTTCTCAAATGGTAGTTTAAGTGGATATAATGGTGAATCTGTTAATACATACAGAGTCCGTGCAGTACGCTCTTTTACTCTTAATTAGCGGGAGATTGTAGAAATATTGATAGGAGAAATAAAATGAAAAAGATTTTAATTGTTATTGTACTCTTTACGCTTTTTTTTACCTTCTGTGAGGATGATATTAATAATAATGACAATAATAACATTATAACAACAACATCTTTAAAAATCAGCAATCATTCAAGTTATAATTTAAAAAATGTTAATTATGCTTCTGTTAATTTTGGCGATTTAAATATTGGTTCTAATAAAACTATGGATTTAAACGCTGATAATATTGCTCCAATTTATTTTGAAATAGACATTCATAATAACCCAATATTATTTAAAACAAATGAATTAATAACATGCAATAAAGGTATAACAGAAAAGGCAATTTTAGATACTACTGTTGTAACCGGAGTTGGTATTGGAGATACCGGGACACTAAAAAATGTTTATGAACGATTAAATAAACCACAGCCGCTTCTGGATATAAAATGTAACAATTCTGTTGTTGAATATCATGCAGAACCGATAGATTTTGGGCAAGTTAGTTTAGGTGCAAGTAAAAATTTAATATTTATAATTAAAAATGTAGGAAATCTTCAACTTGAGTTAACAGGATCTCCATTAATAAGTTCAACTAATTCTGTATTTTTTGTTTCACAGCCGGTTAATAAATTAATAAATCCAGGTTCTACAGTTCAATTTACTATTCAATACACTCCAGCGTCGGAAAATGAAGAAGTATCAATTATTACAATTCCCAATAACACAGAAGGTTTAATATTTACCTTTAATGTAAAAGGTAAAGGTTATATCAGTAAGCCAAAAATAAATATTAAACAAGGAACTGTGAATATTGATCAAAACAGTGAATATAATTTTAGCAATGTATTATATAACAACAAAAAGGAAGTTGCTTTCTCAATATATAATTCAGGAGACGCAAATTTAACTATTGCATCTGTTAACAGCGCTTTTGTAAATCTCGCTGATAATTCAACAGGATATTTTGTTGTTACGCAGCAGCCTCTCGGCGCTGTTATTAATCCTGGAGATTCAAGAAATTTTATTATTACCTTTAATCCAACTGTTATTGGCAATAATTTCTCTGCTTTAGTTAGTATTAAATCAAATTGTTCTGTAAATGAAGATTTTTCTTTTCATATAAAAGGAAATGGAATTGGTTATAGCCTCGGCGAAACAGGACCGGCAGGTGGTTTAATATTTTATGATAAAGGATATTTATCAGATGGTTGGCGTTTTTTAGAAGCATCTCCGGCTACTACTGAATTTAAAGATGTTAAATGGGGAGCATTATCCACAAATATTACAGGAACCAGTGTAGAAATTGGAACCGGAAAGCAAAACACTCAAATCATTATTTCGCGGTTAAATCAATTAAGCGAAACCGGAAAGGCTGCACAGGTATGTAATAACTTAAATTATAACGGGTATAATGACTGGTTCTTGCCAAGTAAAAATGAATTGGATCTGATGTATCAAAATCTGAAGAAAAACAATTTAGGAGGTTTTTCAAATGATTATTTAGATTGCGGTTATTGGTCTTCCTCACAGGCAGACAGCGGCAACGTATGGCTGCAGTATTTTGATGATGGTACGCAAAATTCTGAAGGAACTTGGTCTAGTTTGTTTTCAAATAAAGATTATAGTATCAGAGTTCGTGCTGTGAGATCATTTTAAAAATGGTTTTAAAATGCCTCTGCGTAAGAAAAGCCTAAATCTTCTTTCTAGTGGCTCAAAGTTAGCAGCCACCGCTTTTCTAAAGATGAACAAAGAATTTTTCCACAAACCGCGCAAACAACACAAACTTGTTGTCCGGTCGCTTTTTCTTGAGTCTTAGTAATTTGTGTATTAAGAGAATATTTGAGTTATAGAAAAAGTTATCGATGCGAAGGTTCGTGTGCGTTCCGAAGGAACGAGTTTGTGAGGTTCGTGGTAAAAAATCTTAAAACTCTTTCCATTTCTCCCTACACCAATCTTGCGGGTACAATCAAATTGTCCTTATCAAAAGCGCTTAATCGTTCTGTCAGACAAATAAGAGCGCCTGTTCCCCGGCGGAAGGGAGATTTTTCCAGAACTGTGAAAGATGAAATCATTCCCTTTGAAGGAGTGCCTGTCTTTTTTATTTCAATCGGATAGAGTTCTCCGTCTCTTTCAAGGAGAATGTCAATTTCTTTCATATCTTTATCGCGGTAAAAATAAAGACCGGGCTCTTTGCCGGAATTTTCATAACTTTTGACAATTTCTGAAATTATATAATTTTCCATAAACGATCCGTTCATTGCACCGTTCATTAATGTTTCAGGTGAATTCCATTTGGTTAAAAAAACCGCAAGCCCCGTATCGTAAAAATAGAGTTTCGGCGTTTTTATCATACGTTTAAGCACATTGTGGTGATACGGATGAATATAAAAAATAATTCCTAATGTTTCGAGGAGCTGAAGCCAGCTTTTAGCGGTTTCCTGATTCATGCTTGCGTCATCTGCAATATGTTTATAATTCACAAGCTGTGATGTGCGGGCGGCTACCGCTCTTATGAAATCCGTAAATTTTAAAAATCAATACCGGGCGCTATATCACGAATATCACGTTCCAGATATGTTTTCACATAACTTGAATAATATAATTCTCTAACCGCCATGTTTAGCGCCTCTATCTATAGTCGGCTATTATCGTCAGTACACCGATATTAGCCGATATTTAAATTTGATACAAGTACCTCTGAGTATAGGAAACTTAACTCTGGGAATAGAACATTGCTTTCTATAAGTGTCTGCCCCAAATACCTGCTCCGAGCGCCTATTCCTTCTCCTTCAACAGCGCGTCGTTATTCAGAACTTTAAATGACACCGCTTTTGGAGATTTCGCGTCACGTACTACGATGCCTTCTTTGTCCAAACCGCTTGGGTATTTGCCTCCGGCTTTTTCAAGCAGGGTTTCCAGCGAATAGTCAAATTGCTCTCCGCGCTCTTCGAGAGGGACGATTTGCAGACCGAGATTTGCGCATAACGCGATCGCGTCATCGTAGGGAAGATATCTGTTCGCGTCAGCGTCTTTTACGTCAAAGACATACCATTCGATTTCTGTGAGGCGTAATCTGTTTTTTTGTATTCCCGGTCCGCAGATTTCTCCTGTAAGGACAAAGTTTTTTCCAAGCTTGGCGAACTTTTCTTTTAAACCGTATTTGTAGACAGGCGTCCAATAAAGAGCGTCTTCTTCGTCTTTAATTTCTTTGTTTCGCGAGCAGCAGCCTACTTTACCGTCGATATAATAAACGATTCCCGAAGTACCGTCCATTTTTGTTGTGATGTAGTATGGTTTTCCTTTAAGTTGATCGAGCAGTTCAAGCGCGGACTGAATGCGTATTTCGTCGGACGCGGGAATTCCGTAGGGGCGCTCTCCGATAATCGTGCCGCCTGCGTTTGATGTTTCAGGGATATACCATTTTTTTACGTTTAGTTTTTCTGTCACGTCGGTTGTTTCGGCGCAGTTTTCAAGTTCGGGAAATTTTTCAAGAGGCAGCAGCAAACCTTGCGAGAGCTGACCGCGCATCCTCATTGTTTTTATTCTGAAACCCTGTCCGTTATCAACATTATCGCGGTAAGAAGATCCGCGCAAAAATTCGTAGCGCTCATCGATTGGCAGAAAACTATCGACCTCGTAATAAACGCCGAGATCTCCCTCTTTGAATTCGCCTTTTTTGACGACGCATTGCCAGCCCATTATGTGGGCAAGTTCGAGAAAATCCGAATCCGGTATCGGGCTGATTGCCCTGACTTTTTGAATGGTTACAAGCGATCTCATATTACCTCCTTGCTTTTTGAAGTACAATATAACTATATATTTGTCAAGTAGTATTGAAGAAAAAATTGCATAAACACATACATTATATCTCTTGATCATCAAAATCTACAGAATTATTTTTTTACCCTTATATTTTCACAGAAATGGCTTATTATTACCTTTATAATTTTATAAATATGTCTATTTTTATCTTAAAAACCATTGCCTGAGCCGATTCATATGCAGTTAGTTGATCGTTTAAAAATTTTCATGCTTGTAGGAGGTATGCCTGAAGCAGCGGCACTCACGCCCGCAGGCAGTTGTATTGCTGGAGCAGGGAAAAAGCGCAAAGCAGCGCGCAGATTGATTACCTTATTCAGCTCGGATCATCGATTGTTCCCATCGAAGTAAAATCCGGCACTCAGGGCGGAATGAAAAGTCTTGATATTTTCATGAAAGAAAAAAATATAGAGCGCGGCATCAGAACATCATTAGAAAATTTCGGGCAGAGGGAAAAGTTTGATATTGTGCCATTGTACGCAATTTCTAATTTGTACGGCGGCGGGTAAGTTTAAATTTTATGGCGCAGAGGCGCGTCGAACCTTCGGTTCGCGACGCAGAGAAAGAAAGAAGAATTTTATGTCTGCCGCAAAAAAAGCCCCGCAAGCAAACAAATGAGAAATTAGAAATGAAAAATGAGAGGAAAAAAGTGAGTTCTCCTCAAAAATTAAAGCGATTGACAAGAAAACAAAATGATAATATATTATATATGAACCATTAATTATGGAGGTATAAAATGCCGGCAGTCAGAAAAAGCATGGATTTATTAGATAATTTCAATGAAATTTTTGAATATTGCAGAAACTACAATGAACCAGTATTTGTAACAAACAACGGAAGCGGAAGGTTGGCAGTAATGAGTGAAGAAACATACAATGAATTAATCGGAAACAGCAGAAATGAACTTTATCAATCCTTGCAGGAAGGTTTGGATCAAATAAATAACGGCGATTATATAGAAGGTGAAGAATACATGAAAAAATTAAACAGTTATCTTGGAAAATAATTTTGTATCGGCTTAAAATTTCAAAACTGTACGACACAGATGTAGATTCATGTTACAATTATATTAATGATAATTTGAAAAATCCAAAAGCAGCGAATAATTTAATAACGGAAATTATAAATAAATTAAATATAATTAGTGAGAACCCAAAAATCAGACCGTTAGTAAGAGATGAATATTTGGCAAATCTAGGTTATAGATTAATATCCGTAAAAAATTACATGATATTTTATATCATTGGAGAAGATAACGAACATCTAAAAATTATAAGATTTTTATATTGCAGAAGAGACTGGATGAACATATTAAAAGAAAAAACCGTTGAAGAAATGATGGGAGAAAATTAATCCCTTTATCAATAAATGTCAAAAATACACCGATTTAACAACTTCTTAACAACTTATTAATATTGTATAATAGTTAAAATATAACATAAGACAAATTTCATAGTCTTGGAGGAAGCAGTTGATCACAATCATGGTCGTTGAAGACGATCTTAAACTCAACAAAATAGTTTGTTCCAGTCTTGATGCGCATGGCTACCGTTCTGTAGGCTGTATCAATGCCGGCGAAGCCTTTGACAGAATGATTGATATAAAAATTGATCTTATCATATCAGATATAATGATGCCCGAAATTGATGGTTTCAAACTGGCTTCTCTTGTAAGAGAACAAAATAAAGACATTCCAATACTATTTATGTCCGCAAGAGATGATATTTCCGCAAAGCAAAAAGGGTTTAATATCGGTATTGATGATTTCATTGTAAAGCCATTTGATATGGAAGAATTAATTCTTCGCATTGGCGCTTTACTTCGCCGCTCAAATATAAAAAATGAAAAGAAGCTTACCGTAGGCAGCCTTATCATGAACGCCGATGAAATGACAGCATATCTCAATGACAAAGAAATACCTTTAACTATAAAAGAATTTCAAGTTCTTTATAAATTACTTTCAAACCCCAAAATCGCTTTTACCCGCACTCAGCTCATGGACGATATATGGGGATTGGAAACAGGAACAACACCACGATCCGTAGATGTTTATATCACTTCATTGCGTGATAAATTCTCAGAATGTAAAGATTTTGAAATTGTAACCGTATATAGATTAGGTTACAAGGCAGTATTGAAATGAAAAAAGAAAAAGACAATCGAATAAACGCAAGACATATTCCTTTTAAGCTATATGCGCTTTTATTTATTTTATTATCAGCATTTAACGGCTTTCATATGTGGATTTATCTGACATTAGAAAAGCAGGGAGTATTGGCAGAAAATACTCATATTGGCATAAATTTACTAATGTTTTTTGTTATGTTTACAGCCGCAATATTAACAACAATTTTCGGTTTTTTCCGTGAACAGACACTATCACGTCCTTTAAAAAAACTCGGAGAAGCAGCGCGGGAAATAGCTACAGGAAATTTCTCGGCCCGTATCACCCCGTTACGCACTGACGGTAAAAAAGATTTTGTTGAAGTCCTTTTTGATGATTTTAACACAATGACAGGCGAACTCGCTTTCATAAATAATAACTTGCATGAACTTGTCAACGAAAAAACAGCAAAAGTTACAAAACTACAGGAATCAATTTTAAAAACAATGGCAAACATGGTAGATTACAGAGATAATCTGACAGGCGGGCATATTTGCAGAACACAACATACAGTAAATTTGATATTGGAAGAAATTAAAAAACAAGAACTTTTTACAGACATAATCAGTAAGTGGGATATTCCACTAATTTTACAATCAACTCAATTACATGATGTCGGTAAAATTGTAATCAGTGATACTATATTAAAAAAACCTGATAAATTAACAAGTGAAGAATTTGATGAAATGAAAAAACACGTAGTATACGGACTAAAAATAATAGAACGAATAGAAACAGAATCAGGAGAAAGCGAATTATTAAAATATGCGAAAATATTCGCCTTAACCCATCATGAAAAATGGGACGGCTCAGGATACCCAAACAATTTAAGCGGTGAAAAAATTCCGTTACAAGGCAGAATAATGGCTGTTGCCGATGTTTACGATGCCCTCATATCTGACAGACCATATAAAAAAGCAATGACCCATGAAGAAGCAGTAAAAATTATTTCAGAAGGAAAAGGCACGCACTTCGATCCGGTTTTAATTGACTTATTTCTAGGAATTGAACCAATAAGGTTTTTTATATGAAGAAAAAAAATAAAGACTGCCGGGTAAATAAAAACTTTACATCAATAAAAGAATATGCGATTCTTTTATTAGTTTTAGCGGCTTTTAACGGTTTCCACATGTGGATTTACCAAATTTTATATCGAAGCGGCATAATTACAGAAAATCCCCGTTTTGCAATCAATATACTAATGTTATTTGTTTTGGTTACAGCCGCAATCATAGTTGCAATTATCGGCTTAATCAGAGAGCGTTTATTTATTAGTCCAATCAGGAAACTCAGCGAAGCAGCGCGAAAAATCGCAATGGGTGATTTTTCATTCCGCATTAT
>Ga0209755_10001330_pt1 | contig 39248 bp, 41 predicted proteins | sample TergutCo191P1_FD_187301 | JGI IMG/M metagenome (GOLD analysis project Ga0209755, IMG submission 187301) | Cornitermes sp. P1 segment gut microbial communities from Petit-Saut dam, French Guiana - Co191P1 (SPAdes) (version 2) | ecosystem: Host-associated > Arthropoda: Insects > Digestive system... | reverse complement strand
GAAATGGGCGTTATGAAGGTTATAGGCGCGTCCGTTAAGGACATTCGCCGCCTGTTCCTGTTTGAAGCCGCTTTTATCGGTGCTATTGGGGGTGCTGTGGGCATTGGCTTTTCTGCCCTGCTGTCGTGGATTTTCAACAACCTAGAGGACTTTGCCCTGTTTGAAACGGGCATGCCATGGATGGAGCAGCAAGCAGGACTGGTAAGCTTCATCCCCTCATGGCTCTACATCCTAGCAATAACCGCATCTGTTGGTGTGGGCATTGTATCAGGGCTGTGGCCCGCAATCCGCGCCACGCGCATCTCAGCACTGGCGGCAATCCGCACGGATTAAGAAACTATGGTATAATGTTATTTTTGGGATAAAACAACACCTTGGAGACCCCGCTCTCCAAGGTGTTGGACTTTTTTTCGGCGAAGCAGAGGGACTACGGAAGGTAAAACTGCTATAGCCAAATGCTTCTTCGCTCTAAAAAACTTGATGGGACCAAATTAGACTGGCGTGAGCGTGCAGGGGCGAACACCCTCAGGCGTCCTCACCATATTTGCAATTCAAAAAACTTTCTATTGCATACTTTATCAAAATTTGTTAAACTACATTTAGTGACAAATTTTTAGCCTGTGAGGTTTGGGATGAAGAAATGGAAATTATATGAAACTGATGCGGATATAGAGAAAATGAGCCAAGTTCTCGGGGTAAGCCCTGTTTTGTGCAGGATTATGGCAAATCGCGGCGTGCGGACCAAAAATACTGCCATTCGTTATCTCAATCCCAGTCTTAAACTTATGCGGGAGGGCTCGCTGATTGCAGGGATGGACGCTGCTGTGGAGATTGCGCGCCGCGGCATTAGTGATGGCGAGCGGTTTTGCATTTTTGGTGATTATGATGTTGACGGGGTGTCTGCCACGGTAATTCTACATCAGGCTTTGACGGGGCTTTTAGCTGATTGCGGCTATTACATCCCCCACCGCCAGCTTGAGGGCTATGGTCCCAATATGGCAGCAATGGAACAAATTGCCAATGAATATGACATTTTAATAACTGTAGATAGTGGAATTGCGGCTGTTGAGGAGCTGCAATATGCCGTAGACCTTGGGCTTACAGTGATTATTATCGACCACCACACGCCCCCATCTGACGGCGGTGTGGAGACCCTGCCGCCTGCCCACGCCATCATAAACCCCAAGCAGGCTGCATGCGACTTTCCCTTCGAGCTTATGTGCGCCGCAGGCTTAAGCTACAAATTCGCCGTCCATCTATATGAAAATTTTGGCAAAGAATATGAAAAAGCGAAGGAAGCCCTGATTTTTGCGGCTATAGCCACTTTTTGTGATATTGTGGATTTGGTGGACGAAAACAGAATTATCGCGAAAAATGGGCTTTTGACCCTCAATACAGAATTTTCTACAAATATTGGCTTAAATGCTCTTGTTAAAGCTCGAAATTTGGAGTATAATGATATAGACGACTTTGCCCTCGGATTTGTGCTTGGACCGTGTATCAATGCGTCAGGGCGGCTGGAGTCTGCTGAAATTGCGGTTGAGCTGTTTTTGACTGACAATGCCGCCCGGGCAGACGAGCTGGCGGCTCAGCTGGTGCGGCTAAATGACGAGCGCAAGGATATGTGCGCCAAATTTGTCGAAGATACAGTGAAAAACCTGCCTGGTGAGAGTGAGCTTGACGACATACTGGTGATTTATCATCCTACGCTGCATGAATCCATTGCAGGGATTGTGGCAGGGCGTGTCAGGGAGCACACAGGGCGGCCCACCATTGTGCTGTCAAAGGCTGGCGATGTGGCTAAGGGCTCGGCACGTTCAATTGAAGGCTATGATATATTTTGCGAAATGCAAAAGCATAAGGAGCTTTTTGAGCGGTTTGGCGGGCATCCCATGGCGGCAGGCGTCACCATGCCTATTGAGAATATTGACATCCTGCGCCAAAGGCTAAATGCCGATTCTACACTCACTAACGAGGATTTTTATCCTGTGCTTTACGGGGAGGGCTGGCTTGCCCTTGATGACTGCACTTATGAGCTTGCGCGTGATTTGTCGGCACTTTCGCCCTTTGGCAAGGGCAATCGTGAGCCTGTGTTTTTCGTAACGGGCATTGTGACCGAGCGTGTGGAAATTATTGGGGCTAGCGGACAAACCCTGCGCATGACCCTTAGGAGCGACACAGGGCGCAAAATTACTGCCATTGGCTTTAAGGCTGTGGACAAGATGGTGGAGCATTTGAGCGAAAGATATAATGACGAGATAGCTGAGGGCTTTGCCAGCCGCAGCTTAAAAAAGCTAAACATAAAGCTTGATATTGCATTTAACATACGTATTAACACGTATATGGGCAATTCCAGCGTACAGCTGATAATTTTGGATTTCAAATAGGAGGTAGTTATGGACTTAAAAGCTGCAATTAGAGATTTTCCTGACTTTCCAAGCCCAGGAATCATTTTTCGGGATATAACATCGGTGCTTGCCAGCTCTGAGCATTTTGGCTTTGCAGTTGGGCAAATGGAAAAGCTCCTTTTAGACGTGGATTTTGATGTGATAATAGCACCTGAATCCCGCGGGTTTATCTTTTCTGCACCCATTGCCATCAGCCGGCAAAAAGGGCTTGTGCTGGCGCGCAAAAAGGGCAAGCTGCCGGGCGAGACCGTGGAAAAAAAATATTTTTTGGAATATGGTATGGATTCAATTGAAATTCATAAAAGCGACATTAAGGCTGGACAAAAGTTGGTTATTGTTGACGATTTACTGGCTACAGGCGGCACGTGCAGAGGGATTTGTGATATTGTGGAGGAGCTTGGAGCTAAAGTAGTCAAGTCTGTGTTTTTAATTGAACTTGAAGGCTTAGGCGGCAGGGAACTTTTGGAAGAAAAATGCGCTGTGGAAGCGGTGCTGAAATATTAACCTGGAGGGATAAAAATGTCATACAGAACAACATGCAATGGGACCGAGCTGAATTTTGCGGGTGATGTAGGGATTATCGCCCTTAAAAGCTCTAAAGAGCTTGGTGCAAAAATTAATGAGAGCATTAAAAAACAAAGGAAAGAGGCTGGACTTCCAGTTTCTGACACCTATTTGATTGATTTTGACGAAGTGCGCTTTTCAAATGGTGAGGGTAAGATATTGTTAAACGAGTCCGTGCGCGGCAAGGACGTGTTTATTATATGCGACATTGGCAATTATAGCTGCACATACACGCTGTACGGGCACGACAACCGCATGAGCCCTGACGACCATTACCAAGACATCAAACGCGCCATATCCGCCATGGGCGGCAAGGCTGACCGCGTGAATGTGATGATGCCCATGCTCTATGCCTCCCGTCAAGACCGCCGCAAGGGGCGTGAGAGCCTTGACTGCGCCATGACCCTGCGTGAACTTGAGCATATGGGCGTTAAAACCGTCCTCACCTTTGATGTGCACAATTCCAGCGTGCAAAATGCCGTCTCTTTAATGGCGTTTGAAAATATTTATGCTACATATGAAATAGTCCGCCGTTTCATGAAGGACGAGCCTGCAATAATCACTAATAAAGAGGACTTCCTCATCATCTCCCCTGACGTAGGTGGCATGGAACGCGCGGTTTACTACTCCACAGTCATGAAAGCTGATGTGGGCATGTTTTACAAACGCCGCGACTTTAGCCGTGTGGAATCAGGCAGAAACCCCATTGTCCAGCACGAATACCTAGGGCGGGATGTGGCAGGCAAAAATGTGATTATCATTGACGATATGATAGCCACAGGCGAGTCCATTTGCGAAATTGTAAGGGAGCTCAAAGGGCGCAATGCCAAAAAAGTCTTTGTGGCAACCACCTTTGCCATGTTCACCAAAGGCGACTCCATGTTTCAAGCCCTCTACGACGAAGGCAGCCTAACCCGCCTATACTCCACAAACCTAACATACATCCCAGAAACAATCATTGAAAAACCCTGGCTAACCCACGTGGACATGTCCCCCTTCGCCGCCGAAATCATCAACACCCTAAACATGAACAGCTCCATAGAGCCCGTAATGAATGCCACCGCCCGCATTAAAGAAATGTTCCCTTCATAAACACAAAATAACAACAAAGGACGACTGGGCAGTCGTCCTTTTTGATTTTACACACCAAAGTGCTGCGGCTTTTGGTGAAGTCTTTAGGGCTACGGAAGGTAAAACTGCTATAGAGGTTGCCTTAAACCACATCCACCATATCAAGATACCTATGCCCATGGTCCTCAATAAACTGTTTGCGGGCTTTGATATTGTCGCCCAGCAGGGTGTCGAACATTTGGTTGGCGGAGTCCTCGCAGTCTTCAGGCAGCACTTGGACGAGCTTTCTTGTAGCGGGGTTCATGGTGGTTTGCCACATCATGTCGGGCTCGTTTTCCCCAAGCCCTTTGGAGCGTTGGATAATTGTTTTGCCTTTAAGTCCTTTAACAATGGCGTTTTTTTCCGCATCGGTGTAGGCGAAGTGGATATTGTCACCGTTTTGGATTTCGTAGAGGGGGCTTTCGGCGATAAACACGCGCTTGTCACGGATTAGGCGCGGGGTTAGGCGGTGGAGCATGGTAAGGATTAGGGTGCGGATTTGAAAACCGTCATAGTCGGCGTCGGTGCAGATTATGATTTTGCTCCACGCAAGCTTCTCCATGTCAAAGGTGTTCAAATCCTTGTTATGCTTGGAATCCACCTCCACGCCACAGCCCAGCACACGGATTAAATCAACAATAATATCACTTGCAAAAATGCGGTTATAGTCAGCTTTTAGGCAGTTTAGGATTTTGCCGCGCACAGGCATGATTGCTTGAAACTCGGCGTCACGTCCCAGTTTGCACGCGCCCAGTGCCGAGTCGCCCTCCACAATGTAAAGCTCACGGCGATTAATGTCCTTTGTGCGGCAATTCACAAACTTTTCGGCGCGGTTTGTAAAATCCACGCCGCCAGCCAGCTTTTTCTTCACAGACAGACGGGTTTTTTCCGCACTCTCGCGGCTTCTTTTATTCACCAGTACCTGTGCCATGATTTTATCCGCATCTGCCTTGTTTTCGACAAAGTACACTGACAGCTGTTTACGCAAATATTCATTCATTGCTTCTTGGATGAATTTGTTATTTATGGCTTTTTTTGTCTGGTTCTCATAAGATGTGACCGTGGAAAAAGACGAGGAAATAAGCACAAGGCTGTCCTCGATGTCAGCAAATGTAATTTTCTTCTCGTCCTTCTTGTAGCCGCCGTTTGCCTTGATAAGCCCATCTATTGCGGCAGTGAAGGCCAGGCGCACAGCCCGCTCAGGGGAGCCGCCGTATTCCAAAAAGCTTGAATTATGGAAATATTCGCAAACAGAATTATGGTTGTCAAAACAAAAAGCCAAGGCGAATTTTAGGCGGTATTCGGGCAAGTCTGCCCGGTCGCGCCCGCGGCTCTCATGCTCAAAATGCACAGTGGGGATGAAGCCACCACCACCTGTCAGCTCCTCCACATACCCCACAATGCCCCTTTCATAGTGATAAACAAACTCCTCACCGCTTTTTTCATCCAGCAAAACAAAGGTGACATGAGGATTCACAACTGCCTGCTTTTTCAGCAAGTCCTGAAAAAATTCAAGGGGAATGTTTATGTCCTTAAACACCTCGTCATCAGGCAGCCAGCGGATTGACGTGCCTGTGGGCGCGCCTGGCGCATCCTCGCGGGCAAGACCCCCCACATTTTCGCCCCGCTCAAAATACAGGGAATATTTCAAATTGTCACGGTGGATAGTAACATCCATAAAACGTGACGCATACTGGGTTGAGCACAGCCCAAGCCCATTTAGCCCAAGGCTAAATTGGTAATTTTCGCTGTCGTTATTATTGTATTTTCCACCTGCGTAAAGCTCGCAAAAAACAAGCTCCCAGTTGAATTTTTGCTCGCCCACGTTAAAATCCACTGGAATACCCCGCCCAAAGTCCCTATTGGTGATTGAGCCGTCTGCGTGGAGCGTGATTTCAATCCGCTCGCCAAATCCTTCACGCGCCTCGTCAATTGAATTGGAAATAATTTCAAAAACTGAGTGCTGGCAGCCCTCAAGCCCGTCCGAGCCAAAAATAACCGAGGGGCGCAAACGCACACGGTCCGCCCCTTTAAGCTGTGTTATGCTTTCATTTCCATAACTTTCCTTTGTCATAGTAGCTTTTTTCCTTCTAAAATAAGTATTTTGCAGCATCTTCATCTAAAATAACAGTGGTGGAGCGGTGGAGTTGCAAAATGGACCCAGGCACTTGAGGGTCAACATTGCCCCGAATAACAGCATTTGCAATCCGCGCCTTCGCCTCGCCGCTGATAAGCATAAGGATATTTTGCGAAGCCATTATTGTACCAATCCCCATGGTTATGGCATGTTTTGGCACATCATCAATCGATGCAAAATACCGCGCATTGCCCTGAGTAGTGCTTTGCGAAAGGGGCGCGTAGTGAGTTCTGACGGGAAAATGGGTATTAGGCTCGTTAAAGGCAATATGCCCATTTGTGCCAAGCCCCAAAATTTGCAGGTCAATGCCGCCAGCATCAGCGATTGCCCGCTCATAGCGGTCACACTCAGCTTGCACACTTTGCGCTTTGCCGTTTGGAATGTGACGCCTGTCAAGCTCAACATTCACATGGTCAAAAAGCTGCTCATTCATGTAATGGTAGTAGCTTTGCTCATTTTCCCGCTCAAGAGGGTGGTATTCGTCCAAATTAAAGGTCTCAACCCCTGAAAAGTCGATTTTGTGGTTTTTGAATTTTTTGATAAGCTCTTTGTAAGTGCCTATGGGCGTTGAGCCAGTGGCAAGTCCAAGCACAGAATTGGGATTTGACTTGATTTGGCTTGCAATAATGTCAGCCGCCATAATGCTCAAAGCGTCATAATCCTTAACAACAACAATCTTCAAGTTCCCGATTTTTCTAATATTCATAATACACACCCCATTGTATGAAATTATTTTATAGCAGTTTTACCTTCCGTAGTCCTAAAGACTTCACCAAAGTCCGCTTAAAGCCGCGGCACTTTGGCTTGCTTTAGGAAGACGGAAGCTACAAACGCTACAACTCGTCAGGCTCGATATTTCTCGCGTCCCCCCAAAGCTTCTCAAGGCGATAATATTCCCTGTCTTCTTTGCAAAACAAATGCACAATAATAACGCCAAAATCCAGCAAAATCCAGCGGGCAGACTGCACGCCCTCAATGTGGCGGGTGTGGATACCAAGCCTTGCCAAATTCTCCTCCACAAACTCCGCCATTGCCTTTAGCTGGTTTGAATTGTTAGCACTGGCAATAACAAAATAGTCAGAAATAATGGACACTTTGGATATGTCCAGCACAACAATATCCTCGCCCATTTTATCATCTACAGCATTATATGCCGCCTTAACCCCTGCAAATATCTCATCTTTACTAAGTCCTTGTGTAAGTTTCATCCATTTCCTCCAAAAATTTTAATGCCTCAAAGCTTTTGTGATAAACCTGCTTTTTTCGCGCCTTTGTATTGTCTATAGTTAATCTTAACACAAACATCATGGCTTTGTCAATATCTTCATAGGCTAATTTTCTGGCTTTTTCACGCTCGGGGTCTGGGGGGCGGGTAGGCTCGAAAAAGTCCGCCAAATAGACGATTTTTTCCATCAGGCTCATGATGGAGTTGCCGAAAGTGTGATGGGCTATGGCATCTAAGATTTCTTGGTCGGTTATGCCATATTTTGACTTTGCGAGGGCAGCACCCACATAGCAGTGGGCTAGGGTGGGGGAGTTGTCGAAAAATTCGCCCAGCGGGGAGCCGCAGATTTTGCGGATTTCGTCAATGCTCAGCTCGTCACAGAGGTTTTTTGCGCAGTCGTGCAAAAGGGCGGCTATGCGTAGTTTTTCGAGCTCTACTGTGTCTTCGCCAAAATGTCTTCCAAGCTTTTCAGCTTCTTCCATAACTGACAATGAATGTAAAAACCGTGGGCGGTTTAATTCAAGCTCAAGTTTGTCACGCAAATCCGCTATAATGCTACGGTATAAGCCGTTTTTCTTGATATAATCAGCCACAGCGTCATGTACCAAATAATGGATGGGCTTGCCGTGAGCAATCCTCTCCCTAATCTCGGTGGAGGAAATGTCAAGCTTTGAGCGAGAAACCTCCACAGGCGTGCAAAGCTCAAGAATCTCCGCAGACTCCCGCCATTTGGGAAAGCTCGCCATGGCGTCCGTCCCCAGCACAAAATAAAATTTAGCATTAGGATATTGAATATGCAGCTGCCTGATAGTGTCAATGGTATAGGTCACTGCTTCTCGCTCAATTTCAATACGGCTTACAAAAAACTTGGGATTTGCAGAAGTTGCCAAAACACACATGGCATACCTGTCCTCAGGATGGGCAAACTCACGACCCTGCTTAAACACGGGGTTTCCAGCAGGTATAAAAAGCATCATATCAAGCTCGTGCTCAGTAAGCACCTGCTGCCCCGCATGAAGATGCCCCAAGTGTATAGGGTCAAAAGTGCCGCCCATAATGCCTATTTTCATGAAATCAACTCCTTAGAGCAATTTTAGCTACTGTTGTCCCGCCGCAAGCCAAACACGACGGGCGTGAGCGGCGTGTTTGGCGCAGTCGGGGGGACTACAGTAGGTTAAATTGCTATAACAACCAAAAGCGGGAGGTCAGCCACGACCTCCCTATATATCTTCTACAAAATCAAAAGGGCAAAGACCTGACCCAATTAGCCAAAGGCGGGGTCAAAAAGGTAAGCAAAAGAAGGGCAACAATAAAGGAGAGGTCAATCATCCCGCCCCCTAAAGGAGACTTTGCAAACAGCCTGCGAATGGGCGAGATAAAAGGCTCGGTGATGGCGGAGAGGAAGTTAAACAGCATCCCGTCACGCGTCCCCGGAAACCAAGACATCATTGCCCGGGCAAACATACATATTCTGAGTATCATGCTAAACCAAATAATGGCAGTTGCAATAGCATTACTAATCGGCATAGCTTAACCTCCAAAACTACGCCCTATTGCGGCGTGAAAAGCTAGGGAAAATCTTAATTCCTTGGGATTTAAGTTCTTCTTCATGATGCTTAGAAAAAACCACGCCGCGCGGAGCCACAATGAAAATGCGGTTTGAAAGCTGCTCAATGCCGCCGCCCATAGAATACACAACACCCGCCAAAAAGTCCATAATCCGCTGACATTCGGTGGTTGCCACCCCTTCCATTTGCACCGCAACAATCTTTCCTTGTTGCAAAAGGTCGCAAATTTCATAGGACTGGTCGATGTTTTTGGGCTCGGAAGTCACAAGCTCGTTAATTTGGGCGGACGAGGCAGTGCTCTCTGTGTCAAAATCAAAAATTTCATTGCGCTTTGACTGAAAGGCAATGGTGTCCGCGGTCTTGCTTGCGCGGGAAGCACCGCGGCTGTAGTTGTCCCTGTCACGGAAATTGTCAATATGTGGAATACCATCATCATGCCCAGCATAGCCGTAGTCATTGTCTTCAACATACTCCTCAACGTCAACATATTCGCCATGTGACGGGTCGAAAAAGAATCCCCTTAGCCTGTCTTTTAGGCTCTGCTTCTCGTTTCTCATGCTTATCATCTCCTTAGTGAAAACTCTATTGGAACAATTATACACAATTCCACATAGAGTTGTCAACACTTTTTTTATCGTTTCGTGGAAAACTACCATACTTTTTTTCCAGCATTTAGGTAAAAAATACAATCAATTAGTTTAATAAATCCCGATTATCGACAGAGCCGGCGTCGTGTATAATCCAGTCAAATAGCTGAATGTGGGGATTTTCAGCAGGTTCCAAAACCACATAGTCCAAACCAAAATAAAAATTTTCAGGTAAAAATATTTGTCTGAAAAGTGAGTGACCTCGATTTGAAACAAAAACTCCCTGCACAGTCTTAATTAAGCCGATTTCGAAGTATTCATCCTCAAAAATTAAGGTGTCGTGGGTGCGAAGGTTGCTGCCATCTGCCAGAATATAGAAATAATTGCCATCATTGCTAAGCCAGCCAGCCACCGCAAAAGCTGTGCCCTCGGCGGTTTGGACGGTGATGGTCTCACGGTCGGCTGCCACAAAATTCCTAGGAACCGGGAAAATGCTACGCTCCACAATGGCAGTTCTTGGAATCAAAAGCCCTTGCCCAGGATTTGGAGAAAGCTGGAAAGTAACATTTCGCTGGTCAATAAAGCGCAGGGTTTCAAAATTTGTCATAAAGATTGTGTGAAAATAGCCATTCCCGCTGTCGGTCATGCGATAAACAGCCACATTTAGGGGTAAAAGCCCGCTTGGTTGGCTCACATAAATGGTGGTGTGCGCCCGGGCAAGAAGGGGTGCTGCATAGTGACTTGGGATAGCTGCCACAATATACCAATCATTACTCCTAACAACCCGAAAAGCCCCAGAATTTGAGCTTCCTGTAGGGTTGAAATTTGAAATGTCGTTCATATTTTCAGGAGTAAAAATGTTCTCAAATCCATCAATGTGATACGAAACAATACCGGCAGCCAAAGCTGAAATACTGCCGCCAGTAGCAGCGGGGGCTAAGCTTGCGGCAAGCTCAAAATTGCGCTCAGCCATAGCGTGGGCTGTGCTAAGACCAAGGGCTTGCAAATCGCTCAAGGTGCTTAAATCCGCGTTCTCAATTGTATGGCGTAGGGCGTAATTATGGGCTGTGGCATCTCCTTGGGCTTCGGAAAAATCAAGCAAACCAGCGGCCCCGCCTGCACTGGGGCTTGCCACCACATGCCCCGCCCGCACACGGGTGAGGTTTTCCACATGGAAAATCAAATTTGCGCCGGAGCTAGCAAAATAGACCGCCTCGTCCCGCACAATCACGCCATAAAAACTTGCGGGCGGCTCCAAATATGCCAGCTCAATGCGCACCTGCTCCACATTTTCGTCAAGAACGGCAGTCATATAATGCCCAACCAAATACAGTAAAATAATGGCAAAAGTGATGCCAAAAAACAAATGGGTCTTATTCTCCCTCAGAGGCGTTTTGTCCTGATTTTTTGGGCTTTGCCTTTGGTACATGTGGTTCACCCTCCTTCACAATCATCGCCACTGCCGTGGCATAGGCGTTTTCATGGGAAATACTGAGCATAATGCTACTATTTGTAGCTAATTTAATTTCATTAGAAAGCTTAACAAAGGGCACGCCCTCGTCGGTGTGGCAAATTTCCACATCACGGGGCAAAAAGCCCGAAAAGCCCGAACCTATCGCCTTTGCAACACTCTCTTTGGCCGCAAACATTCCTGCAAAACTCTGAATCTCTTTTTTGGAGCAATATTCAACTTCGGCTTTAGTGAAACACATAGTCAAAAATTTCTCGCTGCTAATGGCCTTTTTAACCCGCGCCACTTCAACAATATCCGTTCCTAATCCAATTATTTCCATACTTTGGCTTCCCCCCTCAAAATGTCTAGCGGTGATACAGGCTCTGATACCTTGATTTTCAGGATTTGCTGGGCGTGAGGCGCGCTTTGCAACAAATTCCCGTCAGAATCGGTCATATGCCCAATTTTCTGGGAAAAATTCGCGCCTTTTGCCCGCAAAAATTCCAAATGGTCGCCTAGCTCAAATTTGCCTCGTTGCTCTACGGTTGCTATACATGTTTCAGGCTCATAATCCTTTACAATGCCCAAAAATTCATGGGTTCGCACATATCCCTCGCCTGCGTAAATCTGCCCGTCTGGGCGTCTTGCTTCACCTAGGTAAAATCCAGTTGTAAACTCGCGGTGTGACGATTTGGAAACCTCAGCCATATAATGGGATTTTTTGGCTTCGTATAGGGCAGGGTCGGCGTAAAAATCGTCAATAGCCTCTCTGTACGCCTTGGTCACCGCAGCCACGTAATATGGCGTTTTCATGCGCCCTTCAATCTTCAAAGAAGCCAGCCCAGAGCCCACAAGCTCAGGAATATACTCAATCATGCACATATCTTTGGAGTTCAAAATATAGCTGCCGCCGCCCGCATCCTCCGCAAGTGGAAAATACTGATTTGGACGCCTTTCTTCGGTCATTGCAAACTGATAGCGGCACACATGGGCGCAGTGCCCCCGGTTGGCGTCTCTGCCAGTAAAATAGGCAGAAAGCAGGCACCGCCCTGAATAAGCAATGCACATTGAGCCGTGGACAAACGCCTCCAGCAGAATTTTACCACCCACTTTTTGGTCAATCTCACGAATCTCACTAAACTCAAGCTCCCGCGCCAAAACCACCCTTGATGCTCCTAATTCCGCCCAAAACAGGGCAGAATGATAATTGGTATTATTTGCCTGCGTGCTAATATGTATTTCCATATTGGGCACTGAACGCCTGGCAACGGCAAAAACCCCGGGGTCGGAGATGATTAGGGCGTCTGCGCCAATTTCTTGCAACTGGCAGAAGTAATCAGACATAGACTCAAAGTCAGAGTTGTGAGCAAAAACATTGGCGGTCACAAAAACCTTAACCCCGCGCAAATGGCAGTATTCCACGGCTTCACCAATCTGGGCAATGTCAAAATTCTTTGCCTTTGCCCTAAGCCCAAAGCTTGTCCCGCCCAAATAAACTGCATCCGCGCCAAAATTCACAGCCACCTTCAGCCGCTCCATGTCTCCCGCAGGTGCCAAAAGTTCAATTTTTCCATCTCTATCCATTTTTCACCTTCTTTTTATGGGACACCAAAAGCCCGTCACCTATAGGCAAAATCACTGTTCTTAGCGCGTCCTCAGCCATGACCATTTGTAAAAATTCGTGCATATTTCTGTGGATGGTGCGGTCGCGCCTTGGAATTTCCTGTAAATCCTTAACCAGCGAGCCGCCCTGAAAAATATCATCAGTACAAAAGATGCCCCCATCCTCCAAAAGCTGCACAACATAAGGAAAAAACCGCACATACTGCCCTTTTGAACAGTCCATGAATATAAAATCAAAACTCTCGCCATTTTCCATCAAACGGGGCAGGGCAGTTGCTGCATCTTCTTCAATAAGCCTAATTTTGTCAGTTATACCAAGCATTTCAAAATTTTTCTTGGCGCGGGAAGTCATAAGTTCATAACGGTCAATGGTGGTAACTCTGCCATTTTTAGCCAGATGCTCAGCGAACAGTGATGCGGAAAAGCCCACAGCGCAGCCGATTTCAAGGACATTATGGGGCGGCTTCACCGAAAGCATAAGCGATAAAAAATTTACCACATCCCTAGAAATTATCGGAAGACCTTCCGAATAAGACCTTCTCTGCAAATCCCCCAAAGCTCCCAAAACATCCTTGTCAAACTTTCCCAAAAACTCCGCCAAATCCTCGCACAAAATCCCCATCACTCACCAGCCCTCGCCGTGTCATATTCAGCCCGAGTTTCAAAGAAATCATGACTGCCGTCGTCATATTTTAACATAAACAGATAATTGGTATTAGCAGGATTCAAAGCCGCCTCAATAGCCGACAATCCAGGGTTTGAGATGGCACCGATGGGCAGCCCCGCACGGTTAAAGGTGTTATAGGGCGAATTGATGTTAAAGTCTGCCGTAGTCAGCAAATCCGCGCGGCGGTTGGCAGCATAGACCACAGTGGTAATCATTTCCAAATTCATTCCGGCTGCTAGACGGTTGTAAATCACACTAGCCACAGTCCGCCGCTCAGGCAAAACAATCGCTTCCATCTCAATAATGCTTGCTACAATAATCACTTCTTCAAGGGTGGGCTGCCAGCCTAATGTGGCATACAAATCAGCCAAATAAGCCCACATTTGCTCGCCAAATACTTCACCAAACTGGTTAAGCTGCATCATAATCAAATCTCTGGGCGTTGGATTTGGCGGCAGGTGGTAGGTGTCTGGGAACAAAAAGCCCTCAAGGCGATTTTGGCGCATGGCAACGTCAATCAAAAAGCTGTGAGGAAAGAATCCGTTTTCTGCTTCATAAAGAAATTCGTCAGCTGTAAAATAGCCCAAAGTGGCGGCAATATCGGCAATTTGGCGGTTGGTGCGCCCCTCAATAATCACCACCCGTCCCTCATCATGAATCAGATAGTAAGGGCTTTGTAGAATGTGCATAATCTGAGAGTTGTTCATGCCCGTATATAGCGGAAAACTGCCAGAAAGAAGGTGGGCGGCAGAGCCGTTTAGCATGGATTCAAGCTGAAAAATCCACTCGTTGTTAATCAGCTCATACTCCCTTAGGATGCGCCCAATCTCCAAAGGGCTTGCCCCTTCGGGAATCTCCACCACAATCCGCACAGGCTCGCCAAAATAGGCATCCTCAGGAGAAAAAACTTCCATACCTTGGTCAAACGCCCAGCTAACAACGAAAAAAGCAATAACAACAAGCCCCACGGCAAGCCCAATGTTAAAGAGCCCGCCAAAGAGATAATTGCTAATATCTACCACTTTTCTCCACATAAAATTACACCTCAATTATAACAGGCAAAATCATGGGGCTGCGCTTGGTTTTTGACCACATATAATGGCGCAAATCGTCTTTAATGTCATTTTTGATATTGCTCCAATCGCAGTTTTTGCCACTTTCTTGCCACTTGTAGAAAATTTTCTTCACAATCTCTCTTGCTTCGTCAATCAAAGATTCATTTTCACGAACGTAAACAAACCCGCGAGAGATGATGTCAGGACCAGATTTTAGCTCCCTTGTGGCGGTGTCAAAGGTCACAACCACCACAATTAAGCCATCTTGGGACAGATGCTTTCTATCGCGCAAAACAATATTGCCAACGTCACCTACCCCAAGCCCATCCACAAAAACCTTGCCAGAAGGCACAGAGCCGTTTACTTTTGCCCCTTGGCTGCTTATTTCCAGCACGTCGCCAATGTTCATAACAAAGCAATCTTCCTTATTCATGCCCATTTCCACAGCAAGCTCTTTGTGCATTTTCAGGTGGCGAAACTCCCCATGGGCGGGCATAAAATATTTAGGCTTAACCAAAGCGTGCATGATTTTTAACTCCTCACGCTTGGCATGCCCCGAAACATGTACATCCTCAAGCCCGTCATAAACCACATGGGCACCTTTTTTGAACAACTCGTCCACAACTTTAGACACAGCCTTTTCGTTGCCCGGAATGGACGAAGCCGAGATAATCACCGCATCTCCAGGCTTTATGGCAACCTGCTTGTGGTCAGACATAGCCATTCTTGACAGGGCAGACATAGGCTCGCCTTGAGAGCCTGTGGTAATAATTGTAATTTGCTTATCCTCAAAATTGCTAATTTGTGAAGCGTCAATCAAAATCCTCTCTGGAATTGAAAGATAGCCCAGCTCCTGCGCCACTTTCACCGTGTTCACCATAGAACGCCCAACCACGCAAACCTTGCGATAATGCCGCACAGCCGAGTTTATAACCTGCTGAATCCGATGGATGTTGGAAGAAAATGTGGCAACCAAAACTCGATTTTCCTTGAACTTTTCAAAAATACGCTCAAAAATAACGCCTACATATTTTTCGCTCATGGTATAGCCAGGCACTTCTACATTGGTAGAATCGCATAAAAACAGGTCAACGCCCTGCCTTCCAAGCTCCGCAAATCGTCCAAGGTCAATATGCTGCCCATCTACTGGCGTGTGGTCAATTTTAAAGTCCCCCGTGTGAATAACCGTTGAATTTGGGGCTTGTATAGCAACCGCCACCGCGTCAGCTATAGAGTGGGTGACAGCAATCATTTCAACCTTAAAACACCCAATTTTCACGGTTTCGCCAGGCCCGACACAATGGGTCTGTACCCTGTCCAGCTTATGTTCCTTAAATTTGATTTGCAAAAGCCCTAAAGTCAGGCGCGTAGCATAAATCGGGCAGTCAATTTCCCTGAGCAAATAAGGCACGCTGCCAATATGGTCCTCATGACCGTGGGTCAGCACAACCCCTTTAACCCTGTCTTTGTTATTGATTAAATAAGTAAAGTCAGGAATTACCAAATCAATCCCAAGCATGTCCTCGGTGGGAAAGGCAATGCCGCAATCCACCACTAAAATGTCCTGCCCATACTCAAAAACCGTTATATTTTTGCCAATTTCGTTAAGTCCACCTAAAGGAATAACTTTTAGTTTATTCTTTTTTGAAGCCAAAATTTCACCACTTTCTTCATTCATACGCAAATAACGTGCAGGGTCGCTGCACCTTGGTCTCTCACACAATCAGTCTATTCAAGGTCAATTCCTTGCTCTTTTAGCCTAGCTTTCAAAATGCTTTCAATTTCATCATATTCTTCTTCAGTGATTTCTTCAAACACAAATTCCTCGTCATCCGAACCTACCTGAATCTGCTTAAAAATCGAGGCTTCCACGTCCTCGTCATCATCTTCATCAGCTTTCATCATCACCAAAAAGTTTGTTCCCTTGTGGGCAAATTCGTCAATAATCACGTATTCCAACTCGTTGCCCTCGTCATCAGTCACAATCAGCGACTCCATTTCCACATCGTCCATGTCAAAAATTGAATCATCGTTCATTTTAGCTCTCTCCTTGTCTAAATATCCTTGTAATATAAGCTGTGCAGCCATCTTGTCGGCACTGCCAGCACCTTTTTTTCTCTCATTTGTGCCCATTTCGTTAAAAACCTGCCTAGCGCGGCTGGTGGTCAGCCTCTCGTCAAAAAAAACAATCTCTACACTCGCAAATGCTTTACTAAGTTGATTAGCAAAAGCCTTAACTTTCCTGCAATTCTCACCTTCTGTGCCGTCCATGTTTTTAGGAAGACCAAGCACAATAACACTCACAGTATATTTTTCAATAATACTGCCAATGGCATCAATACAAGCCTTATGGTCAATGGGATTTTTGCGAGTTAAGGTTTCAAGCCCGCCTGCCGTCATCCCCAAAGGGTCAGAAAGTGCAACACCAATGCGCCTATCCCCATAATCAAGTGAAAGAATGCGCATTATTTCTTTTTCTCCATGTAAAAATGGAGCACTTCTTCAAGTAGCTCGTCCCGCTCAAATTGCCCAATAAGGCTGCGTGCGCCTTCGTGGGCGGTGATGTAGGTGGGGTCGCCTGACAGAATATAGCCCACAATCTGCTCAACAGGATTATAGCCTTTTTGTTTTAGGGCAGCGTGAACCTTGACCAAAACATTTTGGACATCGTTGTTATAATCCTTGCCAACAAACCTGATTTTTTGGGTGTGCGAGTGATTTTTGGAGCTCATAAATACCTCCGCGCATTAAAAGTAATTCCATTATAACTCATTTAGAAAATTTTTGCAATACAATTTATAATAGTTTATTTTTTCACAATGCCAAAAAGCCTAAGCACTGTCATTGCGGGCTTGACCCGCAATCCCATCAGTTTCGCCAATCGCCCTCGCGCTCTAAAGTCATTCGGCTAATTTGGTGGGTTCCCGCGTCAAGCGCGGGATGACGGGGAGCGAGAGCCAAAAAGCTTATTTTCAGCGGAATCCTGTATAAAAACTTCCACAATATGGTTGCACAAATCCTCACTGCCGCCCTCAAACTCTATCATCAGATAATTTGTGGTCTTGCCGATGAAACGCCCATTTGGAAGCACATCCTCCACCAGCACAGCCATGTCGCGTCCCACGAATTTCTTATGATAGTTATTTTCAAGACGTTGGCTTAACTCAAGCAAATCCCGAACCCGCTGTGTTTTAACGGCTTTAGGCACTTGGTCGGGCAAGCCAGCTGCAATTGTGCCTTTTTTAGCAGCATATGGAAAAACATGAATCTTTGATAGTCCAGCCAAAGCTAGAAATTCAAGGGTTTGCGCGTGGTCGGCATCGGTCTCCCCAGGAAAACCTGCAATCACATCCGTGGTAAAATTCATCTCAGGCGAAACTTTGCGAAGTGCTTTCACAGCCTGCAAATACTGGGATGTGTCGTATTTACGGTTCATTGCAGCAAGGATAGCATCACTTCCCGATTGTAGAGACAAATGTAAATGGTTGCAAAATTTGGGTTCATTTGCCACAAATTCACAAAACTCAGCGTCCACCACCATAGGCTCAACCGAACTAAGCCGCAGCCGCTGGGACCCCTCAAGGGCAGCAATCTCGCGAAGCAGCCCGACCAAATTCCGCCCCTTCAAATCTTTCCCATAAGAAGCCACATGAATACCTGAAACAACAATTTCTTTGTAACCAGCCGCCGCAAAAGCCGCTGCCTGCGCCACCGAATCCGCGAAATCACGGGAACGGCTCGGTCCGCGCACATGAGGAATCACACAGTAAGCACAAAAATTGCTGCATCCATCCTGCACCTTTAAAAATGCCCGTGTGCGCTCGCTCTGGGACGCGCCATCATGGGCTTCAAAGGACAACAGCTCGTCACCAACATCTACTATCTGTGTAGCTTCAAACTCATACACATAATCAATAATCCGCGAACGATTAGCAGTGCCCACCACAATGTCAACGCCCAAATCAGCGTATTTCTTGGCATCCCCTTGAACAGCACAGCCAAAAGCCACCACAATCCCGCGAGGATTAAGCTTTTTCGCCCGCCCAATCATCTGCCGCGACTTTTTATCCGCCAAATTCGTCACACAGCAAGTATTAACCAAATAAACATCAGCAAACTCCCTAAAATCAACAATTTCAAAGCCAGCGTGAGCAAATCGCGCTATGACCGACTGGGTGTCATATGAATTTACCTTGCACCCGACGGTGGTCGCCGCAACTGACTTTGCCATGGATTCTCCCTCGCTTGCACCGAAATTACGTCATAAACCCGCCCTTGAACACCGCGACGCTGATAAGGCTCCATGCCATAAAATGTCACCTCCGCATAGTCACCATGAGCCAAAAAAAGGAAGTCTAAGCCATTTGCCACGAGCATAGGCATGCCAATCCCGATAGGACGCAACAGCATTTCATCACCGTTAAACGACACAAAACCGCGCATCGTCACAGGCTCGATGATGCTGGGGAAGTCCATATCTATGTTAGATTCGGCAATCTCCATCCATAAAATGTCAGTAGCAAATGGTAGCCCGTCATAGCGGTTAAATTCCGTGCATCTAAAAACCAAAACCTGAGTGTCAAGCTCGTGGAACCTTGATGCAGAAACACGCGTTCCACAGACATCATAAATATCCCATGTAGCGTCAAAGTCAATAAAACTGCCATAATCATTCCAAAAAACCGGCAAATATCCCTCGCCAAAATCGCTCATATACACCGCATACTGCGACACAACGACCAATGCGAAGCCGTCAGAACCAAAACACGAATCATTCCTGCACCCCGCAAGCACCACCATCAAGCAAATCAGGACGCTTGCGCCTAGTTTTCTCCAAAGCCATCTCATGCCGCCACCTCTCAATCTCCCCATGATGCCCAGAAAGCAGCACCTCAGGCACTTTGCGCCCCAAAAACTCAGGTGGGCGCGTATACTGTGGGTATTCAAGCAAGCCGTTACTAAAAGATTCATGAGCAAGGGATTCAGGCTTAATCACATCAGGCACAAGGCGAGCAGTGGCGTCAATCACCGCCATTGCGGCAATCTCGCCTCCTGTCAGCACAAAATCCCCAATGGACACCTCGTCGGTCACAATCTCGTCAATAATCCGCTGGTCAATGCCCTCATAATGCCCGCAAAGCAGGATTAAATCGCGCTCCAGCGACAACTCCTGCGCCAACGCCTGGTCAAAAACCCGCCCGCCAGGTGTCAGATAAACCACCCGCGAGCCGCTTAAATTCAGGCTTTTGTATGCCAAATAAATAGGCTCGGCAGAAATAATCATCCCAGCACCGCCGCCGTAAGGATAGCCATCAGTCTGCCGCCGCGCATTAGTGGCAAAATCCCTGATATTCACAGGGTTTATTGAGATTTTACCATCCTCTACACCACGCTTAATCATGGAATGGTTAAGGCTTCCAAAGACCTCAGGAAACAGCGTTAAAACGTGAAAATTCATGGCAAAAGCCCCTCAAGCAAATGCACATCCATGGTGCGGCTTTCTAGGTCTACATTCAATATACATTGCTTAATGGCGGGGAGCAAAATATCCTTGCCCTCAGGCGGTTTCACCACATAAACGTCATTTGCACCCGTGTAGAGCACATCCGTCAAAACGCCCAAATCGCGCCCATCTGCGCGCACCGCAAGCCCAAGCAAATCAGGCACATAAAACTCCCCATCGGAGAGAGGAAGCGCGTCTGCGCGAGAAACCACAATGGTAGAGCCCTTAAGCTGTGCCGCCGCTTCCATGCTTGACACCCCCTCAAGCGTCAACATCACCAAATTCCGATGATACCGCACTTTCTGGACAGGAAAAACACGCTGCTTCCCCTCAGGGCAAACAACGGTAATTTGAGCCAATTTGCTAAAACGCTTCATGTCATCAGTGGTGGGAAAGACCCGAATTTCGCCCTTTACGCCCACTGTGTTAACAATTTTGCCAATGTCAAAATAATCCATAAATTTACCTAACTCAGCGGAAGAATATCCACAGAAATAAACTTATTGTTGTGGATTGCCGCCGCCCGCATCACAGTACGGATGGATTTGGCAATTTTTCCCTGCTTGCCAATGACCTTGCCCATGTCGGCTTGGTCCACCTGAAGCTCATAAACACTGCCTTTTTGCCCCTCTTTTTCGGTAACAATAACAGCGTCAGGGTTGTCAACAAGTCTTTTTGCAATAATTTCCAGCAAATCTTTCATTTACAGCACCCCATTTTTCTTAAAAAGCGCGCGAACAGTGTCAGTGGGCTGTGCTCCGTGCCCAATCCATTTTTTGGCAGCCTCAGCATCCACCCTAAACTCGGTCGGATTCTTGGTAGGGTCATAAATCCCAATATCTTCAATTGTTTTGCCATCACGTGCCGTGCGCGCATCCGCCACAACTATGCGATAAAAAGGCCTTTTCTTTGCACCCATTCTTTTCAAACGAATCTTTACCATTTTCTTCCTCCACACTTTCATCTTTAATTTATTTGGTATACCAACGCGCTTTGCACGTTGGTCTTACATAAACGGGAATCCCTGCGGCATTTTGCCACGCTTCTTCCCAGATTTACCCATATCTGTTAATTGTTTGAACATCTTTTTCATGTCCTCAAACTGCTTCAAAATCCGATTAACTTCCTGCACATTCCGCCCGCTGCCGTCAGCTATTCTCCGCTTTCGCGCGGCGTTGATAATTGCTGGATTTGCGCGTTCTTTCATGGTCATGGACTGGATAATAGCCTCCACATGCCCCATAGCCTTTTCGTTAATGTCATCCTCGCTAATCTTCATTTTGCCCATGCCGGGAAGCATCCCCAGCACATTTTGCAGGGGACCCATCTTTTTAACCTGCTGCATTTGTGCCAAAAAGTCATTCAAATCAAACTCATTTTTGCGGATTTTTTTCTCTAAAGCCGCCGCTTCCTCCTCGTCAAAGGCTTGCTGGGCTTTGTCAATTAATGACAGCACATCCCCCATCCCAAGGATGCGGCTGGACATGCGGTCGGGGTGAAAAGGCTCCAAATCATCGACTTTTTCGCCCATGCCCACAAACTTGATGGGCTTGCCCGTGACCTTCCTGACCGAAAGTGCCGCACCGCCGCGGGTATCACCGTCCATTTTCGTGATAATCACGCCATCAATGCCAATTTTTTCGCTAAAACTCTCAGCAACATTCACCGCGTCCTGCCCGGTCATGGCGTCCACCACTAAAAGGATTTCCTGAGGCTTAATTGCAGCTTTTATGCCCACAAGCTCCCCCATCAGCTCCTCGTCAATGTGCAGCCTGCCCGCCGTGTCCACAATCACCACATCAAGCCCCATGTGACTTGCATGAGCAACTGCCTCAAGTGCCGTATCTACAGGATTTTGCCCGCCTTTTTCAAAGACAGGTATATTCAAATTATTGCCTAAAGTTTGCAATTGTTTAATAGCCGCAGGGCGGTAAATGTCACAGGCTACCAAAAGCGGCTTTTTGCCTTGTTTGCGCAACTGCGCGGCAATTTTGGCGGTGGATGTGGTCTTGCCCGAGCCTTGCAGCCCCACCATCATATACACCGTGGGCGGCTGGCTGGAAAACGTAAGCTTGCTATGTGTAGAGCCCATCAGGCTGGTGAGCTCCTCGTCCACAATCTTAATGACTGCCTGACCTGGGTTAAGCCCCTTCAAAACCGCGTCTCCAACGGCTTTTTCAGACACATCTGCCACAAATTCCTTAACAATCTTGAAATTGACATCCGCTTCCAAAAGAGCCATGCGAACTTCACGCATAGCCTCTTTAACGTCCTTTTCGGTCAACATTCCCTTGCCTTTAAGCTTTTTGAAAGCATTTTGCAGTTTAGACGCCAAATTTTCAAATGCCATATAGTCCTCCAAATGTTAAAAAATTGCAGTTAAATCCTGTAAAATCTTACGGGAACTGGCAATGTCCCCAGTCCCAATCGCCGCCTCAAGCCCCTGTAAATGCTGTTTTACAGTGCCATGCTGCTCCACCAAGTTCAGCAAACTTTCAAATTCCACAAGGCTTTTTTGAGACTGCTTAACCGAAAAGTTAACAGCCTGCCGAGTGATGTTCAGCTTGCTGCTAATTTCTGCCAGCGACATGTCATCAAAAAAATACATATGGTAAATATCCCGCTGACGCTGAGTGAGCAAAGGACTGTAAAAGTCATACAGCAAGGTGTTTTGCAGCAAATTTTCCACAAGCTTCACTCCCTGTCAACCAAAACGACTTTACACATAATACAACACTTTCAAACTTTTGTCAAGCACTTTTTATCCATAAAAATCAATTATATGAAAATCCTTAGGAACAATGCGGTTTTGCGCCATTTTTTCCTCCAATATTTCACGCTTGCAAATATCGGCGCACCAAGCCAAGCCGCAATTTGCACTAATTTGGGTGGGCAGGGGAATCACCCGCCCAAGCCCCAAATCCCCTTTGCAAGCGGCTTCCATAGCCATCACCTGAGTGGTGGTTTCAAATGAAATAATCAGTTTTGGTATTTTTTTCCTCATGGCTTAATTACCTTTTGGGTGCGGACAAAAAGTTCGGAAATGGCGTACATATTGCTGATTTCCCCAACACCCACGCTACCTTCCAAGCCATAATGTTTAACACAAATTCCACAAACCAAAATTTTAACTCCATTGCCCTCTAAAGTCTGCAAATCCGCCAAAGTAGGCGAATTATCAGCCACAAGGAGTGCCCCCCGGTTGTACATCACAATCGCCTCAGGCAGCTCGTCTAGCTGGGTCAAGGTGAAAATGTACGCTTTCATCAAATCCCGCCCAAGGTCCGCGTCCGCGCCCATGGCATCGCTGGCAAGGGCGACAACCCACGAATTTGCAGGGTTTTCGGGCTTAGAAACACTCTCGGTGACAGTGGCATAAATGGCAAAATAGCCGTCCTGTTTTTCCCAGTTATTGGCAAAGCCGCGGCTTTCAATGAATTTGCTGACATTTTGCAAAGACACCTCATTGTCCACCCTAATTTCAAATTCGCCCAAGCCGCCCTCACCAAACGCCCGTTTTGTCTTGATTACAGGCACTGGACAAATATCCCCAATACAATCAACTATCCTACTAGTAGACATAAATATTCCTCCCTCTTTTAGGCACAATTTCTGCCACAATCCCAGTTTCTATGCCATTTTCAGCCAGCTCAGCCGAAAGCTTTTCAGCATCTTCAGCAGGCAGAGCAATAAGCAGCCCGCCTGATGTTTGCGGGTCAAACAAAATCTCCTCCATAGCCGCCTTAACCCCGTTAAACTCCACATCACACGACAAGGAGTTACGGTTTTTCTGGCCGCCCACATTGGTTAAAAATTCCTCAGCAAGCCTGTAAGCTTCCGGAAGCATAATAATTTCGCCACTATCCACAACTATAGAATTACATCCAACCATCTCATTCAAATGCCCCAAAAATCCAAATCCTGTAATATCCGTAGCCGCTGTAATTCTATATTTTTTGGCAATGTCCATGGCAAGGCTGTTTAAGGTGGTCATGTGGCGCACAGCCGCGTCAAATGCGGGCTTTTTAGCTTCTCCCGCCACATATGCCGATGTCACAATCCCAACCCCCAGCGGCTTGGTCAAAATTATTTTGTCACCAATTTGACCTGTATTGTTGCAAAGAATCTTTTTAGGATGGACAATTCCAGTAACTGACAGCCCGTATTTCACAGTATCATCAACAATCGAGTGCCCGCCGCCCAGCACACAGCCGGCCTCAGCCACCTTGTCAGCACCACCTGCAAGAAGTGCTTCCAAATAATTCCTATCACCATCCTCAGGAAACGCCAGAATATTCAGGGCAACCTTAGGCACGCCGCCCATGGCAAAAACGTCACTCAAAGCATTGCAAGCCGCAATTTGCCCGAAAATATAGGCATCTTCGACCAGCGGCGGGAAAAAATCCAAGGTCTTGATGATGGCAATGTCCTCAGACAGCTGAAAAACTGCCCCATCATCAGCACCATTAAACCCCACAAGCAGGTCAGGACTGTCAATTACAGGAATTTTTGCAATAATCTCACTCAGCAAACTAGCCGAAAGCTTTGCCCCTCAGCCACCGCCAAAATATTTTTGCACTCAATCACCCACTTTCGATAAAGACCCCGCAACGAGTGCGGGGTGACATTTTCGCATATATACAGGGCAAAAGCCCGAATTTTTGGCGGGAATGTGTGGGAATCGAACCCACCCATGCGCTCATCACGCAAACATTGGTTTTGAAGACCAAGGGGCACACCAGCACCCATTCACTCCCAGATTTTTTCCATTATACTACAAAAAATTAGAGATTGCAAGAAAAATTTTATTCTGCTGGAAATAGGGCACCTCTGTTAAGAAAAAGCCCCAGAACCGCGCCGCAGATGCCGCCTACAATGTGGGTTATGCGAGAAATTGAGTCCTCAATTGTAAAGCCCCACACAAATTCCCGTCCCAAAAAAATCACTACTACCAGTATTAATGTGAGCGGGATGCGCCCGCGGCTAAGGTTAGAAAACCCCGCCAAAATCATAAACATAAACACAATTCCTGATGCACCAAGGAGCACCGTGTCAAAAAATATAATTTGCACTATCCCTGTAACAAATGCTGTAAAAATTATTAAATATAACATATTTTTCCAACCATGTTTTTCCTCAAGCATGGGACCAACAAGGAGCAGAATTAGAAAATTATTGAAAAAATGTTCAAAATTGTAATGCCCCAGCACATGTAAAAAAACGCGGATATATGCCAAAGGGTCGGCAAAGCTTGAGCGATACACCGAAAACACCGCAAGGGTGGATGCGTGGTCTGTAAGGCTGCCTAAAATCACCGCAAATAGCGAAATAACAGCAAAAGTCAGCACCACGGGGGAGTTATATTGAATAAAAAATTTTTTGCCCATACCATCTCCTAAAATGTGCCATATAAAAATAATTCTAACATATAGACTTCCACTTGACAAGCATATTTTTTTGAGTTATAATATCTGTAGCTGTTAAAAAATTTCCAAAGCTTGGAGGATGTGCCTATGTACGGAATACTTGACCACACAAAAGATTTAGGGCTTGAGCTAGAATTGCCGCCTGAGGTTTTTGCAACCTCGTTTAACACGGGACCGCTTGAAGTCGAAGAAAAGGGCGACATAAGCGCGATTGGATACCCTAAGGACTTTGCCTGCCCTGTTTGCCGCGCCAAATTTCAGGCGACGGTGCTGCGCTCGACAAAGCTGCGCTTAGACCATATGGAGGAGCTTTTTCCTGTCTACAAGGATGTTGAGCCTATGTGCTATGACATTATGATGTGCGCACTTTGTGGCTACGCCAGCTTTAAGGACAAGTTTGACAAAATAAGCGATAAAATGCAGGACCTTTTACTTGAAAAACTACGCCCAAATTATCTCAATTTTATGCCTGCCACCTTCCCGCTTGAAATTGACCACATGCAGGCAATTGAGTTTTATAAATACGCCCTTTTGACTGCTTGTCTCAAAAAAACATCCTTCGGTGAAAAGGCTATGCTTTTCATAAAAATGGCGTGGCTTTACAAGGCTTTGGGAGATGACGAGAATTACCTTTTCCATACAAAATATGCCCATCAATATCTGTCCCAAGCCTTCACAACAGAAAATTTCCCGATTTTTGGCATGTCCGAGGGAGCTGTTACATATCTGTTAGCAAGCTTTTCCATGGATTTGGGCGATTATACCACTGCCTTAAAATTCCTTTCTGACGTTATTGTCAACAAAAACCTAACAGCGCGAATCAGAGACCTTGCACGTGACAAAAAAGACAAAGTGCAGGAGTTAAGGCGCGAACAGGGAATAAGTGATGATGGTCACGAATAAAATAAAAAATGCCCCCGCACAGGGGGTTGTTTTTCTCCAGTCATTGTGTTATAATAATTGATTCAGCGGCTGAAATTTATTTAGGATGTGATAGTTATTTTAATGAAACGACTTAGGCAAATGACAAAAGGGCATCTTTGGATGTTTTGCATTGCCATATTTTTTGCGGTGGGCTCTGCGGTTGGAAACTTCTCTTTGCCGCTGGTTCTTAGGATTGTGATAGATAATGTTTTTAACGATTTGGCACTTGGCAATAATTTTATGGTTATGTGGCTGGTTGGCCTTCTTGGCGGCGTTGAGGGGTGGCGGGAGAATATTTGGCTGGCAGCCGCCGCACATTTGGTCATTGCTGTGATTTTGTCCATCAGCATTTTTGGGCGGCAGCGGATGGTGGCACTGTTTGGCGAAACCACCGCAAAACGCATGAAAGACAAACTTTATGACCATATACAAAAATTGCCATATAATTACCATGTGCATGCTAAAACAGGCGACCTCATTCAGCGTTGCACAAGCGATGTGGAGGTTGTGCGCCGCTTTTTGCAGGTGCAGACGGTGGAGATTTTGCGGGCACTGTTTTTTACAACTGTCGCAATCTCTGTAATGGTGACAATCAACACCACAATGACCCTTATTTCCATAGCTTTTTTGCCTGCTTTATTTATATTTGCCTATATCTTTTTCAAGCATGTGCGCAGGGTTTTTACAGAAGCAGAAGAAAAAGAGGGCGAGCTTACCACGATTTTGCAAGAGTCCTTGACAGGGGTGCGTGTGGTGCGGGCATTTGGGCGCGGTCGCTTTGAGGTGGATAAGTTTACCAAAAAAAACAACGAATTTAAGGCACTCCAATTCAAACAAATGAAATATTTGTCATGGTATTGGTCTGCCTCTGATTTGCTGTGCTTTTTACAAGTGTTCACTACATTTATCGTAGGGATTATTTTTACATATAATGGCACTTTGAGCGCAGGGGAGCTTACGCTTTTCAACGCCTACACCATCATGATGGTCTGGCCAATTCGCCATTTAGGGCGGGTTATGAGTGACCTTGGGCGCACACAGGTGGCTATGGGGCGCATCTCCGAAGTTCTTGACGAGCCTGAGGAAACCGACACCGAGGGGGCTGCCCCTCACGATTTGCGCGGGGACATCGTGTTCAAAAACGTATGCTTTGAATATGGCGAAGGACGAGTAATTTTCAACAACATTTCCTTTGAGGTGAAAAAGGGCGAAACCATCGCGATTTTAGGGGCTACTGGCTCAGGCAAATCCACCCTCATGCACCTTATTCTGCGCCTTTATGATTACAAAAATGGCTCAATTACAATAAATGGAAAAGAGCTTAGGGAAATATCTAAAACACATTTGCGAACCGCCGTGGGAATGGTGCTTCAAGAGCCTTTTTTGTACTCCAAAACCATTATGGGCAATTTGCAAATGGCAAAGGATGATGTGAGTGAGGATGAGATTTTTGACGCCACCCGCACGGCATCTGCCCACAACTTCATCACGGATTTTGAGGAAGGCTACGACACCATGGTGGGTGAGCGGGGTGTTACGCTGTCAGGCGGGCAAAAACAGCGCGTTGCCATCTCCCGCACCCTCATAAAAAACAGCGAACTGCTGATTTTTGACGACTCCCTATCCGCTGTTGACACTGAGACCGACGCCCAAATCCGCGACGCCCTAGCCGCCAGAAATAAGGACGTTACCACATTCATCATCTCCCAGCGCGTCACCACTTTAATGAATGCCGACCGTATTTTTGTGATTGAAAAAGGCGGGCTTGCTGATGTGGGCAGCCACGAGGAACTTATTGCCCGTGACGGGCTGTACAAGCGGGTTTGGGACATCCAATCCATGATTGAACATGAGGATATGTAAATGAAAACAAAGCATTTTGACAAACTATTTTATGCTGGAATACTGCTGCTTTCGGTGCTTTTCCTATTTTTTGGAAACCGCATTGCCTCAAGGGGCATGTTTGTGTCCGAGCACGAGCCTATGCCCATTTACAGCGCGGTGGTCACTGAAACCCTTGAGCGCATTGAGATGTTTGAGGACTTTCCGGGCTGGGGCTCTATTACCGTTGACGTCATCATCACTTTTTACGCCGAGCTTGATTCAGGCGAGATTGTTCGCGGTGAGCAAAGCCTGGCTGTCGGGCGGGAAAAGGAAGTTGAGGTGGGCGATAACGTCCTCTTGACCTATAACCATTTTTTGGATATGTATTTTTTCATGGACTATGTGCGCATTAACTATATCTTGATTCTAGGCATAATATTTTTTGTACTGGTTGTAGCATTTGGCAAAATGAAGGGCTTTAACTCCATCGTGTCTCTCGCCTTCATAGCCGCTGCAATCTTCATGGTGTTTGTCCCTGCCATCCTTTCAGGCATGAATATCTACATCACAGCCGCCATAATCTGCATTTATGCCATAGTATCCACACTCCTAATCGTCATTGGTCCAAACAAAAAGGCGGTTTCTGCCATGCTTGGCTGCCTTGGGGGTGTCCTCCTGGCAGGGGCGTTAATGTTTGCAATGGACATTATAATGCACCTTACAGGCATGATTGACCATGAAACTATAAACCTCCTAAACATCCCAACCGACGAACCCATAAACATCCGCGCAATAATCTTTGCAGGGGTCATAATCGGCTCAACAGGGGCGATTATGGACGTGGCAATGTCCATCTCGTCCAGCCTGTGGGAGGTGCGCCTTGCCAGCCGCCGCCCCACCTTCACAGCCCTCTACAAATCGGGCATGGAAATTGGCAAAGACACCCTAGGCACTATGTTAAACACCCTAATCCTCGCGTATATCGGCAGCTCTTTGTCGTGGATTGTGCTAATCACCGCCTCCACCTCCACCCTGACAGAGCTTTTCAACACCGAGTTGATTATAGTGGAACTTTTGCGTGCCCTGGTCGGCAGCTTTGGAATGTTTTTGACAATCCCCCTAACCACAGCCATTTGCAGCTGGCTCTACCTGCGAAATCCAAATGAAGAACTTGAATAAATTTATGAGGTGATTAATATGACTGATATTCGTGAAATCAATCCAGAATTAAAAGAATCTGCTGCTTTGCTGTTTAGCAGCATTGGCTTAGATTTAGCTGAGGCTATTGAGATGTTTTTCAAAAAAGCTTTGGCTGTGGGCGAGATGCCTTTTGAGCCAGTTGAGCAGGAGCTTAGTGAGCGAGAGAAGCTTAATAAGCAACTTACAGAGCTTATCGAAAGAAAGGTCGCTTCGGGAGAAATCAAAACAGTCAAGCTAGAGTTTGACGAAAATGGAGATGCCCTTATCGACAAAGAAAAGCATCCATCCTTATATGATTGGGTGGTGAACGGATAATGCAAGAATATGAAATAAGAATTGCATATATTTCTTGGCAGGGTGACGGAAAACGTCGTCCAGCTGTTGATTCTTGGGCGCGAACACGACGAATTTGCAGTTTACGCCATCACTACTCAATACGAGGGGAAAAGCCCCGTTGTTAAAAGTCATTTATTGCCAATAAATGACTGGAAGAGTTCGGGGCTTCATTTTCCTTCTTTTATCGATGTTGGCGAAATTATTTACATATTGAAAGAATATGTAGACAGTGCGCCTTTGGGCTATTTATCAGATGGCGACAAATCGAGATTAATTGAATTTTTAGCAAAACGAGGAGGTTAATTTGCATCATTTTGACGAACAAGATTATGATAAGAAGTTTGACTTTGGCACATGGAAAAAGATTTTGCAATTTTGTGCCAAGTATAAGAAGAATTTTGTGTTGCTGTTTTTGGCGTCGGCACTCCTTGGCGTGACGGCGGCGTTATTTCCATTTATTGTGGGCTATGCCATTGACAACTTTGTGTATTACCGCACCCTTGAGGGGCTTTATGGTTACATAGCTTGGTTTGTGTCGATTTTATTAATGCAGTCACTTACAGTATTTGGGTTTATTTATGTGGCAGGCAGGATTGAGACAGACATTGCGGCAGATGTGCGGGAAGCCGGCTTTCATCAGATTCAGCGGCTCTCATTCAGCTATTTTGACACCACGCCTACGGGCTGGATAATGTCCCGTCTCACCTCTGATACCTTTAATATCGGGCAAATCATCTCATTTGGCTCCGTTGACTTGGTTCATGGCGTGTCCGTCCTTATTTTTTACTACACATTTATGTTTATAGTGGATGTGCGCCTAGCCCTTTTAATGCTGGTCATGATGCCTGTTTTGGTGGTTGTTACCATGTTTTTCCAAAAGCGGATTCTTAAAGCCCACAGGGAGAGCCGCAAGGCAAACTCAAAGATTACAGGGGCGTATAACGAAGGGATTACAGGGGCAAAGACCACAAAGACCCTCATGCGCGAGCGGCGCAATTTTGACGAGTTTGGCGAGTTGTCAGGCACAATGCGCAGAGCAGCTGTCCGTGCTGCCACCTTAAGCGGGCTGTATTTTCCCGCGCTTTTGGCGATTACAGCAGTTTCCGTTGCCATTATCATTGGCGAAGGCGGGCAGGCTGTAATGGCAGGCACAATTACTCTGGGAACATTTGTAATTTTCATGCGCTATGCAAGTGATATGTTTGAGCCTATTTCTGAAATCGGGCGGGTGCTGAGTGAGATGCAGGGGGCGCAGGCATCAGCCGAGCGCACCATATCCCTGCTGGAAGCGGTGCCTGACGTTGTTGACCGCCCTGATGTGATTGAAAAATATGGTGATTTTGAAAACCCTAAGCCTGAAACATGGAAAAAAATCCACGGGCGCATTACTTTTGATGATGTGACTTTTAGGTACAAAACAGGCGAGCCTGTCCTTGAGAATTTTAATCTTGACGTTAAAGCCGGCGAAAAAATAGCACTGGTTGGGGAAACGGGCAGCGGCAAGTCCACAATTGTCAACCTTACCTGCCGTTTTTACGAGCCCACAGACGGACAAATCCTAATTGATGGCATGGACTACCGCGAACATCCCCAAATCTGGCTCCAATCAAACCTGGGCTATGTTTTGCAGTCCCCCCACCTTTTCAGCGGCTCAATCCGCGAAAACATCCGATATGGCAACCTAGAAGCCACTGATGAACAAATCATAGAAGCCTGCAAAACCGTGGATGCTTGGGACTTCATACAAAAAATGGAAGAAGGGCTGGACACGGACGTAGGCGAAGGCGGCAACCGCCTGTCCACAGGGGAAAAACAGCTGATTTCCTTCGCTCGCGCCATTATCAAAAACCCCGCAATCTTCGTACTTGACGAAGCCACATCCTCCATAGACACTGAAACCGAGCAAAAAATCCAAGCCGCCATCTTCAAAATCCTGGAAGGGCGCACATCCTTTATCGTTGCCCACCGCCTGTCCACCATCCGCCACGCCGACCGCATTTTGGTCATCGATTCAGGGCGCGTAATCGAAGAAGGCAACCATAAGGAGCTTTTGGCAAAAAGAGGGCATTACCACAGCCTGTACACAAACCAGTTCAAAAAAGAGCAGGAATCCCTCATACTTGAAGCAAAAAAGCAGGTTTAGAGAAAATACACCAGCCCATAACCCTGCATGATAAAATCCGCAGTTTCATTTAGCGTGGCTACAGCCTCAAAACTTGTCTTTGTATTTTTGTAGGCGTTTTCGACCATAGATTGGGCAACCGGATATTCTTCAGTGCCCTTGATTGCCTTAAACATCTGTATTGTGGTATCTTCAAAACGTTTGCTGTTTGGGCTTGCTCCATTAAAAAGACTAAGATTAAAGTCGAACAATGGGGTTAGCCCTTTTATGTTTCCATCAATGTCTGTGGTTATGCCAAAGTTAAATTCATGCCTATCCCAGTTGAACATTAGCGCGTCTAAAAACAACATTCTGCGGTAATCTTCGTGCAGTGCCTCAGGCAATACTTTAAGCACATCCTCCGGGTCATTATGCTCGTCAATCAGGCTAAATATCGGCTCTAATGAATCACCTTTGCACCTGTCTACAAAATTATCACATACAGAGTATCCATCTTCTTCCCAATATTTAACAGCTATATTTGGAAATATCTCATTGGCAAGATTACTGTAAAATACCTCGCTCCACACTGCCGAATTGTCACCAGACTTCCACAGCTGCCATTTGTTAGGAGCAACATTCTTCCAACCTTTTTCAAAGCTGCCGATATTGGTATGCTCTGGAGATTTCCTGCTTTTGTATATATCAGGGCTATCAAAGTTCATCTTGCCGCTCAAAGCGTGCTCAAAAAAACATCCATCCTTTTCTTGAAACTGGATGGACTCCCAAGTTTGAACTGCACCCTTTTGCCTGAGCCAAAAACTGTCTGATAAAGATTGATAGCTTATTTCACCAAACACATCATCAAGTCTAGATGTTGACAGCCCCATCATCCTCCTGAGGGACCTGACATTAGGGCGGTTTATGTCTGGCTTGCGGATGTTAACCCAATCCTCAAACCTGCCTTGCTTGATTAAAATAGGGGCTGCATCATTAAAATAGACAGTTTTGTTATTTTCTATTTCTGCAACTTTTACATTTAGCCTGAAAATTTCTAAAATCATTAATGAGCACCTCCATTTCATTTATTCTTCCTTTTTCTTGCAATGTTTGAAAAGCATATAATAACCTTTGCCGATAATTGCGATAATTACCATAAAAAATGCGGCTGAAACAACCCTGTCGTGCTCTGAGGGGATATGGGGCATGACGAGTGAACTTGCGACCATCACAATTCCAAAGAGCATTATGGTAATACCTGCGGTTTTAGCAAACTTTTCCTCGTCAAATTTGCCTTGGCGATAGCCTGCGACCAGCCAATTTGCTCTGAAAACCAGCACCAAAAGCCCTGCGACAACAACAACCGCACCAATGATGATTCCGACCACATTCACACCTCCTTAAAAACACCGTCATTGCGGGCTTGACCCGCAATCCCCTCGCTTTCGCCAATCGCCTCTGCGCCCATAGTCACTCGGCGAACTTGATGGGGCCCCGCGTCAAGTGCGGGGTGACGGGGGTGGATTATAACTTAATTCTTCTCAAACGTAGAGCATTTAGGAGTACGGAAATGGATGATAGGCTCATCGCAACTGCCGCAATCATGGGATTTAGCAACGGTCCACCAAAGATAAACCACACGCCCATAGCAATCGGGATACACATAACATTGTAAATAAACGCCCAAAATAGGTTTTGTTTGATATTCACAATGGTTTTTTTAGAGAGGGTGATGGCGGCGGGCACCGAGGTCAAATTGCCGCGAATCAGCACCACGTCGGCAGATTCGATTGCAACATCCGTGCCTGTGCCAATGGCTATGCCCACGTCCGCTTGGGCAAGTGCCGGGGCGTCATTGATGCCATCGCCAACCATGGCAACCTTTTTGCCCTCGGCTTGCAAGGTTTTGATAGTCTCAGCCTTTTGGTGGGGCAGCACCTCCGCCAAAACCTTGGTTATGCCCGCCTGCCGCGCCACCGCATGGGCGGTTTTTTCGTTATCCCCTGTAAGCATAATGACCTCAAGCCCCATGGATGTGAGCTTTTCAACGGCTTCCTTGGAATCGGGCTTGATAATATCCGCCACAGCAATAATCCCCGCAAGCTCCCCATCAATCGCCACAAACATAGGGGTTTTGCCCTCGTCAGCCAACTGGTCAGCGGCTTCTATATCATTAGGAATCAATTTTTTATTTCCAATTTGTAGTTTCTTTCCATCAACAACAGCCACAATCCCTTGCCCTGTGATGGCTTCAAAGTTCTCAGGCTCGGCAAATTCGATATTTCTCTGCTTGCCCTCCTCAACAATCGCATCAGCCAGAGGATGCTCGCTCCGCGCCTCAGCAGACGCCGCCAGCCGCAAAATCTCGCCCTCGTCATACCCATCAAACGCCACAATATCAGTAACACGGGGCTTGCCCATAGTAATAGTACCAGTTTTATCCAGCACAATAGACTTCACCTTATAAGCCGTCTCCAAAGACCGCCCACTCTTAATCAAAACGCCATTTTCCGCCCCTTTGCCCGTGCCAACCATAATGGACGTGGGCGTGGCAAGCCCCAAAGCACACGGACACGCCACAATCAAAATAGCAATCAAAATCCGCATGGAAAACCAAAGCTCCTCGCCGCCAATAAAATACCAGCCGAGAAAACTTGCAATTGCAATCACAATTATCGCAGGGACAAATTTTTCAGAAATGGCGTCTGCAAGGGCGGCAATGGGGGCTTTTGAGCCCTGCGCGTCCTCCACCAGCTTAATAATTTGCGAAAGCGCGGTATCCGCTCCGACCTTGGTCGCCTCATATTTAATAAACCCGTTTTTATTGATACTTGCCCCTATAACAGCATCCCCGACATCCTTACTCACAGGCAGCGACTCCCCTGTAAGCATGGATTCGTCAACATCCGTCCGACCCTCGGTCACCACGCCATCCACAGGCATTTTCTCGCCAGGGCGCACAATCACAATATCCCCCACAACCACTTCGTCAATCAAAATTTCAACTTCTGCCCCGCCCCGCTCGACTTTTGCGGTCTTAGGAGCAAGCCCCATCAGCTTTTTAATCGCCTCGCCAGTCTTGCCTTTGGCAATAGCTTCCATATATTTGCCCATAACAATTAAGGTCAAAATCACACCAACAATCTCGTAAAAAGGCTCATAATTCGCACCAAAAAACACATTGGCAATTGTCAAATAAAAGCTATAAGCAAATGCCGCCGCCGTGCCCTTTGCAATAAGCGAGTCCATGTTGGGACGCCGCTTTACAAACAGCAAAGAAAAGCCTTTTGTATAAATTTTCCAGTTAACAATAACAACAGGAATGGTGAGAATTAGCTGAATAACGGTGTTTTGCCAAGCAAAATTGTCCAAAACCCAGTGGTGCAGGGTGTGGTCGCCCCACAGCACAGGCAAATGGGGCCCCATGGCAATTATAAACATCGGCAACGTAAAAATACCTGATATAATCAGCCTTTTGCGAAGGTTTTTAACTTCTTCTTCCTTCCTGAGGGCATCCGCGTCCACATCCACTTCCTCGTGAAGCGAAAAGCCCATGCCCTCCACTTTCTTAATGACGTCCATAACAGAAACTTCAGCAGGATTATACTCAAATTCCAGCTTTTCTGTGGCAAGATTTACAGCCGCCACAGCCACACCAGCCATGCGCGAAACCCCGCGCTGCACCGCCGAAGAACAAGAAGCACAGGTCATTCCCGACACTGTATATGTCATTTTTTTCAAATCTCAAACCTCCTAAGAACCTGTGGTCAATAAATGGGGTGTACCAGCTTTATTGAACGCAGGTTCTAATATTTACCAAAATCTGAGCGCATGTACTCAGCTGTACCACCATGCTTAAAGGCGTTTTCATTGATTTTTTTTGCGCCAGACATGCGGTTTGTGTCCTTGCCCGTGGCGCGGTTTGCCGACTTATCTCCCGCAAGGGGTTTTGCGGCTGTGTAGCGGTTTTGGGGAGAATATTTAAGGTTTTGGGCGGGTGCGTCATCTTTTTCTAGCTTATCCACAGCGTCTATAATGCTATTTCTAATTTTTGCAAAATCTCCGGGATAATCGCCACGAGGTCTGGATTTATTGGATATTCCCATAATGTCAAACTGCACACCGCTTACATATTTTTCTAAATTTGCAGAAGCATTTGACAAAGCGGCTTTGATTTTTGAAAACTCGCCACGAGCGTCATAATTTGGACGTTCGCTAAAACTGCCTTTTGCAAAGGACGACAGGGCGGTCTCGACATTGTTAATCTGCACACTCACAGCCTGTTTGGCAGAATTTGCATCTTCAACCATTTTCTGCCACGCACCACCATGTCTTTGTGCATTTGCAAAGCTCTGAAAATTCCCATCAGCAAGGGAATTCACGACAGAAACTACATCTGTATGTAAATCTTGCAAAGCCTTGGAAAGTTTGTCAAACTCAACCACATGAGCACGCCCGCTGCGGCTTCGGGCAGTCCCCCCAAGCTCCCCAGAACTAAGCTTTGCAAGTCCCCCTGCAATTTCTGCAAGCTCACCTGTGTATTCTTTCACAATTTTATTTGCCACATCAGCAATAGAGCCAAAAGCAGGGCTAATGCCCTCAGGTGCTGCAATTTCAAGAGCATTTGAGCTAGCCTGCTTTAAGAGCGCGTCTGCAAACTTTTTAAGCTCTAGTGTGTCATTTTGAATTTTGTTTAGGGCTGCGGCAATCTCGCCAAGCTCGCTTTCATCAGGATTAAATGGGGTAGGGGAGCTGCCGAGAGTTCCGTCAGCAAGCCTTGCAGCGTGAGACGCCAAAGCCTTGGCAGGCTCAGCAAAAGAAGCCTTCGCCTTGCCCCACATAGCCCCAATTACGCCAATAAGCACTGCTCCAAGCCCCGCCACAACCAAAATAGGCACCATTTGCACCTCATCAAAAAAAACCAGCATAACTACCACAGCCGCCACCGTAACCGCCACCGCTGCAGCCATAATAACGCCAAAAATCCCAGCAATTCTCGCATCAAGTTTCATTATACATTCTCCTTTCTAATTTTCAAAATCTCCCTTGCCAAACCTAAATCAATTTCATGGGTAATCTTTATATTTAGCGGACTTCCCGCCACAATGCGCGGGCTAATCCCAATTTTTTCCACAAGCTGGCAATCATCATAAACCTCCAAGCCGTCGGCTTCATTATGAGCACGGTACAAAAGCTCTGCCTGAAACGCCTGAGGCGTCTGCACCCGGTAAAGCATCTCTCGCGGCAATGTCTCAATAATCATGCCGCCATCACTTACCTTGATAGTGTCCGTGACTGATGTGCCCAAAGTGGCTGCGCCATGGCGTTTTGCCGCCATCAATACCTCGTCCACAGCACGTGCATCCACAAAAGGACGCGCAGCATCATGAACCAGCACAATGCCGGAAAATCCCTCGCTTTCAAGCATTTTCACAGCAGCAAATACCGACTGCTGCCTTGTCGCCCCGCCAGAAATAACCTCCACAGGCTTAGAAATGCCAATTTCCTCAAACCAACCGCGCCACCCTCGGGGACAGTCCCCAAAGTGCGGGGGACAGTCCCCTGCCACCAGCACCACGCGGCGCACCGCTAAAACCCGCTCAAACGCCAAAAGGCTATGCCCCAAAACAGGCAAGCCGCCTAAATCAACAAATTGCTTGGAAACCGCGCCCCCAAACCGCGCGCCACCCCCAAAAGCCACAACAATGGCAACACATTCAACACTCATCTGTCTATTCTAACACAATTCACGCAACTTTGCAAGCAAAAAAACACCTAGAAAGAATTTTGACTAAACTCTTTCTAGGCGTTCATACACAAAAGGCTATTCAATTAGCAAAATTACTGAGGTTGCTGACCAGCCATTTGACGCTCTTGAGCTTCAATCATTTTCTTATTCGTGTGACCAGAACGACTATCACGATTTTCTGCCGAAATGCCCGTGTTTAAGGCAATCGTGATACCCATGCCATCACTGTCAGCCCGCACCCATATTTTGTCAACAAGCATTTGTACGACCCCAGAGGATAACTCTTTTTCGGGTGAATTGATGTATTCAAGCAAGCGGGATTTGAAATTTTGAATGTTGCTGGTGGAAGCGGAGTTGCCCTCCTGTTTTGCCAGCAATTCTTTTATTTCTTGCTCCAACTTGGCGGCTTCTTCGTTCAGAACATCGTTTCGCCCTCTAAATTCGGTGTTGGATAGGCTTCCATCCATGTTAAGCTCCAGTAGCTTGTCCTTTTTAACGCCGATTTTAGCGATTTCGCCCTCGAGCTGCTTAACTCGCTTGCTGTTGTCAACTTTGGTATCAACATTTTGCAAAAATTGCAAATACTGCGTTACAAGTTCGTCCGTGGAGCTTGCCACTGCCACCAAAACCTCACCAAGCATGATTTTCAGCTCATCTTCCTTGATGCCGATGGTGTCACAGCTATCCTTGCCATTTTTAATGCGGTGACTACAAACCCAACTACCCCTCGACTTCAAATAAAATGGTGTGTCGTGTTCAGCACAGATGATTTTGCCAGTAAACAGATTGTCCGTTTTGTAAGATGTGCGGCGACTTTTCACATCGGCACTTCTCTGCGAAAACACGACATTCGCCCGCTCCCACAAATCATCTGTCACAATAGGCGGCACTTTGTCGTGGTCACGATACATTTCCCAGTGCTGCTCATCCAAAAACTTTTGCTTTTTGGTGAACATATCCACGACCTTCACCTTATTGCCGCAGTAAAAGCCCTTGTATTTGGGATTTTTTATGATACCACCTAACACATTGCGGTTAATTTTGCTGCCCTTAATATTGCGATAACCTCGCTCATCAAGGATTTTTTCAATCTTAGGCGTGGAATAATCCCCCGTGGCGTAAAGCTCGTAAATCAGCCGCACCATCTCGGCTTCGGCTTCATTGATGACTAGCTTCCCGCCAGCCTTCTCATAACCATAAATCCGAGAATTACCCATCACCACGCCCTTTTTGATGGATTGCTCATGCCCAAACCGAATACGGCTAGACAATTTGCGGCTTTCCTCCTGCGCCAAACTCGACATTATAGCAAGGCGCATTTCGGAATCGTCATCAATCGTATTGATGGAATCCTGCTGAAACCACACAGCCACACCACTAGCCAGCAAATCACGAGTAAAGCGGATACTGTCCAGAGTGTTGCGAGCAAAACGGCTAATTTCCTTCGTAATCACAAAGTCAAACCGCCCCTCGCGCGCATGGTTAATCATAGCATGAAAATTCTCACGCTTAGCCGTGGTAATTGCGGACAAACCCTCATCCACATAAGCTCCCGCCATAACCCAATTAGGATTTTTACTGATAAAATCCTCGTAATGACTTTGCTGATTCCCGAGAGAATTTAACTGCTCATCCCTATCCGTGGACACACGTGCATAATATGCCACCCGAAGCGGCATATCAAAAAGCGTGCGACCCGTGGACTTTAATTCATTTCTAATTTGATAAATATCCATTAAAATCACCTCAATTCTAAAATGAATAAGGCGACAATTCGATTACAACCAT
>Ga0209755_10001329_pt1 | contig 39259 bp, 35 predicted proteins | sample TergutCo191P1_FD_187301 | JGI IMG/M metagenome (GOLD analysis project Ga0209755, IMG submission 187301) | Cornitermes sp. P1 segment gut microbial communities from Petit-Saut dam, French Guiana - Co191P1 (SPAdes) (version 2) | ecosystem: Host-associated > Arthropoda: Insects > Digestive system... | reverse complement strand
GAATTTTTACCAAATAGTAGCGGCTTTAGTGTTGATGCCTTTTTGCTCTGATATATTTTGTTAATTTTCCTATTGACTTTTTATTTGCAGGCTAATTTTCTTGTATAATATGAAATTTGTTTTCGTTTTAACATAATTAAGATATCACGAAAAGCTGACTGATTGCATAACTGCCTTATAACATTATCTTGGCTATCAATTTTCCAGATAAACGTATATCGATTAGCAACATAATAGTCATCAAATATGCAGTTGTCAATATGCTTTAAGCAACGGATGCATATCAGAGCTTTGCTCCCAGCGAAGCCACTCCCAAAAAGTACCATGAGATTGGAGTACAGCTTGCTAAATTGCTATGGACCAAATAGAAAAGCGGCAACAGGAAAATCTGTTTTAGGGGCACAGCTTGCACGGGATAGGATACAAGCTCCGTTACTAATACGGACAAATCAGGTTTTTCTTTAAGCGTTTTGCCAACAATGAGACGACCATATATTACAACGCGCATTATGGGCATACCGATATTCCCTTGGGTGAACAGGAAAGTTCGTCCAAGGGAACATTGGTGGAGACTAATGGACTTGAACCATCGACCTCTCGCGTGTGAGGCGAGCGCTCTAACCAGCTGAGCTAAGCCTCCATATGAGTGGTGAAGCGAAAACTGAAACAACTTTCTTATATAGTATATTGCGGCGCGTCGAATATGTCAAGAAAGAAACATGATAAAATCCATTCCGCTTACTTATCTCAAGGCACAAATCGCCGCACTCCATCCACAGTCCGGCAAAACAGCCCATCACAGATATAACCGCAATTGCTGAATAATCTCATCAACATCGAGAGGCTTGCCGATATGCCCGTTCATGCCGCAGTTGAGGCATTTTTCAACATCTTCCTTAAAGACGTTGGCGGTCATAGCGATAATGGGGACAGTCTTTGCTTCCGGGATGTCAAGCTCCCTTATAGCTCGTGTGGCTGCGTAGCCATCCATTTTTGGCATATGAATATCCATAAAAATTATGTCGTACTTCTCGGGTGATTCTGAGAACATACGAAGAACTTCCAGACCATTTTCAGCGCAGTCAATACTCAATAATGTCGGAGCCAGCAAGGTTTTTACAATTTCACTGTTTATCTCAACATCATCGGCAAGCAAGGCGTGACGACCTTCGAATGTATCAGTGAGAGCAGCTTGAACACCCGGCTCGGCTTGAGCGGCGCTTCCTGTATCGCTGCCCTTTTCCAAATGAATATTACAAATAAAAGCTGAGCCTTTACCGAGTTCCGACTCGACCCAAATATCACCGCCCATCATTTCGATGATATTTCTTGAAATGGGCAGACCAAGCCCTGTGCCGCCGAAAGTTCGCATCGTACTGCTCTCCGTTTGATGAAATGGATCGAATATTTTCTCCTGTTGACTCCGGCTTATACCAATCCCGCTGTCTTTAATGCAAATCTGAATATTGTATACATCATCGGTTATACCAAGTAGTTTTGTTTTTATATCAATCAAGCCATTATTCGGAGTGAATTTTATTGCGTTTCCTAAGATATTGATGATAACCTGCTCAAGCCGCTGCTCATCGCCAACAAGAAAGCGCGGAACTTTGCTATCAAAGTTGACGGTGAGCGTTTGAGCTTTTTCATCTGCCTGCACTCTGATAAAGCTCAAAACCCGATGCAGCATTTTCTCAAAGTCAAAATCTGCGGGAGACAGTTCGAATTTACCCGATTCAATTTTAGAAATATCCAGGACATCGTTTATAACTCCGAGTAAATGCTTTGATGCATCATCTATTCGACTTAGGCTGTATTTCATGCGTGCAAGATCCGTTGAAGCTTTTCCGATATGGGTCATCCCGACGATGGCGTTTATCGGGGTTCTTATCTCATGACTCATATTGGCAAGAAACTCACTCTTTGCCTTACTGGCCGCAGTCGCATCAATAAGCGCTTCCTCCAAATCCCGGGTCAAATCTTTTCTAATCAAGGCATTTGCTATCATACGGTTTGCCGAACGCAGGATTATTTCCTCGTTTTCGGTAAAGATACGCTCTTTCTTACAATCGTCAAAACCGACAACCCCCCAAAAATCACCATGCAAAAATACAGGCAGTATCAATATTGATGTTGTGTTCTGCAAGCCTAAGAGTTTGCGCTCTGCTACGGGAATATCCTTGACAAGAGTATTGATGCTTTTTCCCAATGATAAGTCATTAAACCATCGTGGAGCAATTTTCTCAAACGAGATTTCTTTTGCAAGTTCGTCAGCTTGCTGTCTTGCATCTTTCGTCCAAATAAAGGTCTGACTGCTAATAAGCCCGCCGTCTCTGATCTGGTTGCTCCATATGAATATGCGGTCGACAGAAACAGCGTTCGCCATCATACCCATTATCAAACTTATATTGTCCTCAAGCTTGCCTATATCCGGGTCGAGAAGTATAGATGATATGCGGTTTAATGTGTCGAGCAACTCATTTTGATGGTTGATTTCACCCATCATCTTGTTTTGCTCGCGCATATCATGCGTATACCCCACAACAACATCATCCAACCCATACTTTGCCCGAACAAGTGTTATTTCCGCCGGAATAGGTGTGCCCTCGCCCGGCATTTGGTGCATCCACTCAAAAGAGCAATGGCCTTCATCATAGGCCTTGTGCACTAAATCAATTGCCTTTTCGTCTGAACGCTGTCCGTCCGGTTGAGTCTCAGGCGAACAATCATCTAAAAAGCGATCCAAAAATTCCTGCTTATCCTTGAATCCGTACAGCCTGACAGCAGCTTCATTGCAGTCAATTATGCAAAAATCCTTGCTCCATATCTGTGTGCAAAACGGAGATGTATCGAGCATCAGCATTAAGCGCTCGGCCTCTTCTGTGATATCCGTTATATCATTTAGTGTAGCGATTTTACAGACTGACTCATTATACTTATCGTATTCAATTGTAAGTGCCATGTCACATATTTTGATGCCCGCCGAGGTTTGCAGCGTTACAGAATCGCCTGAAGAAATGCTGTTAAAGAATGAACCGTCAGTAGGTTTTCCGCCAACCAGAACTAAGTCCACTATATTCGCATTCAGGACGCTATGACCGAAGAAATCGATTGCAGCTTGATTTTCAAGTATTATATTATTTCTGTGGTCAAGCACTAGTGTCGGCAAAGGTATGGCTTTAAAGAGATATCCTGAAATATTTGATACAGTTACTCCGAATAAGCGATACTTCCTCATTAAAACATTTACCTGTATGGCCGCGGGCAGCAACGCGGCTGCCGCTAAAGGAGTAACTGTATAATCTGAAAATATTGGCACAATAAACTCTGTTCCGAAGATAATAGGAGATGCAAGAATAGTCAGCAGTAACATCAAAACCACATTGTTTCTATGACCATGAAGTGAAGAGAGCCGCCACCATACTAAAAACGTACCCATGCTTACAATTGCAAGGGCGAACAGAAGCACAAACATTACTGTAAATAGCGGGCTAGTGTTATATGAAAACTGATTCCCGAATGCCGTTTGGACAAAGGTGACGTCGTCAGAGAAAACACAAAGTACAGCTAAAGCGGCGGTCAGATATGTTGAAGCCTGCACAATATACTTAATCCAGTAACGCTTTAACTTTATATTGCTAATCAAAAAACCCCAAAGCTGCGGAAAAAACAAACAACCGGAAACAAAGCCGATTGCCCAGAAAATACGAGTTAACAGCGCACTGTTTGAGACAGTCATAAGCCCAAAGAAAAAGCTGGTAAGCGCCGAACATAAAGCCACTTTTATATAGTACTGCCGCAATTTTGTTTTTAGTTCAAATATTATATTTAGAACCGTGATTATCAGATAGCTCGCGCTAATTAAAAACAGAAACACCATAATAAGAGCGCCAATGTATATATTTTCTAGTATACCCATAATAAAATCCATTCCTTGCGGCACGAATACTCCACAAAAGGGAATTGTCAGGCTACAACCACTTCTTTTTCTTCAAAATAAGGAAAATAACAGCGCTTACAGTCACCATAATTCCAATTGCTATAGGATACCCCAAACCCCATTCCAGCTCCGGCATATTCATAAAATTCATGCCGTATATTCCGGCGATAACTGTCGGAGGTCCGAAAAATAATGTGAGGATTGTCAGTTTTTTTACAGTTTCGTTCATTTGCGCAGAGGCCTTGCTATCATACAAGTTGAGTAAATCATTTGACATAACATAAAGGCTGTCTGCAAAGTCATGCAGTTTTGCGAGCCTTGTGTCGATATCCCTGAAAAAGCGATGCTGGGAAGCATCGAGAAATTCATGCTCATCAATCAAAACCTGATCTCCGACATATGAAAGGGCGCGCAGCAACTTTTTGTAAGTATATGCCATTTTTCGCAGCGGCATAACAGTGGCTATTTGCTTTTGGCTCGGTCCGAGTTCTATGGTTTCAGAAAGTACTTCGATTTTTGTTTCAAGGATTTCAAGGGAATCGGAATAAAACGAAGCAAGATTATCAAAGACGGTATAGTATAGGTATGAAAGAGGGAAGGGGCGACTTCTTGCCGCTTCGGTTGCCGCCCACAACCTATCGGTAAGCTTTGAAAGGCTTGCGCCGGGCGACTCGGGCAAGACCAGCGTTAAATACTTGTCAGAAAAATACAAATTTACTTCTCGCTGCGTTAAAACTTCACCTTCCGACTCTGCATAGATCATACTTACGAAATCGTATCCGTCATAATTTGTAAAACGTACTTTTTCGTCTAAATTAGCGCACTCGTCAACAGTATCCTTATCCCAGTTAAACACATCAAGCATATCGTATAGTTCGCTCGGATTGCAAATTACTAAAAGACGCGAATTTTCTTCAATATTTGGAATCTTTGATGTAATCTCAACTCCGTCACGAAGATTATACCCTTTCACTTTACGGATGCCTCCTTTGCGTAGCGGTATTACAATCGGCGTTTTATCTTCTTTGCATTTTCACTTTTCGCCGGCGTGCCGAGTACCATATAACAGTAAATAGTACACCGAGAGCCGAAGCGACGAGCATTATCCACCACAGGAGAATTTCAGAGTTGTCACTGTTTTCGGCAGCTTCATCAGAACTTTCTGTAACGGCTAAAGCGATACTTGCCGTAGGAACGAGTGTTGCAAAAGTCAGTACCACAACTAAAATCAACAGAAGTACACAGGCTCCTTTTCGCAAACACATTGTGAAATCCTTTCGCATCAAAGCATATTGCCCAAAAACAAGCTGACGCAGACAAAGTAGACGACCAGTGCCACGAAGTCTTTTAGTGAAGTTATTATCGGAGCCGACCCCGCTGCTTGGTCTACATTACATTTAATGAGTACATACGGAACTAAAAAACCAAGAAATGCAGCAACTGTCATGGTTATAAGCATTGCAAGGCCTACGGCGACGCCGAGCATCGGAATCCCAAGCCAGATAGATGCAACTATACCCGATATTGTACCCAGCAGCAAACCGATACTCATTCCGACGCCTATCTCTTTTATAAAGTGCCTAAAAAAATTCTTCAATTGAATGTGCCCCAGCACAACGCCGCGCGCAAACACCGTAGAGGATTGCGTACCTACATTCCCGCCCATTCCCATTATGAGCGGGATAAATATTGCCACTGCGGCAATTGACTCGAGTGTTTCTTCAAATCCCTCTATAACAAGACCCGAAAAGATACCAATTACCATTGTTGCCAGCAAAAATGGCAGCCGAACCAGCCATATCCTCCAAAGGTTTCCATTGACCAAAACTTCGCTTCTGTCGGCCTCGCTGCCTTTAACATCCACAAGGCCGGCTTGATCAAATATATCCTCCGTGGTTTCTTCTTCCAGTATATCCAAAGCATCGTCAATCGTCACTATTCCGACTATCCGCTGTTCTTTATCCACAACGGGAATCGCAAGAAGGTCAAGCTCCTGCAATATACGTGCAACCTCTTCCTGGTCAGTGTCGGTAGAAACTCTTATGGCATTTTTTGACATTATATCCCCGACAATTGTGTTTCCGTCAGTTTTTGCGATTGTCGTGCCGGATAATCCCTTTGCGATAAGGAGTCCTTTCAAGGTGAGAACGCCTTCGAGTTTTTTTGTTTCGTCAGTTACGAAGAGGGTATAGACGGTTTCTTTTTCTTCGGCTTGCTCACTTACTTTCTCCAGTGCCTGCTCAACCGTCATGCTCCTGTTTAGCGAAATAAATTCTGTGGTCATTATACGCCCGGCGGTCTCCGGTTCATATCCCATGAGTATGCTCGTCGAGTCCCTTTCTTCCGGCGACAAAGACTCCAGCAGCATTTTTGCAACACTAGCGGGGAGTTCGTCAAGTAATCGAACTCTGTCGTCGGGCGACATTTCATTGACCAGTTCTTTTGCCCTTCCGTTTTTAAAAGAACCCAGCAGATTTCTTTGGCAGGTAGTATCTAGCTCTTCAAAGATGGATAGGGCAGCATCTTTTGTAAGCATTCTGAAGACTATAACCTGTTCCTCCGGTGACAAATCGTAATAAGCATGCAATATCTCCATCTCTTCAGAGGCGGCAAGCATGTTTTTTAGGCCGTCCATGTCTCTGTCGTTAATATAGTTTATGATTTTTTCTTTCATTGTTCAATGTCTCACTTTCCTCAGACTTGCATTATATGTTTTTGCGTGCTGTAGGACAGGATTAAAGGGGTCAAAAAAACCACTGTCCTGATGTACTGAACAATGGCTTATCATAATACATTTGCATACCCACAGTGGTCTTTATGTGGGAGCACTCTACCCTGCAAGCGCATGGACATACCGCATAGCAGGCTGATGATGCTTTGCAAACTGCAATCAAAGCCACTATATGTACTTCGACCACTATCGGCGTCCATGTCCTCACCTCCGAATAAATAAAGTTACCGTTTGATTCTACGCCATCTGACTCCTTGTGTCAACTGATTTACAACAATTCTGTGCATATTGCTTGATATCGGCGGGCATTATAGAAAAACTGTGTCAAATAAATAACCCCGGAGCTAAAGTATAGCCCCGGGATTATTGCCGGTGAAGCAGTTTGACCCGAATACGAACTCTCTGGCGGTTGGGGCTTATGGGTTTGCGGTTGGAGTTAAACTGTAAGTTAAAGAAATATTGTCTCGCTTGCGGTTTAGAGTTTTACTGTCTTGCCTTTACATAGCAGGCGCCGGCTCTTCTCTCTTTTCTCTTCTACGCATAAGTGCGACTAAAACGAGTTCTATTGCTATAATCGCCGCATGGACGAGTGTCAATGTATTTACAAATACCATTGTACTAACTATGTTTTGCGTAAGCACGAAGAGTAAAATTCCCGCTACTGCGGCGCCGATGACTACGATAAGCAGAGGTAAGCCGGATTTTATTTTGGTAGTTATGGTGCGAATACACATCACGAAAGCCATCACTGCTCCGAAAATGCTAAGGAGTAAATTCAGTAATGCCCATGTTGCAGGTGCCTGCACAAGCGGTACTGCTTCCTCATAGATTTCGATATCGGAATCAACAGGTTCCGGTGTGGGTTCCGATTCGGGTATTTCAGCCGGCTCCGGTGTGGATTCCGGTATGGTCTCCGGTCTCGGGGTTGCCGAAATTGTTTCTGCCGGCTCCGGTGTCGGCTCCGGTGTTGTTGTCGGTGTCTGTGTCTGTGTCTGTGCAGCCTGCGTTACGGGCGGCGCCGATGTTTGTGTCGGCGTTGGCGTCGGCGTTGGCGTCGGTGGTGTCGCCGGTGTTGGCGTCGGTGTTGGTGGTGTCGTTGGTGTTGGCGTCGGTGTTGGTGGTGTCGTTGGTGTTGGTGTCGGTGTTGGTGGTGTCGTTGGTGTTGGTGTCGGTGTTGGTGTCGGCACAACAACGGTAAGTCCGCTAATACCCCATACTGCGTATAGATTTATATCGGAACCATCTGCTGCATTGAATATGTAGTCTGTCGTTAGAACCTCAATACTATTAAGCTCATCTTGTGTCGTTGCTACCGAAGGGTTAATTTCTTTTGTCCAACCGTAAAACTGATGTGCTACATTAGTTAGGCCATCGTCTCTTGGCAGAATAAGTCTATATCCTTCTAAATATAATGTATTATCAACCGGCGGTACGCCCACCGCTCCGTTGCCATGATAAGTGACCGTGTGTTTAAACTCATTAATTAACAGAGTATAGTTATGGGTGAGTAAACCAACAAAAGTTGTTATAAATTCATGAGCACCATTAGAATCTACAGCTAATTCCATAGTTGAAGCCTGCGGGTATTGCCTGATTACCTGGTTAGTCAGTGCAGATGTACCGGATGCAATTACACTGTTTTTATGAGCACTTTCAGATAGTATCACAGATATCATCACCGTTAGTGTATTATTGCTAAAGTTAGGCGCAAAACTATAGGTAAACAGCGGTCTGAGACTATCCATGTAAAAGACATTATCGGCAGCGGACAGATGTGTTGCGCCCCAAGGAGCATTTGCTGCGAGTGCGGGGCTTGCCCTATTATATCTGGCGAGTTCATGGTTATACCCTCCGGAATCACTTGCCTTGATGCGATATAAGTGAACCGTAAACTGTGTAATGCCCGGATTATTCTCAAACGTATCGTTTTCAAGAACTGTTACCAGACCGGGTATCACTATTTCTCCTGTTAGTTGATTATTTGCAAATGCCGCTGTACCAATTGTTCTAACACCGGCGGGAATCGTTAGCTGTGTTAATTGATTATTATTAAATGCGCCGCTACCAATACTTGTTATACCGGCGGGGAGCGTTAGTTGTGTTATCCGATTATCTTCAAAAGCATTGATGCCAATGCTTGTTACACCGGCAGGAATGGTAACTTTAGTTAGTTGATTGCCTCTAAAAGCATGACCGCTTATAGTCGTTATATTATTGGGGATAATCACCTCAGTTAGCTGATTGCTTTGAAATGCACCGAAGCTGATGGTCGTTACACTATTTGGTATGGTTATCTGCGCTAGTTGATTTCTGGTAAATGCATAGCTCTCAATAGTCATTACGCTATCGGGTATGGTTATCTGCGTTAGCAAATTATTACTAAAAGCACTGTATCCGATACTTGTGACCCTGTTGGTGAGGGTTAGCTCCGTTATATTATTGTTAGAAAATGCATAGGCGCCAAAACTTGTGACACTGCTTGGGATGGTTAGCCGGGCTATACTATTGCTGTAAAACGCACTACTACTAATAGCTGTTATACTGTCTGGGATGGTTAACTGCGTCAGCCGACAATAAGCAAATGCGCCGCTGGCAATGGTAGTAACACTATTTGGAATAGTCACTGATGTTAGTCTGCTGCTATTAAATGCATCATCGCCAATAGTCGTTACACTATTTGGGATTGTTAGCGTTGTAATACTACTAGCTCCAAATGCACGTTCACCAATAGATATCAGTCCGTTATGCAAGGTAAGCTCGGTTAAATTGCTGTACCTGAATGCATTCATCGGAATCTCAGTAATAGCGGAATCGGGTGCAAAGACAACTTTCCTGACGACGCTTCGCTCGTGTAGAGTGGAAAACGCACCTTGTGCCAGGCCATTAACCAACACTGGTGTTCCGTTTACATCTATGTATCGCGGTATAGTAAACTCGCCATTACCAGTATAATTTTCCTTTACTCCCAATATTAGTCCTACAGTAGCATCGAATCTAAAATCGGAATTGTTAGGAGTTTCTCTCCAAACAACAGATGCTGCACCCCAGGGAGCTCCGTCTATAGAGTCCACCGTATGATCCGGTAAGTTCAACCGTATTGACTGATTGTTGGAAAATGCATTTTGACCAATACTTGTTACCCCGGCGGGGATGGTCACTGATGTTAACCGATTGCCCGTAAATGCCGACTCACCAATACTCGTTACACTGGCAGGGATGGTTACTGATGTTAGTTGGTTGCTTCTAAATGCAGAATTTCCAATACTCGTCACGCCGTTTTGCATAGTTATCTGCGCTAGTTGATTTCTGGCAAATGCCCAACTATCAATGCTCGTCACGGTGCCCGGTATGGTTAACTGCGTTAGTTGGTTACTATCAAATGCGCTGAGGCCGATGGTTGTTACACTATTCGGTATGGTTAACTGTGTTAGTCGGTTGTCTCGAAATGCAGAATTGCTGATACTCGTCACGCTGTTTGGTATAGTCAGCTCTGCCAGTTGATTGTTTTGAAATGCATGGATACCAATACTCGTCACGCTATTCGGTATGGTTAACTGCGTTAGTTGGTTGCTTCTAAATGCTTCGGAGCCAATACTCGTCACGCTGTCTGGTATAGTCAGATTTGCCAGTTGATTGTTTTGAAATGCACTGGAGCCAATACTCGTCACGCTGTTTGGTACAGTAAGCTCTGCCAGTTGATTGTTTTCAAATGCACCGGAACCAATACTCGTCACGCTGTTTGGGATGGTTAATTGTGTTAGTCGGTTGTCTTGAAATGCACCGGAACCAATACTCGTCACGCTGTTTGGGATGGTCAGATTTGCCAGTTGATTGTCTCGAAATGCAGAATTGCTGATACTCGTCACGCTGTTTGGTATAGTCAGCTCTGCCAGTTGATTGTTTTGAAATGCATTGTTACCAATAGTTGTTAAGCTATCCGGCAACTCGATTGATGTTAAATTATTGTTTCGGAATGCATTGATACCGATGCCGGATATCTGGCTTCCTGCTTCAAAGCTTACACTTGTCAGATTAGCAGCACTAAATACACCCGAAGCTATAGATGTTAAAACAACGTCATTATACATCACCGGTATTATTATATCCGTTGGTGTTTGTCCCGGCACAATATGCCATCCTGTTATCGTGCTGCCTGTAACAGCCAGATGGTCTATAGTCCTTTGCAGCGGTGTGCTAAAAGGCTCAACGTCATAAAGTTCAAAGTCATCTATGCCAATCATAGTTTCGACCGCTTCAGGCTCGCTGCTTGATTCGCATTTCGGTATTACTTCTATCTCATAATCGCCAAAAGAGTCACACTCATCTTCTCCATCAGATTCAAGATCACAATCCTCAGTTAGCGTCAACTCCTGTACTTCAGCGGTTTCAGGCTCATATAAGTCAAGGTTGACTGCACTACCTGCCGAAGTCAACATGACACCCGATAAAGACATAATTATCGCTAAACACATAACAATCGATAGTATTCTGCTATACATTTTTGTTCTAAAGCTATTCATTGGAAACCTCCATAATCCTTTTTTCTCATCACAAAAACTCCAAAGATCCAAAGAGAATAATAAGAACACGCTTCTAGCTCTTTTTCTTCAGAGTTGCGGCTCTCCGTTTTCAGCCGTTCTTAACAAGTGTGACGGTTCTCTTGCCGGATGAAGTGACAATAAGATACAAATAGTCACCTCATATGCAGCTTTATTATACATTAACGCGATGCTTTGTCAAGAAAAATCATCTGGTAAACGCACTTAAAGGTAACGTCAAGTAATCCATGAAAAAGAAGAAATATATGGTAAAAATCATTCGACTGGGGTCATCCGGTTTCCCCGTAGAGAATATTCATCGAAAACTAAATATAAAAGTGAAAATAGAACGATATATTTCAATCATTCTATCTCAACATCGACCAAAAACGTAATGCCAAATCCACTACGGAAGTAATGGTAATATAAGTTATTATTTGGGGATAATGGTGACCCGTACGAGACTCGAACTCGTGTTGCCGGCGTGAAAGGCCGGAGTCTTAACCGCTTGACCAACGGGCCGCGTTTGCGGGGGCGGAGGCACCCCCGTTATATGGTAGCGGCAACTGGAATTGAACCAGTGACACTGCGGGTATGAACCGCATGCTCTAGCCATCTGAGCTATGCCGCCAAAAGATGAGCAAAAGACATTATATTTCGCCGCAGGGCTGTTGTCAACATTTTTTTGAAGAAATCCCACCGCTGCGGTACAGCCCTCCTTATGACACCGTTTGTCATGCGGACAAACACAGCAGACCGCATTGCCTGTATTCTTTAAAAGGTGTAAAGCTTGAAGAAGGCAGGGTCTTGGTGTACAATTGACATGGAAAAATAAAGGAATCGATTAAAAAAGACCGATTGTTTTTAGTAAGGTGGGAGTATGAAAGAATTAACACCGCAGATTATTGCGGAAATTACGGGCGGACAATATGTAGGTGCTGAAATTGACCGAAACAGACCCATTTCGGGCGCTGTTCGAGATAGCCATGATGTAGGGCCGGGAAACCTTTTCGTCTGCATTCGCGGAGCGCGTGTGGATGGTCACATATTCGCAAACAACGCATTTGATTCCGGGGCGTCGTGCTGTCTTGCTGAGCAGAGAATACCTAATGCGAAAGGACCATATGTCATTGTAAGTTCCACACTTGAAGCCATCTTAGCCGTTGCCGGATATCACAGAAGTCTTTTCAACATACCGATAATCGGAATAACGGGCAGTGTCGGTAAAACGTCTGCTAAAGAAATAATTGCCGCAGTGCTGGGTATAAAGCTATGCGTATTGAAAACTGAAATGAATATGAATAATGAGCTTGGCGCAGCTTTGACACTGTTATCGCTAAATGCTCAACATGAGGCTGCTGTTATCGAAATGGGAATCAGCAAGTTTGGAGATATGAGTATTCTGGCCGAGATGGTTCGCCCCGATATTTTTGTTATGACAAAAATCGGGTATGCACATATTGAAGAACTTGGCGATTTGCAGGGGGTGCTGCGAGCTAAAACGGAGGCATTTGCATACATGAAGCCCGATGGTGTTGCGGTTTTAAATGGAGATGATGAGTTACTCTTGAAATATGACCCCAAAATGCGCAAGATAACATTTGGACAGGGCAAGCATAACGATGTCCGCGCGATAAATATTAAAACTGATGGCATTGACAGCATTAACTTTGATATTATAAGCGACAGCGGAAAGTTTCACGCAACCCTGCTTGCCTACGGCAGTCATCTTGCAACGCTGGCGCTTGCCGCCGTTATTATAGGACAGCTTCTGGGGCTGACTGATGATGAAATTTGCACAGGCTTAACGGCATACGCCCCTGTCGACGGCAGATCAAACGTGATTTGTGTAAACGATATAACGATAATCGATGATTGTTACAATGCAAGCCCAAACTCCGTCGAAGCCGCTCTTGAATCATTATCCAAGCTGCCGGGTCGCCATGTAGCTATTTTGGGCGATATGTTAAATCAAGGTGAGCTTTCAACACAAAGGCATTGTGAGATAGGCGCCTTTGCCGCCAAAAGCGGCATCGACTACCTTATTTGCCTTGGGACACAGGCTCGCCACATATATGAAAGCTATGTCTGTGTACGCGAGGCACGGTCTATGGGTATAAGCGGCAAAACGGCAGTTAAAGGCATGAGGTCTGACGAAGAGGAAATCGCTTATTTCAGTTCGGATATGACTGAGCTGGTAAAAGAGCTCCCACATAAAATAAAAAAAGGCGATACCGTTCTTGTAAAGGCATCGCGAGATATGCATTTTGAGGGTATAGTACACTTTCTTTCCGCAAAATCCGAAAATGATTATCAGTAAAGAAAGCAAAATTAAGGCAGCCGCCACAATAAGCATAAACAGCGATCATTTCGGAATTTCAGCTCGTATGAATGAAAGCCTTATTTCATATGAATCAAGGCTTGGGCTTGTGGGAGTAGCAGAAAAAACCAAACGCCGCTCTGATATGCCGTGTGAGGCAAAAGCATCGACTATTGCAGCTTTGAGAGTTAATCTATCGCTGTCGGACAAGCTTGGAACCTCTACTCGTATCTGTGCATTATTTATATTTCTCGGAGATAATATGAATTCGCCGAGCATTGCTATAGTATCATCGTCAATAGAGTCTTGCTGTTCAGGAGAAAAACGAAATGACATCGTTCCTTCGGCGCGATTTATGCCTACAGGGCCGATGGGCGAAGTGTCGGATGGCGAGTCAAGCGGCTCACTTACGTTACTATCATTATTCTCGCCACTATCACCGTTTCCGTTGCTGCCCTGTATTGAATCTTCATCGTCACTATCCTGCCCGGCATCACCACTGCCTTGCTCGCTATTATCATCGCCGCTGCCGTGCTCATCATTATGGGGTTCATGCTCACCATTGGCGTCTTCGGCATCGCCTTTGCCGCTTTGATGACTATCTTGATCCGTGGAGTCACTGGGGTCAGAACCGCTGCCCTCCGGCAGCGGTTCATCAGATGTATCCATGTCGTCTATTAGGTTGGGAGGTGTCGCTACAGTATGCGGCGGATTATCCGAAACCGACTGCCCGAAACCAAAAAGTTGGGATAGAACAACTACAGTGGGCACCAGAAGCACCAACAGCCCGAGCAATACCGCAATAGCGACCTTGCCGCGCTCTGTCAGTTCATAGCTTTTCAACTTCCGCCACCTCCCTACCCGGTGTGCCTCATACGCCGCACTAATGCACCGAGACAGACTACTAGCCCGATATGAAGGTAAGGATATCCTTCAAACGCTGCGCTTCGGCTTCTATTGAGAAGAACTGTTTTTTGTGCAGCTCTTTTCGGTTCTCAATAAGCTTGCGTGTCCGCAGTATTTGCTGCTCCATCTCATCGAGATCTTCTTGCAATGCAGCGATGTAGTCATCAGTATGTCGTGCAAACCGCTCGGCGTACTCTTTTAACATTTTCACGCGAAGAACACCATCGCCCATCAGCAAATCATAATCAAAGTCAGATGCAGCAAGGAGTTTGCCTACAATTTCGCGACGCTGTGAGTCCGGTAGAGACTCCGGAAGCGTTTGCAGATATTCTTCAATGAGGTAAATTGAGTCTGTTTTTTTAGACTTCAATGCAAGTGCATCATACAGTTCCTCGGTATTTAGGAACCTATCTGTATAATTTTCCGGCTGTGGTGCTCTTTCCGGCGGAGGTAACGGCGAAGGCAGCGTCGCAGACGAGGGCATGGAGAAATCTTCGGAAGGTTTGTCACCGACGTTCCGAAAGAGATTGAGAGAGTTCAACGAAGACGATGACCTTGGGGAGGACGCATCCTGCGGAGGCAGGGGTGCAGATCTCACCGCAGCAGCATAATCAGCTTTATGCTCTTCCTGCCTAAGGGCTTCAGTGTAGACACTTTGCTCAAAGGCTATCCTCTCCCTTGTAATATCTGTTTCCGCTTCAGCAACTTTATCTGCTTGAGGCGCGTTTGGTGTACTCGCATCAACCTCAGCTTTTTTATTTGTTGGTAAAACAGGCTTCGGCATTCCCGGTATGGGTTGACGCGCAGCCGGGGTCACCTTTTCCGTATCCTTGGGTGGAACGAACAAAGGCTTTATGTTCGAATCATTGCGTGCTGGTACATTGGAACTTGCAGAATCGCTTGCATCTACTTTTCGCACAACTCCGATGCGCTCCAACATACTCATAGCTTTGCTTTCTTTTCGCTCTTCCGGCATGCCCTAAACCTCCAGGATAGTAATTTAAACCGATACAGGAATTCCTTACACCAGTGCTGTCCTTACTTTCTGTGCATAACATGAATCATACTCAATTCTATGCAAATCAAGTCAATCTGTCAAGGTTTTTTTTCGCAAATCGCTTTTGATACAACTTATACACCAAAGAATTTGGCGTGAATTGCGTTAACAGCACGGTCTGCATCATTTTGATCAACAAGCACAGAGACTTTGATTTCGCTTGTTGATATCATTGCGATATTGATTTTGGCGTCATACAGCGCTTCAAACATCATGGCGGCTATGCCTGGCGCGGACATCATTCCGGCGCCGACAATGCTTACTTTTGCAATCGTATCATCAGTTTTAATTTCAGAGTAGTCAATTACATTTTTGTTTTCTTCAAGAACTTCGATTGTTGCTTCCATATCACCTCTGGAAACAGTAAAACTGATGTCATTGGTGTTTCCGCGCCCGATAGATTGAAGAATTATGTCAATATTTAATTTTGCATTTGCAAGTACTCTGAATACTTTGAATGCTACACCCGGCTCATCTTTGAGACCAATCAGCGCTATTCTTGCTATATCGGCATCTTTTGCCACTCCACTGATTTTCGTATGTTCCATTTTTGTTACCCCCTTAACTATTGTGCCGGGCTTTCTTACACGGCTGGAAAGGACTTCCATTTTGACGCCATACCGTTTTGCCATCTCAACAGAGCGATTATGCAAGACTTGTGCGCCGAGTGATGCAAGCTCAATCATTTCATCATATGTTATCTCATCAAGTTTTCTTGCCCCCGGCACTTTATTGGGGTCGCTTGTATAAATCCCCTCAACGTCAGTATATATGCGGCATACGTCGGCATTTAACACAACCGCAATAGCAACCGCCGTTGTATCAGAGCCTCCGCGTCCAATCGTTGTTATATCGTCAAATTTATTGATGCCTTGAAAACCCGCCACAAGAACTATTCTCCGACGATCCAATTCAGATTTTATCCGCTCTGCCGAAATAGACTTTATACGTGCGCTGCCATAAACAGAATCGGTATTCATCCCTATCTGCCACCCTGTAAGCGAGACTACCGGCAATCCAAGCTTCTCAAGCGCCATTGCCATCAGCGCAACTGATGCCTGCTCCCCGGTAGAAAGCAACACGTCCATTTCACGCTTTGATGGATTTGGATTTAACTCCTTTGCCTTTTCAATAAGCTCATCTGTCGTATCGGCTTGCGCAGAAAGAACGGCTACGACATTATTACCTTCGGTATATGCTTCGGCAATAATCCAAGCCACACGCTCGATGCATTGCGCATCTGCAACTGAACTCCCCCCAAATTTCTGTACAATCAATCCCATGCTGTTTAACTTCCGTTCCTTTCAACTATCTTCACTATTCGCGAGTGGTCAATTTTCTAAATAACTATACAAATATTGTGGTAGATTTATGCGGCTGACTAGGAAAAAGAGTGCAGGAATGCCACTGGCATTTCAAGGTTTTTTGACGACGGCGGACTCACAAAGATGCCGCAAGATTAGTGTAGGTATTTCGTATACGCTATACTAGTAATCTCCAAGTATCCTAAACGTTGAATGTGCTGTAATCCCACGCTGTAAAAGGTCTTTGATTATCTTTCCGCTGACCACACCGGTAACAAATGCTGTTTCCGTGCCTGTGTTTTCCGCAAAGAGCACTTGCCCAAACTCTTTTTCGATTTTATCGCGAGGCGCATCAGTTCTGATATACCACGCCGACTCTAATGATATTGGATCCGTCACAAAATCAGCACTGCCATCGTCCCAACTTATCCATCTATGGGCGTGCAAGTGCTTCACAGCGTCAATCACATCTGCAACAATTGCGCTTGCTGTCGGCAGCCTCCCCGCCCCTGCTCCGCAAAAAACAACATTGCCCACAGCGTTTCCACGGATAACAACGCCATTTTTTACATCATCAACTACAGCAAGAATGCTATGTTCGCTGACAAGATGCGGCGCTACATATGCCGCAACCTTATCTCCAACAGTTCGCCCCCGACCAAGAAGCTTGATTTTATACCCGAGTGATCCGGCATACCGCATATCGGTTGAGGTAACTCCTGTGATTCCCTCGGTTGGAACTTGCTTCGGGTATACATGCCGCCCAAAAGCAAGCGATGACAAGATACATATTTTACGGCATGTGTCGTGGCCTTCAATGTCTGCCGTCGGATCGGATTCAGCATACCCTTTTTGCTGCGCCTCAATAAGGGCGTCTGAGAAATTGGCGTCATTTCTCTCCATATCGGTCAATATATAGTTTGTTGTTCCGTTTAGTATTCCATAAATCTCACTTATGATGTTGGCGGTCATACATTGCGCAAGTGGTCTGATAACCGGTATTCCGCCACCGACACTTGCCTCGAAAAGATAATTGACGCCATTTTCATGCGCAAGCTTCAGAAGCTCACAACCGTGCTCTGCTACGAGTTCCTTATTAGATGTTATAACATTTTTTTCAAGCTCAAGACATCTGCGCGTGTATTTAAGAGCGGCGTCAGCGCCGCCGATAGCCTCGACCACAACAGCTATTTCCGGATCGCTTGCAATCGTCTCAAACTCATCGACAAACAGATGCTTATAGGGGCTGTCGGGGAATTTTCTTATATCAAGTATGTACTTTACTTCTATGTCCTGTCCGGCATTTTGACTAATCCTCTTGGCGTTTTTATCCAACACATGCACAACTCCGGAGCCAACAACACCGAACCCAAGTACAGCTATTTTTATCACAGTTATCCCACCTCGCTTCGCCTTTGAGTGTAACACAAAACATCCGCTGTTGCAAGAGAATCAAGCCCTCGCCGTCAACATAATATACCAAACCGCATCGTCCCCAAGTATCCTTCCAAAATGAGCGACGCCGCTACAGCGTCCACAGTTTTCTTGCGCTTCTTCCCATACATGCCCACGTCGGAAAGCACACGGTTTGCGCCGAGCGTAGTCATGCGCTCATCCCAAAGCTTGACATCGGCGTCGCACAACGGGCGCAAAAGCTCCGCCAAACGCTCGCTTTTCTCAGCCCGAGAACCGACAGAACCGTCCATATTTTTCGGATATCCGACCACAATACAGGAAACACCCCGCACCGCAGCCTCATCGGCAATAACGCGAGCCGCATCATCCATCCTTTTGCTCTGCATCACCCACGCATCGCCGACAATACTTGCCGATTCATCTGAAACAGCTATACCCGTCCGCACATCACCATAATCTATTGCCATAATTCTCACAAAGCATGACTCCTCTGCCGGTCTTTATGTAAGCGCCGGCTAAACCTGACCATCCGCCTCAGCCGATGCCGCCGCAGACCCCTCGTCCGGCGACTTCGCCTCATCACTCTCGGCATCATCTTCAATAGCGTCAAGCAACTGCCTGTACCAAAGCAAAGCATCCAAAAAAGCTTTGGTCAAATCCTCAACATCTATTTTGTTTCGCACCATAATCAGCGAAACATCATGCCAATCGGCATGTTCATACGCAAAAATCAGATTAAGAACCTCGCTTAGCGGACCCTTCCTCTCAACCAGAGCAGCCCTTATTTCACCGGATGCCGCCACCTCATCAATGGCGCGCTCAAGCGGCATTTGAAGAATCACATCAAGCATTGAGAAAAGCCCCGAAATAAAAAGCGCACCGGACTTTATTGCCATTTCAAAAGCAGGAGCCAGATTTTCCGCAAACTTTGCACGAATAAGCGAAAGCCGCGTAATTTCGCCGGGTCTGTCCTCTCCCATATTCACGGATATCGCAATCGAAGCCCATTTTTTGACCTCGTTTTGCCCGAGAATTGCGACAGCGGTTCTTATTGAATCTATCTTTCGGCTGCGGTCGGGATTCATGGCATTTATAAACCTCAGAAGCGAAATAGACAGCGCAGGGTCTCGCTCGATAATACTTGCAGCCTCACCAAGATCAAACGAATCAAGATTGATTTGCCCAAGCAAACTGAGTGCATTGATTTTCAAGGGAGATAAATCGACAGAACCCTTTGTGATTGGCTGGCTGTAGAAATTACCGGAAAGAAGAACCCCGCGCGCGCCGGAATACTTGTTAAAATCATTCATATCGGGAACATCGGTAATAACCAGCCTGGTTTTGAAAATATATGGACGGATTTCCTTTAGCTCGACATTAAAATGCGGGTCTTTCCGGCTGAGCAGAACAAAATCAAAAATCTTTACAGCCGTATCCATGCTGATTGCTTTGGGAAACCCTTCGACTGCAAGGGAATACCCCCTGCGCTTGAGTATTCCGAGCTTTGCATATGCGGCATTATCCGTGAGAGTGTCTTTATCAATTACGCAGACAATATTGCCGGACGGAACATTATGCATATTAAGCGGCATACCCATCAGGAGCTGATACTTACCGACCTCCACAAACAGCTTACTATCGCCGGCAAAAGGCTCAGTTCCGATTTTGCCTACAACCTCAAGTGCGGGAGCCAGCAGCTCGCTGCCCAGCATACGATAATCCTCAGCAGAACCGAGAAGCTTGTCGCCGTCCTGAATAATAATCCTATAGGCGAAAACGTTCATCTCAGCATCAAAAAACGGCACAGAGCCAATAAAATATCTCATTGTAATAATCATTCCTTTCGCTTGACTGTCAAGGTACAAAACAACCATAAAAAGGATGGTCATTTTATACTTACACAACAACACATCACTAACCACAAACATCACCTGTCATCTTGACAAGCGACACCAAATTATATATTATTCAACAAAACCATTATACAGCAAACATTGGGAGAAAAGCAATGGGCTTAGTATTAGGGATAGATGTCGGCGGGTCATCAACCAAAATCGTAGGGCTAAAAAGCAAAAAAGCCGGGCAGGCAAACGAAAACTGTATAGGAATGCTGCAAGTAAGAGCGGCGGATCAAATCACATCGATGTACGGTGCGATTGGAAATTTCCTCTCAAAATACAGCATCGAGCTGGAGACTGTCAGCGAGATATATCTGACAGGTGTAGGTGCGTCCTTTGTCAAAGACGAAGTATACGGCATAAAAACGCATAAAGTGAGCGAGTTTACCGCCATAGGATGCGGCGCGCTCAGCTTGACAAAGCTGAGCAGTGCGTTGGTCGTCAGCATGGGAACAGGAACAGCATTCGTAAGAGCTGCACAAAACGAAAACAAGCATCTTGGCGGCTCCGGCGTAGGCGGAGGCACGATATTAGGACTGGCATCGCAAATGCTTGGTAAATGCGGCATTGACGCGATTTTAGCACTCGCGGACAAAGGAACGCTCGAAAACATTGATTTATCCGTGAGCGATATCCTGAGCACACAGGTGCAATCACTGCCGGCGGATTTAACGGCAGCGAATTTCGGAAAAGTAACGAGCACCGCATCAGACGGCGATATCGCACTTGGAATAATAAACATGGTATTTGAAACAATAGGAATGCTTGCAGTGTTTGCTATTATGAATGACACAGTAAAGGACGTCATTCTAACAGGCACACTGGCAACATTCCCGCAAGCTGAAACAGTCTTTTCAAAGTTCAAGAGACTGACAGGCGTAAACTTCATCATCCCGCCGGACGCAGTATTCGCAACAGCTCTCGGCGCAGTAAGCGCCGGGCACTAAAATTCGAAAGCCCTGCGCCCAAAACCTACTCTCTGAAATACACAAGCAGCAAATCCACACATGCGCCATAGGACAAAAGCCCAAGCTCCTGATTTTGCGCCCTTAAAAACCCGTCGTAAATATTATCTACGACGTCGCTTGTCGTTTCGGCAACTGTCGTCAAAATATTATCCAAAAAATCAACACCGGTGTTTGCCTGTGTGCGCGTTGCCCAGAAAACAGAGCTTTCCTGCCTGTCTCTTGCTACATTTTCAGACAAACCTTCAACGATTCGGGTCCACTGCTCGGTAGGTCCCATATCCGGCGACCTGTCGGCAAACATCAAAGCACCAAGCAAATGATTTAGCCCGAGCATATATCCGGCGTATTGAAAAACAACATCATCCGACTTGATGCAAGCTATGATAGCCACGAAATTCGCCTCATCCTCAGCAAAAACACTGAGATGATGAGCATGCTCATGCGCCACAGTAGCAGGCATAAAAGCACCGGGAGGCTGCGTATTTATCATAGCCTCGCCCGTGAGGGCAAAATACATCCCGGAATAACCCGTTATGCTCATCAGCCACGAATAAAGCATAGGCTTTGGTGCGTAAAGCCGGCCGTCAAGACTCGGAAATTCCTCTGAAACATTGTCAAATACAGAAACCGAGTTTCTAAACATCTCACTGCGATTTGCGACATAACTCCCATCATCATCGCGCTCTACAAGCTCACCAAGCTCATTTGCTCTATCGGCAAAATGCTGAGTAAGCCGGGCAAGCTCCTCAACGGTCGCCCCCTCACTGTTAAGACCATATCTATCGGCAAAACCGGTCGCATGATAGCCGCTGAGCCACAGCCAGCCAAACAAGCCCCAAACATAAAAAACCAAAACAAGAACCGGCAACAGACGCTTACCGAGAAGCTTCCATTTCCCGCGCCTTCGCGAAGTGACCCGTATAGACCGTATAATGTAATATATCAGGAAAACAACAGCAAAAGTGCAAAGCACTTCCATAATCGCAAACGGATAAATTGAACTTAGCAAACCAAGAAAACCGCGAATAGGCGCGGAAATATACGAAACAACCCAATCCATAACAGTGCTGAAAGGGCGAAGCGCATAATAAAGCACCGTTATAAAAACAGGAAAAACACAAATCCCGATAACCACCCCGCGAGGAAACCTTATATACTTACGAAACCATGCTTTTATCTTTTCAGTCCGAGGAAGAGAATCATTCACACCCATCTGCACATCTTCTTATCTATAAAATTCTATCTCCTTGCGTTAAAGCGCCTGAGAACCGCATTACCGATGCTGGAAAGCGGAAGTTGCTCGGTAACACCGCCCCTTTTGTATGCCTCCATCGGCATCCCATACACAACGCAGGATTCCTCATCCTGCCCAATCGTATGCGCACCGACCTTTTTCAAATGCACAAGCCCGTTAGCGCCATCGGCGCCCATTCCCGTCAGCAGCACCCCGACCGCATTTCTGCCCGCAACATTTGCCACCGAGTCAAAAAGCACATCAACCGACGGACAATGACCACTCACCTTCGCCCCTGGAGTGATGTACACATAATACCCGCCGGCATCTTGACGCAGATACATCTGCTCATCACCGCCGGGAGCTATGAGAATGGTGCCCGGCTGTACACGATCTCCGTTTTTTGCCTCGCAAACCTTCATAGCACAGATTTTATCCACACGCTCTGCATACATTTTAGTAAAAACAGGCGGCATATGCTGTACAATAACAACTCCGGGAGTATTTACGGGAAAAAGCTTTACAACCTCTATTATTGCCTCTGTACCACCGGTAGAAGCGCCGATAGCAACAACACTTTTAGAAGAAGCCCCCGACACAACCGGACGCACAACAGGAGCTGCGGCAGGCTGCGGAGCGGGCTTTGACGGCACGCGCTGGTCTGCATATCTATGTGTATGCGCCATTGCGGCGACTTTGATTGTGGAAATTATCTCTTTGATGAACATCGCTTCATCAAATCCGGGAGCCGAACCGGGCTTACCGACAAAGTCAATCGCCCCATTGTGCATAGCATTAAAAACATTCCCGGAAAGTGCGCTTATAACTATAACCTTGACATTTGGATGCTTAGGCATCACAGTTTTCAAAAACTCATCGCCGCGCATTCTCGGCATCTCCATATCCAGCGCAATAACATCAGGATGCAGAGCTTGTATATTCTTAGCGGCCTCCACAGGGTCGCCAAAACTGCCTACAACCTCAATAGCCGGGTCATTTCCCACATTACGAGTGAGAAAAGTCCTGAAAAACAAAGAATCATCTATCACCATTAAACGGATTTTCGCCATTTTATACTCCCAACCGGCTATTTATGAGCTACCAACCACAAAGGCGGTAGCCAATGAATTTATTATACCGAATATTTCCGATGCGCACAATGGTTTTTAATAATTTATTGAGAGTACTTTGCAACTGCCGTAACATGTCAGCCTACAAATGTTTTAGAACGGTACACCAGATAACGCAAGTCCTGCAAGAACACACGGCATATTGCGGAGGGCTGCAATATGCCGTGTTTACGTATCATGTTCGCTCTGTCAAGTAACAGCAATAGTTTAGCTATAAAATTTGTTCGGTGTTTTATACAAAATCAAATCGGCGTTGACACATTATTACGGATTTAAATTTGCATTTTCTGTGCCTTGTGCCATTGATATGAGACCGGAGCGGCAAACTTCGAGTATACCTATTGCTTTTGTGGCGTCTATAAAGCGCTCTATTTTTTCTGAATTTCCGGATATTTCGGCAGTTATAAAATCGACACCGAAATCCATCACATTGCCGCCGTAGTCGTTGATTAAATCGCTGATTGCCGCTTTGCCTTCGTTACCGAGCCTTATCTTTATCAGCATATGTTCAATAGACACTGACTGCTCGCTGTCAAGAAGTGTAACTGCTTTTACATCATGGAGTTTTTCGAGCTGCCTTAAAACCTGCGTTTTCATGTATTCATCGCCGGTCGATACAATTGTCATCCTTGAATACGCAGGATTCTCTGTTTCGCCTACTGCGAGACTGTCGATATTGTAGCCGCGCTTAGCGTAAAGACCGGCAATGCGGTTCAGTACGCCGAAATGGTTTGACACAATAATTCCGACAATAAACTTTTCTGTCATATAGGTGATCCTTCCTTTCGATAAACTTCAGGCACAAAACGACCATGAAAAGGGATGCCCTTTTATTTTCAGCAACATTCGTCGATGTCGATTTTACATTCTATGAGACATGGGGCATCATTCGGAGCATCCTTTAGAGCGTTTTGCAGCTCGTCTAAATTTTGCGCCGAATATCCTGCAGCTCCGAAAGCCTTTGCAAGTGCAGGGAAGTCGGTTTTCCGCTCAAGTGTTGTATTTGAATAGCGTTTATTGTGAAACTCTGCTTGCATTTGCCGCACCATTCCCAAGGTGCCGTTATTAAAAAGTACGATGGTTATGGGCAGCTTTTGCGTCACCGCCGTTGCAAGCTCGGCAAGATTCATGCCAAAGCTGCCGTCGCCGGTAAACAGAATAACCGTGCTGCGTCTTTTGGCAAGAGATGCTCCAATTGCTGCGCCGAGTCCATATCCCATAGCGCCCAATCCACCGGATGAGATAAACTTGCGGGGTTTCTCGAAGCGGTAATATTGTGCAGTCCACATTTGATGCCTGCCTACATCGGTGGTGACAATGGTGTCGTCATCGTAATACTCTCTGATGCAGTTTATTATTTTGCGCGGCGAAAATACGTCTGAAGTATCTGCGTTGTTTTCTATTTTTAGTTCCTTGAGCCTTTCCTGCCAGTATTCGTTGCTGCGATGTTTTACTTTACCGAGAAGTGCCGGGAGTAAAACGTTTAAATCTCCGCATATGCTGATATCTGCCTTTATATTCTTTCCAAGTTCGGCAGCATCAATATCCATGTGGATGACTGCTGTATCATCGCTGTATGCACTCACATTTCCTGTGGCTCGGTCTGAAAAACGGACTCCGAGAGCTATGATGAGGTCGGCTTCAGACCTGGCTGTTACGGAAGCGTTTTTTCCGTAAAGACCGCACATACCGAGATTAAGGGCAAATGAGCCGGGCACAGCGCCAAGTCCCATCATTGTCATTCCAACGGGAGCGCCGATTTTCTCGGAAAGCAGCATGGCCGCATGCCCTGCGCGTTCTGCGCAGACCCCGCCTCCGCAGAAAATATACGGACGCTTGCTTTTTTCTATGAGTCTTGCGGCATCGTCAAGCAGGCTTGGATTGATGCTGCGGTTTTTTAGCGATGTATTGACGTTCAGTTCACTTTCAAATTCGTATTTATCAAGTTGTATGCACCTTGGAATATCAATATGCACAGGACCTTTTCTGCCTGAGCCGGCTATTGTAAATGCTTCGCAAATTGTGCGCTGCAAGTCTTTTACATCTTTTACGACATAGCTGTGTTTAACTATCGGCAATGTAACTCCGACTATGTCTATATCCTGGAAGGAGTCTTGGCCCAGCATCGGAACGGCTACATTTCCCGTGATAAAAACAACCGGGACAGAGTCGAGGTATGCATTTGCAATTCCTGTAACGAGGTTTGTGGCGCCCGGTCCGCCGGTGGCAAGCACTACGCCAACCTCACCGGAGACTCTGGCGTAAGCATCGGCGGCAAAAGCCGCACCCTGCTCATGGGCGGTCAGGATATGTTTTATTTTGCCGGAATGTTTATACAACTCATCATAGATGCTTATGACATATCCGCCGGGATAGCCGAATATCGTATCAACGCCTTGTCTGATGAGCTCTTTGACTACAATTTCGGCTCCCGTTATTTTCTTTGTATAATCTGCCATGATAAAATCCATTCCCTTGTCTGGCGGTCTGCAAGCAGCGATAAAAGAGAGCTTTGCTGTATCGGCGCAAAGCTCTCTTAGGGTAGCATAGTTATATCATCATGTCAATGTGCGAGAGGGTGCCGGCTCCGCCGTTTTGGGTGAGGAAAAAGCTGGTGGAGCGCATTATTCCGAGTGTTTCGTTGTTATCTCCCTTGAATGAAAATTCGGTTTCTATATCGCCAAGATAAATTGCGCCGATTCCAAGCTCTTTTAGAGTGAATGTCGTGTCGTTGCCGTCTTTGTCGCGATGCCAGACAACAAGTTTATCGAATATCTCATCGCCTGCATCAATCCATCCATTGCCGTCTTTGTCGTACTTGCGCAGTTCACTAAAACCGCATCCTGTGCTTGGGCCGAAAAGTTCACTGCCGTTGTTTATTTTGCCGTCGCCGTTTCTGTCAATTGCAAGAAATCCGCTGCCTTCGCCGAGAACTGCCAGATTGTCAAGGCTGCCGTCCATGTCAAGGTCAAATTGAAAGCGGTCTCCCATGAGTGACGACGCAGTGCCTCCATAATTTATGACAAGCGGGTCTATGGGTCTGGATGCTTCGACATTTATTCCCAGATAGGAAACAAACTGTCTTGACATAAACATGTTGATATCCACGTTTATGGTTCTGCCGTCTGCGGTTTTTACAACTCCTTGTGCCTGATAAGAAACTTGCTCGGATTCAAATTGGAAGTGCTCGACCCTCCAGCCGTCAACGATTTGGGGTCTGTTTGAGAAATAAGCAGCGGCTCCGCCGAAAAAGCTTGATAGGTCAAATCCTTGTGCGCCTTGTTTACCGCTATTGCTTTCTGCGCTGTCATCTGTGACATTTCTTGAACTTCTGCCCATCAATAAATCCAACATAAGCCGCAGGAGATGTGTTCGCAGTTCTTGTGGATTTGTGGGCATTTTTGAGTTTTGAGTTCTTCTTCTCGAATGGATTCGGTGCGGGGCTTCGTGCATTTGAAGTTTTTTTGACAATTCATTGAGACTGTCGTTTCTGCTTTCCCTGTGCAATCGTCTGAATTGTCCGTCCTCATCGGCTCTGCGGAGATTTTCGCCGCGTCGTCCGGCGAGTGTAAGAAGATCCTCCGGCTGCGGAGGGTTCGCGGGCTGCTGTGCGTTTTGCGGCACATTTTGCGGGAGTCGGATTTGGCGTGTTGCGAGCATTGTTGTCGATTCTACCGACAGGAATGTGCGTTGTGACGTAGCTTTTACGTCATAGCTTTGGATAACCATCATTTGTTCCTCCTTGAATTTTGAACCCAAGCGCGCACTTGAAGTCGGCGGCGTCCATGCCACCAGTTATCCTTACATACTTTATCGAACAATTTTTATCCAACTTAAGTGATAATTTATACAAAATTCCCTCAACAGCTATTCTAAGTTACAGGCGTCAGCCGGTAACTTAGAATATAATCTTATTAGGCAGAGCAAAAAGGGTATAAGCGAGCCGAGTGTTCTTACAATTCTCAAATGCTCTGATTGTGGTCACAATCTATGGTTTTACTTCAATCAGGGCAACCCTGACATAAAGTATTTCAACTGCTCCAACTACAAAGGCAATCGCGGGACGTGCCAATCTACTTATTATGTCCGCGTTGGCTTTCTGGAACAGATGATACTTGGGGAAATCTGACGCTTAACTAAATTTGCCAGTCAACATAGGGGTCACGTTTCGTTGCCCCTTGCGACGGGAGCGCTGATTTGAAAAGCCATTCTCATCAACATTATGTTTTTCCGGCTATCGCGTTGTAACCATGTAGCCTTTCATTAAGTGTGCCTGTATGAAGCTCAAAAAGATGGTTGTCAAAATCAAAAAAGTAAATCGAACGACCCTCACCTTCCACACGTGGGCGTTCGGATTTTATTTCAGCACCAATATCCAAGATTCGTTCCATATAACCATCAATTTCATTTTCTTGAATTTGAAAGGCGATGTGGTTATAGGAGCGCTCTGTAGGTGGTGTTCCTTCCATCGCACAAATCCACAAGCCACCAATAAGAAAAAACTTTTCTTTCGCCAGTGAATATGTTTTATCGCCACTTGAATAGATTTCCTTTGCTCCAAATACTTTGTTAAAGAATAAGGTGGAGCGATCTAAATCATTAACGATAAAAGTGATATGACTCAATCCTGTAATCAATTTTCTTAATCCTCGTCATCATCTTTAGTGTCAATTAAATACTGCAATACGTTTTTGCGTTGCAGACGGTAGAGCTTTCCGGCGCTCCATAACTTGCTCGTAGTATTCTTCTTTGGTTCGCATAATCGTTTTCCTCGCTAATAGTTAAATATTTTTACCGATATATCGAATGAAGCCTGTATCAATCCAGCTTTTTGTTGCTTCGCGGTAATCAATTCCTATTGTAGCTAATCCTACGATATTACAGCCGAGTTTTTCTAACAAGTCTATGCAGCATTGCATTGATTCGCCTGTTTCTACCCATTCATCGACAATCAAAATTCTGTCATTTTTTGAAACCGAGTCTACTTTTATCTCCAAAGCCTTTCTTATCTCGGAATAGCCAACATAGTTTTGGGTAACAAATTTTTCTTTCGGATACGGTAGCTTGTCGATTTTTCGCAGAGGGACAAATCCTACATTCAGCTTTCTTGCCATTGCACTACCCATAATCCAACCTATGGCTTCTGGAGCGGCAACATAGTCAACCTTTCCGATATACGGAGTTGCTAAACTTTCAATTACATCGGTAAATAAATCCACGTCCTTAAAAACAGGGAATAAATCATATCTGCCAATGCTGTCCTTCGGAATTATATTCAATAGCCTTTTTACTAAATTTTCATTCTCCATATTGTAACTCCATGCGTAAACTTCCGACTATAAATCGAATAAGTCAGGTTCATCTTCAATAAATTCAGATGGCAGTCCTAAATCATTAAAATATTTACACATTTCCATCGGCGCGTATTTTTCCGTAGAATAGTGTGTACCTCCAATCACGTTGATATGGTTTGCTTTTTCAAATTCGTGCGTTTTTCGCGAATGGTCGTTGACAATAGATACGCCAGTAATCAGAGTTCTTATGTTACACTCAATCATTTCATTTATCACAGACATATCGTTTCCACCGCCGGGGCAGAGCGCAATTTTTTTACCTTGTATGTTTTCGTTCCCGTACTGATAAAGGCTTGTCTTATGCCCTACGGTTTTTGAATATAGGTCATGTAATTCGCCTGTTGTTTTACAATAGGTCGTGCCTACAATGCCGCAAAAAGCGCCGTAATATAGAAAAGCGGGTTGTTCAATTTCTATCTTCAATTTATCAGCTAACGTGCCGCATGTTGAATACTTGCCGAAATTGTCAAGCGGATGGTGTAAAACATATACGGAGATACTTCGCTCTTTTAGTTTAGCGATATACTCCTCGGTTGCCGCGTAGTTGCCGTTATGGTCTTTCAAATCCCAGTTTGTAGGATGGTGTGAAAACAGCATAGCGTTAGGCACATCATCGATTAACAAGCGGGACAATATTTTATCAGAAAGAAAAACGGTCGTGTAGACTTTTTCAACCTCGCTTGCAAAATCACACATCAAGCCCATGCCTCCGTTTTGTATGAACTCTGGAAATAGGTATTTATGCAAATTGGGCATTCTGTTTGCCCAATCAACATCTTTGATACCCTCTTTTATGAAATCGGCGTTTAGCTTGTCGTAAAGCTCTTTTGCCAACATTGGTTAAGCCCTCGTTTCAAAATATTGATTTTCTCTATTATAGCAGAAATCCTATCAGATTTCCATATCGCCTTTTACAACAAGATATGAACCTCTTGATATATGGGTATTGGGCGTGTTATCCTTTGATATGAAAAATATTTTAGAAAATTTGACAAACCTCCTTGACAAATGCTCTCTGAGGATAACGTAGCCGGAAAAATAAGCGATGAGCGTTTTTCTAAAATGTCAAAACGGTATGAGGAAGAACAAGGCGGGCTTACGGCGCGTATTAAGGAACTCAAAACGGAGCTTGACAAACAAAGCGGTAAATCCATAACAACGGATATGTTTATCGCGACCGTCCGCAAGTACACCCGCGCAAAGAAGCTAACCGAGCGTATGTTAAATGAGCTTATTGCGCGCGTGGAGGTACACCATGCGGAGCGAGTGGAGGGTGAATACAGGCAGAACCTCATCATTAACTACACTTGCATAGGTTCTATTGAGATACCTGATATAATGTCATTACCCGAACCCATTGTGTAAGTCAGCACAAGAAAAGGAGTAGTTGTCAGCCACTTCGCAATGCAAAAGGCTGTATAAATGAACCGAGTGTTCTTACATTTCTCAAATGCTGTAAGAGCACTCGGCATGGTTGCGGGGGGCTGCAATATGCCGTGTTTATGTACAAGATGCCGTTACCGCTACGAGCGGCATGAAATCTACTATGCTTTATTATAGCTCTCAATAATGCTTTCACAATAATCTCTTAGTTCGGGAACCCTGTCGGTTACCGTCGTCCATAGCATTTCTAAATCGATACTGCCATATCTATGGGCAGCAATAGTTCTCATGCCAATAATATCTTTCCAAGGCACTCCGGTATGATTCTTCTTGAACTCATCAGTCAATTTTGTAACTAACTCACCAATTTGTAAAATGCACATAGCGATTGCGTTTTTTGCGACGTAGTCGCTTTTTAGTTTATTCAAATCAAGACTAAACCGAGAGATAGTGCCGTCAATTTCGTCTGTATACTGTACGATTTTCATTAAAATAGTGATATCTCTATCTCTCATATAAAACCACCTCATCTTCTACCGCATCAGAAATTAAGGAATCTTGTAATGAATCGTAAGTAAGTACATCAACATGAACACCAAGAGTATCCTCTAACGCATGTATGAACCCGAAATACGAAAAAAAATCTCGAACATTACCTTTCTCCATCAGAAAGTCAATATCGCTTTTTTCTTTCTGTTCTCCACGAGCATATGAACCAAACAAAGCGAGCTTCTTGACTCCATATTTTTGAGCGACAGGCACTGATCTTTTCTTTATTTCTTCTATTGTATATGTTCTTTCCATAATTACCTCGAAACACGATACTATGTTCGTGCACTTAATAACTCCTCTAACGCTTCTTTCTTCTCAGAAAAAACAATTGTCGCACTATGCTTTTTAGAAAGTGGCTGGTTTTCTGCTTTTTTAAGCTTATCGCATAGTTCTTGCCATATTGCTTCGACTTCTTCTTGTGCGGGCGGAGGAAGTTTTGTTTTTGTGGTTGCCATGATTATCACGCTCCTTGCTTTGTATTATATCGCTTGCATGCCTGTATGTAAAGCATATGTGCAATATCCTGTAATATCAATGGTTTGCAGCAATTATTCTCACACTGCCTTTCGTTCAAAAACTTCGTTTCTTTTGATTTTCAACTCTACCTTTGTCCCGCTTAGCAGACAAGTCAATTCCTCGCCTGTAAGCGACATTGTTGCATCTTTTTCAAAAGTAGGCCATTTGAATCGACCTTTCTCTAAACGCTTAAAATGAAGCCAGAATCCATCAGCATCCCATGCAAGTATTTTTACCCTGTCTCTATTGCGGTTGCAAAATACAAATAATGCTCCGTCGAACGGGTCTTGACCGAAACTTCCTTCCACTATCGCAGCCAATCCATTTATCTGCTTGCGCATATCTGTATGACCGCATGCGAGATATACTCGCTTTCCCATAAAGTTCAACATGGCTTCATTACTTCACGCAGTATTTGTACAAGTGCGTCTGTTGAGTATCCATTGCCGGCACTTATCCTGCAACTTCCTATTTCCACGCATATCCGGTCATATCCGATTGTTGACGATGGTACCAGTGGCTCGGTTATCTGAACCTCTGTAAATCCATGCAAAGACATATCTGTCTGTTTTAAGTCCAGTTTCGATAGTTGCTCTCCGGCTGCTTTTCGGAGTTTCTGTTGCCAGTAGTAATACTTGTGTCTGCTTATTCCTTTGCGTAAACAAAAGTTTTCGACTAACTCTTCGCTTTCCGTGCGTTCTTGGATTATCTTTGCCCTCTGTGATAAACGATAATTTGATGTTGCTTCTCTAGTTTCCATAAAACTTGCTCCAATTCCTTCGCAAAAAGTTGTACTTCTTTTCACGAACTTTTTAGAACAGTCTACATTCACTTCGAGTTATTTAACAGGTGACCTTTGGCTTGACGGTTCTTTCCAACGATGGTTGAATCATGTTGCACAATCCAATAACAGGCATTTATTTCTAAGCAAATCGAATCGGCATCGTCCAGACATAATGCGTTTAATAACTTTTATTTTATTGATGATTCCTTCTGCAAGTCCGTTGCTAAAATCAGTAGCGATAGAGTTCATTACAGCATCAATGTCTTGATTCAAACCGTTCACAAACATATCCAATTCAGGAACCCCAAGTGAGGCAACCTTGCCCATCCAAGGCGTGAGCGCGTCCGGGATTTTCGCTTTGACAAGCGCCTTGAATTCGTTCACGATGTCTAAAATATCTCTTGCCAGCGGATAGTTATCATAGATTGCGGTAAGCTGTTCCGGCGAAATGCCCTTGATGTCTTTGATAGGCTTATATAGGAGTCGAATTATCCATTTCTTGTCAATGAGTTCTACAGGATCGCCGCCAACCACCGCCTGTAAATCGCGCCGGATTCTCCGCTCTTTTGAGATAAAGCCCCGGATGGCGTCCTGCGTCCCGTCGTATCCACTTTCCCGGATACGTTCGTGAATTTCACGGTATGTCAGTCCTTCCGCTCTCCAGCGGAATACGTCTTCGCGGAAACGCTCCAGTTTACCTTCGCGCTGCTTGCCGTAATGCGCGTTTATAGGAGAAAAATCTGCCGATAGATAGTTTTTGACAGCGGCTAAAGTGAAACCGGTTTTTTGAGTAATTTCAGTTAAGCTAAGGCCGTTGTCACATAATTCTTTCACACGGTTCGTACGCTCCGACAGCTTCTTTACAGCCTCCTCATGTCCAAGCGCTCTGACGGTCTGCTTTTCCTCTGGAACATCACATTCACGTATGTCTATATATTTCTTCACTATTCGTGCCGATAATCCAGTCAGGAGAACGATTTCTCCTTTACTGCGCCCTTCGCTCCGCAGCTTTTTCACAAGCTGTATCTGTTCAGATTTTGTGCCAATGAGTATCTCATATCGGAGATCCTGCGTTCCGGGCATGATCGGAATTGCAATCCTGCCCTGAAATAGTTTCTGAAAAGCATCGGTCGCGCGGTCATTCAGGTTCTTGAATAAATGAAAGCGATCGCTGACCTGCATGGCGCTCGGATGAGCTTCAGTAATTGCCGCCGCATATTGCTGGGAGCCGTCCCGCGAAACAACGCGTATGTTTGGGTATTCCGCAAGCCAGCGGCTTACATCCGTTGCCTCGCGCGATTCGATCATGTCTACGATTTTCCGGTTATCCACATCTACCATTACGGTGCCGTAACGCTGACGCTTTTTTAGTGCAAAATCGTCAATGTAGACCGAAATAATCCCCAATTTATCCACATTCTTTATTGCGCCCCTTTTTTAGCATCTTGCATATGGTGCTTTTACTTACATCAGCCACACTGCACCGCAAATATTTCGATGCCGACACAGAGCTTTGAGATACAGCAACTCGTAATATCTCATCTTGCAAACGGTTTGTCTTTGTTGACTTTTGCTCAAAAAAACCAAAGCGCTCTGCAAATGTTGTTTTGTTACATAATTCATTCTTGCAGAAATATTTCTTCTGATTTAGTAGCACTTTAACCTTGTTTCCTTGTATTGGCAAATCTTTCAAAGTCCGTATTTTGTGCGAATGGATTTGCCCTGATAGTTGTCCACAATAAGGGCAATTTACACTCTTTCGCAACGAACTCACACGAACGAACATCTCCTTCCCTTGGATTTCGTACCCATCAAAGTGTAGGTTCTCGTCTAATAGGCGTATCAATTCCTCCATCGCTGCAACCTCCTCGCAGAGATTCTAACACAATAAAATCGTTAATTCAACCATCGTTGGAAAGAACCTACTTGACGCTTACAATTAAACAGCCTCAGTTACGCTTCATTTTCAAAATAGTCTTCCGAATCATCGCCGTTCTCGCCGGATTCCGGCAAAATCGGTATGTTCACATTGTCGGGTTCTTCAACCGAGCGAAGCCTTCTGTGCATTGCCCGCGCCCGTGTTCCGGCAAGGTCTTCCAATGTTTTATCCGCTGTCTGGATTTGCTTGTGAGCCCTTTCAAGAACCTCCCCGAACTTTATAAATTCAGCCTTTACAGCGCGGAGGGTATCCCATACCTCCAGCGAACGCTTTTCCATGGTCAGAGTTTTAAAGCCCATCTGCAGTGAGCTTAAATATGCGGACAAAGTTGTCGCACCGACAGCAATAACCTTGAACTTCGTACGCAGTTCTTCAAACAGCGCAACATTTTGAACCACTTCGGCATACAGACCTTCCGTCGGCAAAAACATCAAAGCAAAGTCCGTGGTCTTAGGCGGCATGATGTACTTATCGGCTATTTCCTTTGCACTGATACGCACGGTCTGCGCAAGAGCCTTGCGCGCATCCTCGATCGTCTGTTTATCCTCAGCGTCAATCAGACGATTATAATCCTCAATCGGGAACTTTGCGTCAATCGGCAGCAAAAGCGGCTCATCCCCATGACCGGGAAACTTGACGGCAAACTCAACCCGTTTCCTGTCAGCAATCTCTACATTCACCTCATACTGACCCGGAGCCAAAATATCTGACAGCAGCTTTTCGAGCCGAACCTCCCCATAAGTACCGCGCTCCTTGACATTGGTTAGCGCATTTCGCAAGCTCCTTGTGTCAGCCGCAAGACTTTTCATCTCACCCAAACCTTGCTGCACACTGTCAAGCTGCTTGCTCACCAGTTCAAAAGACTGAGCCAGCCTCGACTCCAACGTCTTTTGCAGCTTTTCGTCAACAACACCCTGAATTTGTTCTAAACGTTTCTCATTGCTTTCCTGCAAAGACCTCATCTTATTTTCCAGCGTAGTATTTACCTTTTCCAAATTCCCGGCACTGTCGCGAGAAATCGAAGACAGCCTGCTATCAAGCTGCATCTGAAATTCCCTGAGTTGCTTATTGGTCTCTTCGCGGTTACCCTTCAGTGTCGCCTGAATATTCTCGGCAATCACCCCAAAGCGTTTAAACTGCTCAGTAGTGCTGTCACTCATCTGTCGCGAAAAGCTCTCCTGCTGCCTCATCTCACTATCGCGCTGCTCATCCTTACTCCTTTTGAGAAGCTCGGCAATCTTATCAACACCCGAACCGCGTCTCCCCACAGCAATCAACACAGCAACAGCCACAAGTAATAGTATTATAATAATATTCAGAATCAATTGAAAATCCATAAAACTCCTTATTCTTCCAGCATCTTGCGCAGCATTTCATTGACAGTGCGCGGGTCAGCCTTTCCCGAGGTTTTCTTCATCACCTGACCAACCAGAAACCCAAATACCTTCTGACTGCCGCCCCTAAATTCCTGCACCGACTTATTGTTTTCAGCCAGAACCTCGCCGATGGCGGACTCCAGCAAACCCGTGTCGCTCACCATTGCCAAAGAATTTTCTTCAATAAAAACATCAGGCTCAGCGTCCCGCTCAAAAACCGCTGCCAACACTTTCTTCCCGACGGAGCGGTTTATTTTACCCTCATCGACCAGGCTGAGCACTCTTGCAAATTTTGCCGTGTCAATATCAATATCATCATCGCCAACCCCAAAATCCTTTGCAATCGACAAAAGCTCCCCTATTATCCAGTTTGAAACATCCTTAGGCTTGTTAAAATGCGAGGTCGCATCGTCAAAAATACGTGAAAGATTTTTACTGCCGGAAATAATCTTACTGTCATGCGCAGGCAAACCGAGAAGCACCGTCATTCGCTCAAGCTTCTCATGTGCAGGCTCCGGCAAAGCCGCACGAACGCACTCTATCCACTCCGCGCCGATATAAACAGGCATCAGCTCCGGATTTGGAAAATAGCGATAGTCCTCGGCTTGTTCCTTCTCGCGCATAGAGTAAGTCATGCCTATATCATCATCCCAGCGTCTGGTCTCCTGAACCAGTTTTTCGCTGCCTGTTTCCAAAGCGTCAATATGCCTCTGCGATTCAAACTCAATAGCCCTCGCGATAGCTTTAAGAGAGTTCATATTCTTGATTTCAGTGCGAGTACCCAGCTTCTCACTGCCAAACTCGCGAACAGAAATATTGATATCACAGCGCATCGAACCTTCTTGCATCTTACAATCGGAAATACCCGCAAAACTCAAAAGTAGCCGCAACTTTTCGAGATACTCCGTAACCTCGTCCGCCGTGCGAAAATCGGGGTTTGAAACGATCTCGACAAGAGGAACCGACGCGCGGTTAAAATCCACAAGCGATGCGCGGGTACGCGGCTCATGCACAAGCTTGCCGGCGTCTTCTTCAATGTGGATTTGCTTCAGGGTTATGCGCTTTTTGCTTCCGCATCCATCGCTGCTTTTATTTCCGTTTTCACTTTCATTTTCGTTTCCGCCATCAAGCTCTATCCAACCGTTTGTGCAAATCGGCGCGTAAAACTGCGTAATTTGATAGCCGGTCGGCAAATCCGGGTAAAAATAATTCTTTTTGTCAAATGTTATAATCGGTGATATTTCACTGTTCGTGACAAGCCCTGCCGCAATTGCAAGCTCTATCGCTTTTTTATTGACAACCGCGGGCATACCCGGCATTCCGCAACATGCCGGGCAGACATTTTCATTAGGCTCCGCCCCGAACTTTGCCGAACATGAACAAAAGAGTTTGGATTCGGTTGAAAGCTCAACATGGACTTCAAGACCCATAACTACTTCATATTTCATAAAGCACCACCTAAACAAATCATCTCCAAAAGACCTTCACCCTCTGCATCGGCAACATATGTGCAATCAGGAGTAGTGACCGAGGGCAACCCGCAAAGTCTCGATATCCGAAGCAGATTTGCGGAAGTATAAGAGTCAGCCCCATGCTTGCAGCGCAAAGCACAAGAGCCATCCCCATGCTTTTCAAATATAAGCGAATCCTTAATCAGCCTGCGTATACGCATTGCCTTGTCATAATATTTGGCATAGTTTTCGTGCGACAGCACCATCGCACCCAAAAGCGCGGCAAGCTTAACGTCCTCACCGAATGCCTCGGTTCGGCTTTTCGTATATAGCTCATGCAAACCATTGTATTGTTTTGCCCTATATCCAAATTTAACGCCATCATAACGACTGATATTATTGCTTAGTTCCGCACAGCATAATATCTGCATTACTTGTTTTATGCAGTCCTCATACATGGGCTTATATTCAACGATTTTCGCTTCCTTCGCACTATTCTCCGGGTTTGCCGCTGCACGCTCTTTTGCTTTTTCGGCACACATTACACCATCCTTGGCGTCATACCCCGCAATTATTTTCAAAGCCCTAAAGCCATCCTCCGGCGTCTTGCAAACAATTCCAATTTGATCCATCGACGCCGCCGCCGGGATAAGGCCGTATCTGGAAACAGTCCCATATGTCGGGTGGACATAGCAAATCCCCTGCCCGGCAGCCTCAAGGCTTATTCGCCCGGTATAGTCATTGCAGAGCGCAAAGTCGGCTTTATTCTCTGCAATGAGTGCAGCCGCACAGCGCGTGCCCCCGCCGTCAAACAGCCCCCCGGCGCCGAACTCATCCATATCCGCCCTGCCGACAATAGACACGCCCGCAGCTTCCAGGCGGGTAACAACCGTTGCATCAATCGGTGAAATAAAATTTTCCAACATTTTAGACCCCGCTGCAGCAGGCTTGCCCTTTTGCATTACGGAACTATCAACCATTGCGCTATAACTCATTTGCATCATCCTTAATCCTCAATCTATCGTTGCGGGGACTTGAAAGTATTCATCGTTATGTTCCGGGGCATTGCTTAGAAGTTCAGCTCTTGAAAAGAGCACCGCAGAAATATCTTCACGCAAAACACTTTGCGCATCGGACACGGATACAAGAAGCTCGACGCCGCTCGTATCATACGCATCAAGCGCAGAAAACCCGGCGACAACCTCATAAAAGCGCGCTTTTATCACATCGCGCTCCGTCCGCGAAAACTCAAGCATCGCCATAGCTTCATAATCGGCAAAACCACTCATCGTATATCCTCTCCTTCGGCAACAATCACTCATCAGTAAATAACACAACGACAGAATACCACGAAGCGTTTTTCACGTCAACAAAGACAGAGGGACGATTCCTCTGTCCTTATCGGCATTAGTGGTCTGTACCATCTAAAAGTTTACAAAAATTGCGGTAGATTTTAGACCACTAGGCGCTATCCGGCGATATTTTTTCCCATTTGGCGTAAAGTTTCATATTGCGATCCACCTTGCTTTCAAAATTCCAAGGACGCATGAGCGCATCATCTGTGTACCAGCCGACAAAACGGTATCCCCGCTTGGAAATTTCCGGGAACTGCGCCTTTTTGCCAAGGCGCACCTTGGCTTTGAATGCTTCTCCGCTGCCGTTTGGTTCAAAATAGACGATAGCGTATTTGACAAATAAGAGCATAATCGCTGTGATTATCACCGCAAAGATAATGACATGCGCAATCGTCCATTTGTCAACCAGCGCCATAGGCAGGGTTATATCCTGCGTGAGTATGAATAAAATCACACCTATAGCCGCCATGACCACCCCTATTACCGCCCAGGCCGGTCTCATCCGGCGCTTCGCCTTGCCGTCTTCCTCAAAGGAGCCGTCCATCGTCGTTTTATCCGCGGCATGACCGCCCGCCGCTTTTCCAATCGGGTATTCATCCATCGGTTCTCTTTCTTCCCTCGACTTCCTTTTCAGCGCAGCGTAGATTGACGTCACGCCAATAGAAATAACGCCGCACACAGCCAGTATTAAGTTGACAAGTGCCCACGCCCTGGCACCCGGCCCCAGCGGAATATCGCCGTCATCGGTTATATCCGCATCAAAATCAGTATCGGCAAGCGCAGTATCATCATCCTCGATTTCCTGCAACTCCTGCCCGGATTCATCCGCCCCCGAATCCGGGACAGGCTCGGTCTGTTCTTCGTCAACATCATCATCGGCAACTGCCGCAACCGCCGCAGCACCCGGTAAAACAGCCGCCGGAACAACAACTGGTGGATCGGGTATGCCCGGAGCGCCGGGTACACCCGGTCCGCCGGGCGCACTCGGCCCGCCCGGTATGTCCGGTACATTCGGCGGATTGACTCCGTCTATGCTTGCCACAAAAGTCCACACGAGGTTCGTTTCATGCCCGTGGAAAATAGTTTCGGGAATCTGATTCGTATCCT
>Ga0209755_10001328_pt1 | contig 39283 bp, 25 predicted proteins | sample TergutCo191P1_FD_187301 | JGI IMG/M metagenome (GOLD analysis project Ga0209755, IMG submission 187301) | Cornitermes sp. P1 segment gut microbial communities from Petit-Saut dam, French Guiana - Co191P1 (SPAdes) (version 2) | ecosystem: Host-associated > Arthropoda: Insects > Digestive system... | reverse complement strand
TCCTTACCAGACTGCCATATGAATTAATTTATACACCCAGTGAAATTGATCATGACTTTTTTAGTATCAGAGATATAAGCGATTACCCAATTCTGTACTCAGCGATAATTGAAGACATAGATATTTTTATAACAGGTGATGATGATTTTAACGATGTTGAGATTGAAAAACCGGAAATATTAACGCCATCGGAATTTCTTGACAGGTTTTGAATCTTATTTCAATCACAAAACAATAACCCTGACTGTATTAACCGGGTTCTCGCTGTGAATGGGCAGCCCTGCAACCATAACAATTTTATCTGATGTTTTTGCTATTTCCGATCCCAAAGCGATTCGCGTAGTGTTTTCTATCATGCTTTCTGTTTCGTCAGCTAAAGGAGCGTAACAGGGAGTTACTCCCCAGCATAACTGCATAAAACGCATTACCCTATCGCTTGGCGTAACGGCAAGAATGTGCTGATCCGGCCTGAATGCGCTTAAGAACCGCGCGGTTCTTCCCCTCAGCGTCGGCGTTACAATCGCTTTTGCGTTTACCGAGGCTGATATCTCGACGCCTGCGCGTGACATGGATATGCCAAGGTTGTCGCGGGGATTGTGATCGTCAATAAGACATTCACTGCGAAGGCTCTCCATGTGTTCGCGGAACTCATAAGATTGCTCGACAGTGCGCGCAATTTTATCCATCATTTTTACAGATTCAACCGGATAAGAACCGTTAGCGGTTTCGCCGGAGAGCATGACAGCGCCCGTTCCGTCAAAAATTGCGTTTGCGACATCGGTTGCCTCTGCGCGCGTCGGGCGCGGATTAACAATCATGGAGTCGAGCATTTGCGTCGCGGTTATAACAGGCTTGCCCATTTTTCGGCACACGCTGATTATTTGTTTCTGAACAAGCGGTATCTGTTCTGTCGGAAGCTGTACGCCAAGGTCGCCTCGCGCTACCATTATTCCGTCTGCGGCTTGAGTAATTTCCCTGATGTTTTCAACTCCATGACCGCTTTCAATTTTTGCGATTATCTTTATGGATGAGGCGTTAAGGATCTCAAGGTATTCCCTTATTTCTGTTACTTCGTACGCAAAACTAAGGAAACTTGCGGCGATAAAATCCACTTCCATTTTTGCACCGAACGCAATATCGATTTTGTCCTGCTCATTCATGATCGGAAGCCCTGCGTGAACGCCTGTAAGATTGACGTTTTTTTTGCTGCCGATTGTGGCTGTGTTGTTTGCTTTGCAATTAACAACGCTGCCTGTTACGCCAATTACTTCAAGATCGAGAAGTCCGTCGGCAACAAGAACATGATTACCGCTCCGCAGTTTTGCCGGAGCTTCTTTCCAGGACAGCGAGAGCCTTGCGGGAGCGCCGTCATGTGCCGCAATGGTCGGACTGCCGTCCGTTAAAATATCGACATTGTCGTCTTTGTTGATCGTTACCTTACCGTCGTTTTCGACCATTCCTGTTCGAATTTCCGGTCCTTTGGTATCAAGTAAAATCGCGATAGGTATTTTAAATTCGGCGGAAATACGCCTGACCCGTTCTATAGTGGCTTTATGTTCATCCTGGGTTCCGTGGGAAAAGTTCAGACGGGCAACATTCATGCCGGCTTGAATAAGACCGCGCACAACTTCGTCACTGGATGAGGCAGGTCCAAGGGAACATACAATTTTGGTTTTTCTTTTTATCAAAACGCTACTCCTCAAAGTGCTTTTTAATGATAACGCCTTATTATAATTATATCAATTCATTAAAATCATATAAAAATAATACAATTCGTATAGGGTACTTTAGTATATTTTTTCAATTTTTTATAAAAAAGCATAAAAAACTATTGTAACCTTTTTTCTAATTTAGTATTATTTTTTAAACACTTAATAAAAGAGGGAAAAAATGAAAAAAAGCAGGTTTTTACTTGTACTGGTTGGATTATTGCTTGTGGCTTTTCTCGCGGTCTCTTGTACCGGCAAAAAGTCGGAAGAGCAATTAGCGCAGGAAGCAAAAGTCTCCGAACTGGAAGCACAGCTTGAGGCCATTTTAAAGCAAATGGAAGCAGACGAAGCTGCTGAAGCCGAAGCAGCAGCAGCAGCTGACGCAGCAGCAGCAGCAGCGCGTGCGGCCAGACTTGCCGATGAACGAAGAAAAGCAGCAGAAGTACTGGCACAATTGGAACAGGCACAGGAAGCGGCTGAGGCAACTATTGCAAGACGCGGCGGAAGACAGCAGCGAAGCGGCGACGGTGAAGAAGGATCACAAGGATCACAGAGAAGACAAAGACAGGAAGCAGCAGCTGATACCGAAGAAGGAACGACACAACGCGGTGGTGGTGGCGGACGCCGATCCAGCGGAACTGAATCAAGCGAAACACCGGCAACAACAACAACCGAATAAAAACTTCTTCCGAAGCTCGTCAGTTATCAATGCGCCGCAGAATAGCTAAAAGGTCTGCGCCGCGCATTGGTGCGGATGGATTAAAGTTACGTCCGTCTACAAGAGACATAAACTCTGTTTCTACACATCCAAGAATTGAATCAAAAAACGGCGTGAGCGGAGGAACATCCGCCACGGGGCTTCGCGGGTTAGGACCTGTTGCAAAGCGGGCTGAATAGCGCGTAAGCATACCGCGATCTGCGCGGGCTTGCGCAAAAAGATTCCAAACGAACCAGGCTGCGCCTGCGCGGGTAACCACTGACGCGGCTCTCGGCCTTTCAGTCGGCCATTGAGTTATCGTTATATCCTGAGTAAACGGAATAAAACCGCGATCGACAAGACGCGTAAATAATTCATTATCGTTTACAGTCCGGCCTGCTGTCATGAAACGCAGCAATTGCGTTTCGTCCCTCGCAAGAGCTATACAATCATTCCATGTGATCGTATCACGGCCAAGTACGCCAAGAGTTGAAGCTGCCACGCCGCTTGTGTTGCGCAGTTCCCATGCGCGGTTTCTTGCAGACCTGTAAGTCTCACCGTAAATTTCATTAAGCCCTGAAGCAAAAGCCGTATCGAATGCGCCGGCCGCTTCAGTAAAACGATTCATCTCCAGGAGCGCGCGTCCTCTTTCAATATTTAACTCGCCCGTTCCGGCAGCTCTTTGAGTAAGCAGCGCCGATTCTCTTTCGATTATTTCCAGTCTTTTCGCAGGATCTCCTTCCAGACGTATTGATAAAATAATCGATGTAAGGTTTCCGGGAGAAACAAGAATTGACTGGCGGTGCAAACGCTGCGCTTCTGTGTATCTGCCTTCTAAAATGGCAAGCCGTCCTGACCACGCGATAAGTCTTCCTGAATAATCCGCATCGGCAGAAGATTCTCTTTCCATACCGGCGATCATCCTGCGCGCAGATGCGATGTCGCTGTTCCTTGCGCGCGCTTCGTTTGCGCCAATAGCTTCAAGCGGCACAATTATTCTTTCAACTTCTGTAAGATTGCTTTCATGCTGACTTCTATGGCTGTCGATAAAAATATCACCCATTGATGTACATGATGATAAAACCGCGGCGGCGGCGCAGAAAACAATTATTAATCTTTTTCCAAAACCATTATTCATGTTTTTCCTCGTTTACCTGAATTGATACCGGTACAATCGCATACTCATTCCCATTCCAAAAATTTCTGCATTTGCCCTGCCTTGCGCAGGAACAAAATGCGGTCTTCCCCACAACGGAAGCGGGAAACCTTCCAGTGAACGGAAGTTGCGGGTAAATGCATAGAGGGCATTGCCTTCGCCGGTAAAATAAACTTCCGGGATTTTATCGCCGTCGCTGTCAAAGACGGTTATGTAACCTTCTTCCTTTACGGAAAAACCGGGGATATTCTGGCAGAGAACTTCGCCGTCAAGGCCTACGCGGAAAAAAGTTCCTTCCATGGAAACGAGCCACAAGTACTCGCCGTCAAAAACAGGCTGATTATAAAATACGCCGTTCAAATTGATTGGAAATGGTTCTATAGATTCAGCATTTGCATTGTAAATAAAGAGCTGTCCAGCCTGATTTATAAAAGCGACGCGCACCTCATTGTTATGTGCAAACAAATGAGGCGAACCGAACCCGATGCCGGAACCTGCGCTGCCGAAGGCAAAGCTGCCGTCCGATTCTTCATCATCTTCTACATCTTCTACTGCAATCGGAGCAGGCCAATTCGGCACGGCGTTTCCGTTTAAATCCAGAAGCCATATCTCGCCGATAAAACTTTTTGGATAGACGGCTGCATAGGAAGTTGATTCCCTTCTTGAAGAAATTGTTAAAAATGAAGGCGGAGAACGCACAGCCGCAATAAATCTGGTTTCCCATGTACCCCGATTTCCGTTTTCTTCTATCGTGTAAATTCTTCCGTCTTCATCACATAGATACAATTTGCCGTTGTATGCAGCCGGAGGAGACGAAAGACGTAAGCCTAAAACAAGCGGAAACCCGTCGGCAATTTCCATATCGGCGTTAACAAGAGTCACGCGCCCCCGATCTGTTACAATCCATGCAGAATTACCTGCGTCTTCCGCGGGAATGATCCAATGCGTTCCCAACCCGGACAGTTCTTTCATGGTGTTATCTGACATATTGAGCGAAACAGCGTTGCCGCCTGAAGTAAAAAAGATTCTTCCATTTTCTCCCCTGCCGTATCCAAACACCTGGTTTGAAGGCCTGTTGCCAACAACAAGCGGATAGCCGCTGACAAGATTTACGCCGTTTCCTGAGCCGGGAACAAGAGATAAAAAGATATCGGTTACGCCCCTGTTAAAAGCTATTCGCGCATAACCCTGCCTGTAAAGAGACATAAAACCGCTGAGAGCTGTATTGTTCCGCAGGAAAAACGGTATTGAAAGATCGAGCGAGTAATATAAGCTTAGGGAGCTTGCGGTTGATCTTCTTCCGGCGATGTTACGCCATGCTTCGGTGCGCGGAAGAACATCGTTTCTTTGCATTGATCTTGAAGCAGAAAGAAGCGCTTCTGCGGATTCGCTTACCAGCATAAAATCACTTTGAATTAAATAATAAGGAGAAGGAATATTGATATCCCAATGTCTAAGAAGAGCCTGTAAAAATTCCGGCACTTCGATTCTGGGGATACGGGTTCCATCAAGATTTAATCTGATGTTTTCATTAAGCACGATTGATCTAAAAGCTCTGTCAAAAACTTCGCGGCGTTTGCGCTCATCAGCAATTTGAATCGCATAAACAGGATGAGGCCGCCCCTCCAATCCAAAAGCCGCAAACTCATTCCCTGTCCACGAAAAGAGAAGATCGTTAAGCGACAAACCTAAAAGTAACCGCGAAGAGGTTTCCGCTGTTCTAAGGGCGGCATCAAGATCCGTTTTAAAAACGAGAGCCGTTTGATAAAGTTCGTCCAGTGTGCCGGCAGAAAGAACTGTCGCATACTGTGCGTCAGCGGGAATTCGCTCTGCCATTCCCGGTACCTGAGAACGCTGCCCCAGTATCCTGCTTAAACTTGATTGGTTAGATGACATCGGCACGGATATGTGCATATCGATTTTTTTTGGGTATATCGAGATTCCGGCTTCAACCCTGGAATCAAACTCGATATTTTCGATAATTGCGGCAATTCCCGAATCCTGATTACCAAAAAGTTCACTGACATATTCATTGGAAATCATAAATGCCGCGTCATAGGATGAAGGCTTTATGGAAGAAAACGCCGCTTCACGGCCTGAATGGATAGCCGAACGCGATTCAAAAACCCGCGCTTTATCGGTTATGAACAAAAGATTCCGATGCGGACCGATGTACAATGTTCTATCTTCCATACGAAATTCAAAACGGGAATTATTACCTGCCTGCACGTAGTATAGATTGGGGATGTTAGCTAAATTGGAAATTGCGGGAAGTATGCGCAGTAACGGTGATAAAAGCCCAAGATCCCAGGCAGCTATAAAAAAGCCGTCTTCCTCTTCCGAAAGCGCTGTTTCAAAAAGCAGCGCCAGTTCCACATTTCCGCGCGCTGCCATCCTCAAAAGACCGTTATCAAGAATGTCGTTTTCGTGCAGCATGGTCAAAAACGGCATCGCCGCAGCCAAAGCAGGAACAGAAGAAACTTCATTAAATGTTTCGTGATTAATAATTCCATCCAGCAGGCTTACAGGGTTAGAAATACTGATGCGAATACTTGCGCTATCGGGAATAACATACGCGGCATCAACCCTGCCAATCATGGAGAAAGCAGTCCATGCCGCAAAAATAACAGCCAGAACAATGAAGAGCTTTAATACGAATTTAAGAAATTTGTTGGGTTTTTTTACAACAGGTTTTTTGTTTTCACTGCCGCCATCGTTTTGTTCATTTTGTTCGATTTGTTCGTTTTGATTATCCATGGGTAGATTGTAGGCTAAAACAGGGAAAAAATGAAGCCATTATTTGCCATCAGCCTTATGTTCGGTTTCGTATTCGTCCTTTTCCGCTGTAGACTTGGCAAAAATAAGCGCATTCATTATGCCAAGAATATAATCTTGTTGATCATCGTTGAGTTTAGAAAAATCATTGCATACTTTATCAAGTTTTTCGTTTTGATTCATCCTTCCTCCGTAAAATACTCTGTTTGTGAGAATTGTACGCTAATTTGTGAGAATTGTAAACACACAAATTGAGAAGGAAAATCTTGCATAGTGAGTATTATTGTCGTATTATATCAATATGAATATTAGTAAACGCATTAGACATTTGCGGAAAACGCTTAATATGTCACAAATCGATTTTGCTAAATCAATTTATATAAGTAACGGATATATTGCAGAACTTGAATGTGAACACCGAAAAGTAAACGATCGAATTATTCATCTGATATCATTGACTTTCGGCGTAAATGAAAAATGGCTTAGAACGGGTGAAGGTGACATTTTCTTTAAAGCACACGGCGTAAAACTTCAGCGGATGGTAAGCCTGTTTAATGAATTGCCGCCGAAATTCCAGGATTACGTAATGCTTCAAATTGAACAATTAATAAAAATGACTGTAGGCTAACGGAAAGATGTCATGATTCCATTGTATAAACTGGAAAAATTGCCCCGTACCCAGAAATTAAGAAAAATTGCGAAAGTGTTCACGATGGCAGAAAACAGACTTGTCAGCTGGAAAGGAAAAAATGATTCAGACGAAAAAGGCGCAGAAATTTTTAGTACAGCGGAACTTGTATTTTTTGCCGATGCTGCAAGATTACTTGCAGAGGATGTTCAATTTGCAAAGGAAGCGCAATCAATTTTTACAGAGGCCGCAAATTTTTTCGGCGCTTCAGTTGCAGCTAACAAATCTATTTCTTCTTCAATTTTGTCAGACGGCAATAAATCAATTTTTCGGCGAATTATAAACAGCATAAGGCATATTCTGCTGACAGAAACAGGACGCGATCAGGCTGACTGGGATTTAATTGACAGCGACGGAAATCTTGATTCCGGCATGCGCCATGTCATTAAAGGTATGTACGTCTACATGGAAGATATACGTTCGCCGTTTAATATCGGCGCAATGTTTCGTACCGCAGAGAGCTTCGGCGTAGAAAAGATAATGCTGTCTCCGTTTTGCGCAGATCCTCATCATACGCGCGCCAGGCGGACAGCGATGGGGTGCATAGATATAATCCCATGGGAAAAGAGCGAACTACATTCACTCGAACTGCCGGAGGAATTACCGGTTTTTGCGCTTGAAACAGGCGGCATTCCAATAGCGGAATTTCCGTTCCCTCGCCGCGGCATTTTGATTGTCGGTTCCGAAGAGCTGGGCGTAAGTCCGCGCGCGCTTGAAGCCGCGGATGCTTCTCTTGGCAGGGTATCAATTCCCTGTTACGGCACAAAGGCGTCGCTTAATGTTTCGGTTGCCTTTGGGATTGCTGTACAGGCTTGGCGCGCAAACCTGCACGCGAATGCGTGCGGATGAATGATAATTTACGGAAATATTCGTAAATTTATACAAATAAATCAGAAAAAATCTTGAATAATAGACAATTAAAAGATATATTATCCATAAAATATAAAGAGGAGTGTTCAAAATGAAACACACAATTAAGTTATTGGGGCTTTTTGTATTATTAGCCGTAGTTTTTTCGAGCTGCGTTTCTGTACAAATCAGAAGCAGTTTAACATCCGTAATAGCTGGCGGGTCAATTTCATTAAGGGTTTCCGGCAGCGATGTAGAGGTAAGCGTCAGTTCAACACCGGACGGCATGGGAACTGTAGCTTCAGGTACATTCGTTTCCAGCAGGGGTTTGCTTTCTGTAGACCCAAGAGAAAATGCGCTGTTTCTTTATGTTATTGCGCGTTCAATGAAAGACAATAAAACAGACACAATTCAAATAAGAGTTGTCACTGTAGACTCTGTCAGCGTTACACCGGCAGCCGGAACAGCAACAGCCGGCAGAACGCTCCAGTTTGCGTCACAGGTAACGGGAACTAATAATCCGGATAGAAATGTAACATGGAGAGTAGCTTCAAGCGCTGATGGTTTGGGAGGTGTTTCGTCAGGGACTACCATCAATAGCAGCGGACTTCTTTCGGTAGCCAGAGAAGAACCGAACAGCGTTGTGTACGTTTCGGCGACTTCTTCCATCGACGTATCAAAAAGAGCTGTCGTGCCTGTTAATATTGTTGTTCCAACGGTAACAAGCGTAACTGTAACTCCCGAAAATCCAATCTTAATAAGGGGCGCTTCTTTCCAGTTTACTGCTACTGTTATTGGTCAATATGATCCTGATACAACAGTTACATGGAGAGTAAGCTCTACCGCATCAGGCACAGGAGCCGTTGCAGAGGGAACAGTAATCAACGCTCAGGGACAGCTTACGGTAGCACCCAATGAAACAGCCTCAACATTGTTTATTTTTGCAACATCAACATACGATTCCACAAAGATCGGCAGAGTTATGACCTTCGACATTTTGGGCGTACCAACACAGCCTCCTCCCGCACAGTAAACCACAAACGCCGGGCGTAACCGAAGATATTTCTTCATAAAGCGTCCGGCGTTTTTTATCTCATTTCTTCCATAACATTTACACAGTCTCAATAACCAATAGAAAATATTTTTAATTTTTTTCAAAATTTTTTCGTTTTCACTAAAGCAAAACGGCAAGTTCGTGCCATATATAGGCAAATCTTTTTTTAGGAGTTGCTTATGAAAACTTATTTAAAACTTTTATCTTTTTTGTTTCTTGTGCCGGTCTTAATTTCCTGCGGAGGAGAAAGCCGCGCGGCGGATCACGCTGATTTACGCGGGGAGAAAGAAACGAGAACGCTGAGTGCGCCGGGAGAAGAAAAGGATCTGCCTTCTCTTTTGCAGAAACTTGATGAACTTGCGGAACTTGAAAGAACCGGAACATGGCTTCAGGGGATGGCGCTGACAGAATCAAGTTTGCGGGAAAATGCGGGAGACTATGCGGGAGCAGTAGCCGCTGCTTATAAGGAACTGGCATGGGCTTACGGTATGGGGTTGATCCAAAAAAGCGATCTTGAACAGGGACTTATAAATGTCCTCTCTGTTCAGGGTAAGGAAACGGTTACTTTAGCCGCCAATTCAATAATTGCGTTTTTTAACGAGCGGTGGGATGAAGCAGCCGCGGGACTTAGACCGCTTTTTAATGATTTTGACGAGCCTGATGGATTCGGCAGATGGATGATGCTTGTATGCGAACTTGAAAAGAATATCGCATCTGAAGCGCAGGACAGAAAAACCGCCGCCGCATACAGATCAATCCGCGCGCGTTATGCGCAATTTCCCGAGTACTGGTACCGCGGCGCAAGGGCGTTTTCCGGCGTAATAGCGGCCGAGTTTGCTGAAAACTGCATTAACTCATCACCGCAAGGGCCGTTCGCGCAGGAGAGCCGGAAAATTCTGGCCTCTTATATGGGATTAAGAATCGAAGACAATACGTCTTTATTGACCAAAAGAGAAATTGAATCAATTATTTCTCAATCTGTTAATTCAAATAACCCGCAAATTCTCGATTCTTTGCTGCCATTAATTAGTCTCCCCGATAATCCGTACACAGTTTACGCCGTCGGAGCGCTTCGTTCATTAACCGGCAATCATGTATTCAGAGATTATTTTAACAGGCAGGCGTCTTCTGCAAGAGGGCGTTTGGCAGAACGGCTCTCTTTCATTAGCCGCAGTTAATAAAGGGGGTTTCATGTCGTTATCTGGATTACGCACAATCGCGGCAGGTGTTTTTTTAATTATCTTCTGCATGTGTTTTTTAAACTGCGCGCGCTTTTCCAACAGCGCAAAAGTCCCGGATGCAGAAACAATACGTCTTTATGTCCGCGCTTCTGACGCATACGCGCAGGGACGTTTTGCCGAAGTGACAGAAATTCTTCATTTGCAGAAAAATTTTATGCCTGCGCTTGTTTTGCGCGCAAAAGCCGAATATTTTAACGGAGATTTGGAGAAAGCGGAAAAAACCTGCAGAAGAGCCATAAAGCTTCGTCCTTCATCTTCTGAATCAAGGCTTTATCTTGCGCGAATTCTGCGCGATAAAGGCGATTTGTCAGGAGCGGCAAAAGAAGCGGAATCTTTGTTAGCTGACAATCCTCAGGATATTCGCGCTCTTCGTTTTTCGGCAGAACTTGCTTCTGCTCTTGGAAAATTTGACGAAGCTGTTGCATTTCTGGACAGGGCTTGTGAGTTTTCCGCAGAAAGCGCAATGGTTTTACTGGACAGGGCAAGACTTCGCTGGATTGCAGGAATAAATGACGTGTCGGCGCTTCAGGCTGCCCTTGAAGATTTAAGCCGCGCAAAAGCAATGCTTCCATGGAATACGCCTCTTTTAAGATCGATATCGAATCTTGAAAACCTTATTAACGAGGTAATGTAATGCATAAAGAAATATCGTTTTTAATTTGTTTTTGCTTTTTTTCATCAATACTGTTCGCGGCGCCCAATACTTTAAGAACTTACAGCTCTATTACATTCGCGCAGGCTGCTGAACTTGCAGCCGCGTCTTCCGCCGAATTAAGACACGCGCGATCTTCGCAGATTGTAATGGAAGGCGCGTGGAGGTGGGGAATACGCGAATATTTTCCAAGAATAAGTATCAATGTTTCAGAAAATGATCGTCTGCATGAAACAGGCGCAGATTCATTCATAAAAAATATCGGCATAAGCCTTGACCAATTATTATTTGACGGCGGGAGAATATTAATGACTCGAAGACTGGAACGATCAGAACTTGACCTTTCATCTGCCAGAATGAGCAGAATGGCAAATGAAATTGCTGAATCCGCAATATCGGCATACCGCAACTTACTTTCGTCCAGAGCCATTCTGGAAATTAAAAATTCAGCATTAGGCATTCTTGACGAGCAGCGCCGTATTTTAAACGAAGAAGTTCATCTTGGACTTGCCCTTCCTGTTGATCTTGCAGGCGCAGATATTAATTTGGCGGGCGCAAGACTTGATATCATATCTCTTCGGCTTGATTTGAATGAATTTGAAAAACAATTCGTAGGAATACTTGGGCTTGATGAGCTGCCGGAATTAATTGAGAGGGTAGATATTAACCGTCCTTCTGTTTTTTCTTCGCATAACGTTTTTAACGTTCCTTTGGCGGCAGAAGCAGCCGCTAATCTTGCCCGGGAGCAGAATTCCGATTTAATTGAAACGCGTTTTTCGATTACAAAAAGACAGGCGGAATTGCGTTATCTGAGAAATTCATGGATACCTACTCTTCGTCTTAACGGAAATTTTGGATTAAGCAGCCAGCGTTATCCGCTAAACCGTTACAATTGGTCTGTAGGAATAAGCGTCGATTTTTCAAGTCCTTGGTTTCAGAACCGGTTAAACATGCAAACAGGAGGAGAAAGCGGCTCATTAACAGCTTCTCTTCAAAATGGATTAACTCCCCTTCCTGATCCTGCATCAGGTTACAGTGTAAAACAGGCAAGATTAGCTTTAATTTTAGAGCAGGAAAAATACGACACAATTTTAGAACAGATTGGAAGAATTGCAGCTAACGCCATTGAAAAATGCGTATTGGCGGAACAAAGACGGCTTTTAGCTCTTGAAGCTGTGGAAATCGGCAGGGAACGCTGCCGTATAGAGGAACTAAGGCTGGAGCTTGGTCACATAACAAGATTAAAACTAATGGAAGTTCTGATTGAACAAACTCAAAGAGAGATTGCAGTTATAGAAGCTGCAACCGCGTTATTGGAAGCAGAACGGGAACTGGAACGTTTTCTGGATTTACAGCCGGGAGATCTTGCCGGTTTTATATCTGAATATGCTTCTCCTTTATCAACGTCACATTTCAGGAGTGAACCATGAAAATAAATTTATTTATAATTTTACAACTAACAGTAATGCTGATTTTATCCTGCGGTATTAATTCTGCAAACATTGGCATGGAACCAAGGCGCGTAAGAGCCTCTTTTCCTGTTGAACGCGAAATACCTGATGAAGCAGGAGGATTCGGCAGCTTATCGTATCAAAGCAAAGTTGATATTTCTTCCGCGCAGGAAGCTGTTGTAAAAAGATTATATTTTCGCGAAGGTGATTATGTTCGTCAGGGCGCGTTAATAATTCAACTGGAAAATCCTCAGATTAATCTTGCTGTTGAAAGAGCGCAAAATAATTATTCGCAGGCTCTTGCCGCCCGCAGTCTTGCCGATTCAAGACTTTTAGAAGGAATTTTTCAGGCAGAGGCTCAGCTTAGAACATTGGAAAAAGCGGATGCAGAACTTGTGCTTGCAAAAAAAAGGTGGGAAGAAAATAACCGTAAGCATCTAAGTCAGGAAACGTTATATGACGCGGGCGGCATTCATACAGAAGCGATACTTTCCAGCCGTTTTAGCCTTGATTCTGAGCGGGAACAGATTCAACTCATGGAAAGAGAGCTTGAAATCAGGCGGATTGGCTCCCGAGATCAGGATCTAACAAGAGCCGGAATATCGGTTCCTGCAGATGAAACTGAAAGGTTAAACGCGCTTGTTCATCTTATGACGTCAAGTTTAAGAGCGGAAAAGGAAGCGGCGTACGCAAGGCTTGAAGCCGCTGAAAAGGAACTTTCTTCAGCTAACATTGCGTTATCGGAACTGACAATAAGAAGCCCCGCTTCCGGCGTAATCGGCGCGCGATACCTTGAAGAAGGAGAGCGCGTACGCCCGCAGGATAAAATTATCAGCTTAATGGATATAAATTCGTTATACGCAATTTTTCCGGTTCGTGAAAAAGACGCGCTGCGTATTGAAAGAGGCATGACTGCTTCAGTTTTAATTGACGGCGCAGGAGAAACAAGAAACGGCGCTGTTGATTTGGTTTATCCCCAGGCTGACAGTCAAAGTCTAAGTTTTATTGTGCGCGTTTTGCTGCAAAACACGGAACTACATAATGAAAACTTTTTAAAGCCGGGCATGTTTGCGCGTGTTGTTATAACATTAGGCCCTCCAAAAAACGCTTTATTCATTCCCGAAACTTCAATTTTTAATTTAAACAACAATGAAGGAAATGTTTTTGTAGTTAATGGAAGCGTTCTGTCTCAGCGAAAAGTTACTCTTGGCGCTTCGCATGGCGATGAATACGAGGTTTTAAACGGTTTAACCATAAACGAATTAATTGTTATAAGACCGGACTCGGATTTAAGGGAGGGAATAAATGTTTCGGTTTTTGAATAAATTTTTATTAATTTTTTTATGCGTCATTTTTACTTCATGCGGCATTATTGATCTGCGTCCCATAGGGATTATGCCGGAACCAAATGAAATGAATTCTCTTTTACCTGATCCGTTCAGTCCATTAATAATTCGATTTGATACTGAGGTTGTCAAAAATGAAGCTGAGGGAATAATTCAGGTAAGCTCGGATTATGGATCTATAAGGGGAGACAAAATATGGAGAGAAAACGATCTTTATTTTATGCCGTTGCAGGGATGGACTGCAGGGGTGCGTCATACAATTACTTTATCAGGAACAATACGCTCCGTGGACGGAAGAGAAGCACGTATTGATCGCTTTATTCCATTTTACGCAATTAACAGAAACCCTCATCCTTTGCTTGAATCTCATTTTCCTTTGCCCGGAGCTTCTGTTGGAACAAATAATTTAATTTTTGAATTTCAATTTTCACATTCAATGGACAGGTTATCTGTTGAATCTGCGCTTGCACTTGAAGGAATTAACAATAAAACTTATGAATGGTCAGCTAACGATCATGTTCTGAATGTCATTATAGACAATCCTTTAACGCCGTGGAATTTGTACCGGTGGAGTTTAAAAGATACTGCAAAATGCACAGACGGCGTTCCGCTTCCAAAAACATATTCCGGTTATTTTTTAACTGATCTTGATCAGACGCTTCCTGTTGTTACAAATGTTTGTCCTGCGCTATTTTCTGACGGCAATTGGTTTTCAACGGGAGCAGAAATCAACACAGGTTTAGGTCAGGGTATGGGGATTATTATTTCATTTAATAAATCAATGGGAGAAAACGTTCTTCGTTCAATTCGTTTTGAGCCTTCTTTATCAGGAAGAGCAGAATTTATATCGGAAAATAAAATTGTTTATATTTTTTCAAGAGATTTTGCGCAGGATACTTCTTACACATTGATAATTTCAGGCGACGCAAGAGACAGCGAAGGATTAAAATTGGGGTCGGATTTATATTTCTATTTTACTCCTGATATTCCGTATCTTGATGTTTTATCAATAAAAATCGGCGATGATACAATTTTAAATAATTTTTCTGATACAAATAATATTGTTCCTGTTCAAATAAATCAGGAAACAGGCGAATTGGATTTTTCAATTTATTTTTCCCTTCCTTTCGGGAGCGAAGAAAAAATTAATACCGTGCATAAAATTACTCTTACTCCTTTTTTTCCAAAAACATTGCCGCCCATCGCGTTAAATTTTATTTACTGGACATCAGACGATCGCCTAAGAATGAGATGGGAAAATTTAGAAAGCGGGAGCGGATATAAATATTTTTATAAACTTGTCATTCCCGGCGGCAGAAATGGAATTAGTTCTGCAGCAGGTATTTTTATGAAAGAGAATTTTGTTATTTATCTGGAGGTAATTAAATGAAAATAATATTATATTTTTCATTTATAATTTGCCTTTTTGCATATAATTCATGCGATATTTTAAGATTATCAGCATTTGAAGTGATATCATGTTCTCCGGAAGACGGCTACCATTCGTCGCCTGAAGATATTATTGTCTCATTAACTTTTTCTCATGAGCCTAACAGATCAAGCGTGGAGCGTAATTTCTCTCTTAATGCAGATACGCACAGCATAAGAGGCGTTTTTTTCTGGGAAGAAAAAACATTAACATTTATGCCGCTAACCCCGCTTGAAAAAAATACTGATTATACCATTAATCTTTCTGCAAATGCGCATAACACAGACGGTCTTAGTATGGATGATGCGTTTAGCCGCAACTTTACAACAAGATCAGATAACACCCGTCCTATTTTAATTTCATATTCGCCTTCAATGTATGAACAAGTTGATGATCTTAGAAAAGAGATTGTGTTTAAATTTTCAATACCTGTGCCAATAGAAACATTATACAGCAATATTTCATTTTCTCCTTCAGCGGCGGGTATATGGCGTTTGGAAGAAAATGACACGCTTGCGGTGTTTACTCCTGCGGAACCATGGTTTAAGAATAGCCGCTATGAAATTCGTTTTTCCGATTCGCTTGCAGATATTAATGGAAATACAATCGAAAATAGTTTTTTAAGCATATTTACAACCCAAACAGATAATGAAGAACCGTATCTTTTATCCGCAAACCAGATTAAAAAGAACGGTGATATTTTTTTATTATCGTTGGAGACTGAAAATAACGATTGGGAAAAAGACGACAAAATTCTTTTGATTTTTTCGGAACCTGTTGATAGTTTAACATTAAGAAACTATATCGAAGCCGCAGACGGACCATCAGTTTTAATGGAAACTTCTTCCGGTTATCAAAATGAATTTACTTTTCGTTTTGAAACAATTCCGGTTTACGAAAGCAGATTCACGCTGAAAATAAAGCCGGGGATAAAAGACGCCGGAGGCAAGACAAGTAAAAATGAATACATCTACAGGGTATTCGCTAACGGCAGATTTTCCATGCCTCCGGTTCTTGCAGGAATGAGAATTCCAATGTCCCCGCGTAATGAAGCAAAACCGGACTTAAGATATTTTGGAATTAATCAGCCATTCGAAATTATTCCCATATCAGAGGAAAATTATCCTTCCTCAAGCAGTGTTTTTACATTTATTGAATTGTATTTCTCTACGGCTGAGGGAGCGGCAATTGATTTATTTTCAGTTATGGAACTTTTTCGTATTGAAACTTCCAATAATGTTATATCTTTTTCTCCGCGTCTTGTTAAAAATGCAAACTTTTCAATTAATGAGCCGCACGCAGGGATGGAAAATTTTCAACGTATAGAAATTTCCGGATATTTGGAAAATTCCTTGAATGCCGGAATAATCAATTTTTTGATTGCTGCAGGTCTTCGCGACAGCCTGGGAAATCAAAATGACAAACCTTTAAGAATATCACTTACAAAGTAGGAGCATCATGAAAGAACTTATTAACATTTTTACAAGACGTCCTGTAACAGTAATTATGATTCTTTCGGCGCTTGTTATAGGAGCTGTTTTTTCGCTTTTTTCCCTGCCTGTTAACAGGCTTCCGGAATTTTCTGTACCGCGTGTAACTGTTGAAACATATTATCCCGGTATGGCAGCTAATGAAATAAGAAGCATGGTTACCATTCCTCTGGAAGACAGTCTTTCGCCGATTAAAGGACTTGAAAGAATACGCAGCATTTCACGTGACAATCGCTCTCTTATAAGCCTTGATTTTCGCTGGGGAACAGATCCTATGGCAGCGGCGGTTCTTGTACGCGAAGCAGTTGACGCAGTTTATCCAGGACTTCCGCAAGGCGTACGCAAACCAACTGTTACATCAGGTGATTCTGCAAATGAAATACATGCGGTTATTGCAATTAGTTCACATAACGGAAACGGCGATTTTGCGCGTAAACTTGCCGAGTACGAAATGCAGGCGCGTTTAAGACGAATTGATGGAATTGGCTCTGTAGTTCTTGTCGGCGGAGAAATTAATGAACAACGTCTTTCTCTTGATGTGCAGCGTCTCTCCGCAATTGGGCTTTCGCCTTCTGATTTTACAAATCTTCTTGCGCAGGAAACCTCTGATATTCCCGCCGGAAACGCGCGTGAAGGAAACATGGAACTTGTTGTAGTAAGCTCAGGAAAACCTGATTCAGTTCATTCTCTTTCACAAATTGTTCTTCCTGCGGGTAACGGCGCGTTAAGAATTGAAGATTTCGGCGAATTAACGTCATCAACTGCAAGGCGTGAAAGCATTTTTGTATACAACGGCATTGAAGCCGCCGCTCTGGAAATTTACCGGAGACCGGGAGCTGATCCGCTGCGGTTATCACGTGACATAAAAAAAACGCTGGATGAAGCTGTTTCGCTTTTCTCCCGTGATGCGCTAATTGAGCTTGTAGTTGATTCGTCATCATCTCTTGTAAGCGGAATAAAAGGATTAATAATTTCCGCGTGTTTAGCCGCAATTGCAGTCGTAATGGTATTACTGCTGTTTATTAAACGATTAAAATATAGTTTACTTGCGGCGCTTTCCATTCCAATTTCCGCAGCGGCTGGCATTTGCGTTCTTTCCATTACCGGTAAATCATTAAATGGAATGAGTCTATCCGGGCTCGCGATGGGAATTGGTCTTGTTTCTGACATCAGCGTAATAATTCTGGATTTGCTTCATCGCGCATTTGGCGGTAAGAAAAACGCACCTTCCCCGCAGGAAATAACCGACAAAGCTTTTTCAATTTCCGGCTCAAGCGCTGCGTCAACAATTACTACAGCGTTGGTATTTGTGCCGATTATAATGCTTCCAGGTCCTTTAGGAAATTTATTTGGAGATATCGCAATTGCTCTTGTAGTTTCCGTTTTAACAGGATGGATTTACGCTCAATTTTTCCTTCCTTCCTTATATTTACTGTTATTTAACATAAAAAATAAAAATACAGTTATTACTGACGGCAGCCTTGTAAAAAGGTATTCTTCGTTTCTTCTGTCTCTTCTTCGCGCCCCTGGAAAAGTTTATATCATAGCCGCTATCTTTAGTGTTCTCGGAATTCTCTCACTATTGATGCGTCCAATGGTTTTTTTAAATCCGGATGATGCGCAGGAGATACATGTTTCAATCAGGTTTCCTCCCGGTTCACTTTTAGAAAGTTTTGTTAAAACTTCACAAGATTTTTCCATTCTCTTAACAGGGCTGCCGTCAGTAAAAATTGTTTATGGAAGAGCAGGAGCAGAGGAAGAAGATTCGGGACGCAGGGCAGATATTGATTACAGGAGAGAGGAATTAGTTCTTCGCTGTGCGCTTGAAAAAAACGCTGACCCTCAGAGAGCGTTAGCAGAAATTAATACGTTAATGAATCAGAATTCTGAATACCAATTCTCCGCGTATTTTCCCAAGGACAGATCGGAAATACTTTTAGGATTGTCTTCCCAAAACTCATTCGTAATAAAAGGAAAAGACAGAGATGAGCTTCTGGATCGATTAAAAACCGCAGAAGACGCTTTTATTTCTTCTTCAATAATTCCAAATATCCGTCCGCAGGGACAAAGACCGGAACTGCGTCTTTTTCCCAACAGGGAAGCGTCCGCATATCTTTCAATACCAGCCGCGCAAATAGCGGAAACGCTTTATATTCTTAATGAAGGAGTTGTCGCGGCAACGCTTGAAATTGAAGGCAGGCAATTAAATGTGCGCGTAACAGGTCAGGATGCTTCCTCTTCCTCTACAATTCAGCGTCTTGAACAGATTCCTCTTAAAACCGGCGAAGGAAAAACCGTGTACCTTGGCTCTCTTGGAAACATTGAGCGAAGAGAAGCAGAAAGCTCCCTTGCGCGGCTTGATCGCTCAGATTGCCTTTATGTCGATGTCGATTCAAATAAAATGCCGGCATCTATTAGAAATATAACAGAGCGCGCAGACGATTCTGTTTTTAACAGGTATCGAAACTCTCTTCTTGTTTATATTTTTCTCGTTTTAATTTTACTCTACATGACGATGGGCGCGCAGTTTGAATCTTTTTTGCTTCCATTAATTTTAATGATGAGCATTCCTTTTTCTCTTGCGGGCGCAGGACCTGCGCTTTTAATCAGCGGCGCAAAAATTGATTCCGGAGCAATTCTCGGATTAGCCGCTCTTTTCGGACTTGTTGTAAACAACTGTTTAATTCTTTACGAGATAAGCAATCAGAAAATAAACGCAGGGCTTTGTACATCTGCGGCTTCTGATTTGATCGCAGCAGCAGTTTACAACGGAGCAAAAGAACGTCTTAAGGTAATTTTAATTACAATGATTACAACAATTTTTGCCCTTCTGCCTTTAATATTCAGCCCGATGGGTAACTCGCAAAAATCAATGGCTGCCGCGATGCTTGGCGGACTAACAGCTTCAACGTTATTAAGTCTTTTTGCATTTCCTCCTGTCCTTATCCGTTATTTTAAATGGAAATTTAAAAAGATGGGAGATGAATCGCAATGAAAATATTTGAATCTTTTCTTAAAAGAAAAAAAGCAAGTCTTTGCATTTTAACAGGAATATGCGCAATTGCGTTATTTGTAATTTTTAATAGTAATGAAAAAATTAAAGAAAACACAGGAGGTTCATATGCAATAAAAATTAAACATTACGGCATTGACGCTGCAGAAATGGAAAGAACAGTCACCATTCCGCTGGAGGATATGCTCTTTTCCATTCCGGGCGTAATGTCCGTACAAAGTTCAAGCGAAAATAGTCTTTCGAGCGTTTTTATTCGTTTTAGGCCAAACATAAAAGGACGATACGAAGCCGTCCGCGATGCGGCGCAAAGGGTTTATGAAACGCTTCCTTCATCCGCGCAAAGACCGGAAATCTTAAGTTCGAATAACTCAAGAATTCCTGTCTGGTCTGCCGCGGTTGTTTCTGAAGATGTAAATAACGCTGCGCAAATACTGGAAAGAATTGTTAAACCAAGATTTGAAAGTCTGGAAGGAGCCGGAGAAGTAATTATTTCCGGAGCCGGATTAAAAGAAATTTATATAATACTGGATCAGGAAAAAATCGGTGTTCTGGGATTGGAACCGGCGGCAGTCGTTTCGGTTCTTGCGATGAATGATTCAATTTATTCAGGCGGAAGCATTATTCAGGGAACCAGAGAAATTATTATCACTGTAGACGGCAGGTATTCATCGCTCGAAAACGCGCTTATTCCCACTGGAGAAGGAAGATTTATTGCGTTATCTGACATTTCACAAATTATTGAACAGGAACGGGAGCCGGATATTCTTTCTCGCTTAAATGGTAAAAAAACCGCAGGTATTGCCATCATGGGCAGGCATGACGCAGATTTACGAAAGCTTTCTTCCGATATAAACCGCGAATTATTACAATTATCCCTTTCTTTGGAGTTTATTGTTTTATCAGATCTTGGAGCGGAAGAAAGCGCAGCTTTTAAATCAGTAATTAACGCAGCTTTGTCAGGCGCGATCATGGTTGCATTAATCAGTTTTTTATTAAATAGAAAATATTCTTATAACGCTGCAGGTTTGTTCTCTGCTTCAAATACTGCAAGCGCTCTTGCGATTCCATTAATATGTTTGCTTTCCATCGCTGTATTATCTGCATGCGGCTTTTCCCTTAACAGGCTTTTATTCGCAGGAATCGCCGCCGGAGTTGCAACTGCTATTGACGCTGTTATTCTCTGTTCGGAAAAATTAAGGAAATGTACTAGCTATGCGTCTGCATCAATGTCTCTCTCATCATTAAAAGGGCCATTAATCGCAGGCGGCGCAACTACTATTGCGGCCCTTGTTCCGTTATCATCAATCGAAGATAATGGCGTAAAAATAATCGCAATTTCAATTACGGTTGTAACATTAATTTCACTTTTATTCAGCTTGACGCTTCTTCCTCCTCTTTTACTTTGGAGATTGAACCAAAAGAAAGCATATGCCGCAATAAAGACGCCGCATAAAAATAATTATCTATTACGCGCACTTTCGCGTAAGTTATTCAGATTTCTTGCGGTTACTATTAAATTTTGCGCATATCGTCCTTATGTCGTTTTGGCAATAAGTATAATAATAACTATTTCTGCCGTTTTTATGTTATTCGCAAGAGGAGTTGATACCGTAAGCTACCATTCAGAAGATTCCGTATATGCGCAGGTTGAATTTGACGGAAGTTTACTTGCGCAGGAAGTTGATCGTCTGCTTGCATCTTACAGCGAACAATTATTAATCCTGGACGGTGTACGTAATGTTGAAACAGGCGCGCGAACCGGCTCTGGCTCTGTATTGATTTCATTTGATCCAAAACAAACAAAAGCGCATTTAATCCGGGAATCTGCAAAACAAATTTATATTCCGGGCGGTTTTATTTTCTTTCATGAAAGTTCATTAAATGATCGTTATTGGAAAATTTATATTTACGGAGAAGAAGATCAAAAATGCAGGGAACTTGCCGAAGAGCTTGCACATATTAGCGCAGACCATCCGCTGATCAATGAAAGGGTTCTTAATTTTAAACAAGGCAGCAGAAAATTGATATTGCTTCCTGACAGAGAAAAAATGGCAGAATCGAATGTATATTTTTCCGCTGCTGCATCAAGAGTCAGATTAGGTGTTTTCGGCCCTGTTGCATACAAACGAATGAACGCAGATGAAGAAATTGACGTAAGGATCAGAACCGGCAAGAACGTTAAACATCAATCCAGAAATGAAATTATGAATCTTTTGGTACCCGGCCGTAATGAAAATGCGATATCGAATCTTCACATTTCTTCATTAATGAATACAAGAGATGAAACAGAACCATCAAGTATCAGAAGAGAAAACAGGCGCCGGTCTGCTTCAATAACTATTTCTACAAAACCGATGGATCCGCGCCGCATTAAAAAGGAACTTGCAGAAGTAATAAGCCGGATAGATTTGCCTCCCGGCTACTCAATTGAATTCGACCCGGAAGCAATCAAGGAAAGCGAAAATTTATCAGCAACCGTACTTTCGCTTATATTGGCAGTAATTTTCTGTTATATGATTATTGCGTGTATTAATGAGTCCTTTTCCATTCCGCTTCTTGTACTGTCTGCAATTCCTCCTTCGCTTGCGATTCCCGCAATATGTTTAGTTTTATCCGGTAATTCGTACAATTCTTCCATTGCCTGCGCTTTTATAGCTGTCAGCGGAATGACAGTTAACGCCGCAATTTTATGCGTTGATGCTATCAGACGAAGATCACAAGAAAGAAAAATTAAAACTATTTTCTGCATTTATTCAGCTCTCAGGGAAAAATTACCTGCGCTTCTGTCCACTACAGGCACAACTGTAGCAGGAGCTATTCCATTTCTTTTCCTTACAGAAGGAGCAAATACAATTATAAAAACTTTATCGCTGGTAAGCGCGCTTGGAATCGCGTGTTCATGTTTATTTTCCATTACAGTAATTCCGTCAATTTTATTTTTCTCACAAAAAACCATCTCGCTTGTGCGGGATAAAAAACATTATTTGGAGCAATGAATGATTAACAAAATTTTTAACAAATCTATTTCAATTTTCCTTACAATGGTAATAATACTAGGATTATTTCCGCCGGCTGTTTTTGCCCAGGATGAACTCAGGGGTTTTAACAGATCTGTTTTTGACAGTCACTTCAGCAGAGCCGACAGGGAAATTGATCCCGGACGATGGCTGATAGAAGCTAAATTGGGTTTATCTCAGGCAATAAACGCATGGGAACTGATCGCTGACAGTTTATACGATAATCCTCATGAATTAAATGAAGCAAGAAATCAACTCAATATTTGGAGTAATGAAGAATTTGAAAGACGCTTTTCCCTATGGCTCTCCAACCGATTTTTCGGCGAAGCTGCAGAAAAAGCAATGATGGATTATTTAAACTACTCAGATGAAATGCAAAACGAAAATCTAACCTATCACTTGTACTCGGAAATTATTGCATATATTCCTGAAGAATCCAGAGCTTTAATGAACAATATTATTTATGAAACTGCTTCAAGAAAAAGCAATGCAATAAAAATGGAATTCGAAAACATCGCAGCAAGAGATGAAAGAATAAAATCAAACCGGCATATCCGAAATTTCCAAAATTATAACAATCAAAAGGAAATTGAAGATGCGCGTCTTTTTACAGAAAGATTGTTGGCAGAAACAGAAGCTGTATGCAGCTCCGGTATTGAAGAAATTAAAACAAAAATTGAACAGGCAGAGGCAGGCACAGGAGACCTCGCGTTAATGGGCGAAGAATGGCTGCGATTGTATAAAGAACAATTTGAAAGAGGATTAAAAGCATGGGAAGAAGCGGAAGAAAGATTTTTTATCAGACGTTTAGAATGGGAACAGGAATCTTTAAGTTTATTCTCGGAAGGACACGACGTTTGGGTTTCTGCCTTTGATAGAATATATGAAGAACAGATAAAATGGGAACTACAGGCAAAAGAATTATTAGACGCCGGAAATAAATTATTCAGCGGTTTATCAAATGATTTGGCAAAAAGTATTTCAGAAGCAAGGGAAGAATTTAATCGAAATGCAAATTTACGAATCATTGAAGGTGCCGCAAGGGTTGACGCATTAAAAGAGATTTATCTTTTAAGCATATCGGCCGCGGTATATGCAAAAGAAAATGAACATCTTGTCGAAAGTGAAATGTATTCCACGTTCATGTCCAATGCTTCAGAAGCAAGAGATAAAATCCTGTCTAATTATATTGATTTTCTCGGTTCTGATGAATTAGAATCCCTTTTTTCACTTAATGCGTCCAGTGAGGATTTTTATCTTGATGAGTATCATATTGCATTAATAAAAGCAAATACTCTTGTTACATATTGGGAAAGAAAAACATCTATTGCCGAAGCAGTTACCAATTTTTCAAACGATATTAAAACGGGAAGAGCTGCCATTGATTCATTAAACCAGGAATGGAACAATGCAAAATCTTCATACAATTCCTCTCTTATCATCTATGAAAATGAAATGAAAAAATTAAATGCGCTTGGAGAAGAGCTTCAAAAAAAACACATGTTTATTTATGCTTATAATTATAATCTTGAAAAATCTGAAAATTTACTTGATGATAATGCCAGAAATGCCTACTTTGAAGCGTTAAATGATTTTGTAAATCTTGGTTCTTTATATGATAAACAATACAGCATAGTAAAATCAGCATATGAAAACGTTGAGCAAAACCGGTTTCAATATGAAAAATATGACGCAATAAAAAGATGGGCGGCTACAAGTTACATGGATATTGATTCATTCAATCTTGAAAACTGCAGGGAAAATTTGGCAAGAGCTCAGATTGTTTTAAATGTTTTAACCGATCTTCATAATGATAAATCAGAGCTATCTTTTAATGATCCGGAATATGAAACATTATTTAAAACATATCAGCAAAATTATGACAGAAAAATTAAAATACTTGAAATTATAAATAATATTAATTCGTACGCCGAACAAGAATTCAATAATAATTATCAATTGTATGTAAGTTACCAGACGGCTCTAAATCAACTTGGTTTTATAGATCAAAATTACAAAAATTACAAATCACCTGATGATAAATCTAAATGGACAATCAAAGATATTATTACAATTGATGATTCAGGACGTATTGTATTTTTAAGAGATGAAAGGCTTTTTGACTCACTGGATGAATCCAATATCAATGAGTTAATTAATTATTTCGATTCCAAATATATTCCTGAAGGAGAATATCAGCAAACAACAATGTTTGAAGAAGCTTTAAGAGGTTTAAGCGAAAGAATGGCTGATTATTTTAATGAAGATGAAAAAATATTCCAATGGAGCCTTGCCAGAGATTACCTTATTTCGTCTTTAATTAATTCAAATGAAGAATTGAAATTTCTTATAAACCATTATGTGGGAGCAGGTGAACTGGAGAATGACCAGTCTATGCTCTCAACTCAAATTATCATGAGTAACCCGTTCTCAAAAGAAAATCTATATTCATATATTCAAAATATACCATATCTTGAAAAAAATAAATTGTTGGGAGCCAATGTATGGGAAAATTTAAGTGATGAAGAAAAAGCCGATTTAGAATTTTTCACTATCTTAACGCTTTCAGGAAATGATTCTTTCACCGGTTTTTCACAATATTATGCCGGACTTCTATACAATTATGTTTATGAGCAAGCTAATGAATATTATGAATACGCTTCACGGTTTACTGATAATTGGTATTTTACTTTGCCTTTCGCTTTACTTCACATTGAGATGAGAGATTTTAATTGGAATCTAAAAGAACGGTTAAGCGTAATTTGTGAAGAAACAGGAAATGCCATAAAAATATGGGAAGAATACATATTTCAAACGTTTTCTTCAATTGCGGACATTTCATCTCAATACGCGGCTTCTACAAAAAAATTAAATATTCTATCGGCTGCAGCACCGAATGAAAATGATGGTAATAGCACATTACAAAGTATTGGATGGGAAGAAATAATATCTGAATTAACAAATATTAAAAATATCAATGAATATGACATTCAACAATTAAGTATATGTTGGAACTCAATGATAGGTAATACCGATAGAAAATTCTATAGTATTAAAGATGCGTTTGATACTTTACTTTATTTGGCAAATACTCATGAAGAAAATGCATTAAATTCATTAAATTCATATTGGGCAGAAATAAATGAAAAACAAAAAATAAATGAATTTATTTACCAGCTGGTTGAGTATGAATATCTTGCAGGAAATATGACTATTGAATCATTAAAAGCTGCTGCACAAACAGCATATGGTGAAAAAACCGCATTCCAAAAAAATCATCTGAATAGAATGTATTCGTTTACATTTAAAAATCTTTCAGCATATTTAGACATGGACATCGATCTTACCAGACAGTTCAGCATTGTTGGAGATGAATTAACGTATTTTACCGAATTAATAATGGGAAACAGATATCAAGCTGAACTCGCCGCAAGAGAGATTGAATGGAATCAGATGCAAATTGATATAGAAGAAAAATATAATGAATGGATTAAAACCGCCGTGTTAATTTTGGAAAGAGGAAGAAACGACTGGGCTGCAGGAATGCAAAAAATGGAAACCTCATACAATGAATGGATTAAAAATTTCCAGAACGAATACAAACGCGTTAGTTATGAATGGGATGAGGCTTATCTTGCAGGATTGGAAGATAAAGAAAAATGGCTGGAACAGGCTGCAAATGCTGCAAACCAGGCGTCTTCTGAAGCATTTCTATCTTTGGTCGGCGCTGAAGGTGAACGCTTAAGCCGTTTTATAGACATACGGGAACCGTTGGGTATTCGCGGTATAGAATCTGAAGCTCAGACAATAATGGCAGAATTACTGCAATCTTCCGGTATCGTTAGTTTTACAAGCGCATTTGAATCTTTAAACAGCATCGCAAGCACAGCGTCTGCTAAAGTTAAAATCGGTATGGGCGGAATCTCATTATGGAACAGTTCGCCGGACAAAACAGCAGCGGCAGAAATTGCGAGGAGAAAAAATGAAACAATTGCAACCGCAGAAAACAGAAAGCAGTCCATTCGAATTCGTTCATACGCGGAAAACTCGGTTAAACAACTAACTGCTAATGTAGATATCGCAAATCAGAATTTCAGAAAAAGCATGGATAATACATTTATCCACCAGCACCTTTGGAGAAGAAATGGCAATGATTATATTAAAGATGTAGTAAAGGGCTCTACATTATTTTCGCCGGTTATAACAGAAACCGCAATTGTTGAAGGTTATGAAGATTATATATTAGAACCAATTATTTTAAATACAAACATGGACGATGATCATATTTTCTCATTGGATTCAGTTGCAATCGGTTTATTGCTGGACAATGTAATGTCAGAAATTATAACAATCGCAGGTGAAATTTTTGGAAACAGTGAAAATCCTGAAGGATATTTCAGCATACACATTGGAACTCCTCCGGATAGAGAAAATGATACGGATGACACAGGAACAGGAGAATTAGGCCGTTTATTTTCAGAATTATATGATTGGTACATAATTGATTCCACGGGACTGGCAGAGATGAATATGGCTCCCTGGGATAAGCGAATGTGGGACGACAGCGACAGCTGGTTTGTATCGCCTTCTCTTAGAACAGTCGGCACAATTGCAGGATCAATAGCAGTTGCCGCATTCTCAGGCGGTGCATCTTTAGCAGCAGGGATCGCTTTTTCGATCGGAATTAGTACAGCAACTGAAGTAGTGTTTGGTTCTTTAGATCTTGTTTTTGGATATAAGCAATTCGATGAAGTAGCCTTTAACATTGGCAGAACCTTATTGACCAGTACTTTAACCAGCGCTATGGGAGGATTGTTTAACGGTATTAGAGACGGCACCAATGTGCTTTTCACAGGACTTACAGAAAGAGCTGTAGGTTTATTTGAAAGCCCTTTAATGAAAGTACTTACAGAGGCTACGATGGCGGGTGTACAGACCGGAACATCAATAATAGCATGCAGCGCCATTAATGGAATTACATATTCTTCAAACGAAGGTTTTGGCTATAACACAGACATATTTACTGCAGGATTAAACAATGCATGGCAAAATGCACTTGTATCAATGACAGGTACATTTGTTTCTTCAGGTCTAACGGCTCTTAACAGCGGTTTGGATTTGAGCAAATTGATTGGTTTTAATAAATTAAATAAATCTGATCTGGAAAGGCTAAATAATCTAGCCGGTTCATTGGCAGGTCAGGGTGTAAATTACATGCTGGGTAATGATTTTACATTAAACGTATTGAATTTGAATTTATTAACCGGAGGAAAGGTACAGGGCGGTATACTCGAATTACATCTTGGAAGGGACGGTTTTCAAATGAATATCGGCACAGGAGGCGCTAATGTCAGCATTGATAACTTGATTGCTTCTTTTAGGGGCATTGATGTTTGGAGGGTTAATAACCGCATCAGTAATTACGGCGAAGAAAACGACTTTGACGCTCTTGTTGCATTACGCGCGCAGTACGGTTACGGTAATACTGTACAAAAAAATCAATTATGGGATATACTCAACGGCAATGTATTAATTGATACCAGTGCAGAAGGCGATTATACTGCAAAAACAGAAATAAACGGAGATGGAAACAGAGTGATTAGACTAGCCGGTTATGAACGGGAAATGAGTATTGAGGATCAATTCCTTTTTGCAACTGTTCTTGGACATGAAGCATACAGGGATGGCTACGGGGTTGGAGATGTGGATGCATCCGGAAACGTTATAACAAGAGACTCAAATTTTGACGAGCTTAGAACAGCTTCTATTGCAAGAATCGCCATGGCTGACCGTATACATAATGAGAATAACTGGTTTTATAATCTATTCGAAGGACTTGCTTATGAAAGACTTCTAGTAGAAGTTGGAATGGAATCAAACGACTATTCCCTATTAAATGATTACCTTGAATTAAATTATAATAATGATGCTGATTATCATTGGTTATTTGCAAACGCCAATGGTGATTATCAAAATTATTATAGATCTATCCCCCTCTTTAACTCAGAAATATTACCGCAACGTATAGCTGCGGTTAATGGGCAAAGATTAATGGATGCTTTTGAGAAATACTCACAAACATTTACACCTCAACAATGGGCAAATGAACAAGCATTATATGAAGAATTTATAACAAACAGTGATTTACAGAGACAATATGGTTACAGAAATGTGAGTACTACTTCCTTAGCGGGTTATGGTTGTATGTTTATGTCAACAAAATACGGTATTGAAGCTATTCTAAACGAACAAGTTAACACATTCAGATTACACAGTTTTATCAGAGAAAGAGGTCTTATTCAAGAAGGTACAGATAATTTACTAAGCAGGTGGTTAATGGCTGAAATTATGACAGAATATACAAATGGACAATACACTGTACGCTATGTCAATTCATTTGGAGAAACACCAAGTATTGATACTTTAATAAGAGTAGAAACATCGCAAGAACAATATCTTGCGCATCTTAGGGTACAAAATCCAAATGCTAATAATGCGTTAATTCATTCAGTAATGGTTTCAGGTATTAACTATGTTTTATCAGAAAATGATCGCATAACAGGTGTGAATAGAGTATACGTAGCAAATCCATTAATGCCAACAAATCATTTTAATACAAGACTAAGCTACACACCAGAAGAAATAATTCGTTGGGATTTTTTCAGGGTTACACAAAATCGTTAATAATTATTAACGTAATATTTTAAGGAGAAAAAAATGAAAAACAAGAATTATTACACATTAATTTTATTAATCTTTACTCTGTTAATATCGTGTAATAGAACTCCAAATGAAACAAATGTAACCTCAGTTGAACAACAAATTATTATTGAAGATGAAATCAATAATGAAACGGAAATTGCTACATTTTCTCTTCCAATAGGAGAAAATTATGACTTACTTACTGATCATTATTGGTATCTTGCAGATGGCAGACGTTTAGAAGATCCCTCTGTTCAAACATATGATTGGGTTGGTCCTATGACTCCACGCGTAATATTCAGAATATTAGAAATACCGTCAAACAGTATTGTGTATCAATATCGGCTTAGAAACGAACGATTCACATTATTGTATCAAAATGAAAATGTAAATAAACTCAATATTATTGAAAACACGTTTACAAACGGTTTTTACGATGTTGAATTAGAAAATAATTTTTCCATTTTGACGCTAAGAAAAGATGGTATGTCACATGGGATTCAAAATAGAGTCGGTGAGCAAACAAATTCAAATTACCCTCTTATTGGTATTTGGGGCAAGTTACCATACCTAACCGAATATCGTTTAGTGAATCATGAAGATTGCTTATACTATATGGAAATAGATAAAGAAATTCCATTTTGGGCTGTACGCAGAGGCACTTATCTAATAAAACAGATTGACGATAAAACGTTTGAAACTGTATCTTCTTTTCCTGATGGTCAATTAAGACTTGAGATAAGGGATGAAAGAGAAATATTATTAAGACCTCTTTTCTCATTGCCTGACAATGAAGACGGACTTGTGGCTCCATTAGTTATGCATAGGAGTTTATTTAGAATAAGCGAGTTCATTGAATAGGAGTATGGGTTTATGGAAAATAAGAGTATTATTAGTTTATTAAATATTCTATGTATAATCTCACTTCTTTTTTTATCATGCCAAAAAAGAGAGTTATCATTTATGGTAGATACTCCTATTGCAAATAATGAGATATCTCCCTTTGAAAAAGAAGAAATATTAATTCAACCCGAAGAGTCTCCTATAATTTCAGAAAAACCAGAAAGTATAAATTGGTTCACAATCAGCAATTGGGACAGAGAAACTAATAGGGATGTTGCAGATATTAATGGAACATGGGTAAGCAATGATACTCTACTAGACAATAGTTCTATCACATTAGATTATAACTACTCATGGGGTGCAGGAAAAACAATCGTGGAAACGAGTCTGGAAATTGATCTAGGTAAAATTAATGGCGTATGCCATGTAGTTATACCAGGTGGAGGAGGTTACCTGATAGATAATATATACAAGGACGAAAACGAAGTATTGTATATAAATATGTTCAGTATAGAGGAAGGGAATCGTCCTCTTAACTTAGAATTTCGTTTTATAGATAACGATAGAATTTATTTAATTTCTGATAGGAAACTCTATAATTATCTATGTGAAACACCATGGATTTGGTACCGTTTATCAGGACCTAGCCAATAATAATTAATTTTCTTAATCCAAGGTAAAAAACTGCAATTAATTACCAAAGCACACGAAGGAATCTCCTTTGTGTGCTTTTTTACGATTTACTTAGTTTAATTTTTAAATAACCCACAGCGACAATATTTCAGCCCGGAGTTGTTTGCCAATTGTTATCAAATAAAAGAAAATGTAACGATGGTGGAAAATAACGACATTGATGAAAAATATATTCATCAACTAATAAGCAATAACGTGAAACGTTTTAGAACAATGCAAAATATTTCGCAGTTAAACCTTGCCGCAAAAACGGGGCTTACTCATAATTTTATTCATGACATTGAAAATTGCAAAAAAGGAGTATCTACCAAAACTTTAGCAAGGCTCTCGAACGCCTTGAATGTACAGCCTCATCAATTCTTTCTGCCGGAAGGATCCTCGAACAGTGAAGCAATGATTTATGTACGGGACTTTAACGATTCGTTACAAAAGTTTGTACATGGACTGACGCAGCAATACCTTACAAGTCTGGAAAAATAAAGTTAAAATCATTACCCCTTGGAATTCTTCAAAAAAATCGCTTCAATCTTGTCTCTCCAGTAATCCAGATTTTCCAAACGTACAAGACCGTATATAAGCGAAAAAACAACAATCTCTATACGGCTTTTCATTTTAATTTTTTTCCTTATGCTGGTTAAACAGTTCCTAATTGATCCCAAACTTAGATGCAGGTTTTTGGATATTTCTTCATCAGAAAATCCGTTAGCCATAGCTGTAACAATACATCGTTCTGCCGGCGAAAAAATATCGTAATCAATTTTTGCGGATTCGTCAGGAAATTGATCAATAAAAGAAACCTGGTTAATAATTTTTTTGTTAATGGAAGCGTTAATGTAACAGCCTCCCATTGCAACAATTTTAATAATAGGCGCAAGCATGCTGAAATCTTCATTTTTTAATAAATAAGCGGAAATGCCGGCCTTTAACATATGACTTACAAACTCAACATCGTCTGAATTACCCAGAATGATAATTTTCGTAAACGGAGATCTCCTGCAAATAATTCTTATTAAATCAGGCGTATTTTCCACATAAAAATTAATATCCATAATAAGCATATCCGGCTTCAATCTTTCAGATTTCAATAAAGTGCCAAAATCATCCTTTTCAATTCCAACAATAGAAAGCTCATTTTGCTGAGATATAACTGCCGTAATTTTCTCTCTGTCTTTCTCCTGGCCAGCAGCAATAAGTACGCCAATTTTATGATCCATAAAAAGTTCCTTCTTTTAAAACTTGACAATAGAATAATATCCTCTTATCATAATGTAACCAAATGAAGACTATTTTTATAGTAGACGACAGTGATACAAACCTTGCAAAAGCCGAAGAAGCTCTGGAGGATGACTTCTGCGTGATGACAGTTCCTTCTGCAGCAAAAATGTTCTCATTGTTGGAAAAAATAACGCCGGATATGATACTTTTAGACATTGAAATGCCGGAAATGAATGGTTTTGAGGCGCTGGAAAGGCTAAAAGCCAATAATTCATGGAAGGATTTTCCGGTAATCTTCCTTACGGGAACCACGGATGCCTCGATCGAAGAAAAAAGTTCAAAATTGGGAGCTATTGACGTAATAACAAAGCCATTTTCAGCATCTTCACTGCTCAATAAGATTAATTCATATATTTAGTATCATTTTCTCCAGTTATGGCTTATAATTATATTAACTGCTGTCTAAATGACGCTTATCATGGAGGAATGTTTTGCGATCTAAGTCAGATAAAGGCCGCATTTCAAATTCAATTTACATTCAAATGTTCATCATTGTAGTTGCATTTGTAATAATGGGTGTTTCCAGCTTCATTTTTGCAAGCCGCAATGAAAATAAACACCTTGTAAAGGATGCAAAAAACTCTCTTTTCTTCACCGAAACCGAAATCGTCGTAAATCTTTTGGAACCGGAATCTTATCTCAGCGGAATGACCGAAACAATACGCAGGATGCTTTTAAAAGGCGAAAATGAAGAGTCAATAACAAGTTATTTATCGGATATCACAAAATTTTCTGTTGGTGATAATGAACGCATGAACGGTTTAAACTCTATATACGGCTATTTTTTCAATTTTAACGGAAGATATATATCAGGAAGGAATTGGAAGCCGCCGTATGATTATATTCCCCAGGAACAGCCGTGGTTTCAGGTTGCGGTTGATGCCGGCGGAGCAATTGCTGTTTCTGCACCTTATCCTGATCCTGTATCAAACAATAGTATAATAACTTTCTGCCGTTATCTTACTGATAATGAAGGTTTGCCGTTAGCGATAATTTGTTTGAATATTGAGCTTAACAGAATTTACAGACATGCAATTTCCATTAATTTAACTGAAGGAAGTTATGGCATATTACTCGACAGCAATTTGGAAATTCTCGCTCACTCTGAAAGATATTTAATCGGCAGCAGATTATATAACGTTGACAGCGGGTTAGCTACGCTATCCGATGAATTACGAACCGGAGCGATAATAGAAGAGCGCAGATTGAAAAACTTCATGTATGAAGATTCAATTGTGTATTTTAAAAAAATAAAATACAACTGGCTGTTAGGTATTGTAATTCCGGTAAATGAATACTATAAAAACGTAAACAATATGGCGATTTTCCTTATTGTTATTGGTTCTTTGCTTGCGTGGGCTTTGTGTACCATGTTGTATTATGTTACTCAGGCAAAGATGAAATCTGATGTAAAAACGCAGCAGAAAAGCAACTTCCTTGCAACGATGAGCCATGAAATACGCACTCCATTAAATGCAATTTTGGGCATGACAGATATACAAATGCAGAATTCTTCACACCCTCCATCCACAAGCGAAGCGTTTATAAAAATTAACAATTCAGGTAATTTACTTTTAAATATTATCAACGACATATTGGACTTGTCAAAAATTGAAGCCGGAAAACTTGAACTTGTTCCGGTAAAATATGAAGTATCCAGCCTGATAAACGATATTATTCAATTAAATTATATTCGTTACGAAAGTAAACCTATAGAATTTAAGATCGATATTGACGAAAACATTCCTTCGGAACTTGTCGGCGATGAATTAAGAATAAAACAAATTTTAAATAATTTGCTTTCCAATGCTTTTAAATATACCGATTCAGGAGAAATTGTATTGTCAGCTAACGCCGAATGCGTGGGGCGCGGCGGAGGCGCTGTTATTGTTACGCTTGTTTTCCAGATAAAGGATACCGGACAGGGCATGACGCCTGAACAGGTAAGTAAACTCTTCGATGAATATACACGCTTTAACATGGAAGCAAACCGCACAACTGAAGGCGCAGGTCTTGGCATGACCATTACGCGAAATCTTGTTTATTTAATGTACGGAAAAATAAACGTTAAAAGCGCGGTTGGCGAAGGAACAACAGTTACTGTTCGCCTTCCGCAAAAAACAGATGGCATTGGAATCAGGGGGTTTATCGGCAAAGATGTTGCAGAAAATCTTCGGCAGTTCAAAATGGGCAACGCCGTCCAGTTAAAAAAAGCGCAGATAGTTCATGAATATATGCCTTACGGAAAAGTTCTTATTGTTGATGATGTTGAAACAAACTTATATGTTGCAAAGGGTCTTATGGCTCCGTATGGTTTAAATATTGATCTTGCAACAAGCGGCTTTGAAGCCATCGAAAAAATAAAAAACGGCAACGCCTATAATGTTGTGTTCATGGATCACATGATGCCGAAAATGGACGGAATAGAAGCTACAAAACAACTTCGTAAGCTGGGATACAATAATCCAATTGTTGCATTAACAGCTAACGCCATTGCAGGGCAGGCTGAAATATTCCTGAAAAACGGTTTTGACGATTTTATTTCCAAACCGATTGATATTCGTCAGTTAAATGTTTCACTTAACAGATTGATTCGCGACAGACAGCCAATTGAAGTGATTAATGCCGCGCAAAAAGAAAAAGCAGAAATGGAAAGCAAGGGAAATACGGCGCAGGGACATCAATTAATTGATTCGGAACTTGCAAAAATATTTGCACGCGACGCAGAAAAAGCGATGATAACCATTAAATCATGCATAAAGAAAAATCTTGATAATCAAAATGATCTTCAAATGTTTATCATTAACGTTCATGCGATGAAAAGCGCTCTTGCAAATATCGGCGAAAAGGAACTTTCCTCAGCGGCATTCAGAATGGAACAAGCCGGAAGAGAAAAAGATATTAACGTAATTTTAACGGAAATAAATGAGTTCCTGGAAAAATTAAGCGTCGTTATCAGCGAAATCAAATCAAAGAATGACGAGAGCGCTGTTCAGGAAGATTCTGAGGAATCACTTTTACTGCTAATAGAAAAACTAAAAATTATTAAAGAAGCCTGCTCGGTCTACGATAAAAAAGAAGCAAAAAAAGCCATAAATACATTAAGAGAAAAACAATGGTCATCTGAAACAAATACCCTGATAAATACGATATCTGAACATTTACTGCATAGTGAATTTGACGAAGCCTCTATACTTGCGGATGAATATGGAAAATAGAGTATGGAAAAACACAGGTTATATTACTGAATATTATTAACCGCATGTTCAATTATAAATAATCAATCTTTCTGAAATCTCTGAAGCAATTTTCTCTGGTGTTTTATTTTCGGCTTCTATAACAATATCAGCAAGCTGCAGATAAGCGGCTGCCCGCCGTTCATGTAAAACGCGATGGGTCTCCTGCGGATTTTCGGTTTGTAAAAAAGGCGGAATCCCTGCCGGTGAATTGAAAATCCTGTTCCATGCGCAATCTGCGTCAACGTTAAGGTAAACAATCATTGAGTCAATTTTCTTTAATGCCGCAATTGCTTCACTGTTATCAATTATTCCGCCGCCTGTTGCAACAACCTTCAATTGGTCATCGAATAAAATAGAATTAATTGCCTCTGCCTCGGCTGTTTGAAATGTTTCCAACCCTTCTAAAAAAAGCTGCCGGGGACTTTTACCGGTCCTTTCTAAAATCAATTCGTCTATATCTATAAATTTACAAAAACTCTTAACATCCTGCATGCAAGCGGAATTCTCGCTTAGGAGTATGGCAAGTTCTTTCCCTGCACATGTTTTTCCCGAGTGTTTCGGCCCTGCCAAAAAAATATTCCTCATGGGTTATAACTTATATAAAATCATGATAAAATGCTACCATGTCGGGTTCATGGGTTCTGGTTATATTAATTTTAATATCCTCTATTCCTGTAATCGCAATATACTTTTGGTTTCGCTCCGCAAAATATCAAATTCCGCTTACTCAATTTTTATTTGCTCTTTTAACAGGCGCAGCTGCGATTTTCCCTGCGCTAATTTTACAGGATCTTTTGAATTTCCCATTCTCCGCCGGAGGCAGAGGACAGCTATTCTATCAATTTTTTGTCCGAATTGCATTAGTGGAAGAATTAAGCCGTCTATTATTAATGTTTATTTTCTTATTGGTTAGCAGTTTATTATTCAAATCATCCCATATTAAACCGGATGAAGATCCAACTCACCATCTGACAATCTGCGCTGTAAAAAAAGGAACCGCAATCGGTTTAATCGGCGGACTTGGGTTTTCAATTCTGGAAAGCGCAAGATACATGGCCTCGCACATGGACATTGGCATCTTATTATTACGCTTCTTCACAGCAGCGCTGCACGGCGCCTGCGGTTCCCGTATCGGCGCCGCCGCGGTTTTATTCCGCACAAATCCAATTCAATCAATCCTTAGAGTCCTAACAGCCACAGCGATTCACGGCATTTACAATTTTATGGTCACCATACCTGGTCTTCCGGCAATCGCGGCAATTTTAATAGCAGTTTCCGCTTTAGCTTCCGCTCTCCTAACCCTCCGCGGCGGATGGACACTTGACAAAACCACCGAAAACCAGTAGCGTTTTAATACACGACGCAAGGTAGAGCAGTTGGCAGCTCGTCGGGCTCATAACCCGGAGGTCGCAGGTTCGAGTCCTGTCCTTGCTAATCCCCTAATCCCCTCTTATCCTTACCAGTTCCGCCAGAGCTTTATGAAACTCGTATTCTTCAATTAGTTCAATAAGTTTTTCGCTATCGGGAATTTGCGTTAATTCGTTTGTTAATTTTAGGCATTCCACGTTGCCGCTTTTAAGAAGCGGTTCAAGTTTTTCAAATAATTCCTGTTTTCTTTTTGGATCTGCAGATACGTCAGGTTTTGGGGCTGACGCTTTTTTTTCATTTTTCTCATCAAGTAACGGTTGAAGCTCATTTAAAACGGCGTTCAATTCCGCTTCAAGCATTTTTAGCTGTTCGTCAGAAACATGGTTTATCCCGTCTTTAAGCCTCGATTCAATAATTGCGGCTGCCTGCTGGAGAATGGTTTTGCCTATTTGACCTGCGTTGCTTTTTAAAGAATGCGCCATTCTGTACGCTTCTTTAACATTCTCTGTTTCCAGCGCTTTGCATATTTCTTCGTATTTGTTCTTATTATCTTTTACAAAAATTAATTGAATGTTTCTAAAGAAATCTTTGTCCGCTTCAATTTTTTCGCTTTCCTGCGCATTATCCATGTCAACCGGCATAAAGTATCTTAACAACAAATGCCACAGCTCCTGAGACGTAAAAGGCTTTCCGATACAATCCTGCATACCGCTCTTTAAATATATTTCCATGTCTGTTGACATAACGTTAGCCGTCATTGCAATAATCGGAATGCCTGTTTTTAATTCCAGTATTTTGGCGGATGCTTCAAGACCGTCCATTACCGGCATATGTATATCCATAAAAATCAAATCAAATTGTTTTGCGCCGTTATTCAAACGTTCCTGAACCTTTTCTACTCCGATTTTGCCATTTTCGGCGATAATCGTTTTAATTCCTACTCTGGCAAGATGCTCGCTTATTACTTCCTGATTCATTGCATTATCTTCGCATAACAATATTTCGCCTTCAAATATCGGTTTTTCCAAATCTCCGTGATCCGCTTTTTTAATTTGTATGTCAGCTTTTGTTTCATCTATTGTATCAAATGTTAAATAAAAACTGAATATTGTGCCGACTTTCGGAACGCTCTCGATACGTATTTCTCCGCCCATCATCTCAATAATATTTTTTGTAATTGAAAGACCAAGACCTGTGCCGCCGAACATTCGCGTTGTTCCGGATTCTGCCTGCGTAAAAGGATCAAATATACGCTCCATTTGCTCAGGAGTCATACCGATACCGGAATCTTTTATTTCAAAATACATTGTCAGGCTGTTTTCTGACATGTTGGTAATTTTAGAAAAAAGTTTTACGATACCGGAGTTCGTAAACTTTACGGCGTTGGACAAAAAATTTACAAATACCTGGCGCAGCCTTGTTGGATCTCCAAGAGGCACCTTGCCAAGACTCGGCTCTGCATAAAAATGCAAAGTTAATCCTTTTTCAACAGCTTTCGGAAGAATCAATGTTCTGCAGCTTGCAAAAAGATCGTGCATGTCAAATGGAATCTTTTCAAGCTCCATTTTACCCGATTCAATTTTTGAAATATCCAGAATGTTGTTTATAATTTGCAAAAGCCATTCTGAATTAATTCTTATTTTTCCTAAATATTCTTTTATTTTGGGATTATCGGTCATATCCATGGCTAATTCAGAAAAACCCATTATGCTGTTCATCGGCGTTCTGATTTCATGGCTCATGTTAGCAAGGAAAGCAGATTTGGTATGCGAAGCGGCAAGAGCCGTTTCTTCCATCTCTTTTCGTTTTGTAATGTCGCGCGCAATTCCTAAAAGACCCACTTTATTGTTACCCAGCATAATCGGCGATTTAATCGTTTCAAAAAAAGGACTTGTCCCGTCTGCGCCCGGTACTTGTTCTTCAAAAACAAATGTAAGGCGTTCGTTTAAAACTCTGCGATTCCACATAATATGATCATTTTCCAATTTTGCTGGAAACTTTATACATTCTTCTCCCTTGCCGATTACATCCGACTTTGTCAATCCAAAATGATCAAGGAACTTTCTGTTGCATTTTGTAAAATTCAAATTGGTATCCATTGTAAAAACAAGGTCGGGCATTGAATCGATCAGCGCATTAAGAGTGTTTGTCTGCATTTGAAGATCGTGCGTTCTATTTTCTACAAGTTGTTCAAGCTTCCTGCCCTCAAGACGGCTTCTTACAAAAAGAGCCGCAACAAGCACAAGTACAACAAAAAGTAAAATGGAAGAGCCGATATAAAGAGGACGCTGTGCTTCTGAAAGCTTTAAACGGTAATCATAAGTTTGACGCATCCATTTATCGGAAATAGCCGTTATATCAATTGAACCAAGCGCTTTATCAACTATAGAGCAGAGAATTGCTTTATTTTTATTAAAACCAAATTTGGAATTTACAACATAATTAAACACTACGTTTGTTTTGAAATTAGGCAGTTCAAGGTAGTGGGTTAAATATAAAAGTCTTTTTTGGGTCGCCATAACCATATCAATCTCTCCGCGCAGAAGCGCGTCAAAAGCTTCGTTCATGCCGTCATATTCGATTGTATTCATGTGAT
>Ga0209755_10001327_pt1 | contig 39289 bp, 35 predicted proteins | sample TergutCo191P1_FD_187301 | JGI IMG/M metagenome (GOLD analysis project Ga0209755, IMG submission 187301) | Cornitermes sp. P1 segment gut microbial communities from Petit-Saut dam, French Guiana - Co191P1 (SPAdes) (version 2) | ecosystem: Host-associated > Arthropoda: Insects > Digestive system... | reverse complement strand
AATTTTCAATTTTGCCTGCCCCGTTCATGTAAAAACGCTTGCCTTGATTCGTTTTGTGAGACGATGGGGTTAGCCCTGTCCCCCGCCTGTCTATTTGTTTCAGGGGCTGTTTGGCCAAAGCCGGCCACTGCACTGTCTGCACTGCCGGATTGCACTCCAGCCGCGTCCGCTTTATCAGACTTATTCACCCAGTAAAGTGAACCAATGAATAAGATTACAGCAAAAACAATTAACACACCTCTGCGTTCATATAAATTTCCCATTAATTTGCAGTAATACTGATTGGTTTTTAGAAGCCGGTCTAAGCCAAGCGCCAAAAACATCGCACAAATTAACATAACGAATGTTGATGCGGAAGTATTCATCTGTTTGGCTCGATATTCCTGACGAGATTCTGACGTTTTGCAGGATCGTCCCGTTCTTTATTAGTTTCGATGTCTTTTATCACAATGCCAATAGCAAAAATAATGATGCCTATTGCAAGTACTGCCCAAAGCGTTACCGCCTCTTTAAAGTCATTTTTCTTTGTTTCCTCTGAATCTTCTTTTCCGCCAGATATCTTTTCCATAAAAATTTCTGTCATGTGCCGGCCTACTGTCAGCATAAACGCTATGGCTAAGAAACACAGTGTGCCAAAAAATATATAATCGGCTGCAAACGGCGCTGAAACAAGCGCGGAGATTAGAGCGCCAATAAGTAATACGCGTCTATGTTTATATAGAAACTCCATCACTCTGCAATAATTCTGATTGGCATTAAGAAGCGGTATTAAACCCGGTGATACAATTAGAGCACAGATTATTACAGCTACCCAAAAAGGTGTTAGTCCTAATTCTGCGCCCCAGATTATCAAAACTAAAGATAATATTACATTAAAAACAATCTTAAAATCCATATCGTTCCCCTCAGTTTGGATCAAATCTGCTATGCCTGTTGCCATAATACTACACTGCCCCGTTATTGCTGCGGATTCGATTTTTTGGCCGAAAGAATGCCATTTTTAGATAATATATATAGATTCCCGGGAGAAATTCAAGGGGGATCGGGTGAAAATTCGGCTGAGGTTCCTGCATAAATCCCGCGGCATCTGCCTAAAAACGTGTAAGTTATTGTAAATATTGACGATAGAGCGGTTTTGCGCGTAAAAATCCCGCCGGGGGGCCTGGCTGGGACGATTTTTTTTGCAAATTCCAATTTTATTACTACCTACCTTGCTTGTCCATCATATATATTAATTTGTTGTATTGTTACTAAGTGTAAAAACCTTAAAAAAGCACAGAAATTGTGCGGACAGGATGTTTTCTATGTGCAGATTTCAGGTGAAGGGCCGGGTTTTGTCGATGGCTGCCGCGGGTTGCCTGCTGGTTGCGGGGGTTGCGGGGGCGGATCAGTGCGCGGTGGTTGACGAGGCGCAGGCCGCCAAGGCGCAGGCCATTCTCGCCGAGCGCCCCATGGTGCTCCATTACTGCGAGCCGTGCGGCGAGAAGGAGCCGGGCGCTCCGTACGCGGTTGATACCGTTGGGGTTGCTGTCCACGGCGAGGGCAAGCGTGAGATATCCATCAACGGCAAGAAGGCAGACTTCGCGTACATATTTGTTAGGGTAGAGGCTGGTAAGTACGACAACATGGCGCTTTTGATCGGCTGTCCGGCCAAGGATGTGTCCCAGACCCTGGCGGTTGCCGGGGAGGGCGCGGAGCCGGCTGAAGAGCCTGTTGTAGAGGTGCCTGCCGCAGAGCCGCCGCATGTTGTTGCGGCGCCTATTGTCGATACGTCCGTTATCGCGGAGCCTGTCACGACTGTTCCCCAGAGCGGCATGACGGCGTCTTACGTCTCCGGCGGCCGGATGGTGGGCACGGTCTATTTCTACCGCCACGGCAGCAGGATAATGAACTCGACGCTTAGTATTTTCGACGCGGGCGGCAATCTTGTCAAGAGGATCGCCATCAGCGAAAGGGTACGGGGCGACAGGGAGAGCCGTGCGGTGGGGTCGTGGGATCTGACGAGCATGACCGGCCGCACGGTGCGGGCCGGGACGTACACGGCCACCGGGAGGGTTGCCTCGCGGGGCGGCAAGGAAGAGGAAGTGTCGGTTAAGTTCAATCTCCGTTAAAGGTGCGGGAAATGCGGCGCGGGCGGCCGGTCTGGGGCCACGCGCCGTTTTTTTTGTTTAATCCATACCTATTCTTACCTACTTTACTTGCCCATTATATATATTAACCTATTATGGACGATCTGGCCGGGCGGCTTTCGGATGTGCGGGGGAGGATTGAACGGGCCTGTTCCCGGGCGGGGCGGCCGGCTGCGTCCGTGCGCCTGATCGCCGTGACCAAGAACCACCCGGCGCAGACCGTGCAGGCGCTTATTGACCTGGGTGTGCGGGACATTGGCGAGAACCGGGTGCAGGAGATTGAGGAGAAAGCGCCGGCGCTGACCGGGGAGTTCACGGTGCACATGATAGGGCACCTGCAGACCAACAAGGCGGGGAAGGTGTGGCCGCTGGCGGAGTGGATCCAGTCGGTTGACCGGGAGAGGCTGGTCCGGCGGCTTGAGGGGCTGTACGGCGGGGAAAACGGCCCATCGGCGGGATCGGCGCCTGATGGGCGCTGTAGGGGCGGCATCCGGCCGCCGGGGAAGAAGAAGGTGCTTGTCGAGGTAAATACATCCGGGGAGGAGTCGAAGTCCGGGTGCCGTCCCGAAGAGTGCCTGGGGTTGTGCGAGATCGTTGCTCGGAGCGCCGCGCTGGATCTGCGGGGGCTGATGACGATAGGGCCTTTGGGCGGGGACGAGCGGGCGGTGCGGAGGGCGTTCGCTCAGCTTCGGGAGTTATCCCGGACGTGCTGTACAGGGATTGAGGCGCCGGAGTTGTCGATGGGGATGAGCGGCGATTTTGAGTGGGCGGTTGAGGAGGGGGCCACGATGGTGCGCGTCGGCACGGTCCTCGTAGGCGGGCGGGTTTATTGAAAACTTGATTGAATATTATACCCGTGCCGCTCTGCGACTGCACGACAACCGTGATGTCTCAGAGCGGCACGGGTATAATACTCAATTGTGGAGCCTATAAATTTTGATATTGACGCGGCGGGGAGCAGCCGTTGCCGCTAAAACATAAAAAAGAAGGGTTGGTTTATGCATATTACGCCTCTTGACATCAGGAAACAGCCGTTTCCCCGCACGTTCCGCGGATTTGACCCGGACGCGGTGAACAGCTTTTTGGAACACGTCGCCGGGGAGTACGAGGTGATCATCCGCCAGAACGACGCCTACGCGACGCAGGTGAAAAATCTGGAGCAGAATCTCGAGAAGTTCAGGCAGATCGAGCAGGTGCTGAACGAGACGCTTCTTACCGCGCAGCGGACAAGCGACGAGGCGCGGGTCAACGCGCACAAGGAGGCGGACCTCATCCTTAAGGACTCGCAGATCCGCGCCGACCGCTACGAGGACGAATCGCGCAACCGGGTCAGCAAGCTTGAGGGCGAGCTCGTATCCATCCGCAGCCAGCGTGACAGCTTTTTGGCGCGGTTCAAGGCTATGCTCCAAACGCAGCTCGACCTGCTCGAGGTGATAAGCGGCGACCTGCGCAGCGACGACGCGCAGGAACAGTCCGCGCCGCCGCCCCGCCAGCAGCAGCAGCTGCCGCCCAAGCGCGTGGCGGTAAAATCGCCGGACGACGCCACGATCGAGGACGTGCCGCCGCAGCCCGTCGTTGCCGGGTAAGGCTGATGCGGGGAGAGATCGATGCGGTGCGATTGCGCGACATCCACACGGCGTCTTTCAGCAATGCGGGCGGCTTGACTGATGGCGGCGATTGATGTAAGGCTGAAACCGAGGGCGGGCAGGTGCGCGGTAAAGGTGTGCGGGCCGCGCAGCGTGGAGATATCGGTAACGTCTCCGCCGGCCGATAACAGGGCCAACGAGCAGTTAGTTGAGTATCTGGCGGATATCCTCGGCGTCAGCAAGTCGTCCTTAACTATAATCAAAGGCGGGCACAGCCGTAATAAGGTCGTAGAGGCTGCGGGGTTAACGGAGAGCGGTATTGATGACAGGCTGCAAAAGCTGTCATTGCCATAAATATTGAAGAAACGGTTAAATATTATACCCGCACCGCCCGCCGGCTGTACGGCAGCCGTGATGCCGGCGGACGGTACAGGCATAATATTTAACCGGTGAATCTATAAAGGCAAATATCAACTATTAACATATTACGGACGGAGGATAGAATGGCGGAACTGTTTGAGATGATTCAGGAAGCGAAAAAGTTTATAGAGAGCAAAACAAAGGTATCGCCGAAATACGGCATCATCCTTGGTACAGGCTTAGGAAAACTTGCCGGCAGCATTAAGGTTGAGACCGCTATAAGCTACGCGGATATCCCGCATTTCCCCACGTCAACCGTTGAGTCGCACGCGGGCAGGCTGCTTCTGGGCACCATTTCCGGCAAGCCGGTGGCGGCCATGCAGGGGCGTTTCCATTTTTATGAGGGGTATTCGATGCAGCAGATCGTCTTCCCCGTGCGTGTGATGAAGTTTATGGGCGTTGAGGCCCTCTTTGTGTCGAACGCCTGCGGCGGCATCAACCCGCACTTTTCGCCGGGGACGCTCATGGCGATTACCGACCACATAAGCTTGCTCCCCGGCAACCCGCTAATAGGCCCCAACGACGAGCGCATAGGCCCGCGCTTTCCCGATATGTCGGAGCCGTATTCGAATGAACTGATAAATCTGGCTATGAAGGCCGCGCTTGAAAACAACATAAGGCTCGAGCGCGGCGTTTACGCTTCGATGACCGGCCCGTCGCTCGAAACGCGCGCGGAGTACCGCATGCTCAAAACGCTTGGGGCTGATGTAATAGGCATGAGCACGGTGCCGGAGGTGATCGCCGCCGTCCACGCCGGGCTTAAAGTTATGGGCATCTCGGTAATTACCGACTCCTGCCTGCCCGACGCTCTGGAACCGGCTACGCTCGACAAGATACTCGCGGCCGCGGCAACCGCCGAGCCGTCTCTCGTGAAACTGATAGAAAAGGTTATGCAGGCGCTATGATGAAACCCGAAGGACTCTTTGAACCGGTAAACTCACAGATCCGCTTTCCAGAAATAGAGCGCGGCGTGCTTGACTTATGGGAGAGGGAGAAAACATTTCAGGCATCACTCGATGCGACAGCCGGGAAGGACGCGTTTGTGTTCTACGACGGCCCGCCGTTTGCCACCGGGCTTCCGCACTACGGGCATTTACTGGCGGGAACGCTCAAGGACATTATTCCCAGATACTGGACGATGCGTGGGTACCATGTAGACAGGCGGTTCGGGTGGGACTGCCACGGCTTGCCCGTTGAGAATGAGATGGAGAAGGAGTTTAAGGTGTCGGGGAAGCGCGACATCGAGAAACTCGGCATCCACCTGTTTAATGAGGCTTGCAGGTCGATTGTGCTGAGATATACGGGTCAGTGGGAGACGGTCGTCAACAGGATGGGGCGCTGGGTCGATTTTGTCAACCAGTACCGGACGATGGACCCGCCTTATATGGAGAGCATCTGGTGGGTGTTCCGGCAGATGTGGGACAAGGGGCTGATATACAGTGGGTTTCGGGTGCAGCCGTACTGCCCGCGCTGCGCGACGCCGCTGTCTAATTTCGAGGTTAACGAGGGATACAAGGAGATAAGCGGCCCGTCTATCACCGTATCATTTCCGTTAGTTGATGATCCCTCTGCGAAAATTCTGGTATGGACGACCACGCCCTGGACGCTGCCGTCCAATGTGGCGCTTGCGGTTGGCTCTGATATCGCGTATGTCAAGATTAAGGACGGCGATAATACCTATATTATGGCGAAAGACCGGCTTAGCGCGTATTATAAGGACGTGTCTGCGGTTGAAATCATCAAGGAACTGAAAGGCAGTGACCTTGTGGGGCTGCGTTATGTGCCGATGTTTGATTTCTTTAAGGATAGGGACCCCAAATTCTTCGCCGTAACCGCCGCCGCCTTCGTGTCAACGGAAGACGGCACAGGGATCGTCCACATCGCTCCCGCTTTTGGCGAGGATGACTTTCAGGTGGGGCAAAAACTGGGGCTGCCGATTGTTTGCCCTGTTGACGATGAGGGAAAGTTTACGGATGAGGCAGCGCCGTGGGCCGGCAAGCTTGTTTATACGGCAGATGACGAGATTACCAGAACGATAAAGTCATCCGGCAGGCTGTTCCACAAAACAACCGCCGTCCACCGCTACCCGCACTGCTACCGCTGCGATACGGCGTTGATTTACAAAGCGATAACGACGTGGTTCATGAAGATCGAGCCGCTCAAACCCAATATGCTCGATAACAATCAGCAAATACACTGGGTCCCGCCGCATTTACAAAACGGGCGCTTCGGCAAGGGGATAGAGAGCGCGCCGGACTGGAATATCTCGCGGAACAGGTACTGGGGTACGCCGATACCGGTGTGGCTGTGCGATTGCGGGCACCGGGAGTGCGTGGGCGGGCTTGATGAATTGCATAATTTGGTTGGTGGCGGCGATAAATCCGCGGGGCAGGACATTCACGCGAAGACGGCGCAGAAAGTTCAGGACAGTTTGAAGACGGACGACGCGGCGAAGAGATTGTCCGACGCGGGGATCGACCCCTCATGGGCGCAGCGGCTGAGGGACGTTAAGATTAGTTCCGTCGATATCCACCGCCATATAGTTGACGAACTGGAAGCAAAATGCCCCAAATGCGGCGCGCTTATGAAGAGGACTTCGGAGGTGCTTGACTGCTGGTTCGAGTCGGGGTCTATGCCGTACGCGCAGCAACACTATCCGTTCGAGAACAAGGAAGTATTCGAGAAGAATTTCCCGGCTGATTTTATCGCGGAGGGGTTAGACCAGACGCGCGGATGGTTTTACACGCTGACGGTCCTCGCCGGCGCGCTCTTCTCCAAGCCGGCGTTCAAGAACGTAATCGTCAACGGCATCATACTTGCCGAGGACGGGAAGAAGTTATCTAAGCGTCTGCGCAACTACGCGCCGCCGGAGGATGTGCTTAATCAGCTTGGGGCGGACGCGCTGAGGCTATTTTTGATCAATTCCCCCGCCGTCAAGGCAGAGGATTTGCGGTTTTCGGAGAAGGGTGTGATGGAGATGTCGCGGGCGGTGCTGCTGCCGTTCTGGAACGCGTATTCGTTCTTCGTTACGTATGCCAATGTTGACGGGTGGAAGCCGTTTGGATTAGAGCCTCCCCGGGGCGGGACGGAGCTTGACAGGTGGATAATATCTTTACTTAATGATGTCATAGCGCTGGTCAACAAAGAGATGGAGCAGTATAATCTCTACAAGGTCGTCCCGCACCTCGTAGACTTTATAGACAACCTGACCAACTGGTACATCCGCCGCAGCCGCCGCCGCTTTTGGAAGAGCGAGAACGACGGCGACAAGGATGTGGCGTACGGGACGCTCTACTACGTCCTCGTACAGTTCTCGAAGGTGATGGCGCCGTTTTTGCCGTTTGTTACCGAGGCAATTTACCGCAACCTCGTCAACCGCAACCTCATCAACGGCAAACCCGGCGGCGAGCCGGCAAGCGTGCATCTGTCCCCGTATCCTTCAGCAATCAAATCGGCAATAGATGAGCCCCTTGAACTGAAGATGCAGATGATACGCCGGGCCGTAACAATGGGCCGCGCGCTGCGCAGCCGCTTTACCATCAAAACGCGCCAGCCGCTGAGCGAATTTACGGTCGTTGCGGCAGACAGGAAGAAGATCGAGTTGATAAAAGATATGGAAGAGCTTATCAAGGACGAGCTCAACGTCAAAAAGGTGATATTCGACTCGGAGGAGGAGCGCGTCGTCAGCATATCCGCTAAACCTAACTTCAAAAAATTAGGAAAAGTCTTCGGCCAGAGGATGAAGGAAGCGTCGGCTGTCATTGAGAAGTTTACCGCGGCGGATATCAAGAATCTCGAAAAGGGCGGTACGATTGATGTCATCGGGACATCCTTAACATACGATGATATAGAGATCCGCCGCGTCAAGCGCGAGGGTTTTGAGGTGGAGACCGAAGGCGAGCTGACGGTCGGCCTAGAAATCACCATCACCCCGGAATTAAAGAAAGAGTGCATGGCCCGCGAGTTTGTCAACCGCGTACAAAACCGCCGCAAGGACACCGGGCTGAACGTGACGGACAGGATTGTCATCCGCTGCTCATGCCCTCCCGAAATCAGGGAGGCGCTTGAAGCGTTCAGGGACTATGTTTGTTCGGAGACGCTGGCGGTTGACATTAAATATGAACCGGAATCCGGTATCAGGGATGGCGGGCGTGTTGATGTTGAGGGGCAGGAAGTGGTAATTGGCGTAGAGAAAACAGAAAACGGCGGTTGATCACGTGGGGCTCTTGAAGAAGATATTTCCCCGAAAGTTCCGGCATTTTCTGCTGGGGCTTCTTGCGAAATCAGGTTTCGCGACAGGGAAGATGCTGCCGCGCAGTATCGGGCTTGCGCTGTTTTCGGCAGCGGGGGCTGTATGTTATTATCTCTTGCCGAAAGACAGAAAGCAGACCATCCGCAACTTGAAAATTGTTTTTGGAGAGGAGTGGAGCGATAAAAAAATCCGCGCCACCGCCAAAGCGGTTTTCGTATCATTGGGAAAAAACCTTTTCGACGCCGTTCACTTAAAAACTGTACGCGCGAAGAAGTTTTATCAGGCATTCACGCACGACGACCTCAGCTGTATCGCCGAGGTAAAGAAAGAGGGCAAGGGGGCGGTTTTCATCACCGCGCACCTTGGGTGTTTTGAGATGCTCCTGCACTACTTCGCGCGCAGCGGCTTCGATGGCGTTATAGTGGGGCGGGCGTTTAAGAATACGGCGATAGACGAGGTTGTGCGCAAGATGCGCAGCGGGCCGGGCATAGAATACATAGACCGCTCCGAAGACCCCCGCAAAATAGTGCGGCGATTGCGTGAAGGCAAAATGATGGGCGCGCTGATTGATCAGGACACAAACGTCGAAGGCGTATTCGCCGATTTTTTGGGGTATCCGGCGTTTACGCCTTCGAGCGCGGTGCGGTTCGCAATGAAGTTCGGCATGCCGGTAATCGTATCGGTAACGGCCCGTACGGAGGGCGGCAAGCACCACGTATTCGTCAGCGACCGGGTCACATACGTTAAAACAGACGACTTCGAGGCCGATCTTTTGTCGGTCATTCAGAAGATAAACGGCATCATCGGCGGCTACATCCGCAAATACCCCGAGCAGTGGGTGTGGATGCACGACCGGTGGAAGACGAAACCTCCTGTAAAGGATACGGTTGACAAATGAGAATTATCTATACATTGATGCCATGCGCGGTTTTTATGTTGATTTTCGGCTGCGGCCCGCAGAAGGAGACGATTCCAGTTGCGCCGGACATCATCACCGAGCCGCATCAGGCGTTTACCGACGCCACACTCTTATTCTACGAACACGGCGTTAAGCGCTGGCAGTTAGATACCTACTATATGAACAAGCCACTGGCCGATACGGGGCACTTGCTTGTCGTACCTGTGAAGATTGCCGTATACGACACGGCCGGCAGCCTCTCTGCCCGCATTCTCTCCGACTCCGGCACCAGCGATTCAAAGATGGATATTTTCAACTTGTGGGGCGGGGTCCACATCAAAAACGAGGATGGCATGACGGTGAGGAGCCACAGGCTCAAATGGTTTAAAAACGCGCGGTTAGTCACGTCCGACACTATAGTCCAGATAGAGACGCCCAAGGGCGATATTTTGATGGGCAAGGGCCTGAACGCGAAAGACGACTTCTCGCGTTTCTCGTTCAGCTCCGATGTTCAGGGTGTGTTCCCGGATTTCAAGCGCAGGGTGGAGGAGGAGGGCGATGAAAACTTTTTCATGTAGGCCTCCGTGTGCGGATACCGCCATACCGCGTGTCAATCGCCGCGCTGACGGCCGCGTTAGTGTGCGCGTCAACACGCATATCTTAGCAGCCGTAATACTGATTTGCTGCCTGCACGCGCCCGCGCAGATAAACACGGGCGGTGCGCTGATTCTTGAACGCGCAAACAGCAACGAGAATACTTACGAGAACGCAAGCGGCAACTTTATCAGTTTCCTGCGCGGCGATGTGGCTTTCCGTCTCGACGACATCCGCATATCGGCGCAGGAGGCCATGTGGAACAGAAATGAGGGGGTAGTAGATTTTCACACAGACGTAAAGGTAGAGCAGCGCGGGCAGATAATGACCTGCAACCGCCTGAATTTCCGCCGCGACCGGAACACCCTCTCGGCCATTGGCAGCGTACATTACTCCGACTCCGCGAAAATAACATTCATGCGCGGACAGACCGCGGAGTACGCTACCAACAAGAAAGAGTGCATATTATACGGCGATCCGCTGCTTACGCGGATAGACACCACAGAGACCGATACGCTCTTCATCAGCGGCAAGTTCATGGTCTACAACGACTCCCTCAAAATAGCCACCGTAGTAGACTCCGTTAAGATATTCCGCGGCAGTCTCACCGCCACCGGCAGCAAGGGTGAGTACTTTGCGAAAGAGAATATGGCAAAACTGCGGGTAAAACCGGTTATCCTCTACGAGAAGCACAGGATAGTAGGCGATTCTGTTGACCTGTTCTTCGGCAAGGAGTCGCTGGAAAGCGCTGCGGTTATGGGCAATACGCACGGATTCTACTCGGAGATCGCAGACTCATCATCGGATACGACCGTGATGAATATCTGGAGTGACCGCCTGTATATGGCAATGTACGAATCCGGCAAGGTACACTCGATAAAGGCAACCGGCAGCGCGCGCGGCGACTACACGGAAACCCCAGCCGATCCGGCAAAGGCTCCGGCCGCGACGCAGATATCGAGTGACAGCCTGCACATGTTCATGTTCGAAAACGGCAAGGTGAATGCCATAAAAGCCTACAGCCGTGCGCACGCGAGATACTCGGAGGCCGCGGCCGGGTCAAAGGCCGCAACCGTGACGCGCGTCACAAGCGACAGCCTGCACATGTACATGTTCGAAACAGGCAAGGTGAACACGATGAAAGCCTACGGCAGCGCGCGCGCCAGATACGTAGAAACCGCCGCGGATGAAAAAAGCACTACGCTAACGAGTATCTCAAGCGACAGCATGCACGTGTTTATGTTCGAGACCGGCAAGATCAGCGCTATGAAGGCCTACGGCAAAGCCCACGGCCGCAGTTCCGAGTGGAGCGCAGCATCCGAAAGAGACTCCTCAATAACACACATCTGGAGCGACAGTTTACGGCTTGCAATGACCACCGCTGGAAAAATCAACACCATGCGGGCTTTCGGAAACGTCATTAGCAGAAACTTCATAGCCGGCGACTCCGCCCGCACAAACGAAGTATCGGGGAACAGGATGATGCTTGCGTTTAACGCCGGCGGCAAAATAGAGCGCGCCCTCGTGCGGGGCAGCGCCAAAAGCCGCTACTTCGTGGAAGAGTCAGACGGCGGCGGGTGCAATGCGGCAAGCGGCGACCAGATCATCGTTACCTTCCTGCGGGGCAAGGCTCAACGGTTACGGGTACTGGGTAACGCAAAAGGAATCTATTTTCCGTAAAAACATCTGCGGATCCTGTGAATGTTCAGCCGAACCGCGACAGCAGCGTCCTCGCCCCGTCAGCTGCCCCCTCGAAGTCACTCTGCAGGTAGAGCGCGTCGTAGATGTCTTCTATCGCCCTGGCTGTTTCTTTTTTCCAGGACTTTTCCCTCAGGCGGCCGAACGACGCATAGGCAACGTCGTCATCGTATGCCTGACAAGAAGTAATGACAGACTGTAGCTGCTCTTTTAAAAACGCGGTATCCTCTTCGAGATCATCCGTGTTGACACCGTCATCTTCTGGGGTTAGTTTTTCTATTAGTGCATGCAGCCGCTCTATAAAATCGTCCGTATTGGCGCTGATGTATTTCGCATCGCCCCTGCGCCCCGCCTTTTCCAGTTCGAGCGCACATTTAGATATCTCCTCCTCGCCTACGTTCGCCGCCGCCGATTTTATGGCGTGAGCCGTTATCGTGAACAGCTTTGTGTCTCCGCCGCGCAGCGTCTCCCGCAGGGTAACCGCGGCTTTCTCCGCGTCGCGGCGGAAAATTTCGAGCATCTTAGGGCTTACGGCGGCCTGTTCGCTGCCGGTACCGTCAACCGCCCCGGTGGTTTTGAATTCCCACATTTTAGCCTCCTGCGGATGCCTGTCGCGTACAAATTTGTTCAGCAGGCCGTCTAAGCGGCCAATGTCTACCGGTTTGGAGATGAAGCCGTCGAAGCCGTGCCGCGCAAACATCTCATCGTTGCCCACGAGGGCGTTGGCGGTGAGCGCTACTACCGGCCCGTCATAGTTCAGTTCGCGGATAATCTTCGTTGCCTCCACGCCGTCCATCTTAGGCATCATGTGGTCCATGAATATTACGTCGTAGCGTTCGCCGTTTTTCACTCTGTCAATCGCGTCCGTTCCGCTTTTGGCCGTTACGATGTTCAGGCCGTATGGCTTGAGCAGGCCAACGGCTACGTAGAGATTGGTTTCTACGTCGTCTACTACCAACACGCTGCCGTATGGCATGGGAGTCCTGGAGAATGTCATTCGCGCGCCCAGCCTCTCTTTGGTAAAGGTAAAGTCGCGCAGGCGCTCGGCGGTGGCTGCCCCTATAGTCTCGCCGGCAACCGCTGTTTGCCTGACGGTGGCTGTAAAGGTAGTTCCCCTGCCGTATTCGCTTTCGATAGTGATGGATCCGCCCATCATCTCAATCAACCGCTTTGTAATGCCCATCTTCAGCCCCGTTCCCCCCTTAACGCGGTTTGCCGGGACGTTTATGTACGCGTGGCCGGCGAAGAGCCGGGAGCGGTCTTCCGGCGTCATCCCGCAGCCGGTGTCTGAAACCGTGAAACGCAGCAGGATGTCGCCGTCATCCGCGGCCTGTCCGGACGCAAACGTGCCGGTTCCCATTTTTCTGCGACCGGACGCGCCCCACGCCAAATGCCTGACAGCGAGCCTCACACTCCCCTTCTCGGTGTACTTGATAGCGTTTGACAAAAAGTAATTGAGTATCTGCTTGAGCCGCAGCTCATCGCCGTATAGCCTCGCCGGCAGGTTTTCGCTCACGTCAAGCGTAAGCCTTATGGGCTTAGACCCGATCCTTACGATGTTAAGCTGAACCGCGTCGTTTAAAAGGCTTGGCAGATCGTACTCGGCGGAGGCAAGCTCTAACCTGCCGGTCTCGATCTTCGACAGGTCGAGGATGTCGTTTAAGATCCCCAGAAGCCCGCTGCCCGACGTGTGTATCCGCCGAAACGCCTCCGCGTACTCCGGCGGCATATTCTCTTTTTGCAGCTGTATCTGCGCTATGCCGGCTATGGTGTTCATAGGGGTGCGGATTTCGTGCGACATAGATGCCAGAAACTCGCTCTTGAACCGCGACGTGGCCTCGAGCGACTCCATGGTCCGGCGCTGCGACCTGAGGAAACCGGAGATGAAGAGGTTGAACATGACGAATATCAGCGCTATCACAACAAGCATGGCAACGAAGAGCTGTGTTTCAGACCCGCCCCCGCTGTCGCGCATGACAACCGCGCCGCCAACCGCTACAATGGCGGCGAAGATGGAAGCGGAGAAGATTATGAACTGGCGCTGTGAGCCCCATCTGGCACGGACGGGATTCGGCGCGGGCGTTTTGATGCGGTTCGGCGCGTAAGGGTTTGATGGCAATACCGTATGGCGCGCGCTCTCCGGGTCATCAGTGCCGGAGATAGTTGTGCCGCCCGTCACCGGAACGGCCTGACGTACAGGCGCCGTTTTGGCAGTTCTCTCCTGAGTTGACGGGGCTGATTTGTCTGCCTCAGCGTACTGCTGGCGCCAATCAGCCGGCCACGATTTTACTGCCCCGACCGCGGCGCACCCGGGAACGCTCTTCTGCCTGACCGTTACGGTAAACTTGCTGCCCTTGCCGTACTCGCTCTCAACCGTGATGGACCCGCCCATCGCCTCCACGAGCCTCTTGGTGATGCTGAGGCCCAGCCCCGTCCCCTCGGTGCCGCGGTTGGCGTCGGCGTTGAAGCGCAGGTATTCGGAGAAGAGCCGCTCACGGTCTTCGGGCCGCATCCCCTGGCCGGTGTCGGAGACCGTAAACCGCAGGAATACCTCATCGCTGCCGTCTGTCAATATGTTTCCGTTTGCGGATAGCCGGGGATCCGCGGCATTGGCCGCTTTTTTACCGTTTGCCGGTACGCCGTTGCCGCCCGCCGATACCGCGTAATGGCTTACCGACAGCTTCACGCGGCCCTTTCTGGTATATTTGATCGCGTTTGACAGGAGATTGTTCAGTATCTGCTTCAGCCTCAGCTCGTCCCCGTACAGTTTAGACGGCACGTTCTCATCGACATCAAGCTTGAGCTCTATGGGCTTTTTCCCTATACGTACCGCGTTTACCTGCACCGCGTCGCTTATCAGGCCGCGAATCCCGTATTCCGACGGGCGCAGTTCGACCTGCTCGGTTTCTATTTTCGACATATCGAGGATGTCGTTTATGATCTCAAGCATGTTGTTGCCGGAGCTGTGTATTTTCTCGAGCGCGGTCGCGTACTCCTCCGGCAGCCCCTCCTTCTGCAGCTGTATCTGCGCGATGCCGATGATGGCGTTCATGGGCGTGCGGATCTCGTGCGACATAGTGGCCAAAAAGCGGCTCTTGCCCCTGTTGGCCTCTTCTGCCGCTTCCTTTGCGTTTATTATGTCTTTCATCTTAACGGAGTAGCCGTTCTCTATGGACAAAAGCGCAACTTCGCGCTCATGCAGCCTGCGCTTAACCTCGCGCAGTTCTGACAGCAGCAGTGCGGTATCCAAGTCTTTTTTGCCGGATAATTCTTCCATCTGTACATCTTCCTTTTTCTGCGGATATCTTCCGCAAATATTTATACGGGCGGGATATGATTCGCCGCCTCCTGCGCGAACCTGCCGGCCGCGTTCAAAAACGCCTCTACGATCTTTGGGTCGAAATGGGAACCGCTCTCCTTAGTTATGATCTCAACCGCCTGTTCGTGCGTGAAAGGTTTTTTATACGGGCGCTCGGACACCAGCGCGTCGTAGACGTCCGCGACAGCCATGATCCGCCCCTCAAGCGGGATCGCCTCGCCGGCCAGGCCGCGGGGGTAGCCCGTACCGTCCCACCTCTCGTGGTGGTACCCGGCGAACATCCCGGCGTGGCGCAAAAAACCGTCGTCTTTGGCCTTGCTCACAATCCGGTTTATGATGTGCTCGCCCTCTGTGCAGTGCGTCTTGATAAGGCCGAACTCCTCTTCGGTCAGCTTGCCCGGCTTGTTGAGGATGATGTCCGAAATCGCGATCTTCCCCACGTCGTGCAGCTGCGCCGACGGCAGCAGCAGGTTTATGTCCCAGCCCGATATGATATTAGAGTACGTCTGTGTGCGGATCAGCTCCGTCATGAGTATTTCCAGATAGGCCTGCGTCCGCTCGATGTGGCCGCCCGTCACCTTGTCGCGGCTCTCCACCATGTCGGCGATGACGCTTATCGTCGCGTTGTGGATGTCGCGCACCGCCCGCTGGCTCTCCTTTATGATCCTGTCGGTCTCTATGTGGCTTTCGATGCGCCTGATGAGGATGGGCTGCGAGAACGGCTTGGTGATGAAGTCGAGCGCACCCATCTCGAACCCCCGCACCTCCGTGGCGGCGTCGCGCTTTGCGGTCAGGAAGATGACGGGGACCGCACGCAGCCGCGCGTCAGCCCGTATTGCCGCCATCACCTCGAAACCGTCCATCTCAGGCATGTCAACATCAAGCAGGATAAGGTCGGGCACTATCTTTTCGGCCAGTTTGAACAGCTTGGCCGGAGACTGCAGGGCAAAAGCCCTGTAAACCCCGTCCAAAGCGGTTTTGGCCGCCAAAAGGTTGGTCTCGTTGTCGTCTATGACGAATATGGTCTTCATTGCCGCCTGCCCCCCCCAGGACCGCCGGATGCCCGGCGTGCGGAACTGCGTACTACACCATAAATATACATCAAAATATTGCCGGGCGTATGCCAAAAGTAAAAATAATTGCGCCGCGGCGCTTTGCCGTTGACTCCGCGCCCGCCATGTTGTATTTTAGGTATATCATGGACAACGAGGAAAATATCCCAAAAAATCCCGAAAATCAGGCCGCCGCGCAGGCCGCGCCGGATGCGGGCAGCCCGCCCGCCTCCGCCTTTGCCCCCGCCGCCCCGCAAACCGCCCCAAGCCGCCCCGTAAGGGAAATCCGCACCGAAGGTTTAGTCAAGATATACAACAAGCGCTACGTTGTAAACGGTACCTCAATAACCGTAAAACAGGGCGAAATAGTAGGGCTCCTCGGCCCCAACGGCGCCGGGAAAACCACCTCGTTCTATATGATTGTGGGCCTCATAAGGGCAAACAAAGGCAAAATCTTCCTCGACAACAAAAACATCTCCCGCAAACCCATGTACCGCCGCGCCAGAATGGGGATAGGCTACCTGCCACAGGAACCGTCCATCTTCCGCAAGCTCTCGGTCGCCGACAACATCATGGCCGTCCTCGAATACCAGCGCATGAGCGCCAAACAGAGGAAAATAAGGATGCGGGAACTCTTAGAAGAACTAAACGTAGGCCACCTCGAACGCAGCCTGGGCTACATGCTCTCGGGAGGCGAGCGCCGCAGGGTAGAAATCGCCCGCACCCTCGCCATCAAGCCCGACTTCATCCTCCTCGACGAACCCTTCGCCGGCGTAGACCCCATAGCCGTCGAAGACATCCAGAGCATCGTCCACCAGCTCAAAGACAAAGGCTACGGCGTGCTGATAACCGACCACAACGTCCGCGAAACCCTGCGCATAACCGACCGCGCCTACATCATGTGCGAAGGGAAAATCCTCATATCCGGCACCGCCCACGAACTGGCAAACAGCCCCGAAGCCCGCAAAATCTACCTTGGGCAAAACTTCACGCTATAGTGAATAACCGCGTTCCCGGACGCCCTCTTTGAATATACACGCTTTCTAAAAATTCCGGCGCATGACGGCGTAGTTCCCCTGCGTCACTTGAACACGTAGTGCTTCTTAACCGGCGCGGTTACCTTCCATACGCACGACAAGCCCCGCGGGAAGACCACGTAGTCCCCCGGGCCGAAACTGGCGCTGCCGCCGGCGTGCTCTACCGTTACCCGGCCCTCGAGGATAAGGCAGGTCTCCTCGCTGTCGTAGCTCCAGTCGAACTCGGAGACCTCGCAGGTCCAGACGGGCTTGGAAAGCATCGCGTTTTTTTCGTCTTCGGTGGGCTTTCTGACGATAATATCCATGTTACAGCCTCTCCTCTTGCTATGGGTGGATGTCACCTTAATTCACCTTTATTGATAATATACGAAAAAACGGCGGCAAAAGCAAATTTAATGCCCAAATCAAAATCTTATGGGATTATGTTGATATTTCGTGTGCGGGCATTGTATACTGTGTGTATATAATTTACAATGTTATCGCGATACCTTATGAAAGGGATGCCACCATGAAACAGAAAGAATACTCCGTTGGCTACGCGCTGTTTATCGCCTGTACGGCGGCGCTCGGCGGGTTCTTGTTCGGGTTCGACACGTCGGTAATCAACGGGACGCTGGACGCGCTGCGGTTCAAGCTGGGGGCCAACGACGCGCAGCTGGGGTTTGCGGCGGCGGTGGCGGTCCTGGGTGCGGCAACGGGTGCGTTTTTCGCCGGTGCGCTGGCAGACCGGTTCGGGCGGCGCAAGGTTATGATGGCGGCGAGCTTCATCTTCTTCATAAGCTCGGTGGGCGCCGGGTGGCCCTACTTCCTCACGCTTGTTGGCCTGTCCGGCCACATGATTGAGGAGTTCATCTTCTGGCGCGTGTTCGGCGGCGTGGGCATCGGCGCGGCCAGCATTATCGTCCCGGCCTACATCGCTGAAATCGCCCCTGCGCCCCTGCGCGGGCGGCTGGCGGGCATGCAGCAGTTCGCTATCGTTATGGGAATCTTCACAGCGCTGCTATCCAACTACATCCTCGGCAATATCGCCGGCGGCGGCGCCGCTATTATAAACGAGGCCCGCGTCACCACCGGCGTAACGATGATCGGCCGCTTTGAAACATGGCAGTGGATGTTCTGGATAGAGTGCATACCGGCGGCGGCCTACGGCCTGTTCGTCATATTCATCCCCGAAAGCCCGCGCTATTTAGTCGCCTGCAGGCAGCCCGAAAAGGCCGGAGAGATTCTGGGCAAAATCCTTACGCCCGGCGTGGTAGCGCAGAAGATAGCAGACATCAAAAAGAGCCTGAACTCCGAGGTAGCCCCCAAGTTCAGCGACTTGCTCGAAAAGGTCGCGGGCAAGACCCGCCTTGTCCCCATCGTCTGGGTCGGGATAGGCGTCGCCGCGCTGCAGCAGTTCGTGGGGATAAACGTCATCTTCTACTACGGCAACGTCCTCTGGCAGTCGGTCGGCTTTACCCAGCAAGACGCCATGATGACGAGCGTCATTTCCTCCGTCGTCAACATCGCCAGCACCCTTATCGCGATAGCGCTGGTAGACAGGCTCGGGCGCAAGCCGCTGCTTTTGATTGGGTCTCTTGGGATGTTCGTAACGCTCGGCATTATGGCTGTGATATTCGGCACCGCTGGGTTAGACGCCAACAACAACCCGGAGATACACGGCTCTACCGCATACGTCGCGATTATATCCGCCAACCTCTACGTCGTATTCTTCGCGCTCTCGTGGGGGCCAGTTTGCTGGATACTGCTCGGCGAGATGTTCAACAACCGCATCCGCGGCGCCGCGCTTGCTTTGGGGGGATTGTCGCAGTGGCTCTCCAACTTCGCCATATCAGGCACCTTCCCGCTGCTGCTCGCAAAGATAGGCCTGGGCGGGGCTTACGGGATTTACTGCTTCTTCGCTTTCGTAAGCATATTCTTTGTTGTAACGAAAGTACGCGAAACAAAGGGGAAAGAGCTGGAGGATATGTGATTTTTCGGTTTTGCTCCCGTTGGCAGCTATTTTCTGCTAAAACGGGGGCAATTTCCCGTAATTTTTTCCCTGTTGACAAGCGCACCGTTGAAAAAAATCTGCACCGGCAAAATATTTTTATTATATTTATAGTAGCTGCTCCTTAGAGAAACGCTGCGCTTGCTTACGTGTATCCGGCCAGCTCTCCCGCACCGGCTGCTTCTTGGAAATGCCGCGTTGTTTACTTACTGTTTGTCTGTGGATGCCGGCTGCGGCCGGTGTGTGTTTCGGCGCGTCCGCGCGTTTTTGCCGGCGTGCGCCGGCGTTTTTGTAAACAAATAACGGAGGGGGGCGTCATGAAGATGCACGTGGGGGTGCTTTCAGGGCGTGGGCGGGAGGGTTCCGCGCTTATCGGCGTGCTGGCCGCGCTGGTTTTCATTGGCATTGTGACCGGCGCGATGGTTAAGAGTACGGGCAGCCAGTCTGCGGCCGCCCGGAGTTACAGTTCGCAGCTTGTCGCGTCATCGACGCTGAGCAGCGCAATTATCGCGACCGAGACGCATTTGGCGGGCAGGGACAACGCCGCAAGCGCGGCCGGCATCGTGTGCAGCCTGCTGAACAATCCCGGGTACGAGAGGAACAGGTACCTGTTTGGCCGCGACGGCAAGGTGCCCATATCTTCCGGCACCCCAACCCAGCGGTTCAGCAGCCTCTTGGACTCGGTTTTCGTGAGCGGCGGCGGGGTCTTCGCCAGAGTGCGCGTGGCAAGCGGGCAGGCGGCGGCGGGCAGGGACCTGAAGCGCGCCGTGGTCTTCGCGGAGCTCGGGGGTATTAAGGCGGAGAAGGATATTGAGAGCGGCTTTATGGGGAACGACGCGCTTTACCTTGCGGGGGGCGCGCTCGGCGGCTCTTTCACCGTAAAGGGGAGCGCCACGTTCGCGAGCGCCTCCAAGTTCACGCTTAACAGCGGGGCAGGGATAGTCTTCAACCCCGACGACTCGGGCAGGGGGGACGTTTACTTCAATTCGGCCGCGGAGCTCAAGAACCAAACCGTCACCTTCAACACCAAGGTCTACTTCGACAAGGCGGTAACCCTTAAGGGCGGCAGCGCGTTCAACAATGACGTGGCCTTCAACAGCACCTTCCTGACGGAGAACGGCACGGCCGCGGCCGGCGGGAATGTTTGGGCCAAGGGCGCCCTTGGGACCCCGGCAAACGGCGTGCAGCTCAACAGGATGTCCGGCACGGCGGGGAAGTTCAACTACACTTCCGAGTTCCCGGCAGACGAGATAGGCGCGGGAAAAAAGATAACGGGGTTCGGCGCGGACACGGAGCTGCACTCCGCAATGCCGGATGGCGACAACCTCTCTGTGCATATAGGCGTGCGCAAGCTGCCGGACCGCGAGGAGCCCACAATCTCCATGGCGCTGCCGCCGGGAAAAGCGTTCGTTGCCATCAGTGAAGTGCTGAGCGGCAAGCAGTTTTCGGCCGGAGTGATAGAGAGCTACATCAAAAAGAAGCGGGACGACATGAACGCCGCCGACCCGGTTGTCAGGCAGCAGGCTAAGGACTTTTACGAGAAGCACTTCAGGAACGACCACCTGCTGGTAGAGTGGCCCACGGGCGCAAGCGCCAACCCCGTTTACAGCGAGACGCCGTTCAATGAAAAAATTGTCTTTAACATTACGGGCAGCGGCTACATGAACATGAACAACAGTTTCTACCACAGCGGGGAGAACGGCAGCACTATGGTTTACGTGGGGCAAAATGTTACATTGAACGGCTTTGGGTCCAAGGGCAACTTCCGCGGGCTCATCTACGTAGCCGAGGGCAACGCCAACAACCACACCGGCGACTGGGGCGCGAGCAGCAAGATAGACGGCGCGGTATTGCTGAAGGGCACGGGGCAGACGACGTTCAACGGCTCGACGAACATGCACATCACCCGCAACAACCAGGCACTGGCGCCGTTTGCCGGTTTTATCGCCGGCGGTAATCCAAACGCCTGGGAGGGCGGCGAAGGCGCCAAATACGAAACATCTGTAACCCGCCCGGACGCTGGGATTGATTTTCAGGCGTTCGGGTATTATTTCTATTAGGAATTTGATTGCAGGGTAAATGAAAATTTGGCGCAAATGTTGCCTTCGACTCCGCTCAGGCAACGGTCCCGGTGGCTGAGCGGAGTCGAAGCCACGGTGGGTGGTACAAATAATAATTTGTTATCACGCCGCCAAACCCCAATTTACCCCAATCCCCCTGCCATAGCAATGGTTTAATAAACATCTGACAGCCTCCGTATTCATAATTGGAGGGGCCGGCCTGAGCCGCCTTTACAAGTAACAATTAACGGAGGGCAGACTCATGAAAAGACAGCTGAGAGAGGTTGCAAAGGGGGTGCGGAGCGGTTCCGCAATCGTTGGGGTGCTTGTCGTAATGGTATTCATGGCCATTGTCGCCGCGGCAATGGTTAAGAGCACGGGCAGCCAATCAATGGCAAGCAGGAGTTACGGCAGCCATCTCGTAGCGGCGTCTACCGTGAACAGCGCGGTTATCGCGACCGGGACGCATCTTTCGAACAGAGACAACGCTATCGGTACGGCGGCAATGATCTGCAGTTTGCTTAACAATCCCAACTACGGCAAAAACAGATATCTGTTCGGGCAGCACGGCAAGATCCCCATTGCGGTGAGCGCCCCCGGCCAGCGGTTCAGCAGCCGCCTGAGCGATGTCTTGCTTAACGGCAGCGGCGTTTTCGCCGCGGTTGATGTGCGGAGCGGGGCGGAGGCCTTTGGACGGGACCAGCGGCGGGCGACGGTGTTCGCTGAGCTCGGCGGGGTTACGGCCGGCAAGGTTGGCGGCATCGGCGGGCCTTGGGCGAGCAACGCATTTTTCATAGGCGGGGGCCAGCTTATCGGAGACAGCCCGCTCACTATTGAGGGGCACGCCACCTTCGCGAACGACTCGAACCCTTCAAGCCTCCTCAACCCCGGCGACGACGGCCGCTACGCGAGCATGAACATGGGCGCGAACCTGCTCCGCTTCACAAAGGACAGCGAGGGGCGGGGGGACGTATACTTCAACGGTCCCGCGGACCTGCGGGCCTCAAACATCAACTTCGAGACGAACGTCTACTTCAACTCTCAGGCCAACCTGCGGGGGAAGACCGCGTTTGGCGCCCAGGCCGGCTTCAACAAGAACTTCTGGAGCGTGGGCAACGAGGTTCTGGCCTCCAAGGACGTCTGGATGAACGGGAGCTTCAAGTCGCCGGAGGGGTACCCCGACCAGACCCGCTTTGGTCAGAGTCCAGGCAGCGGCGCAACATTCCACTATAACCAGGAAGTATTCAATGACCTCGACCGCCTTGATTTCCCATCCGAAAATCAGAATGCGGAAAAGCCTGCGGAGATGACTACAGAGGCGGTTTTGAAGAAGCTCGACAACATGAAACCCATAGAGCAGCGCATGGAGGACGAGCTAACCCTCGAGGTGGGGAACAAGGCGTTCTGCAGGCTCAGCGACATTATCTCCCACCCCACGCTGAACTGGTCGGTCAGCGGGGAGAAGCTGTCGGAGTTCATAAAGCAGGCACGGGCGGACCCGAAATACAAGAATAACTTCCATCCCGACCCGGAGAACGGCCACTTCCTGCTTGAGGAGAACCAGGGGTGGGGCTGGGCCGGGGGGACGTTCGACGGCAAGGTTATCATAGACGTGAAGGGGCAGCTGAACGCGAACGGGCTGTTTTTCAACACCACCCAGAGCGCGAGCACGATGGTCTATGTGAACCGGTACGGCAAGCTGAACAACTGGGGCCCGGCGAAGGGCGGGACCTTCCACGGGCTGGTGTACGTGCACCCCCAGAACCGGGAGGAGCAGGTGTTTGCCGGCGGGCGCATTGAGGGCGCGGTGCTGCTCAAGGGCGGCAAGAAGATGTACACACCCACCGGCGGCTCTATGACTATCGCCAAGAACGACAAGGTGTTGGAGGCTTTCGGGAGCATGCTTAAAAAGCCCAACGGCCAGCTGGCCAACGAGGGCGTCCCCTCCGGCGGCGGCGAGATCTACGAGACGCAGCTGACCGAACCGGCCGGCGGCATCGATTTTCAGGTTTTCGGCTACTACTTCTACTGACCGCTTAAAGGGGGCGGGGCCGCCCGCCCCCCTCTTTTATCCAAAAAACAGTACCCGCCACCGTGCGCACGTTGTATATTCATTAAAGAGACGGTTAAATATTGCGCCCGGCAGCTGCTTTGGCAACTGCGCGACAGCCGTAATGCCGCCCGAGCGGCTGCCGGGTACAATATTTAACCGCGGGATCTTACAGAGGTACAGGGTTTATTCGTGTAACATTCTCATAAAAGGGGAAGATATGAGTTTCGACGACCATGAGAGGTTTGTGGCGAAAAACCGTTCGCTCGCCGCCGCGGAAGACATGAACCGCCGCGACGAGGCTATGGAGAAGAAGGGCCACTCCTACCTCCGGGAGCAGAAAGAGAGCTCCTGCTTCAACTGCAAGATGAAGAACACCTGCCGCGAGTTCGGCGCGCGCCGCAGCGGCGGGACGACCGGCGTGGTCTCCTTCGGCGGCGATGAACGGCTGATTTGCGACAAGTACGAACCCGCCGAAAAACAGCAGAAAGCCATGACCGACAAGCAGGTCAAGTCGCTCCTCAAAAATATAAAGAAAGGGTACTGACAAGCGTGGAAAACTCACCGCTCGAACTTTACGAGACCGCGTACCGCCTCCACTACACCGACAACCGGATCCCGGAGGCGCTCAAGTACTACGACGCGATCATAAGGGAGTTCCCCAACTCCAACGAGTGCGGCTACTCGGTCATACAGATCAACAAGATCAAGGCCAACAGCGCCGCGGCGGCGATCGCGCCTAAGAAGAAGGGCGGCGCGCTTACCATTATCTCTTTTTTGCTCTGCCTGTTTATCATAGGCGCGTTGGGCGCCGGGGCCTACCTTGCCCATGAACGCGTGCTGCCGCAGGTCGAGCGGGCGCAAAAACGCGAAAATCTGGCAATACGGGCCCTAAGCAAGATGATCGACGGCAAGAACGAGGAGGCGCTGCTGATCCTCGACCAGCTCAAGGAACTGTCCGACACCGCCGACATCACGCCGTACGAGCTCTCCGCCCAGATATACAGCCGCGGCGGGTCCATCCCCCAGGCGCGCGCCGAGTACGAGGCGTTCTACAGGATGAACCCCGGGATGCAGACCGAACCCCTCGAGGAGCTCGTCCCCGAACCTTTGCCGGCGGCGAGGGCTAAAAAGTAATGGCGCACAGCGTAACGGACGCGCAGAGGGCAATAGAGGCCCGGGTCGAAGACGGCAGCGTGCTGAACCGCGAGGGCCAGTGGGTCCACATGTTCGAGCAGCTCACAATCGAGCAGCGCGTCATAGAAGAGCTGTCCGCGGGCAAGGTAAACGTAAACGGCGCATGGATCCGCATCGTAGACGCCAAAAAATGGGCGGGCGCACCCAGAAACCCGGGGGCTGTGGCAGCGGCAAACCACTCCCCAAGCGTGCCCATCCCGCTGGCCGCCGCGCCGGTGCCAGCGCCCGCGCCAATAGCCCAAATACCAATCTCCCAAACCCCGCTTACCCCCGGCATGGCAACATCGGTGTTCGAGGCGGAAGACAACATGCTCGAAACCATCGCCATGGACGCGTCGGTAATCAAACAGATCGCCGTCATGGGCGGTGCGCCCGCAGGCATCAATACCGCACCCGCCGTACCGCTTGTAAGAGGCGCAAACAGCAACTTCGGCCTCTACAACTACAACGCCGGCGAAACCGACACCTTCGACGCCGGCCTCGCAGCCTCCGGCGCCGCGCCCCACGCGTCCGGCGAAGACTTCAGGATTCACGACGATATGTGCGAGACCACCATGATGACGTTCGACAACCACCCGCCAGCCGGAAAACAGGGCTGACGCCATGCAAGGCGCGAAACTCGCCGCAACCGCAATTCTGCTGCTGCTCTTCGCCGCGGCATTAAACGCCAATTTGCCGGACGGGTACTACCAGATCACTAACCTGACCTACGTACAGGACGACGACGGCAAACAGCGCTGCTTCAACAACGCCGGCCTCTATATCTACGCAAACGGCAAAAAGATAAAAATCGCCGGCGCCTTCCGCGGCTACCCCATATCGCGGACCCTGACAGTCGAAAGGACTATCAGCGACACGCTGGTGCTCAAAGACGCCGGCAACGCATCCGCCACCTACAAATTTCGCATCCGCAGCAACACGGTAACGGGCCGCCACCGCATAGGCTTCGACGACGGGTCGTCACACGTAATAGACGCCAAAGCCACTATACGGAAATTGAATCAGAGCGAGGTTGACAGGCTAGTGGAAATTTTGAATTTTTGATCCGCCCGCCTCGCCCGGATTGCAGTATACGGCGGGATTTTTTCTCAACCGCCTTGACATTCCTACTGCGGTGATGTAAATTTATGGTATGGACAGGCGGACTGCGGGGGGACGCTTTTGGCGGGTTTTGTTGACCGGATTGTTGGAGAGATTATATAATGGTGTTGGAAATAATGACAATTACGCCCACAATGCCGGGATTGCGGCAAAATTCCCATTTGCCCTGCATATCAACAATTTAAATAAAAGGATGGTGCATTATGAGAGTATCTGTTCGTAAGGTTGCGGTATTGGCTGCGGCGCTGGCGTTGTCGGCGGTGGTTGCGGCGGGGTGCGATGGGGATAATAATTCGGGCGGTTCCGATAATCCGGGAGGTACCGACCATACGCACAGTTGGGGCGATTGGAGCGTAACAACGCAGGCTACTTGTAATGCGCCCGGCTTGGAAATAAGATACTGTACACTTGATAACACCCATAGCGAAACCAAGACGACAGCGCAGTTGACAGATACGGAGTGCAGCGGAGGCAGCGGTAGTGTAACGATAGACGGTCAAAGTTATCACACAGTAAAAATCGGTAATTTGACGTGGATGGCTGAAAACCTTAACCGCGTAACAAGCAGCAGTTGGTGTTATGATGATGATAATTCCAACTGTACGAAATATGGCCGGTTGTATACTTGGGATGCTGCAATGACGGCTTGTCCGTCCGGATGGCGGTTGCCTGATACAGCTAATTGGAGAAGACTGGTAGAAGTTGCCGGTGGCCGTAGTGTCGCTGGCAGTAAGTTGAAATCAACAAGTGGTTGGAACGATAGGGGAGATGGAACGAGTGGCAACGGTACGGACGAATTCGGCTTTTCGGCTCTGCCGGGCGGCGCCCGCGACAGCGACGGCACCTTCGCCCTCGCCGGTGTGACCGGCAACTGGTGGAGCGCCACGGAGGGCGGGTTGATCGCCACGGAGAGCGAGAACCGCTTAGCGTGGAGCAGGCTCATGCGTAGCACCAGCGACTCCGAGAACGAGGGCCCCAGCGGCAAGCACCTCGGTTTTTCGGTGAGGTGCGTGCGTTAGGACTGTACTGGGGAGGCCGGTAATCCGGTCTCCCCTTTATTTTTGGGGATCATGTGATAAATGCCAATTTTCACCAATAATGCCTGTAGGGGCGACCGTCCCCGGTCGCCCGCCAACGCATAAATTACAATATCCCGCAAAATACACCAACAATCCCACGTAGGGCGTTGCGGGCCGTTCAGATGGTATTCAGGTCGAACCAGTCCTTGATGACCCAGAGTTTGTCCCCCGTTTTCCGGTCGGTTTCCCGTTCGAGGAGGAAGACCTGCATTTGCCCGTCTTTTTGGGTGCAGTAGAGGGTGTCGCGGAAGGAGATGCAGAGTTCGCCGGCGGTAATTTTTACTTCTACGCGGGTTGTGTCGAAGCCGTCGCTTACGGTGTAGCGGAAGTCGCGTTCGTCTATTATGGGGTATTCGTTGAACTCTATTGCATCGGCCATGTTGAACAGGCGGCGGTGTTTGGCGAGTTCGCTTTCGTGTCCCCAGTAGTGGTAGGAGCCGGGTTTTACGTAGTAGTATTCGGCCTCTTCGATTCTGGTGATTGTGGCGTCGGTGGGGTGCATTGCGGCGTAGGCGTCGGAGTAGTCGGGTGAGATGAAGAAGCGGTATGTGCCGTTTTTCGGGAGCAGTTCGGTGAAGAGGTCGATCCGTTTGTCTTCGTATGCGCGGAAGAGGTGTTCTATTGTTCCGCGCGGGGTAGAGCGGATGTTCGGCCCCTCTTCGGGCAGTCCGGTGGGCGGCAGGAAGAGGTCGCATGAGACGGCGAGGAGTGTTAGCAGCATGGCTGCCGCGAGCGCCGCCGCCGCGGTTCCGTGGTTAGGGTTCGAAGAATGGCGCGCCATCGGGCGTATCCTTCCAGTAGCTTATTCTGTAGCCGTCCCCCGATATTGATATGCGGAAGTCGGCGGCGCCCTTGTAGGTCAGGACGCCGTTTTGGTGGATGTTGTACGGTACGCCGTTGAGGTAGTGTACGCTGCCCTCGCGCCAGCTGCCGCCGGCCCTGTTTACTAACCACTCGACGCGCAGGGTGCGGGGCGAGCCGGAGCGCAGGGCGTCGAGCATGCGTATAACCTCCTTGCCGTGGATTGAGTACAGCTGGTAGCAGTGGAACTCGGCGTTGTCGGTAAAATAGCTGCCGTAGTCTATGCCGGGCTGGATCTCTGGGAAGACGCCTCTTATGATGTCGGCCATGTTTAGCGGGTCGTCGATCTCCCCGCTGTCGAGGGGCGGCTCGGGGATCTTCATGTCGAATATCCCGCACCCGCAGAGGGCGAATGTCAGTATCAGGGCCATAGTAAGAGACAGGCGCAGGACTGGCCGCCTCCGGCCGCCCGCACCGTTTATATCTGCGATTATACCCGTCCGTCTCATCAGAACCCGCCCTCCGCCTGCAATCTGAAGTCCCAGTACCCCAGCGCCGAGTTTCCGGTAACGAACGTGCGGCTGAGGTGCGCCGACAGTTCGGCGCGTTCCCCGACCGTCACCGCCGCGTTTACGTACGGCTTGATCGAGTATCCGTCCCCTTTTGCTAAAATATAATTTCCGCCGCTGAAGTTCCGGTCGCGGGCGGATGTAATCGCGTTCCCCGCCTCTATGACCGCCCACGCGGGGGTGAGGCGGACGGAGGCGTCTACGGTGTAGTAGACCGACTTGCTTGAGACGGCGTAGTAGCCGGTCCGCGCCGAGCTGTCTTCCGCGAGGGCCTCGTCCATGTACTCGCGTCCGTACCAGAAGCCGTAGTCGGAGAGCTTGATGTTCCACTTGCCGCTTATTCCTATAAGCGGTGTTGTCTGCCAGTCCGCCGCGAGCGCGGAGTTTATGGCGCGGGAATAGCGGGGCCGCTGCAGCGCCTTCTGGTGGAACGCCGGGAAGTGGAACGACCCGCGCTTGGCCTCCGCCGAGAGCGCCTCGGATATGAAGAGCTCGCTTGCGGGGGCCCACTCCGCGGCGATCCCGAGGCGCTGGGTGTTGTCGGTGCGGTTGCTGCTGCTCTTGGCCTGCTTGAGGAAGACGAGATCGTAGTCGACAAGCTCGCCGAAGACTTCGGTCCGCAGCGTGCTGTCGCGCCTGTACTCGAGCGCGAGCCGCTGGGATTGCGTGCGGCGGTCGCTGTCGTCGCTGTTTGTTACCGTTTCGCCCCGGCGGATGTAGGAGTTCGGGTACTCGGTGAGTATGCGCGCGAGGGAGAAGTCGTACTTGAGCCGGTACGCCTCCGACATTTTGAGCGTGATCCGGTGGGTGGTGCGCGGGTCGAACGCCGAGTAGTCCCACAGGTTGACCTCTAAGCTGTCGCGGTTGCTCTCCGTCTCCACGGCGGCCATTTCCTTGCCGAAGAGCTTGTTGTGCCCGCGCCACTCAAACGCCAGCGTGCCGCTGTAGTAGAGCCCCGCGGCGCTGTCTGTGGATATGGCCCCCGAGAGCGTCTGGCGGATGGTGGTTTCATCGCGCCGCCGCGCGTCGTTCAGGAACTCTAATGTATTCTGGCTTACGGCATAGTAGGCCGACGGTGTAATGACGTATATGGGCCCGAACTTGTAGCCCATCATCGCGGTGGCCGTGTGCTCTATGCGCCACGGCGTCTCGGTGAAGAGGGCGGCCCGGCTGTCGGCGCTGCCTTCGAGGTACCCCTCCCGGCCGTTGAAGAGCGAGAAGTCGCCGTAGGCGAAGAGGCTGTCCCGCCCGCCGATCTGCACCGCGCCGAGCGCGGAACTTGTGACGGATGCCATGCTGGAGTTTTCGATCTGGCGGCCCAGGCCGTCGGCGTATAAGTATACAGGCGCGAACGGCAGCTGCTCGTCCCACGACCCCACCGTAAACGCGCCGTACGCGCCCACGCTGCTGCGGTACGACCCGATTGTAAACGGCCCGGCCAGCGAGTCCACCCGCCGCCCGGAGAGGCCCGCCCGCAGATGTACGGGGACCCCAACAACCTTGAACCCCGCCGTGGGGCCGATGTCGACGGTGGCCAGCGCGTTGTTGCCGGAGCGGTCGTTTGAGTACTGCGCGATGGGTGTCCAGTCGAGGCCGGGGGTGACCCACGTGTATTTTTCTAATGGATAAGTGAACGACCCCGACGCGTTGACGTAGTGCCGGGTGTTCTCGAACCGGTCGCGCCGCAGCTCGTACCACAGCCCCTGCTCCACCGAGACCTTGCCGAAAGTGCTGGAGTAGGCAAAGTTGTTTATGCCGGTGTACGATTTGTCAAATACGGCATGGTCGACGGCTGCGTTGAACGTTTTGTGGCCGGCGGCTGCGGAATCTGCGCCGTCCGCGGCGTTAGAATCAGCGTCAATCCCGCCATCCTCACCCGCCTCTTCGCTGATTCGGGGGAACGTAAGTTCCGGCGGGAAGTGCTGCGCGGCGGCGTTTAATGCGGTTAAGACAATTGTTGTCAATACAAATATAAATATTCGCAAGTATGTCAACCGGGATGTTTTTAGCGGCGGGGCTTGATGGTGATAATGACTCATTGCCCACCCGCGATCCGGTAAAAATCCAGCCATTCGCCCACCCCCAGGTCCTCCGGCCGTACCGCCGCATCAATCCCCATCCCCGCCAGAATATCCCCGTAAAACTCCTTCTCCCGCCCAAGCTTAAGCGACATAACCTTGGCCAGCTGCTTGCGCCTCATGGAAAACCCGCTGTCCACAAACGAGAAAAAACCCTCCCACCTGCCCCGCTCCAGCTTCGCATCCACGCCTTTGTCAACAACAATCTGAAATACCGACGAGTCGACATTGGGCCGGGGGAAAAACGCCCCGGGTGGGACGTTAAAAAGCAGCTTCGCCTCCCCGAAGAACTGGCAAAAGATCGACAGCCACCCGTTCTGCCTGCTGTGCGGCGCCGACACGATCCGCATTGCCACCTCCCTCTGCACCATGAACGTGCAGGAGAGTACCCGCGGCGCGTACAGGAGCGTTTTTTTGATGATCATCGCCCCGATGTTGTACGGCAGGTTCCCGGCAACATGCAGCGGGAACCCCGCCTTACCGAAGTCGAACCCCATAACATCTTCGTGATGGAGCGTATACTCCCCGTTCCCCAGTTTCTCCTTTAGCGCCCCGAGAGCGTCCCCGTCAACCTCCACGAGGTGCATCCCCGGGAACCTCTCGAGCAGGTGCAAGCTCAGCGCCCCGCGCCCCGGCCCGACCTCCAGCACCCCCTCGCCCGGCGCGGCGGGCACGGCTGCGGCGATCCTCGACGCGTACGCGGGAGCGGTCAGAAAGTGCTGTCCAAGGTACTTTTTAGGGCCCATCGTCCACCGGTCGACTGCGCAAAAATCAAAATCTTTGCATAATATAGGGTATAAGTGTTATTTTTGATACAGAGTACCAAATATAATAAATTAATTCACCGCCGCGCGATAACCGAAGAATATTCGTTTAAATCGCGTACAACAGGAAAGGTCTGACCATGAGAAACAGGATTGCCGTAGCCGTCCTCACCGCCGCCCTGCTGGCCCTCGCCGGCTGCGCCCCCACCATCCGCATGCAGGTAGAGCGCCCGCCCAACTGGAACACGTCGGGCATCAAGCGCATAGCCGTCATGCCCTTCGAGCACGACCGCTCCCGCGACCAGGAGCACATAGCCCGCTTCCTCACGGCAAGCGCGACCACAGCCGTCACCCAGACCGGGCAGTTCACCCTGGTCTCCGACAGCGAAATACAGCGGCTGCAGTATAGGCGAGAAAGCATAGAGAACCACGTAGACGCCCTCTTCTCAGGCAAAATACTCGACATCCAGTACCGCGACAGCTCCTACATCACCCAGGTCTACGACCCCGATACCAAACAGACGTACGAGACCACCGCCTACGACCGGGAGGTGACGCTCACCGTGACCTACTCCCTCGAGCGGGCGCGCGACGGGAGCGTTGTGGGCACCGCGACCAGAACCGCCCGCGCCGCCGATACCCAGAAAGACTACAACTACCTCAAGGCCGTCCCGCAGCTCCTCCAGCAGTGCCGCGTGCTGGCCGGCCTCCCGCGCGACCTCGCGCCGTACACAGTCGTCGAAACGCGCACGCTCATGACCGAAAAGACAAAAGACAAGGCCCTAAAGGAGAAAATGAAAAACGCGGCAGCCCACGTAAGCGGGCAAAACTACAAAACCGCGCTCAACTCCTACATGGCAATCTACGGCGAGTACGGCACCTTCGCCGCAATCTACAACGCAAGCATAATGCAGGAAGCCCTCGGCGACACCCGCGCCGCGATAGACCTCATGAGCCAGGCCTCGACCGAGACCGGGAACCCGCAGGCCAGAAACGAACTGGCCCGCCTCACCAAACGCTTGCAGGAACAGGAAACGGTAGACACCGACTACAAGGAAACCGTCAGGCAGATCGACAGGGCGATTGCGCACGCGTCAGGCGAAGCCATGAAAATCCTCCCGCCGGGCGCGAGGGTCTGGATCGTCAACAACGAAAAAAGCGAACGCGCCCTCGCAAGTTCGGTAGCCGACGGCGTAACGTCCGCGCTAATTAAGAAAAGCGTAATAATCGTAGACCGCGAAAACTCCGAACTCATTGAACGCGAGTTTTTGCAGCAAATGTCGGGCGGCGTAAGCGACACCGACATCCTCAGCGCCGGCAACCAGGCCGGCGCCAACATAATAATAATAATAGCCATCACCGGTACCGGCAGCATGAGGCGGTTACAGATGAGAATATTAGACGTGGAAAAAGGCGTCCCGATACTGCAAAGCGACGCCGGGGGGAGCTGGGATTTGTAGGGAGATGGGTTTGAATCATAAAACCCACCTGCGGAGTAATCAATAGTTGCATTGCAAGTTTTATTTATAAAATAAAATTTATACATAGAACTGTCTGGCAGAAAGTATATTTTTAAGGAAAGAGGTAATTGGTTACTGTAACACGTGCAATAAACAATACACGTGGAGGGATTATGTTAGAATATGTGGTTAGCCGAACCGATGCATTTATATCTTCAAAACCGAAAGCGCACCGAAAGTCTTTTGGCCAATTTTTTACGTCTGCGGCAACGGCTCGTTTTATGGCGGGGCTATTCACCATTCCGGCGAAAAATACTCTAAAATTACTTGACCCGGGTGCGGGGTCAGGCATACTTTCAGCCGCAGTGATTGAAATGGTTGGACAGCAATATCCCCATGTAGAAAAAATAGAACTGACTTGTTATGAAACGAACCCGGATGTTCTTCCGTTGCTGGAAGCAAACATTGAATATATAAATGATCGGTCAAAAATAAAAATAGCGGCGACAATTGTTAAGGATGATTACCTGCTGTCTCAATCAAATGATTTTTCCGGAACACTTATGGCATCGCCAATTTCAGCGAAATATGATTTGATAATCGGCAACCCGCCGTATTTCAAACTTGCAAAAGGGGCACCGGAGGCTGTTTCCATGCCCGAAGTCTGTCATGGTGCGCCGAATATCTATTTTTTATTTGCGGCAATGAGCCTTTTTAATTTGCGCGATGGCGGTGAAATGGTGTATATAATTCCCCGCTCATGGACATCCGGCGCGTATTTTTCCCATTTCCGAAACTATCTTCTGGGGAATGGCCGGTTAGCAGGTCTTCATATATTCACAAGCCGCAAAAAAGTTTTTGACAAAGAAGATGTTTTGCAGGAAACAATAATTATGAACATACGGAAGACAAAAGTAACGCCGCCTGCCGTGAGGATTACGTCATCAGCGGATTCCGGCAACTTTGCTGACATAACGGAGCTATTGGTACCATACGATACTGTTGTATCAGGCACAGAACGATATGTTCACCTCGTCACCTCGCTGGATGATGTTAATGTGCTTAATAAGGTTAACGGCTTCGAAAAATCACTGCCGTCTATGGGCATGAAGATGAAGACAGGGTTGACAGTAGATTTTCGGAATCGCGGCCTTCTTCGTAATACATCTGGAGACCATACTGTACCGTTGTTCTATTCACAGCATATTCGGGATGGACGTGTAGTTTTCCCTATAGGAAAAGAAAATGAATATATATCAGACGAACTTAGCAGTATGGTACAACTCAACCGAAATTACCTTTTTGTTAAACGGTTTACTGCAAAGGAAGAGCGGCGGCGTTTGCAGTGTGCTATTTATCTTGCGGACCGCTATCCAAACTATAAGAAAATCAGTACGCAGAACAAAATTAATTTTGTTGACACCACAGACGGTTCGTGTATGAGCGAAAAACTCGTTTACGGTCTTTATGTGGTTTTTAACTCAACGCTGTATGATATGTATTACCGCATTCTTAACGGCTCAACACAGGTCAACGCAACGGAAATGAACTCAATACCCGTTCCGGATCGTACCACCTTGGAAAATTTAGGGGTAAAACTAATGAAGTGCGGACGCTATACTACGGCAGACTGTGATGACTTCTTGAAAGAAGCCATATATGTCTAAAAAAGATCAGGCGCGGAAGATACTCGCATTACTTAATATGCCAACAGCTCAACAAAGTGATATTTGCTGTTACGCCTTGTTGGCCATGGCTGCAATTAAAAAGTCAGCAAAATGGTCTGATGCAACAAATGAGTGGATTCGTATTCACGATATTATACAGTTTACTAAAACTGCATACGGTATTGCTTATGCGGAAAACAGCCGGGAGACTTTTCGGAAACAAGCAATGCACCACTTCAGAAATGCCGCTATTATAGAGGACAACGGCCAGGCAACAAATTCTCCCAATTATCGTTATAGGATAACAGACGAATTTTTATCTCTATTGAGAACCTTTGGAAATAGTGAATGGACAACAATGCTAAAAATGTTCGGTGAAACCCACCAATCGCTTGTTGAGCTGTATGCCTCAAAAAAAGAAATGACAAAAATGCCGGTGTGCATTAACGGAGAAGAGTTAATGTTTTCTACCGGTAAGCACAATGAACTGCAAAAAGCAATTATAGAAGAGTTCGCACCGCGCTTCGCGCCATACTCTGCATGTTTGTATGTCGGTGATACTGCGGAAAAAAGCCTCTACAAGAACTCTGAGGTATTACAACGCCTTGGCTTTTCAATTACACTTCACGACAAAATGCCGGATATTGTCCTTTATCGCCAGGAAAAAGAATGGCTCTATTTCATAGAAGCAGTTACCAGCGTGGGGGCAATTGACGCTAAGCGGATTATCGAAATTGAGGCAATGACAAAACAGGTCAAAGCGGGAAAAATATATGTAACAGCTTTCCTTGACTTTAAAACATTTAAAACTTTTTCAGAATCATTGGCGTGGGAAACAGAAGTATGGATAGCAGATATTCCAAACCACATGATTCATATGAACGGGGATAAGTTTATGGGGCCGCGTTAAGAGATATTTTGTAGATTTTTAGTATTGACTCGGTGGAATGCTGCAAACGGCGTATAATATAAATCGTGTAACAATAATACGGTACGGCTTTACGGTCAAGGATACCGGCGAGGCGGTGTGTGTGTGTGGCCGAGTTGATGGAGAGGTATCGGGGGTTGGTGGGGGAGAAAAATAATGGTTTTTACTTTTTTAAAAAAAGGAGCGAAATAATATGAATGACACTCAAAAAGATTGTCCTATTTGTGGTTGTAGTTCAACATGTGAACGATATTTTAATGATGGTTTCCGTTCGTGCGTGATTTATAACTGCGATACCTGTGGGAAATATGCCTGTTACGCCCCAGATGAGAGAATGAAAGTTGATAAAAATAAACTTGCACCATATTTATTTTATAATAGTTGGATAATCAATGATCAGAATAAATATTTCTTTGTCGGTACCAAAGAACAATTTAACGTCGCACAAAAAGAACTTACCAATGCTATCTTATTAACTAACGAAGAAGTCGATATATGGTACCCACAAACATTTAGCGAAAAAATAGATAAAATCCTTTTAGGATTATCGGAGGTGCTTGATGATTATGGAGAGTATATTAAATTACCACGGGAGAAAGCGTTAAGCGCTTTTTTCATAAAAAGATATTGCCCTGATGATTCAAATACACCAAAAGAAGATACGACGACATCACTTAGATTTATTTATAAATATATGTTAGATTATGGTCTCATTGAAAAATTTGCGGACGGGTATGAAACCATAAGAATATTGCCCGATGGCTTCAAAAGAATTGATGAATTTCAGAAAAACAAATCAAATAGCAAAAATGTGTTTGTTGCAATGTCGTTTGATGAAAATATGAAAAATATACGGAGTGCTATTCGCGAAACAATCACAAAAACAGGTTACATTCCAAGGATCATGGATGAGATTGAACACAACAATCAGATTGTTCCAGAAATGCTACATGAGATAAGACAAAGTAAATTTATTATTGCAGAATTCACAAATCACAATAATGGAGCATATTATGAAGCCGGTTACGCCGCTGGTTTAGGAAAAGAGGTAATACATGTTTGCCAAAAAGGTATTTTTGGAGAAAAAGGCCATTTTGATATAAAACAAAAAGCTACTATTTTGTGGGAAACGGAAGTGGACCTTGTAGAAAAACTATGTAAGCGTATTGAAGCGACTATTGTATAGATAGCCTTACACACTTGATAATGAGTTGGTGATTTAAAAGTAGGTCTTATATTTAGACCTCATATCCAATTTTTTCATTACTATTAGAGAATGAGGTATATTTGCACAGATATTCAATAGATTTTTTAAGTTCTTCCATATCAATATTATGTTTTTCCACATCATTTGGACTTAATACTATTGTCAACTTATCAGAAAATGTAGATTCCGAGCATGCAGCAATAAATGATTTAACAATTTCTCTAATAATTTCTTCTCTCGTTTGCGGTAATCTTGCGAATCCGGTTCCAAGAACAGGAATTAACAAATTTTCTTTAAGTCCCTTTTTACTTATAAAAAACCAAATTTCTGCGAGTGTCTTTTTTAAATCATCATAGGTTCCTTTTGCCACTCCGTGTTCATTAATATTTGCAATAGCAACTATATATACAGTTCTGTTTGCAGGATTAAGTTTTACAATAGTACCTATTGGATATTTTTTGTTTTTTCCTATCCTATCTCCATGTAAGGTCTCAAATTGAATGCCTTGTAGGCCAAGATAGATTTCTTTATCAAGCTGTATTTCATTTCCATAATAAAATTTCTTAGTAAATTGTCCCTGTATACTTTTCTCAGAAATTAGATTTTGTGAAAGATGGGTATCGAATGTCGTATTTGTACCTATTATTAAAGAACCGTTTTGCTTAAATAAATCTCCGATGACTATTTCAATTGAAGTATCTCGATTATCTAGCTTACATTCGAATGTTAATTTCGGCCATTTATATATTATTGCAATCAGCAATCCAATAATTAATAATAAAAACCAATGTTCTTGAGTGAATAGTATGAATGGTGTAGCTTCTCCAAACATAAAAGCAGAGAATTCAATAATGAGCCAAAATGAACCGAGCACACTTAAAAATACAGGTGCAAGGTTTTTAATAATTATTTTGACTTTAAAACAATGTCGTAATTGGAAAATAATAAGGTTAAACATCACAAGCCCAACCCACGGTAAACATTGTCATTAAAATAATATGGCCCTGTTTTACCTTGATTCGTATAACTTTCGTGTGAGTTAAGCCAGTTCTCTAACGCGTATTGCATGATTTTTGCGTTAAAACTGATATGTACTACCAATTTATCACTAAGTATCGGTGGGCATCGATCTGTGTCTATTGCCCTTTTACCATTTAAGTTTACAGCAACTATTGGAAGATTCCGTGCCAGAGCTTGTTCTATTTCCCATCTAACAAATTTATAGAGGTATCGAGTTCTTTCACCTACCAACAACACAAATATTTTTGTGCTTCTAAGGCGCTCCATTAGCTGATTTTTTATCGATTGTTCCATGCTTGTGTCTCTAGCATAATTTAAGTCATGGGCATCATAAAAATTGAATGACATATCATCATTTTGTTTCCAAGCCTGCATTAATCTGTAATAATGTATATCAGTATCACCGTCAAAGGAAACAAAAATTTTGTTTTTGTAACTCATAATAACAACCTCCAAATATAATAATATAGAAATAAAGGTATTAAAATTATTAATACCTACCTTTTTTCACAACATATAATACGAATATAGATTATGTTTATGGGAAAAGCAAATTTTTTTTGAAAAATATCTCGAATAACATTTTACAAACATATAGCGTACGAATGGCGCAGGTTTGCTACGACAGATGTCCATTACGTAATTGTAGGCCCGTTCCATCAAATGCGGTTCTATTGTGGGGTATCGACGTTCCGGCAGAGGAAGGTGGGGCGAGCTGCGGTGTCTCAGCCACAATGCGCGAAGGCGGTATCAATGGAGGGTACGACCGGCATGCAAGTGATTATAAAGCAATGAGTTACGGCAATATCGCGCTTACAGGTAAAACAAAAACAGGTTCCCCTTGATTTTTTTACGGATTTATATTATATTTATACTGTAGAATGATTTACACGTACCGATCCAAGGGACGTATTATGAAAACGGTTCCGCCCAAAAAATAAATATGGAAAGGGTATTTGTTTGCACAGAGCAACATTGTGGAAGAAGATTGAATTAATGTTTCACTAAACAAAGGAGGTACGCGCAATGAAAGTGGCATCGGCTGATTTTATAAAGAGTCCTGCACTTTATTTGGGACGGGTTGGTACCGAGCCGGTGACTATCACGGAAGAGGGGCGTGAGGTTGCCGTTTTGACCAAGCCGCGCGGTACGCCGATTACGGACAGTCTGTTAGGTTTGCTCAAAGGCGAGGATATAGAGAGCGTTGATGCTATTAAGGATATGAGGCTGGGGGTATGAAAACTGTTTTTGTAGATACCAATGTTATCTTGGATGTTCTGTTGCAGAGAGGTGCTTTTTGGCAAGATGCTATGAAAGTATTTACGCTTGCGGAGCTTGGGGAGTTTCGCGCCTGTGTTTCGGCGTCGAGTATAACGGATATTTTTTATGTGGCAAAGAAAAAGCTAACAACGCCTGTAGCGCGGGCCGCGATAGATAAGTTACTTTATCTGTTTGAGGTGGTAAGCGTTGATATTAATGATTTGCGCAGTGCGTTGGCGCTTCCAATTGACGATATGGAAGACGCGTTGCAGGTATGGTGTGCACAAAAGGTCAAGGCAGATGCGTTGATTACCCGTGATGTTGGCGATTTCCAAGACATTGGTATTGCTGTGATAACTCCGGCGGACTATCAGTCATAAAGCCATTATCTTCAACCCAATTTTTGAGTGCCTCCCCCACGGCAGGTCCTCGAGTTCCATCAGGTGCGGTTCTATTGAGGTATCGATGTTCCGGCAGAGAGAGGTAAAATTATTTGCGCTGTCCCGTTCCAAAAAAATTGACTTAATTTTGAACGCATTCCGGCCCCGGGACGTCTCTGCCTGAGTATTCCGCCATGGCCGTGTCGAAGTCCTTTACGATGCCTGCGTCTATGAATCCTTTTGCGGCCATGTCCTGGAGTATCGGCATGGTGTCGGCGTGGGTGCGGCCGGGGTGGTAGGGGCGGTCTTCGCAGACGGCTTGATATATGTCGGTGCAGGCGAGGAGGCGGGATACGAAGTCCAGTTCTTGCGCGCCTTTCCCGAACCAGTATCCGGTGCCGTCTAATTTCTCGTGGTGGTTTGAGGCCCAGCCGCAGACGTCTTCGAATCCGGTTATGCCGCTCAGGATATCGTAGGTGCCCTTTACGTGGGCCTTTATGGTGTTGAACTCTTCGGGGGTGAGCTTGCCGGGTTTGTCGAGTATCTCGTTTGGAGTGGCTAATTTCCCGAGGTCGTGCATTGCCGCGGCGAGGTAGGTTTTCGTGCGCGTTGCGGGGTCGAAGTTGTAATAGCCGCCCATCAGCCAGGCCCTGTTGGCGATTTGGACGGAGTGCTTTTTGGTGAAGACGGACT
>Ga0209755_10001326_pt1 | contig 39292 bp, 32 predicted proteins | sample TergutCo191P1_FD_187301 | JGI IMG/M metagenome (GOLD analysis project Ga0209755, IMG submission 187301) | Cornitermes sp. P1 segment gut microbial communities from Petit-Saut dam, French Guiana - Co191P1 (SPAdes) (version 2) | ecosystem: Host-associated > Arthropoda: Insects > Digestive system... | reverse complement strand
AAAAATAGTTGATGATAAATTTGAAGATTTGGAAGAAAATCCATATTTAGGTGAATCATTGGGAAATAAAAATAATATTGACCTAACAGGATATTATAAAATATATTTTAATAAAAAGAAACATAGGATTGTTTATAGGATAACAGAAGATGAAAATAAAATAGAAATAATAGAAATTTGGGGGATAAGTAAAAAAGATAAAATGGAAATATATAAAGATGTGGAAAAGAGAATTATAAAAAGAAAATAATAATGGTTTACTTCGCCTAACAAACGGTAACTGCCAAGTTGCTTTGCAACTTAGGCTGCACGCAGCAATTATAAGAGCTGTTCGCGCCCTCGGGGTTCGAAGAACCTTTATGAATATATCAGCATCTAAAAATAAAAAAATGTCAGTTTAGATTTGACCTGTCTTGGCTGCCGCCGCCGCGTTTCTGCGATTTCTCCTCGATGGTTTGAAGCACAATTTGCGACAGTCGTTTAAAATGCTGCGGAAGAAGTTCCTCATCGGGGGTATTGTAGTGGGCGATTACGGCGTTCAGCTCTGTGCGGGCTTGGTCGTATTTTCCCTGTTTGTAATGGATAAACGCGATGTGGTATTCGGCGGTTATCATTAAATCGATATTGGTTTGGTTGCGATCGTAAAGAGCCTGGTAATATTGAATGGCGGTGCTGTAGCGGTTCCTGTCCATGGCTTCGTTGGCGCGCTGTATCAGTTCCGCGGGAGATAAATCCTCGCTTATCGATATCGAAGTGCATGAGGATATTAAAATTACGGCTAATAACGCCGGGATGATTGCTTTCATTTTCATAGTATAACTATAACAAACGGTTTAGTAAAGCGTAACATTGACCTAATAGCGTTAAAAAGGCATAATTATTCCATGGTAGCAGGTATAATCGGCGCGACAGGATATGCCGGAGCGGAACTGGTCAGACTCCTTTCCAGGCATCCGAAAATCGGCAAATTGGCGCTTTCTTCGGTTAGTTTCGAAGGTGAACAGATTCAAGATATTTATCCCAATTTTCTGGAGCGGGTCTGTCTTCCGCTTGGGAAAGCAGAAGATGTTATCGCCTCCTCAGATGTGGTTTTTGCCGCCCTCCCTCACGCGGTCGGCGAACCCTATGCCGCGGCATGTATGGAAAAAAAAATCCACTTTATCGATCTTTCCGCGGATTTTCGTTTTGACGATGACGAGACTGTTTACAATGCATGGTATGGTAAAACTTACCAGTATCCTGACTTGCATAAAAATTCGATTTACGGACTTGCTGAACTTAACGGTAAACGGATTAAAGAAGCAGCAGCTAAAGGCCCTGTAATCATTGGAAACCCCGGATGTTACCCGACAGGCGCGACATTGGGAATCTTGCCTTCGTTAACGCTTAAAAATATTTTTGAATACGGTGATACGCCGATAATTGTTGACGCGGCATCAGGTACATCAGGCGGAGGAAGGGAGCCGTCGAGGTCTTTTCATTACAGCGAATGTGCCGATTCTATATCACCTTACAAAGTCGCTTCCCACAGACATTCGCCTGAGATTACGCGCAATTTAGCTGTAATAGCCGGCATGTATCAAAAAAAAGCCGCGCCAAAGGTGATTTTTACGCCGCATCTTGCGCCGATGAACAGAGGCATCTTAAGCACGATTTACATTCCGCTTTCGGATGAGTGGCGCGTAACGCCTTCAAACTCAAGTTTGCCGCCGGGCGCCGAAATCGAAAAAAAGACTGATGAACTGCGCGAAGTATATAAAGATTTTTATAAAGATATGCCTTTTGTGCGCGTTCTTCCATCAGGTCTTACTGCCGCGACTAACAGGGTGCGCCATTCCAATTTCTGCGATATTTCTGTTCATGTTGATATAAACGGCTCCACATTAATTGTTGTTACCGCAATCGACAACATGATAAAAGGCGCGGCAGGGCAGGCTATTCAAAACATGAATATTTTATTCGGCTTTGAAGAAACTGCAGGGCTTGAAAGTATCCCAATGTTATTTTAGGGGTTTATATGACAGAAATTATAGGCGGTGTTTGCGCTCCAAAAGGATTTTTAGCAGGCGGCGTGCGCTGCGGCATTAAACCTTCTTCACAAAAAAAAGATTTGGCTCTTATTTACTCTAAAAGCTCCTGCGCTGCCGCGGCGATGTTTACATCGAATAAAGTAAAAGCCGCAAGCGTAACAGTCAGCAAGGAAAATATCGCAGACGGCAGATTACGCGCGGTTATCGCGAACTCAGGCAACGCGAACGCATGTACCGGCAGCGAAGGAATGGAAAGCGCAAAGCGAATGGCGCAGTCAGCCGCGCACGCGCTTCAGATCAATTTTGATGAGGTTGCTGTCGCTTCCACAGGCGTTATCGGAGTTACGCTTCCGATTAACGCTATCGAAAACGGAATCGGCTCTCTTAAAGACAGTCTTCGGGATGACGAGCAGGGCAATGCAGACGCACTTGAAGCCATAATGACGACCGATACACGCAAAAAAGAAATCGCGGTAGAGATTAAGATAGACGGTAAACCTGTGCGAATCGGCGCGATTGCCAAAGGCTCCGGGATGATTCATCCGAACATGGCAACAATGCTTGCTTTTGTTACAACAGACGCGGCGATAACTTCTTCCGCTCTGGATTTATGTCTTCGCCGCGCTGTAAGAAATTCCTTTAACCGCCTTACCGTAGACGGTGACACATCCACAAACGACATGATTGTTATCATGGCGAACGGCGAAGCGGGAAACACTCTGCTTATAAGCGAAGAAAACGACTGCAAGGAATTTTATGAAGCGCTCGAATATGTATGCATCGCTCTTACCCGCATGATGGCGCGCGACGGGGAAGGCGCTACAAAACTTGTAACCGTAACTGTAAACGGCGCGCAATGCAGGGCGACAGCGCAGGCGCTGGCTAAGGCCGTCGCTTCATCCAGTCTTGTAAAAGCCGCGTGCTTCGGCGCCGATGCCAACTGGGGGCGTGTGTTATGCGCCATGGGTTACGCCGGCGTTGATTTTGTGCCCGAGAAAACAGATATTAGTTTTAAAAGCAGCGCAGGCGAAGTGCAGGTCTGCAAAGACGGCATGAACTGCCGTTTCAGCGAAGAAGAAGCAAAAAAAATACTGTCGCAGGAAGAAATCGAAATCGAAATTGCGTTGTTCGAAGGAGACGGAAAAGCTGTGGTGTGGGGATGCGATCTTACTTATGATTATGTTAAAATAAACGGAGATTATCGATCATGAGCGAAAATATTATTAACAATAATGACAGGGCAGGAGTGCTTGTAAACGCGCTGCCGTATATTCAAAGTTTTCAGAATAAAACCATCGTTGTTAAATACGGCGGAAACGCCATGCTTAACGAAGAGCTAAAAAAAGCCGTTATCGAAGACATCATCCTTATGGAATGTGTTGGAATCCGCACAGTTCTTGTTCACGGCGGCGGACCGGAAATCGAGTCGATGCTTAAGAAAACCGGCAAAGAAAGCCGCTTTGTAAACGGTCTTAGGTACACCGACGAAGAGACAATGGACATCGTAAAAATGGTTCTCTGCGGAAAGGTAAATAAGGAAATTACGGCTCTTATTCAAAAAAACGGCGGCAGGGCAGTCGGCTTGTGCGGAATAGACAGCGCGATGTTAAAAGCCAGCCGTCTTAAAGGCGAAGAAGATCTAGGCCTTGTCGGCGAAATCGAAGATGTCGATGTTACGATTTTAAACGCGATTTTAAACGCGGAAACCATCCCTGTAATTTCATCAGTCGCCTACGGAATGGGAGCCGACGAAGGTAACGCCCTCAATATTAACGCCGATATTGCCGCCGCCAAAATCGCCGTCGCCCTGAAAGCTGAAAAACTGGTGCTTATGACCGATGTTCGCGGTATTTTAAGGGATATTAAAGACGAAAACACCCTGATAAGGTCTTTGCAAAGGTCTCAGCTGGATAACCTTAAAAAAGAGGGTATAATCAGCAAGGGTATGATCCCTAAAATCGACTGCTGTTCCACGGCTCTGTACGGAGGGGTAAACAAAGCCCACATAATCGACGGCAGGCTCCCCCATGCCATCCTAATCGAACTTTTTACCAACGAAGGTATCGGAACAGAGATAATTTAGAAGATATTTATATTGATACGCCCTAGACAAAGTTTCTTGAATTTTGCTAAAATACAAAAAGTAGTGATAAACACAAGGAGGCCAGTTGGCGGAGAAAGATTTACGCGTAAATGAGCAGATTCGTTCCAGGGAGGTTCGTCTAATCCGGGATGACGGAGAACAGGGAATAATGTCTGTATCAGAAGCGCTGGAAATTGCCAAAGAAGCAGGGCTTGATTTGGTTGAGGTAGCACCCCAGGCGGTGCCCCCCGTTGTCAAGATTCTGGATTACGGCAAGTTCAGGTTTGAAAATGAAAAAAGGTTAAGGGATTCCAAGAAAAAACAGAAACTCCTTAAACTTAAAGAGATTCGTATGCAGCCTAAAATTGACGATCACGATCTTGATTTCAAATCTAAACATATTAAAGAATTCTTAACCGACGGCAACAAGGTAAAAGTAACGATTCGTTTCCGGGGACGTGAACTTGCCCACACAGAACTTGGTTTTGATGTAATGAAGGACGTTCTTTCCCGTATCGAGGGAGAATATGTTATGGATAAACCGCCTGCAATGGAAGGAAGGTTTATGTCCATGGTGTTAGGTCCTAAAGGCAAAAAATAAACAAAACCGCTTTAGCGGTTATAGAGGAGCGGGTTATGCCCAAGATGAAGACAAAGAAAAGCGCGGCAAAGCGTTTTTCATTTACCGGCACCGGTAAAGTGAAGTATAAAAAACAGAATTTGCGCCATATCCTGACTAAAAAGTCAGCGAAACGCAAGCGTGGCTTGCGTCATGCGGGTATCTTGTCAGACGATAACGTGCCTGTAATCCGAAAAAAACTTCTGCCTTACGGTTAAGGTACAGAGAGGTAATTTATGTCAAGAGCAGTTGACGGTTCCAAAAGAAAGAACCATCGCAAGAAAATATTAAAACAGGCAAAGGGTTACTGGGGAAGACGCAGTACCAACTATAAAACCGCGAAAGACGCGGTCGCCAAATCTTTAACCTACGCGTACCGCGACAGGAAAGACAGAAAGGGCGAGTTCCGCAAACTCTGGATTATCAGAATTAACGCGGCTTGCAGAGAAATCGGCATTTCATATTCGCGTCTTATCGCGGGTCTTGATAAGGCCGGTGTTATCATTAACCGCAAGTCATTAGCATGGCTTGCAACCGAAGATAACGCGGCGTTTAAAGCAATCGCGGAGAAAGCCAAGTTGGCTTTAGCCAATTAATTAATGTTGGGAGCATAATTGTATGTTGAGCCTTGAACAAGTCCAGCTTCTGGAAAATAAAGTCGCAAGAGCGATTGAATTTGTAAAGAAGGTATCTGCCGATAATGCTGTTCTTGTCTCCGAGAAGTCAAGCCTTTTAACAAAACTGGAAGCTAACCAGAAAAGGCTTGACGAGCTTGAACTGCTTGTTATGCGTTTTAAAGAAGATCAGGGCAGAATCGAAGACGGAATTATCGCGGCTCTTGACAGGCTCAGCCAGTTTGAAGAAGCGTTTGAAAGCAGTCTGCAGGAAAAAGACAGCGAGAAAAAACCTGCGCACAAAAAAGAAAAAATTCCGCATGAATCAGGATCAAAAAAACACTTTGAGATTTCTGAAGAAGACGCTGAGAAAAACGCCAAAGACGGCGCTGCTGTTTCAGAAGCCGAACTTGACATTTTTTAGGGAAATTGATGGCAAATGATCTGCTTTTGGATATTCTTGGCACTTCGTTTACAATAACCGCCGATGAGGACGAGGCATATTTAAAAAAAGTGCTGGCTCAATACCGCAGCGCTATAAAAAATACACAGAATATATCAGGAATCACAGACCCTTTAAATGTGGCAATTTTAACAGGTTTTCTTTTATGTGATGAATTTAATAAAGTAAAAGACCGGCTTAAAAATGAAATTGAAGCGCAGAACGTTAGCGAAACTTTGGCAGCCGCGCAAGAGAGCGAAAATCAATGGGAAGAGCAGGAGGTTGAAGAACGGACCCTTCGCCTGATACACAAACTCGAACAAGCCCTGCATTTTTTCGGTGATGAAAAAGATTTATAAACTTAAAAATCAGTTTAAACATTATGAATGGGGTTCAAACTCGTTTATCCCGTTATTTTTGAATGCGGAAAAAGACGGGCTTCCCTGCGCTGAAATGTGGATGGGTACCCACCGCGGCGCGCCTTCGCAAGCCGAAGATAACGGAAACCTTGTAAACCTTGCCGATATAGCAGGCGATCTTCCCTTTCTTTTTAAATTAATCGCGGTTGAAACCCCTCTTTCCATTCAGGTGCATCCGGACAAACAGCAGGCTCTTGAAGGCTTTGAAAGAGAAAACAAGGCAGGGATTCCTTTAGACGATCAGACGCGTTCCTACAAAGACCCAAACCCTAAAAGCGAAATTATCTGCGCTCTTACGCCTTTTACGCTTGCAGCGGGTTTCAAACAGACATGCGATTGTGAGGTTTACTCGCCAAGTTGTTTTAATTTTATCACATTACAGCCGGGGCAGGCTGTTTATATCCCATGCGGAGTTCCTCATTCATACGCAAGCGGCTTTGGGCTTGAACTGATGAATAATTCTGACAATGTTGTAAGAGGAGGGCTTACAAATAAACATGTGGATTTGCGTGAATTTAAAAGAATTATGAATCCTGATGTTTTTGTACCGCAGATTATTACTCCCGATTCCAATACGCATTTCAGTTATCCATGCCCATGTAATGATTTTTCGCTTTCATTAATCCGCGGTACCAGAGACACAATTACTTTTATGCAGAGTGAAAAGGCGGTTGGAATTGTCACGGATGGAGAGCTGGAGATTAACGGGATGCGTTTTAATAAAGGCAGTTCGTTTTATATCGATAATGACGGCGATCAAATAACATTGAAAGGCTCTTTTTCTCTTTATATCGCGTCAGCAGTTTCCAATCCTCTGAGCCCCTGCGCGCAGCATTTTGGAAACAAAGCATGAAAATTTTTGTAGACGCGGACTCATGCCCAAAACCCGCAAGGGATCTGGTTCAAAGGAGAGCCTGCAAACTCGGGCTGCAGCTGATCTTTGCCGCGAACCATGTAATACCTGGCTGTGAAGGCGTGCAAATGGAACTTGTCCCGCCCGAAGATAACTCTGCGGATGACAGGATTGTAGAGCTTTCGCAGAAAGGTGACCTTGTTGTTACAAGAGATGTCCCCCTCGCAAAAAGGCTTGTTGAAAAAGAGGTAATGGTTTTAGATGATCGCGGGCGTGTTTTTACAATGAACAATATAAACGAGCTGCTGTCACTTCGCAATTTTTCTGTTGGGCTTGCAAATGACGGTTTGGGCATCGAGAGGATTGCAAACTATGGGAAAAAAGAATTAAAAAATTTCGCTGACGCTCTGGACAGAATCCTTACAGTTACGCTACGTCCTCGGGGTACTGATTCTGCGTCTGTTTGATATTCGGCAGTATCTCAAAGAAAATCTCTATAAGTTCAGGGTCAAATTTTGAGCCGCCGAGTTTTCGCATTTCGTCGAGCACTTCATTTTCGCTCCAAGGGTCTTTGTAAACGCGCCTTGAACATAACGCGTCGTACACGTCGGCAATAGCGACGATTCTTCCGCCAAGGGGAATCTCTTCCCCCTTTTTTCCAAGCGCCTTTCCTTCAGAGTTAGCTCTTTCAATCTCTCCTGTGTTGGGATCTACCCAGCCGGGGTATCCTGTGCCGTCCCAGTTTTCGTGGTGGGTAAGCGCGATATCCTTGGCAAGGACATCGACAGGAGAGCTTAAATCGCGGAAAAGGCTCGCGCCGTAGATCGTGTGGTTCTGCATTATCTGGTATTCTTCTGGGGTAAAGCGCGCCGGTTTTTTCAGGATTGTGTCGGATATGGCGACCTTGCCTACATCGTGAAGCATCGAACTGATTTTCAGCGAGTCGCGGTATTTTTCCCTTTCTTCGATCGGGATTTTCCTGTGATAAGCCCAGCGGTCGTAAATATCAACCGCGTATCCGGCAACACGGTTTACATGGGTGCCTGTTTCTTTGGGGTCGCGAAGCTCGGACATTTTTATCATGCGCAGGATCATCGCTCTTGTAATGTAGGCCCTCTGAAGAACCATCGTAGCATTTGTCGCAAAATGGTTAAGGATGATTTCGTCATCGGCTGTAAAGGGTACAATGTTTCCGTTGCTGTCTTTCGAGTTAAGAACCTGTATTACACCCATCATGCGTTTGTCTGTAGATACAAGCGGAATGGTAAGGCTGGAAACAGTTTTGTAACCTGTAATCATGTCGTAGGATGAATAAAACTTATAAGGGGCTTCAGGCGGTATGTTGTACATATCCGGGATATTGATGATTGTCTGTTTAAGCGCGCAATAACCCGAAATTGATTTTTCGTTTATGGCGACAGAGAAGATCGAATAGATCATTTTCTGTCCCGGAGGAAGATTCTTCTGAATCGTTTCATTCTGTGAATATTTAATGGCAAGCTTTTCAGTGCCTTCTTCGCCGGGTTCAGTCGGAACCGTTATATATATAGAGCCTGCGTCGGCATGAACAACCTTTCGTGACTCATAAAGTATCCGTTCAAGCAGCAGATCATAGTCCTGTATCTGGTTTAATTCAGAATCCAAACGAATGATATTCTTAAAATCCGTCTCTCCCATACCCCTCTTTGCACCTCTTGTCTAAATTGATGTACAGTAATATTTTATAGTATAGAAGGAAATAATTCAATGGGAGTAATTAAGACAGCCCTGGAAATTGCCCTTGAAAAGACCGAAAGTATCAAAGGCGATAAATCCGGCATTGCTCAATTCGAAGCAAAACAGCAGGGTAAAAAACTTGCAAACGAGTACCTCGCAGGAGATATAGACATCGCCGGGGAGTTAAAGAAAGCCCCGGCCGCGGACAGGGAACATCTGAAACAGGGGGTTTTTGACGTTCTTGTCACCCAATTAACCCTGCCATCCTCGAAAGATGACGCGGCTAAGGTAGAAAAAGCGATAAAAGGGCTTGATTCCATAATAAAATCAAAAGAGTTTTCCGCGATGGCAGGGCAGCTGATGCAGATTTTAAGTCAGTATCTGCAGGAGTCATCCCAGTATGAACAGGCTATCCGTCAGCAGTACGCGCCAAAATTAAAGCAGAAGGAAGAGGAACTGTCTCGAAGGTACGGCAGGGAAGTGCGTCTGGATCCAATGCAGGACCCGGAATTTATCGCTTTTCACAATCAGCATCTTAACGCTTTAAAAGGCAATTACGAGCCTGTTATTGTACAGGCACGGGATGAAGCAAGAAGAATGTTTACAGAAGGATAATTTGGTATTATACTGTTTTAAAATATTGTCATAGGGAGGATTTTATGGCTGAACACATAATGCACAAAAAGGAAACAAAAAAAGCGCCGCAAAAAACGCTCAAAGAAAAACGCGAACAAAAAAAAGCAAAGAAAAAAGGTAAAGAATAAAGAGTGAAGGATTAATTACCGCTAACCACATAAACGCGCCGATGTATAAGTTCGTGATGGTTTGTGTGGTTCGTGGTAAAAATTCTTATTTTCCGCTAACCGCAAACTCCAATTATTTAATCAAATAGAATTCCACGCGTCTGTTTTTCCACCAGTTTTCGCGATCTTCAAATTGCGCGATTGGCTTGGAACCGCCTGCTCCCGTAGCTGTCAGCCTTGATCGCGCCACACCGTAGCGTACCAGTTGATCTACAATCGCTCTTGCTCTTGCTTCGCTGATGCTCTTTAGCTGCGGCTCTTCGCGATCACGCGCGGCTCCCACAGGCAGTGTTGGGTTTGCGTGACCTTCGACCTGTACCTTGTAATCGCGGAAACGGTTAAGAATTTCGGCAATACGCCTGATAATGCGCGTGTTGTTGTCGACCACATCTTTATCAAGACCGGCAAAGTCCGCAAAGTTGGGCCTGAACTGGATGGATGGAACCTGTATTTTAAGCCTGTCGCCTTCGCGGATTACAAGCACGTCTGTTATTAATCTTCCTGTAATTGAATTTGTGTTGCCCAGAGTGTCCGTTGCCGTAAATGTGTACTGGTAGAATGAAGCGGACTGAACCAGTTCGCCCTTGTCGCTCCTGCCGTCCCATGTGATCCTGCTGGACGGACTTGCCTTGCCTTCGATTCTTCTGAACAGTGTCGCAAGCGATTCTACCGGGCGGATTTCAATTGACCAGTCCGCGATGGGGGACGCGTCAGCTGCCGCAAGATTGATGAAAAGCTCATCATCGTCGCCGTCGTTGTCCGGGCTGAAATATTCAGGTGTGTAGGCAAGCGTTAAGACAGGGCCAGATACGTCAACCAAAACTGTCGTGGCAACAGCTTTTATTACATCGCCCCTTGTGTAATTGACTGTAAGCTCAGGCGTAAATACATCTTCGTAAATTGTGTTATCGTCTGTAAGCCCGTTCCAGCCGATAACAGCCGGGACCGATGAATTGCCGGAGAATGAACGCATTGCGGTTCCTTTTTGATCTTTCAGTTCAAGTTTCCAGTTGTCAACACCGTCGTTTATTAAAAGACGGACGGCGAAATTTACAAGGTTGGATGTCTGGTTTTCCGCAGGCGCAATGGCTGTAACAGAGCTTGTAACAAAAGCGCCGGCTTCTCTTGAGTCTAGTATAATATTTGTTAATTCAGCGCTTGCGGAAACCTGCGCTTTTGCGGTTGTTTCTATGCGGAAGAAGTATACGCCGTCGGGAGCATTCTGCCCTGAGTCATTTTTTCCATCCCATGTAATCTGCCTTGGTGAGCCGCTCTGGGTTTCGAATGAACGCACTTTAGCGCCTGCGGAATTGTAAATGCCGCTTTCCCACGCGTCTTCGGCAGAACCGCGCGGAACAAATGTAACAGAACTGTTTCCGCCCTGTCCTTTCGGATCGAATATTCTCTGCGCTTCCGTTAACGGATTAACAGCGATTTCAGGCAGTCTGTTTCTTAATACTGCCTGATAAGGAGAAGTAGTAATTGTATTACCGGAATCGTCTGTTGCTGTAATTGTAAATGTATAGTTTCCGTCGGGAGATAATTCACCGGAGGCTGCAAGTCCGTCCCATGTAATGACAGATGGAATATCAATCTGCTTTTTGGGAGTAAATAATCTGGTTATAAATTCTTTAAATTTGAAACCTTCAAAACGCTGTTCCTTATTTTCGATAACTCTTACCGCTTCGCCGGCTTCATTTTTAATTTCTACCGAGTAGGAGACAACATAATTCTGATCTGTAATGCTCAGGGGAATATCGAGAGTGTCGGCTTTGCCGTCATGATTCGGAGAAAAATGCACAGGCTCTGGATATACAGGCGTGATTAAAGGCGGTTTTTTATCTGCGACACCCGCGTACCAGCTAACTCCTCCGCCAATCGCGGTAATACCTTCGTACAGAGGTTTAAACGCTGTGCTGATCAAAAGGTCTCCGTCGGAAGGAAGCCGTCCGCCAGCGATTCTTTCTCCGCCTGAAGGAAGCGGTATATTTACGCTAAGCCCGATAGACGGAAGATACGGGAATGAAGCTTTGGATGTGTCTTTATTGTAGCTGTCCATTTCTTTAACATTGAGCCCTGAGCCGCCGGGCCATGAAGCGGATATTGCAATAATCTCTGCAACTGTAATTTTTATCCCGGCTTTCCAAAGCAGGTTGAATTGCTGGAATGATAATACACCGGGAAAACCAATATCTGTGGAAACACCAAAAACCAAAGGATCTTTTTTGCCGTCTTTGCCTTTAACGTGGATCAAGTCAAATGAAATGCCGCCGATGGGAGTCAGCCATGATGGGAAATAACTTACCCCAAGACTTTTTAATACAACAGCTATTGTAAAATTGTCCATGAAACCCAGACTTCCTGCGTTGTACCTGAAGCCGACATCTGCCGAGAGTGTTCCGCGGACAACATCATTTGGTATGCCGAAGTTCAGGCCAAGGCCGAGAGACATTCCGGGATATACTTCTTTCGCGGCGAAAAAATTGCCGGAGAAGGATGAATCGAAGGGGAAAAAATTATCGTTAAATTGATCGTTAGAAAAGCCGCCGATAACCCTGAGCGAGCCGCCGAAAACACCGGCTTTTGTTGGAAACAATGCGCCAACGGATATCGACTGCATATACCCTTTCTGAATATCCGCCTGCCTGCCCATTCCCGAAATCGCGGGGATCGCCAGGTAGCTTATGTCAAAAATCATTCTGTCGGCACTTCCCGCCTGAGCCGGATTTAACGCGCTGAACGGAGCGCCGCCTGACGAAGTTGTAAAGCCGCCTTCTCCTGCCACAGATGCCGCATATAAATCGGGGACAGCGTCTGCTCCATGAAGCGGCTCCTGTGCGTAAAGCCCGCCGGACGCCAGAAATAATCCTGTAAGGATCAACGCTTGTAAGCCAAGCCTGTTTGGTATTTTCAGGTTCTTCATATATCCCCCACGAGACAATTTATCACGAATTTACCGCTTTTTCAATGGGCTTAACCTTTTTCAGAATTAATTGTTTAATTACGAAGGGGTAATAACTTAAAAAAATAATGAAAAAGCTAATTATCTTATATTGTTTGATGATAACCCTGCTCCCTGGCTGTCAGGCAAAAAAAAACGGACCGGCTTCTTATGATTTTACCGTAATACGCCGCGGAACAATCGAACGTACTGTATCATCAAGCGGCACAATTAACCCGGTTGCTACTGTAAAAGTTTTACCCCGCATGAGCGGCAAGGTAGAAAGAGTTTTTGTTGATTATAACGCCGCCGTTAAAGCGGGTGATGTTCTGGCTCAGCTTAATACCGATATGCTGCGCCTGCAAAGAGATCAGCAGCAGGCGGCAGTGCAAAAAGCGCGCGCCAATTATGAATTGCAGCTTATAAATTACCGAAATCAGGAAGAGCTGGCGCAAAAAGAATTAATCTCTGAATTTGAACTTAGAACAAGCAGGAACTCGCTTGATAATTTAAGAGCGGATCTTGCTGTCGCGGAAGCGAATTTAAGAGTAAAAGAAACTGAAATAAATCAATACGCGTATATTACATCTCCCATTACAGGCATTGTGCTGGATCGTAACATCAATGTAGGCGATACTGTCGTGGATTCTTCAAACAGCAATTCTTCGAGCATTTTTACAATCGCCGAAAATTTACGCGAAATGCAGATAGAGGCAATGATAGGTGAACTTGATGTCGCTTCAATTTACAAAGGGCAGGAAGTGCGTTTTACGCTGGAAAGCCTTCCGGGGCGCAGATTCGCAGGCATTGTTGAAACGCTTAGAATGGTTCCCGTAGTTTCGAGCAGTGTTGTTTCTTACACTGTAATTATAAATGTAGAAAACCTTGACGGCTCTCTTTTGCCGGGTATGACATGCGCCGTAGATTTTATAGTCGAGCGCAGCGAAAATGTTTTACTGGTTTCAAATGCGGCCCTTCGCTATCAGCCAACAAGCCTGAGCGCGGATAACATTTCCGAAATGGTTTTTAACGCAAGCCTTGAAAACATGAACCCTGATCAAAGGCAGGCAGCCATTGAAGCAAGAGCGGCGCAGAAAAATCAATCATCACAGCGTCAGAATAACCAGGGGCTTAACAGCCTGATGATGCCGCAGACAAATATCAGGGGAATGGGGGGAAGCCGTCAGTCTTCCAGATCGGCTCAGGGCGGCGCACCGCAGCAGGTAGTAGTTTACAGGAATCTCTGGTTTATAAACGGCGAAGGAAAGCTAAGCGTTATACAGGTAAGAACAGGCATCAGCGACGGATCGTCTACAGAATTATTTGTTTCAGATGAACTGGAAGATATGCAGGTGATACACAGGGAGAGACTTTAATGCCTGTCATTGAAATGCGGGGGATCAAGCGAGAATACCGCATGGAGGGTAAAAAAGGCGAAGAAAGTGTTGTTGTGCGCGCCCTGCGCGGCGTGGATTTTTTTGCGGAAGCCGGCGAGTTTGTTTCCGTTATGGGGCCGTCAGGTTCGGGAAAATCAACATTGATGAATATTCTTGGCTGCCTTGATAAACCTACAAGCGGCACATACAATCTGGACGGTATCGAAACATCATCTTCCAATTCGGATACATTCGCGTTTATCAGAAATAAAAAAATTGGTTTTGTGTTTCAGTCGTTTAATTTACTCGCGCGCACTACCGCTTTGGAAAATGTAGAGCTTCCGCTTTTTTACAGGCAGAAAGATAAAGGGGAAAAACACCGGTTTTCTAAAAATGAAGCCGCGTCCCGCAAGGAAAAAGCTGTTGCTTCTTTAAATGAAGTCGGTCTTGCGCAAAGAATGGATCATTTCCCGTCTCAGCTTTCAGGAGGGCAGCAGCAGCGTGTGGCGATTGCGCGCGCCATGGTGAACGATCCCGCTTTTATTTTAGCGGATGAACCGACAGGAAACCTTGACACCGGGATGACGCTGGAAATTATGGGGCTTTTTCAGCAGCTCAATGATCGCGGAAAAACAATCATAATGGTTACGCATGAGCCTGAGCTTGCGGCATATACAAAAAGGATAATAACCCTTCGCGACGGAGAAATTGTCTCTGATCAGGCTGTAGGAGAAAGACGATCTGCCGCGGAAGATCTTTCTGTGTGGAAAAAAGATCACGCGCTGTTGGCGGAGAATGCATGAATATACTTCAGCTTTTACACACTTGTATCCGCTCTATACTTCGTAACAGGATGCGAAGTTTGCTTACTTCGTTAGGTGTTATTATCGGGGTTGGCTCTGTTATCATTATGGTGGCGCTTGGGGAAGGCTCGCAGAAAATGATTGAAAGCCAGATTACCGCAATGGGAACAAATCTTTTGCAAATTTTTCCGCGCCGCAGTATCAGCCGCGCAGGGCAGCAGACAATTATGCGTCCAAGCTCCTTTTCAAAGAAAGATATACAAAAAATAAGAGATGAATCTACTTTTGCTACAGCTGTTTCAGGCGTTGTAAACATAAGCATGAATATAACAGGACCTGAGGGAAACTCGCAGGTTTCCGTTCAAGGTGTTGAACCTGATTTTTTAACCGCAAGAAACTGGAGAATAAACGACGGCTATTTTTTTGAAGAAGAAGATTTGCTTCTTAGAAGCAAGGTCGCGGTTCTGGGAAGAACTGCGGCGAAAAATCTTTTTGGCGATGATTCATACGCGGTTGGCGGACAGATTAGAATAGGAACCAATTATTTTCTTGTTATCGGGCTTTTAGAAAGCAAGGGCGCGAGTTTTGGAATGGATCAGGATGACATTGTAATGATTCCGCTTGATACAGCAATGACGCGCCTTGGCTATACGCGCAACATCACTATGATTGTGATGAGCGTAATTGGCAAGGAATACATGGAAGCCGCTCAAAAAGAAACTGATCTTATCCTGCGCGAATCACGCAAGCTGCCGGAAGGAGCCGCTTCTGATTTTGAGATTGTAAATCAAGCGGATTTGATTGACATGGCGTCCGCCGCGTCAAGAACATTAACAACCCTGCTTGCGGCAATCGCGGGTGTATCGCTTCTTGTAGGCGGTATCGGTATTATGAATATTATGCTGGTCTCCGTGACTGAACGCACGCGCGAAATTGGAATCAGAATGGCCGTCGGCGGACGCAAGAGGGATATACTTCTGCAGTTTTTAACGGAGTCTGTAATTTTGAGCATGATGGGCGGCGTTCTGGGGATAGGTTTAGCTTTCCTGGTATGCAGAATTCTTACAATGATGGGCATATCCACTTTAATTAATCCGCTGATTATAATGATTGCGACTCTTTTCGCGGCTTTGGTGGGAATAATTTTCGGCTATTACCCCGCTTTGAAAGCCGCCAAACTTTATCCCATAGATGCACTGAGGTACGAATGAAGTTTATAAGCTGTAATATTTTTATTTTCCTTTTATTGTTTTTAATTTCTGACTTATCGGCGCAAACGATAAATTTAGAGCAGGCGAGGGAACTGGCGCTTGCGAACTCACGCTCCTTGGCGCGTTATGAGCTGGCTATCCGAAGCAGCATACTGGACGAGAAAAATCAACTTTATTCGATGCTGCCGCAGGTGTCCGCGTCTTACAGCGCTTCGGCGTATTATTTTAGAAACTGGGGGTTTGTAAGCCCTTTTAATAATTTTTCCGCCGGTTTGAATCTGTCCATTACACAGATCATTTTTCGCGGCGGAAAGAGTTTTATAGAAAAAGCAATCGCCGCGATTTCCACAGAAAGCGTAAAACTGGACGCGCAAACAGAATACTTTAATGTGCTGGATTCGATTGATAACGCCTATTACGCGGTTTTAGAATCCGCCGCGTCGCTGGAAGCGGAAGAATCAACGCTTAAAGCCGCGAGCCTTGGGCTTGAAATTGCAGAAATACGCCAAAGGAGCGGAATGATTAATCAGGGTGATTATTTAAAAGCGCTTGCCGATAAAGAATCACGCGAAAATTCTTTTAATCAGTCAAGGCGCAGCCACGCACTGAATATTACAAGGTTTAAAAATCTGACAGGCATTACAGAAACGCCGGTATTCGAAAAAATAGATTTTTCTTTTTATGATAATGTTCTGGTGTATCTTGCGGGTATTTCAGACGAAGACGCGTCCGTTATGCTGGATAATTTATGGGTAATGATGGAAAGTTCCAGTTTGACTCTGGCAAAGGCGGAGTTAAACAGTAAGAGAGCGGAAAAAAATTATGAGAGTTCAAAACGCGACTACGCTCCGACAATTACAGCGGAAATATTTTCAGGCGGTCTTGGTTTATTACCGCCCAATATTATAAACGCTCCGGGAGGAACCGGCGGAATATCTTTAAGAGGAACAATTCCTGTTGATTATTGGGTTTTTAAAAACCGCGCGGAAAGAAACAGGATCGCTTTTGATTCAGCCGGCATCGATTATATTAATTCGTATAAATCGGCAGAACAGGATTTGCAAAACGCCCTTGCAAGCGCCTACGCGCAGGCAGGATCTGTTTTATCATCACGCCGTTCACTTGAGTACACAGAAAAACATTTTGAATTTATAATGGAACGCTACCGCCTTTCGCAGGCTTCAATATCGGATCTAAACGACGCGACAACTCTTTTTATAAACAGCAGAAACAATCTGAACAGGGCAAGCTACAGCTTTTTGCAAAGTCTTTCAAAGTTACGATCCCTTCTGGCTCTGGACGACGAGGAAAAATTAATTTCATTGCTGCTTAACGAGTAGGAACACTAACCGGCTATTTCTTTTAGACGGTTAATAATATCAATATGCTGTGTGCAGACATTTTCGCAGATGCCGCAGGCAGTGCATTTTGCGGCGTCTTCGCGTTTAAGGTTCCAATGCCACTTCAGCCTGTTGCCGATTGGGTCATTCGATTTTTTATCCAGAAGTTTCTGGTTGTACGCGTCCATGTAATAGGGAATCGGAATGTCGGAAGGACAGCCGTCGCAGTAGGCGCAGCCGGTGCAGATGCCTTCGAACGATGATGACGCGTTTGCTATTACTTTTTCAAGTTCAGATTGAGTGCGGGGTTTGTAATCTTCCATAACGGCAAGAGCTTCGTTTAAATGTTCGATTGTATCAAAACCTACAAGCGTGTTTGTTATCTCGGGATGATCCCACAGCACACCCAGAGCCGCAGCTATTACAGATTCATCGCCTTTTTGCAGGAATTTAAAAAGTTCTGGGTGCTGCGGAATAACTCCGCCGCCGAGAGGATTCATTACAACAGCGCCGAGTTTTTTCTCTTTGATTGCGTCAAACGCCTGCTGTCTTGTTTTAAAATTATAGGCGGAATAACCGAACAGTACGCCTTCAAAAACGTCTTCCAGCAGCAATTCTTTTATATCATTTTTAATAAGATGGCTTGAAACGCAGATGTGGCGGATTAAACCTTCTTCTTTTAATTTTCTGAAAGTATTTAAAATGCCGTCTTTTTTTCTGTTGGACCAGTTGTTTAAATCTAAGATACACCAGATATGGTAAAAATCAATCGCGTCAACATTCAGGCGTTTTAACTGAACGTCAATTTCATTTCGTATGCCGTTTTCTGTGCTTTCAAATGTTTTAGTGGCGCAAAAGTAGGGAAGAGACTGCTTTCTCATTTCGGCGAAAGCTTTGCCGAAAACAGTCTCGCTCCTCGTCTCAAAGTAACCGGGAGCCGTGTCAAAGTAGTTGATACCGCCTTTAGCTGCTGCAAGCATCAGGTTCACACACTCGTCGTGATCATCGACATTTTTAAACCTCATCCCGCCAAAGCCCAGGAGAGACACCTTTTTGCCGGTTTGCCCGTATTCTCTGTATATCATAACTGCTCCCTGTTTTATTATACTATATACCGCTGTTTTCACAAGGCAGATATTATGTTATAATCATGGCAGGGTTTAACATGACGGAAGCAGCAGAATACCCAAAAAACATTATTGATTGCGGTCTCGATGTCGGCTCAATGACGGTAAAATGCGTCTTATTGGGCGAAGATAATAAAGTTATATGGAAGGAATACCGCAGGCATAATGGGCATCAAAGGGATTGCGTTAGGGATTTTATCTCTCATATCAACGAAAAATTTCCCGGAGTCAGCCTGCGTATAGCAATGACAGGGAGCGGTTCGCGCGCCATAAAAGACGCTTTAGACGCGCAGTTTATCCAGGAGGTAAACGCGCTGACGCTTGCCGTAGAAACGCTTATCCCTCAGGCAAATTCAGTGATAGAGCTGGGCGGGCAGGATGCCAAGGTAATTATATGGAAGGGTGATAAGGAAAACCGCCAGACCGTAACCTATATGAACGATAAGTGCGCAGGCGGTACAGGTTCCACGATAGACAAAATAATCAGTAAAATAGGTATTTCGCAGGAAGAAGCGGAAAAAATTACCCTAAAAGACAAGCAGCTCCATAACATTGCCGCAAAATGCGGTGTTTTTGCCGAGACCGATATTGTCGGGCTTCTTAAAGCAGGTATTTCCAAAGAAGAAATATTTATTTCGCTTTGCTGCGCGATTGTTAAGCAGAATATCGAAGTGCTTGTTCATGGGAATGTTTTAACGGATACTGTTTTACTGCTTGGCGGACCTAATACTTACATTCCCGTTCTGCTGGACTTATGGCGCGAGCAGATTTCCCAAACATGGAAAATACACGGTTTTACGCCGTCAGAAAGCGATTTAAAAAAATCAATAATTCTGCCGAACGATTCGCAGTATTTTGCCGCAATAGGCGCGGTTTTTTTTGCCCGCGAGAATCACAGCCTGCATGTATCAAATGTCGATAAAGACTGGTACGAAAAAATTGCGGACAAGAACAGAAAATTCTCAGGCGATGTTAATAAAGGGCTTGTTGAAAGCGAGGAAGAACTGGAAATATTTACAAAACAATATTCCGTTCCCGCGCTGGAAAACCGCTGTATAAAAAATGAAAAAATCGATGCTTATATCGGAATCGACGGCGGCTCTACAAGCACAAAAATCGCGATCATCGATAAAAACGGCGATTTAATATATTCCGATTATGTGCTTTCAAACGGTAATCCGCTTGAAGATATTAAATTGCTGTTTCAGAAAATAAAAAACTGGCAGAATGAAAATAACGCTCAAATTAAAATTCTTGGAACCGCGGCGACAGGGTATGCCGCCCACATTGTAAAAACCGCTTTAAACACGGATATAACTCTTGTGGAAACTATCGCGCATTTCCGCTCCGCTGTAGAAATTTACGGCGATGTTGACGTTATCTGCGATGTCGGCGGACAGGATATAAAAGTATTATTCATCAAAAATAAACGCGTCGCGGACTTTCGCCTGAATACGCAGTGTTCCGCCGGGAACGGTTATTTCCTGCACGCGATGGCAAATCAATTCAATGTTCCGCTTGAAAAATACGCAGAGTACGCGTTTAAGGCAAAGTTCGCTCCAAAATTTAATTACGGCTGCGCGGTTTTTATGGAACAGGACAGGGTTAACTTTCAGCAGGCGAACTGGAAAAAGGAAGAGATGATGTGCGGGCTTGCGCAGGTTCTTCCCCTAAATATCTGGAACTTTGTCGTGCAGGAAAGCGATCTGGCTAAATTCGGCAGGAAATTTGTGCTTCAGGGCGGAACGCAGAAAAATCTTGCGGCTGTAAAAGCGCAGGTTGATTTTATTAAACGAAAAGTAAAAGACGCGGAAATTCATGTCCACAAGTATACGGGAATTGCCGGAGCTGTTGGCGCAGCGCTGGAAGCAAGAAAAAATATGAAGAGCGAAAGCGCGTTTATAGGAATAAATGAAGCGGCTAATATTCAATTTACAACTAAAAACGATGAAGCCACTGTTTGCGATAAATGTAATAATAATTGCAAACGCACTTTTATAGAAATAGAGCGCGGCAACAGCGGTGATGCGCAAAAAAATAAATCCCTGTTTATATCGGGTTATGGATGCGATCTTGGCTCTTCCCTGGACAATGATGCCGTAAAAGAAAAACAGCAGAAACTAAAAGACATTTTCGCAAAAAACCCGGATATCACATCTGTTGCCGCGCATGACGCTTTTTCTCATTATGATTTTGAAAAACTTCCCGAACACGGAACCACAATAGACAGAAGTAAATTTTACCCTGAGTTTTCGCAGAGAATTGTGCCTAAAAAAGAATGGAAAATGCCGTTTCAAAGAAGCAATGCGGATTTAAGCAATTATACAATAGCGATTCCAAAGCTTATGAATATGTATTATTTTTCGCCGCTGTACACGGCATACTTTGAAACGCTTGGAATAAAAGTTGTATTTTCTGATTTTACAAATCAGAAATTGTGGGAGGACGGAAATAAATGGGGAGCGATTGATCCGTGTTTTCCCGCGAAGGTCGCGCCTGCCCATATCTGGCAGTTACTGAACAGAAAGGATGTAAACGCCATCTTCTTTCCGATTATAACAAATCTGGTTTCTGATGTTAAGTGTACGCTTGGAAACGCTGCCTGCGTAATTCAAATGGGAACGCCCGAAGTTGTGGAAGCGGTTTTTACAAAAGATAAAAATATTTTTAAAGAAAAAAATATTGAATATTTTGATCCTTCGCTGAATATGGACAGGTATGTCGAAGCCTGCGATAAAATGTACGAGTATTTTTCCGAAAAATTCAGCATTACAAGGGACGAAAACGCGTGGGCTTTTAATAACGGAGTTATCGCGCTGGAAAAATATCTTGAAAAACAGCGTGAAATATTTACAGATACGATGAATGATTTAATAAATGAAAACAGGGTTGGAGTTTTATTAATCGGGCATACATACCATCATGATTTCGGGCTTAACCACAACATCCCTCAGGAATTCCGCAAATACGGCTATCCGGTTTTTACAATCGAATCCATTCCGACAGATTCAGAGTTTTTATCGCAGTTATTTGACGATGAAAGCAAAAGCAAGGATATTTCCGATGTTTGGTCGCGCAACTTTAATCAGAATACAAACCAGAAAATTTGGGCGGCTAAAGTCGCTGCCCGCCATCCCAATTTAGCCGTGGTTGATTTATCCTCGTTTAAATGCGGGCATGACGCTCCGACTTATAACTATGTAGACCAGATTCTTGATGTTTCTGGAACTCCGCATTTTGTTTTTCACGATATCGATCAGAACAAGCCGGTATCAACATTCAGGATTCGCATAGAAACCGCGGATTATTTTTTAAAAGAGTATGAACAGGTATTTTTAAGAAGGGAAAGATGAAAAAATTATCAGAGCCGAAATTCTTAAAAAAAGATCAGTGGGAAGGGTTAAAAAATCCTGTTTGGGATAAAAAAGACAGGGATAAAGTAACAATTCTGTACAATTTATTTGAAGAAACTAAATCTTTCTTTTTGCGCGCGTATTATCACCGCGCCGGTTATAAATACCTCGATTTGGGAAGGCATACAAACGATGATTTCCTGCTTGGACGTGAATACGGAACGAGAATGCAGTGCAACCCGGTGTACTATACGCTTGGAACTTTTATTAAAGAGCTTTTACGCATCGAAAAAGAAGAACATCTTACAAAAGAAGAAATAGTAAAAAAATATGTTTTTATATCCGGCGGAGGGCAGTGCGGTCCCTGCAGGTACGGGATGTATCCAAAAGAATATATGAAAGTAACAAACGCGATGGGCTTTAAAGATTTTCGCATTTTAATATTTAATTCGGATGTTGTTCAGGATCCCCCAATGCCCAAAAATTCCGCGTTTAAATTTTCTGTTAATTTTAAAGTCAATGTCGCTTTAGTTTCCATTCTGGGCGATTTTATACATATAGCGGAATGCGCGGTGCGTCCTTACGCCAAAGATAAAGAGCGCGCAATGGCAATAATCGAAGAATGTAAAAATGACATTTTAAAAGCGTTTATGAGCCATTTTTATATTTTTAAATTGCCGCTTGCCCTGCGCAAAGCCGGTAAAAAAATCGCAAAGATAGAAAAGACAGATAAAAAAATTCCTTTAATTCTTGTAACAGGCGAAATTTTCGCGAATATGGCTCATGGGGACGCAAACTACAATTTGCGCAGGTTTATCGCGGATGAAGGCTGCGAAGTGCTTCCGGGAATGTTCACACAACGCATTGTCTACGAAGGCTGGAGCAAGAATTACAGATATTATGAACATTTAAAATACGCAGGCGATAACAAGAGAGCGAAATACTGTAAAAATTATATTAAAAGGCAAAAGTTTTCATCAGGCGCCGCAAGAGCGCTTTACAATATTTTGGATTTCTTTTTTAACCAGAAACAGTTCGGCGGCCGCGGTAAAATTCACGATATGGATGAGATGTCAAAACTTGCACACGATCATTACCACACTTCAATTTTCGGCGGAGAGGGAAATCTGGAAATAGCAGAAGCTGTTCATTATCACGATAAAGTCGACGGATTTATTTCTGTTAAGCCTTTTGGCTGTATGCCGTCAAGCGGCGTTTCAGACGGCATTCAGAGTAAAATTACCGCATTGTACCCGAATCTTAATTTTTTGTCGATTGAAACGTCAGGTGACAACGAAGTGAGCATTCTTTCCCGCGTCAGCATGACGCTGTTTAAAGCAAAGCAAAAATTTGAAAAACGGCAAAAAATAAATAAAAACGCGGTGTAAGCGTTTTTTGTTTAATGTAAATCATCCAGGTTATACGGTGTCTCCTGATACACAAAGTTAAGCCAGTTGTCAAAAAATAAATTGGCATGGGCCCGCCAGCGGACAACCGGTGTCTTTGAAGGATCGTTATCAGGGTAGTAATTTTTTGGTATTTCAATCGGAAGGTTTTTGGCAACATCGCGCTTGTATTCCTTGTCGAGCGTAAGCGGATCGTATTCCAAATGGCCGCTTACAAAAATCTCCCTTCCTTCGCGGGCAGTGGTGATAAAAACGCCCGCTTCCTGCGTCTCCGATTGAATTGTAAGGCGCTTTTCCGCCGCAATCGCGTTTCTGTCGCTTGCCGTGTGCCGTGACTGGGGAGCCAGGAATTCGTCGTCAAACCCCCGGAATAAAATATGCTGTTCATTTACTGTATGAGGGAATACGCCGAATAATTTTTTATCCAGCGGGTATTTTGGAATGCGGTATTTGCGGTAAAGCCCGGCCTGAGCGCCCCAGCAGATATGAAGGCACGAAAAGACATTTTCCTGGGAATAGTCGATAATCCGCGCCAGTTCGTCCCAATAATCAACTTCTTCAAAATCGAGGGTTTCTACTGGCGCGCCTGTGATAATCATACCGTCGAAACGCACTTTCATGGCGGCAATCTCCTCGGAACTTATATAGAACTTTTCCAGGTGTCCCGGCGGCGCGTTTTTTGAAGTGTGGCTGCTCATGTTTAAAAAGGTAATATCAACCTGCAGCGGGCTGTTCCCTAAAAGCCTTAAAAGCTGGATTTCCGTGTCTATTGTGGTGGGCATAAGGTTTACAATCCCCACCTTTAAAGGCCTTATATCCTGGGATTCGGCGCGATCTTCGGTAATTACAAAGACACGTTCGTTTGACAGGGTATTGTATGCAGGTAATTCTTTTGGTATTTTTATCGGCATGTTTAATTTTTAACACACTTTTAATAAAAAAGCCATAAAAACAGTAGATTCAATAAGCCTTTTAAGCAGTTCTAATGCACTGTTAATCGCCTTTCTGTTAAAATTATTAAAAATTTACGATTTTTCTTGAAGTTTTTAGGCTATTGGGTTAGATTTATATTGGACCAGAATATTCTATCTACCGAGAAAAACCGCGATAAAAATAGATTCAGAGGAGTGGCGCCGGCTTGAAAACTATATTTGTTGTTGACGATAGCGATACAAATTTATCTATGGCAGAAGCGGTATTGGAAGACCAATACAGAGTTATGACAATGCCCTCGGCTGCTAAAATGTTCGATCTCCTGGAAAAAGTTATCCCTGATCTTATCCTTCTTGATATCGAAATGCCTGTTATGGACGGGTTTGAGACTTTAAAGCGCCTTAAACAGGAAGGCAAGTGGTTTGACATCCCGACAATCTTCCTTACCGGAAGAACCGATTCAGATGTCGAAGCCAGGGGTTTTGAACTTGGAGCTGTCGATTTTATCACAAAGCCGTTTTCGGCTCCGGTTCTCCTGAACCGCATAAAAACCCACCTTAACATCGATGATATAATCCGCGAAAGGACGGCGCAGCTGCACAGGCTGCAGAACAGCATAGTGTCGGTTCTTGCCGATATGGTTGAAAACCGCGACAAAGGCACAGGCGGGCATATTGAGCGCACTTCGGTATACATAAGGATTTTAATCGAACAGATGAAAGAGCGCGGCGTGTATGCCGATGAGATAAACTCGTGGGACGTTGATAAAATGATTTCGTCGGCAAGAATGCACGATCTTGGAAAGATATCCATTACAGACGTAATTGTTAACAAGCCGGGAAAATTAACAGATACGGAATATGAGATTATGAAGAGCCACGCCGAGGAAGGAGAGCGGATAATCGACGAAATCATTTCGCGCACCGGCGAAGGCGACTTTTTGCGTAACGCGAAACTATTCGCGGGCACCCATCACGAAAGATGGGACGGCAAGGGCTATCCGCGCGGGCTTAAAGCGACAGAAATCCCGCTGCAGGGGCGCATCATGGCGATTGTCGATGTATACGACGCGCTTGTATCCGAGCGTCCGTATAAAAAAGCGTTTACAGAAGACGAAGCTTTAAAAATAATTGTGCAGAATTCGGGGACGCATTTTGATCCTTCGATTGTAAATCTTTTCTGCGATGTAAGGGAAGTAATCAAGGCGGTGAGGGAAGGTTTATAAGTGCGTTCATTCATAAAAAAAATTCTGGCTATTTTATCCCACGCGCAAATACTTGTCGTTTTTCTTGCGTTTGCGCTGATGGTTTTTTTTAGCTACAATTTTATGGGCGATATTGAACGAAAGCATTTATTAAAAAATGTTAATAACGCGATATCTAATGTTCAGACATACATAGAGTCCGATTTGCAGGAACCGGAAACCGCGTTAAATATCATAACGGAAAATATACGCAGCATTATATTAAACGGCGCAAAAGCGCCTGATGTGCTCAATTATATTACCAGCACCTCGCAGTTTATAACATCCGACGAAAGGCTTAAAACATATATACGCGGCATTTACGGTTTTTTTCCCGGCTTTAACGACATGATTATAACCGGTTTTGAATGGTCTGTGCCTGAAAATTATTCACCTAAAACGCGTCCATGGTACATAGCGGCGGTTGACGCCGAAGGAAAAGTTGGGCAGACATCACCTTATTACAGCATGCCTTTCGGAGCGTCTACCATGACGTTCTCCCGCGCGATTTATGACAATACAGGGCAGTTGATAGGTATTATATGTATGGATATTTTGCTGAACCGGATTTGGGATTATGCGATACAAACGTACGTTACGTTCAATTCCGAAGACAGTTACGGAATCCTTTTAGATAAAAATTTTAATTCGCTTACCCATCCTCATCCGATGTATTCGGGAAGGCACTTAAACAGAATATTAAACCGCGATAATTTTATACAAAGAGAATACAATCAGGGAAAAGAAATCTCCGAGTACAAAGTAATCGATTATACCGGAAAACCGTCTGTTGTTTTCTTAAGGCCGCTTAACAATGGCTGGATGATGATGATAATCGCCGATGCTGAAAGTTACTATGAAAGCGTAAACACAATCGCGCTGATGTTGATCATTCTGGGATCGATTTTTGCTGTCGCGTTAAGTTTAATTCTTTTAAGAATGGTTTTTGCCAAAAATAAAGCCGAAGAAAGAACGCAGATTATGCTTGACGCGACTCCGCTTTGCGCGAATTTCTGGGATAATGATCTGCAGATAGTCGACTGTAACAAGGAAACCTTAAAATTATTCGGCATATCAACCAAGAAAGAATATATCGATAGTTATTCCGAGCTTTCCCCTGAATATCAGCCCGATGGAAGATTATCTGTAGATAAAGCGTTTGATGTTATTAAAAAAGCGTATAAAGAAGGTTATTCCCGCGTTGAATGGATGTACAGGAAACTTAACGGAGAGTTAATTCCCTGCGAAGTGATATTTGTAAGGGTTATATACCGTAAAGAGACAATTATTTGCGGTTACATGCGCGATTTACGCGAAATTAAGACAATGATGGCAAAAATGCGCGAAGCCGACGAATGTACGCAGGTTTTATTTGACGCGACACCTTTGAGCAGCTTCATGATAGACAAGCACTCAAAAATTATCGAATGCAACCAGGAGATTGTTAGACTCTTTGGGTTAAGCGGCAAACATGAATTTATAAACGAGGTTTTTAATTACTTCCCTGAATACCAGCCATCGGGAGAAATATCCAGAGAAAAGGTTAACAAATATGTTGATGAAGCTTACGAAGAAGGCTATTGCCGTTTTGAATGGGTGCACCAGAAACGCGACGGAGAGCTGATTCCAACGGAAGTTACGTTTGTGCGCGTCAAATTCAGAGGTGAATACGCCGTCGCGGGCTTTATCAGGGATTTAAGAGAATTAAAAACAATGATCGCCGAAATGCGCAGAGCCGAAGTTGCCGAAGAGAGCAGCAAAGCAAAGAGCGACTTCCTCGCGAAGATGAGCCATGAAATCCGCACGCCGATGAACGCGATCCTTGGCATAACAGAGATTCAGCTTCAGGATAATACCCTGCCGCTTGTTACAAGGGAAGCGCTGGAAAGAATTTACAATTCAGGCGATCTGCTGCTCGGCATTATAAATGACATTTTGGATTTATCCAAAATTGAAGCCGGTAAACTTGAACTTTCCGTCTCGCCGTTCGATATCGCAAGCCTTATTCATGATACTGTTAAACTTAATATTTTACGCTACGACAGCAAACCCATCGAGTTTAAATTAATAGTAGACGAAAATGTGCCGTCCAATCTGATAGGCGATGAGCTTAGAATTAAACAGATACTTAACAACCTGCTGTCCAACGCGTTTAAATATACGCAGGAAGGCCAGATTGAGCTGATAATGTCATCGGAACCGTTAAGCGGCGGCGAAGGTATTAACCTTATCTTCCGCATCAGCGATACCGGGCAGGGAATGACAGCGGAACAGGTAAGAAAACTGGGCGATAAATTCAGCCGCTTCAACATGGAAGCCAACAGGAAAACTGAAGGCACAGGTCTTGGCATGAACATTACGCGCAACTTAATCCAGATAATGAAAGGCGATATTTTTGTGGAAAGCACTCCGGGTATGGGCTCGACATTTACTGTGCGCCTGCCGCAGGGGGTCACAAGCATGGAGCCAATCGGCAAAGAACTTGCCGAAAACCTGATGAAGCTCAATTTAAAGAACACAATCAAAATGAGGAACGCGCAAATCTCGCAGGAGTTTATGCCTTACGGCAGGGTTCTTGTTATTGACGATGTTGAAACAAACCTGTACGTTGCGCGCGGTCTTATGGCTCCCTACGGCATATCAATCGATACTGCATTAAGCGGATTTGAAGCGGTAGATAAAATCAGAGACGGAGCTGTCTACGACATTATTTTTATGGATCACATGATGCCCAGAATGGACGGCATTGAAGCTACAAAAATTATCAGATCTATTGGATATAAAGAGCCGATTGTAGCGCTGACAGCAAACGCGCTTGCAGGTCAGGCTGAAATGTTTATCAGCAATGGTTTTGACGATTTCATTTCCAAACCAATCGACATCCGCCAGCTAAACAATGTGCTTAACAAAATGATAAGGGATAAACAGACCCAGGATGTGCTGGACGAAGCGCGTAAGCAGAAGAATACTCTGTATGCCGCAGGCGGGCACAATATCGCGATTGATTCCCAGCTTGCGGAATTCTTTGTCCGCGACGCGAAAAAAGCTGTCGCAACTTTGAACGCTATCTGCCAAAACAACTGCCGCAGAAACGACGATATTCCGGCTTTTATTATCAATGTACATGCGATGAAGAGCGCGCTTGCGAATGTCGGTGAAAGCGATCTTTCAAATAAAGCGTCGGAACTGGAACAGGCGGGGCGCGAGCAGAATATCAATTTAATTTTAGCGTCGCTTCCGGCGTTCATGGAAGAATTAAACAAAGTAATAGAAAACCTGAAACCAGCCGAAGAAGATACGCCTGAAGATACACAGACTGCCATGGACAGCGCAGACAGCGCCTTCCTGCAGGAAAAATTGATGGAAATACAGGTAGCATGCGCTTCTTTCGATAAAAAGACCGCTAAAGCCGCTTTATCTGTCTTAAAACAGAAAACATGGCCAAGGACCATAAGAGACCAGTTAAGCGCTATTGCAGAACACCTTTTACACAGCGAATTCGAAGAAGCTGCAGCAATAGCGCGGGAAGTCTATTTTACCTGAAAAAAAACCGTATTCTATTGACATTATTTGCCAAAAACTGTATGTTAAATATAGTATAGTTTTTCATTAAAAAAGGGCTCGAAGGAGACCCTTTTTTTTGTAGTTCAGGGGGAGGGGCGTGCAGAAAGCCTGTAAAGAGGCGGAACATCCTGTAAGAGAACCTGTTACAGCGGTTCTTAAAGGGTTAGGTTTTAGCCTTATTGAATTTTCCGTTTCCAGGCATAAAGGCTCAGTGCAGGTAAGGGCTGTAATTTATAACGGTAAGGCTTTGGGGACCGATGATTGTTCAAAAGCCCACCGCGCGATAATGCCGCGCCTGGAAATTGCCTTTGCGCAGCAGGAAGGTTGTGCTCCTGATATTTATCTGGAAGTATCGTCTCCCGGGATAGAGCGGCTGATCAAGGATACTGGTGAATTTGTCCATTATTTGGGCAAGGGGGTGCGGTGTTACCGTACTGATATAACCGAATGGACAGGCGGAATTTTACAATCCGCCGGCGAAGAGGGAATTACGATTATGAAAAATGGAGAGGCTGTAAAACTTTCGTTTGAAATTATCGCGAAAGCAAAACTAGACCCTTCTCAGGAGGTGTAAATTGGCAACTGATATGTCACAGGCAATTCGCCAGTTAAATCAGGATCGCGGTATACCTGAAGAGTTAATACTGCGGACGATTGAGGATACATTAATAGCAGCTTATAGACACCGTTTCGGCAAAAACGCCGAAAACGCGGTGGTACAGTTTGATGAGGACAATCTTGAGGTATCGCTCTTTGCAAAGAAAAGAGTCGTAGAGCAGGACGGCGTATATGATCCAGTAACAGAAATAGATCTTATTGAAGCCAGAGAATTAAACACAGACGCTGATGTTGGCGATGAAATACTTGTGGAAATCGATCCCAAACAGTTTGACCGCATTGCGGTTCAGAGCGCAAAGCAGACAACCCATCAGACAATAAGAGATATTCAGAAAGATTCGCTTTATTCGGAGTTCAAGGGCAAGGAAGGCGAAATAATTATTGGTTACTACCAGCGTGAACGCAACGGTACCATTTATGTCGACATCGGCAAGATGGAAGGCATCCTTCCCAAAAAATATCAATCACCCAGAGAAATCTACCATGTGAACGACAGGATTAAAGCGCTTATCTACGAAGTAAAAAAGGATAATAACGGTCTTCAGATTGTTCTTTCCAGAACTCACCCCGAATTTGTACGCGCGATTTTTGAACTTGAAGTTCCTGAAATTTACGACAAAACAGTAGAGATTCATAAAATTGTGCGCGAACCGGGTTTCCGCACAAAACTTGCCGTCTATTCAAACCGCGAAGATGTCGATCCTGTCGGTGCGTGCGTCGGGCTTAAAGGTGTTCGAATTCAGGCTGTAATCAAAGAGCTGGAAGGCGAAAAAATTGATATATTAAAGTACGATCCGGATCCGCGGCGCTTTATTAAAAACGCGCTGTCGCCTGCGGAAGTGCGCGATGTAATCATTCTGGACGAAGCTAAAAAACAGGCGCTTGCGGTTGTTAACGACTCAATGCTGTCACTTGCAATCGGAAAACAGGGACTTAATGTCCGTCTTGCGAACAAATTATCAGACTGGATGATCGATGTTAAAACAGAATCGCAGTTTGCAGAAATGGATATTGCGGCAGAATCGCGCCGCGCTGTTTCAGAGCTGTTCGGCGATACGGAATCCTACGAAAACGAAATTTCGCGTATCAGCGAACTTCCGAATGTGGATTCAAAGGTTGTACAAATCCTGCTTAACAACGGCGTCGACCTAATCGAAGACTTTATCGCGTTAAGCCAGGAAGAGCTTGAATCCAAAGGGCTCAGCGCGGCTGAACTTGACGGGCTTCGTAAAGTTATCGAAGACAATATTGAAATTGTCGAAGAAGATGAAGAGTACGAAGAAGAAGAAAAAGCCGAAGAAAGCGGCGAAGAAAGCGCCGAGACGGAAGAATATGAATGTCCTGAGTGCGGAGCGAAGATTACCGTTGATATGGCGACATGCCCAAGCTGCGGAATCGGTTTGAGCTTCGAGTATGAAGAAGAGGAGTAAGATACGGATTTATGGCGGAACACCCAATGAAGTCTCCAGAGGGAGAAACTGACAATACTAAAAAACCCAAAGCTCAGCTAATTAAGCGTTCTCAGACTGAACAGGAAAATTCAGCCGGAAAAAATAACGCGGAACAGGGTGAGCCTACCCGTAAAGTAAAGATTGTAAGGAAAAAACCGGCAGCGCAGGCTCCGAAAAAAACTTTACCCAAAGTTGTTGTCAGCACTCCACCAGCGGGGAATAATGTTGGAGCGGAGAACTTCATTGGAGGTTCTGATAAAACGCCTGCTCCTGTGAAAAATGACGGCACAGGCGGTATATCGCAGGATAATGAAAAACAGGATTCCGCGAGAGTAAGCTCTTTTCAGATCGCGCAGCGCCCTGCCGCAGCAGCTGGAAGAGTAGGCGGCAAATATGTCGGCGGCGCCGCCGGTCATGAACAAAGACCGAGGGGAGGGCGTTCACAGCCGCCGCGCGGCTCTCCTGGCTCCGTCTCCCGCGGAGGATCAAATCAGGTTTCCCGCACAAACAGACAGGGTAATGAAGGCGGCGCTCCGTCAGGTAAAAGAGAATTTGGTCCGCGTACGCCCAATACAGGTTCACGCGGTACAGGCGCTCCGGGGCAAAGGCCGCCGTATCCACCCAAACAGCAGGGTCAGGGCGGCAGGCAGGGGTTCGGCGGCGGATTCAGGCAAGGAGCAGGCGGCGGACGCAGCGGCTCAATGGGAACCCCTCCGTCAGGTCCGATACCGGAAGGAAAAGGTCCCGCCAAGCGTAAATTTATCGCCAAGAAACCTGTATACAACAGAAAAGAAAAAGAACAGGAAATGGAGGAAAAACTCCTTCAGACAAAGAAAAAAATAACGCATATCGTAAACCCTGTACCAAAGTCCATCGACATAATGGAAGTAATATCGGTGTCAGAGCTTGCGCGAAAAATGAATTTAAAAGCATCTGATCTTATTCAAAAACTTATGAGTATGGGGCAGATGGTAACGATAAACCAGCAGATCGACGCTGACACAGCTACGCTTTTGGCAGCGGAGTTCGGCGCGGATGTAAAAATTGTAAGCCTGTACGACGAGACTGTAATTGAAACAGCATCCGACGATAACGCGATTATGCTTCCGCGCCCGCCTGTTGTTACCGTTATGGGACATGTCGATCACGGAAAAACAAAATTGCTGGACGCTATCCGAAAAGCCGACGTAGTCTCAGGCGAATTCGGCGGCATTACTCAGCATATCGGCGCGTACATGGTAGAAACGCCGCACGGCTCTCTCACCTTCCTCGACACACCGGGTCATGAAGCTTTTACCCGCATGAGGGCGCGCGGCGCTCAGATAACCGACATAGTAATTCTTGTTGTAGCCGCCGATGACGGCGTCATGCCGCAAACCATCGAAGCTATAAACCACGCTAAAGACGCGAATGTTCCAATCATCGTAGCTGTAAATAAAATAGACAAACCAGAAGCGAATCCCGACAGGGTAAAGAGCCAGCTCTCAGATCTTGGGCTGATGCCCGAAGACTGGGGCGGAACAACAATGTTTATAGAACTTTCCGCATTGCAAAAAACAGGTATCGATAAATTAATCGAATCAATTTTACTGGAAGCGGAACTTCTTGATTTAAAAGCCAATTTCCAGCGCAGCGCCGAAGGTAAAATACTCGAATCCAAGGTTGATCACGGAAGAGGTATTGTCGCCACTGTTATGGTAGAAAGAGGCACCCTTGCAATCGGAGACGCGTTTGTCGCGGGTGTGTGGCCCGGCAAAGTGCGCGCGATTTTCAATGACAAGGGAGAGAAAATAAACAAGGCGACTCCTTCCATGCCTGTGGAAGTTTTAGGATTCGAAGGCATACCAAACGCCGGAGACCCGCTGCAGGTAGTACAAGACGAAAAAGTCGCGCGCGAATACTCTTCCAAGCGGCAGGAGCTGAAACGTTTCGAAGACGCCAAGATACTCAAGAAAGTCACCATGGACAACCTGCACGACATGATAACGGACGGCGCGATTCAGGAATTAAAAGTAATTATAAAAGCGGACGTTCAGGGTTCCGCGGAAGCTTTAAAATCCAGCCTGGAAAAATTAAGCACAAAAGAAATAAGACTCCATGTTATTCAGGCGCTTCCGGGGCCTGTAAACGAAGGCGATGTTGACCTTGCTATTGCGTCTAACGCGATAATTATCAGCTTTAACGTGCGCCCTCTTCCAAAAGCGAAAATTCTTGCAGATCAGGAAAAAGTGGATATCCGCAAGTACAATATTATCTACAAAGCGGTGGAAGAGATCAGGCAGGCGATGGAAGGGATGTTAAAACCCGACACAAAGGAAGAAGTTATAGCAAGCGTAGAAGTGCGCGACACCTTCAAGGTGCCGAAAATCGGCACAATCGCCGGCTGTTATGTGCTATCCGGGACTGTAAAACGCACCTGTACAATAAACCTTATCCGCGATCAGATTGTCATCCACTCAGGTAAAATCGCTTCGCTTAGACGTTTTAAAGACGACGCGCGCGAAGTTGCCGCGGGTTATGAATGCGGTATCGGTCTTGAAGGTTACGACGATATTCAGGTCGGCGATGTATTTGAAGTCATCGAAATTGTGGAAATCGCGCGTAAACTAAGTTCATAGAAATGGCGCAGTTCAGAACCGAGCGTCTTGGACAGACGATTCAGGAAAAAATAGGCTCTCTAATCCTTGAAGGAAAAATAAAAGACGCGAGGGTTAATTCGTTTTTATCGATTACCAAGGTAAATGTTTCAAAGGATTTATCTTTCGCGGACGTTTATGTTTCTGACATACGCGGAGACGTTAAGGAAAAGGAAGTTGAAGGCTTGCAAAGCGCGGCAGGTTTTATCCAGTCGCAATTAGGAGCTGTGATGCACATAAGAAAAATCCCAAAACTAAGGTTTCATATTGATAAAAGCGTTAGCGACAGTTTTGATTTAATTAAAAAGATAGAGAATCTTGCTGAAAAATAAAAATGAATTCAGGTTTAATTTTATTTAACAAGCCGCCGGGTATTACTTCCTTTGACGCGTTACGCGATATTAAACGCGCTCTTGGAACAGGCAAAGTGGGGCACACAGGCACTTTGGATAAATTCGCCTGCGGGCTTTTAATCGTTCTTGTTGGCAAAGCGCTGCGTCTTAGCAGATGGTTTACCCACTGCGATAAAAAATACATCGGTAAAATCCGTTTTGGTGAAGAAACAGACACCTTAGACCCGGAAGGAAAAATAATCGCACAAGCCGAGCTTCCATCGCGCGAAGATGTAGAAAGCATACTCTCTCAATTTACAGGCAGTATTATGCAGGCGCCTCCTGCTTTTTCCGCCATACACATAAATGGAAAACGGGCTTCGGATCTTTCGCGCGGCGGCAAAGAAGTTGAAATGAAAAAAAGGGAAGTTACAATTTATAAATTGGATTTGTTGTCATGGGAGCCGCCGTTTGCAGAAATATTTGTTCATTGTTCAAGCGGCACTTATATTCGTTCCCTCGCGCGCGATATAGCTCTAGGCGCAGGCAGCAGAGCGCATCTAGTTGAATTAAAACGCACCCATGTCGGCGGCTTTTGTATAGAAGAAAAAAACCACGGAGTACTGCAACCAAGGTTGCTTGGAGCACACGGAGAAGAAAAGAAAGAAAGAGATTTTTCATTACAAGTAATTAATAAAACTGTAATAAATTCTTTAGGGATGCTGTGGTTTGAAGTCAATGCGAATGAAAAAAGAGAAATCTTACAAGGAAAACCGCTAGATCGAATATTAGAAATAAAAACTCTTAATTCCTCCGTGTACTCCTCCGAACCTATGGTTCGATGCTCCGTGGTTAACTCTTCTCTTGACCAAGTCGCGGCAGTCTTTGAAGGCGAGGAGCTTATTGCCATTATCGAAAAAAATGGTCTAAATGCCGCGCTAAACTGGAAATACGCCTGTGTTTTAGGATAAAGAATTGCCTGTTTTTTATTGAAATTATTTGTTATAATTAATAATAGCATGATAATAAAAAAACATAAGGGGAAGCAGTATTGATAAATTATAAAAAGCTGTTCTTTTGTGTTGTTTTTATGACACTGGGCATACTGTTTTTAAAAATACCTGTTTGGGCTCAAAATGCAACGCAGCTCTCCGCGCAAAATGCAACGCAGCTCCCCGCGCAAAATGCAACGCAGTTCCCCGCGCAGCCGGTAATCAAAATCGCCATGAGTGATGACTCTCCTATGGGTGTGGGACGTTTACTGTACATGGCACTGGATAAGTTAGGTTATAAAATGTCCGTTAATGTCGGCGGGATGCGTACCTCGATTGCCAGTGTAAACTACGGTGAAGCGACAATTTTACCAAACCAAACAGAAGGTTTTGACATTCAATTTCCCAATCTTATAAAAGTTCCATTCCCAGTTGATTATGTGGAATTTACAGCTTATACCCGCTCAGATGATAATTATAATATATCAACATGGAAGGATATCGCCGGGTTAAGGTTTTGTTACCGCTGGCAGAATATATTTGTGGCAAACCAGGCAGGGCGGACAGGAGCTTCCAAATTAATAGTCATAAATGAACTTCAGGAAATATGGGATGCCTTACTTAATAATGAAGCTGATGTTACGATCCTTCCGCGCGTTATAACATTTGATTATCGCATTCCTCCCGGTATTAAAAAATTAAATGTTATTGACCGTATTCCGTGCTACTCGTATGTAAACAAAGATTACGCCTTTTTAGTTCCTCAGCTGGAAAAAGCGTATAGAGAACTGATTGGTCCCAGCTCCCCGCAGGCCGTCAGAAATTTCCGCGCATCCAAAATAGACAACAACAGCGGAAAAAAGGTTTTACTGCATATAAGCTCTTATGACGCGAGGGTCGAGAGGGAACGCAGTCAAATTGAAGTAATAAGGCAGGTTCTTGAATCGTACAGCGATGTGGAATATAGAAATATTAATTTAAATTCTTATGAACACCGCGATAACACCGGTTTTAATGATATTTATTCAGATATGATCCGCACGAATTATATCGCGCATGATATTGATGTTGTTTTAGTATCCGATAACGAAGCGTTTAAATTCGTGATAGATAATTACTACATACTCTTTCCCCTTAAACCGGTAGTATTCTGCGGAGTAAATAGTATTGATACAACCACGCTGTACAGCCTTGAAGATTATGTTACAGGTATTGCAGGATATATTTCCTTTGAAGAAACGGCAAGGGAAATGCTGCGTTTATACCCAAAAACAAAACGTATTTTTATCTTAAATGATTATACACTCTCCCGGAGCTTTAATGCGCGCAGACTTATTGAAAATAAAATATTAGCGGCAGGATTACCGGTTGAATTTGAATTTTGCGAAAACAAGCCTTTTGATGAAATCCTGGAAGAGATTCGCGGCTTTGGTCATGATACGCTGGTTTTAATCGGTAATTATCTTGTAGACGGCGACAATATACTTTATTCAGAAATAGACGTGCAGAAACACGTCGTGTCTGTGTCGATGAATCCTGTATTCTGTTTAACTTCGACTTTTATGGGACATGGAACATTAGGAGGATATGTCTCAATTCATGAAGTAAAAAGCCATGTTGCCGTTTCTATGGCAATTGACATACTGAACGGAAAGAAGGTAACAGACATTCCCGTTATCTATGATTCGTCGCCATTCAATCACTGGCAGTTTGATCACAAAACGGCAAAAAGATTTAAAATAAACGTCAATAATTTACCGGCGAATCATATTGTCATTAACCGCATATTACCTATATGGGAATCTAATCCGCTTGAGTTTATTTTTTCAATTACAGCGGGAACATTTATGCTTTTAGTTATTTGCGCTTTAATTGTTTTCCTGCGAATACTTGCTAAAAAACAAGCGGAAGCGCAAAGCGCCACAAACGCGAAATCCGCCTTTTTAGCGAATATGAGCCATGAGATACGAACGCCGATGAACGCGATTGTTGGTATGGCATCTGTTGGAATGAATGCGGATAATCTTGAGCGCAAGGATTACTGCTTTAAAAGAATAAACGAAGCCTCAAAACTTTTGCTTGGCGTTATAAATGATATTCTGGATATGTCCAAGATTGAAGCCAATAAACTGGAATTAACATACGCGGAATTTAATTTTAAAGAAATGGTACAAAGAATTATTGATGTGAATAACGTGCGCGTGAATGAGAAAAATCAAAATGTATCGGTGTACATCGACCCTGCGATACCTGAAATCATTATTGGTGATGAGCAGAGGTTATCGCAGGTTATAACCAACCTTATAGGAAACGCGATAAAGTTCACGCCCCAAAAAGGTTCTATTAAAATTCGCGCAGAATGTACGAATAAGGAAAACGATCTATACGAAATTATGTTTACTATTACCGATACAGGCATAGGCATAAACCGCGAGAAGCAAAAAAATCTGTTTCAGCCTTTCCAGCAGGCGGAGAGCAGCACCTCAAGAGAATTCGGCGGTACAGGTTTAGGTTTATCAATATCTAAAAATATTATAGAAATGATGGGCGGCAGAATATGGATCGAGTCAGAACTTGGGCAGGGCGCTTCATTCTTTTTTACAATAAAAGCAAAATGCGCCGCGGAAAAGCATCAGGCACAGGCTGCAGAGACTAATACAAATGCGGCGGTAAAATTCACAGGGCAGAGCATATTACTGGTAGAAGATATGGAAATAAACCGCGAGATTGTGCAAGCCCTTCTTGAACCTACTGAGATTATAATTGACTGCGCCGAAAACGGCGAAGTAGCGGTAAAAAAGTTCAAGGAAGCGCCTTCAAAATACAAAATGATATTTATGGATATACAGATGCCGCTAATGGACGGTTACGAGACCACCAGAATGATTCGCGCGCTGGATACACCGAACGCAAAGATCATCCCGATTGTAGCTATGACAGCGAATGTGTTCCGCGATGATGTTGAAAAATGCCTTGATTCCGGCATGAACAGCCATATAGGCAAGCCGCTTAATTCAGACGAAGTCATGGAAAAACTGCGGTTATATCTGGGCTGATGTATTTTTTTAAAGATAATGTTTGTTGATCAAAAAACGTAAATTAGAAGGTTCTAAAATTACTTATCCTTTACCGTGTCTTTTTCTTTTGATTTGACTTCATAACATTCTAATAAATCGCCGCCGTCATGCGCCATAATTTCAATGCCTAAATCTGAAACTCCGACTTTTTCGGCGCCGTTTTTCACCTTTTCAAATTTCAACTTTTTATCGTCCATTTATTTTTCTCCAGATTAAGACTTAATTATTCGCAATTATCCGTTAATATTGTACAACACATTACCTAAATATTCCTAGTGGTTAATGCTTTTTTTTAACTGAATTTGACAAAATTATAGGTTTAAATGTATACCTTAACCCCATTATCTATGAATAGTTTGTGATAAATCTTCGGTTTGAAACCAATAAAAAAAACAAAAAAAATGTAAAAAGAGCTTGATAAAAAATTAGAAAAACAGTATATTTTTGGGTATGCAGGTTTTTATTGTTTTTGGCACTATTTCCGCAAATTTCGCAAAAAAAGCCCTTTTTTGCTTAGTTTCGGACGCCGAAAAAAACAGCGGCCATAATATACCCCCCCCCCCCATACGATAGCCTTTTAAGTCATTCTGATAACAGCCTTGAAAATAATTCTCCCCAACAATATCTAAAAAACAATGAAATTCATCTCTTTCTCTGTGTAATTGACAGAAACGAACCCAAAGCCCAATTAACTCCGCTCTGCAGGCCGGTGATTTTTCGCGCCGACGGTTCGATCTGTCTTTTATATATTCCTGCGTCGCAGGAGACGCCCGGACAACGGGCAATAAAACACGGAAGGAGTAAATTTTGAGAAAAACACATTTATTAATTTTACTTTTGTTCATGATTTTTAATGTTATGAATGTTTCTGCGCAGGAAGAAAACGCAGTCGCCGCAGCCCCAAACAACACAGCGTATTACCTTATTGGGTTAGGGCTGGGTGCTGAATGGAACATGAACTCGCGGGAAATGTTCGCAGGCGGCGCGCTTTTGAACTTTGATTTTAACCTACCCATGGCGCCTATAGCTGTCGGCGTTACGGGAACTGTCAGCAGTAACTTCGCGGCGGGTCTTGTTGTCGAAGCGTCCGCGCTTTTTCGCTGGTATTTTCTGGGAAAGAAGTGGTCGGGCTTTTTCGCGCAGGCAGATGTTGGAGCTGTTTTCATATTCGAAGAAGATGAAACAAAACCGATGTTCATGGGCGGATTAAAAGCAGGTTATCGCTTCCCGTTGGGAATGTTTTACGTTGAACCTTACGGCAGGGTGGGATACCCGTTCATGTTTGGTATCGGCGTATTGGCAGGAATCAG
>Ga0209755_10001325_pt1 | contig 39380 bp, 37 predicted proteins | sample TergutCo191P1_FD_187301 | JGI IMG/M metagenome (GOLD analysis project Ga0209755, IMG submission 187301) | Cornitermes sp. P1 segment gut microbial communities from Petit-Saut dam, French Guiana - Co191P1 (SPAdes) (version 2) | ecosystem: Host-associated > Arthropoda: Insects > Digestive system... | reverse complement strand
TTCAGGATTAGATGAGAATGGTGGTTATGCCATTCATGCCAAAAAAGGAAAATATGGAGGTTCCAATGCGAAAATCGAAAAAAACAGGGGCGTTGTTGCTCTGCCTGTTTGTCACGCTTTCCGTGGGTACGGCGGTTTACGCCCATGCCCCGATGTCGGACTTTTACCCCAACCCCGGTGTGAACGAGGGGGTGGTAAGGTTTTTCTTCGACGACGACGAATTCATGAGCGATGTTTCCGTCACGGTATACGATACCTTCGGCGTGCAAATCGGCACCGGGATTACCGACGCGCGTGGCCAGTTCGACTTTTCGGGCTTTGAAAACGTGGGGCATTTAATCGCGCGGTATGATGCCGACCATATTCAGATTCACGTTGTTGCCGCCGGTGGCGCGTACATCGTCGGCAAAAACTTTGGCGGAACGTATATACCGTATGACCAACTGGGGGCTTTGCTGCGTGGCATTGTCGTGTCGCGGTGGTGGTTTGGAATATATGTGCTTGCCATCCCAGGCGGGATATTCGCGCTGTCGTTGGTTTTTTTTATCGTAACCAAAAAGAAAGGGGGCAAACATGTCGCATAAACTCAAAAGAATCGTTTTTCTGTTCCTGTGTGCCGCGGTCGTTTTGACGCTTAATGTCAATGTTTTTGCGCATGGCGTGTTTCTTGACGTAAGCCATATGCACGGCGCGGTAGGGCAGGAGATAACCGTGCAGGTTGGATGGGGGTATATATTTTTGGGGCACGACGGAAGTGCCATTACGGCCAACGCACCGGTGAGGCGCGTGTTTCTCGTCAACCCGAGCGGAACGGAGACACCCATGGCATATGCGATTTTCCATCAATATCAGGGCAGGGATTATCCGGAAAATCCCATTAACCAAATCACGGTAGAGCAACTGGGCACGGAGGATTTCCCCACCGGGGGTCGAAACCTTACGTATATCGAGGTAACTTTTACACCGCGAAGCGCGGGCTATTATCAGGTAGTCTTCCATCGTGACAGGAACGTACCCACAACCGGGGGCAATGAGGGGCGGCAAATCACGGATATTGCGAAGGCGTTTATCCTTGTCGGTGGTGCCGCGCCTACCGCCCAAGCCGGGCATGGTCGCCTTACCAGTGTAAATCGGACGGAAATACGCCCAGTGAGCGATGTCGGTCGCCTTAGCGCCGGGTCAATCTTTGAAGGGTACGCGCTGTATGGCGGCCAGGCGTTGGCAAATCACGATGTCAGGTTTGAAATCGCGGCGCACGATTACATCATTGCCACTACCGACGCGCAAGGTAGGTTTAGCATTCCCCTTCCGGCAAGGGCCGGCAATTTCGCGATACGTGTCCAGCGCGACACCGAGCTTTCCGGTACCTTGCACGGCCAGGATTTTACCAGTGTGCGCGATATTCACATATTGCAGGTCGCGGTTCTGGCCGATGCGCAAGCCATCGCCGCGATGGACGCGGCAGTGCAGCCACCGGCTTTTGTTTTGCCGCCATTGTTTACCCCTGGCAATATAATTATAATTATTCTGGGGGGCTTGCTCCTGTTGGCGGCCGGGTTTTTGCTCGGGTTGTCTGTACGAAGGCGGAAATAGTTCCTGACAACCCATGCGCTTGCGATGCTTGCATAAGTACGGGTAAATCGAATCTATAGAGGGCATTGCGTGGATAAGCCGAAAAGAACGCTAATCAATTGGCTCGGCTTGCTAGGTGTAGTGAGTTTTGTTTCATATGCAGTGGCGGTTATATTTGCTCCCTTGGCCTATCCGGGTTACGATTGGAGAAGCCAGGCGGTCAGTGATTTAAGCGCCGCGAATGCGCCGTCACTTGCGTTATGGAATCAATTGTCGAGTTTTTACGGCGTGGCGGGAATAACCTGTATCATGATGGTTTGCATTGCCATTCAAGGCAAATGGAACAGAATCTTGCGACTAGGCATTTATGCGTTTGCGATTATGTTTTGGGTATCGATAGTCGGCTTTACGGCGTTCCCGCTTTCCGGGAGCGGGGATGAGGGGGCGACTTTTCAAGACATTATGCATATAGCCGTAACCGCGGCGGTTGTCCTGCTCTCTATCGTATCGCTTATCCTTATAATGATTGGCGGGTACCGTGGAAAAAGATTTGTTTCCCTCGCCGTTTATGCAACAATAGCCCTAACCCTAATGTTTGTGGGGGCAATCGGGACAGGGGTTGCGCCAAGTGAGTATTTTGGCTTGTTCCAGAGGTTCAGCAATCTGATCTCGGCAAACGGATTTTTGGCGACCCTGGGGATATACTTGTTCATGGGAAAGTTAGGCGATGATAAAATATCATAGAACGGCAAGTACCGAGCTTGATAGGTGCGCCCTATTGGGCGATTTTTTCGACAAGGGCTTCCTTCAACGTTGCCGAAAAATTGACGTTTTTCTTTTCGGCGGCGCGATTAAGCCATGAAGGAATGGTCAGCGTTTTTTTGACCAGCTTTTCGTCGTGATTCGCCTTTAGGGTTTCCATGTCGATATATACCATCGAAACAAAACCGTCAGGGTCATCCGGTTCTACTTTTTTGGGATCCGTCGGCACGGGAAGTTTTTCCCCGTCGCAAAGCATGGTCAGAATTCGTCCCGCCGCCGCATCCGACGCCATGTACATAGCGTCGGCGAGACAGGTTCCAAACGTGGCCAGCTCGAAATCCGTAAAGACAACCGAGAAACTACCGCCCTGCTCCGGATAAAAACACGCAGGATACGCATATTTCATACAACCCCCTACTTTAAGCCAGCCTGTTTCATAATCGAATGAATGACCCTTTTGGGAATATCACTACATGAAACGGAATCGTTACTTTTCCGCTCTTCGTTGTGTGCTTGTAATGACGGTGCGACCCTTGGGTTGTATCGGGAAACCACCCGTCATCTTTCACTATCCGCTCTATCTCCCTAAAGGTCACCTTATATTCAGCATAGCACGTATTGCACGTATTGCACGTATAGTCAAGATAGTCAGACGACAATGAATTGTGCTTGGAAATTTTGTCGACTGACGCTCCCTTGCTATCCTAATCTTCACGTAATTGGTTCAAAACGCTTAGAACGGCCTTTAAATTTTCATCCGCGTAATGCTGCAAAAGACTTTTTTCCGTGTCCGTAAAAAGCGCGCCTGCCTTAAAAGGCTCGTAGGGCTCAATTTTCAGGATTGAAGCCAGTTTAACCAGTGTCCTCGGTGAAACCCACGCCTTGGAGCGTTCTATGTTACTTAAAAAATTGGTTGATATATCCACCTTTTCGGCCAATGACGATTGAAAGATTTCTTGAGGTGTTTAGGATGCTGGAATCCAAAGTGGTTGACGGGCAGATAATGGTGGAGCGTGTTGTGCCCAAGCTGGCCAAACTTACTTTATGCAAAAAAGGCAGGCCGAGTGAGTTGGTCACGAAGCGTTACCGTTAAATAATTGCCAATCTTGGTTGGGGAATCGTTAACAAAAAAATCGCTTTGAAATGGACCTTGAAACAAAATAGTGGCTGTGCTAAACTTCGATAATTCTAGGAATTGGTTATGGAAAAACACCTATACGCATCACATCCTATTTTCCCAACCCCAAACATCGAACGAACCTCCGAATATTATGTGACGGTTCTGGGATTTAGAGCCGTGAAGTACTTGGATGCAAAAGAGCCGCATATTTGCCTTTACCGTGACAGTACCGAAATTATCTTGACATCGGCAAATACCGATAAAGTGTACCCAAACAGGGAGCTATATGGTTATGGGGAGGATGCATATTTTATAACGGATAAACAAGAAACACTTCAAAATGAATTTATGGAAAAGGGAGCAAAGATAGTCCGCAAGCTTCACAGAACTGATTATAACAATCGAGAGTTTATCGTTGAAGATATCGATGGACGCTGGATGGCGTTTGGAATTAAGAAAGGTTGAATAATATTGATAAAATACTAATCCATGTTACACAACAAAAAAAGGGGGGCATGGCTTTATTCAACGAAACAGATTTGAGAAATATAGCTCAACAAAAGGTGCACCGCGATCGCAGATTACATGAAGGGCATACATATGATTTTATTGCAAGATCACTATTATCCCAATCATATAAAATGTTCAGTGATGGGAAATAGATTTTGATATTTTTTTGTCGCATAGTTTTTTAGATAAAGATTTGATTTTTTGTTTGAAAACTAAACTAGATTTGTTCGACAACCAAGAAATATAGTATAAAAGGAGAATGGGCAGTGGAAAAATAAATTACAACGATAAAGAGCATACATTTTAACGGATGTTTGGTGTTAAAATCAAAACATTTAACAAAATGATGGGAATTCTGGAAAAAGAATATTCTGAGATGCATAAAAAGGGCGGCAGCCCTCCAAAAATGTCTGTTGAAGATAAACTGTACGCCACCCTAAAATATCTGCGTGAGTATCGTACGATGGAACACATTGGGGGAGATTACGGCGTCAGTAAAAGCACCATATGCGAATCAATCCAATGGGTGGAAAACACTTTGAGGCAAGACGGGACATTTGAACTGCCCGGGAAGAAAGTATTGAAAAAAGCGTCAGGCGCGATTGAATTTGTGGTAATTGATGTAACCGAAAGCCCCATAAACAGGCCAAAAAAAACCAGAAAGAGTATTACTCGGGCAAAAAGAAGCGCCACACCGTAAAAACCCAAGTGGTTATCAACGGCAAAACAAAGCAAATAATTGATGTCTGCCATGGGAACGGGCGTGAACACGATTTTAGTTTGTACAAAAGGAGCATCGGGACTGAAATCGATGAGTCAATAGTGGTGTATGCGGATCTTGGATATTTGGGAATTGAGAAGCTTCATAAAAACAGCAAAATACCCCAGAAATCAAGCAAGCTCCACCCGTTAAGCGACAAAGACAAGTCCTATAACAAACGCCTGTCGCGGAAAAGAATAGTTGTTGAACATATAAACGCGAAAATTAAGACATTTAAAATTATGGCGCATCCATACAGAAACCACTGTAGAAGGCATCTACTCAGAGTATCGCTAATTTGTGGTATAATTAATTTTGAAAAACGGAATAAATAATGGGTTGCCGAACAAGTCTACTGGAAAGTTATGCGTATTTTATTTATATTGATTGGATCACCGATTACAGCATGGATAGATCTCATGTGACAGATGGAACTTTGCACAACTCAAACATCGTATGCGAGCTTCTAAATGTTTTCATATGCTACTTCATCTAATTTTTCAAATTCAAAATGGATGCTCTTACAGAAAAGGTTGCTATAGCACCTGTGGTTGCATATAGCACAAATGTTTATAATGGAGTTGAATATTTTGGAGTTTATCCTTATGTAGAAAAAGCAGTCGTACAAAATTCTACAGATACTGCACCATGAGACACAAATCAATCCAACAGATCGCTTTATACAGAATTTGATTTGTGGCTAAAAGAGGGAAGCTTTATATCGTCATCCAAATTAAAGCCCCAACCAGCCAAAGTGGGGTTATTTATAGGCAGAAAAAATGTTTTAGAAAACATGAACATAGCCGCCCAAACCGTGTGCATGAATTATATCAGCGATGGAAAAAATTCACCAATACTTATCTTCCATAGGAACGGATGACACAATCGTCTCTTTTCATCAAGGGTCTAAAAATCCCTTGTGACATTCTTTAGCCACCAGTACTGACAAAACCACACAAATACAACAGGTATTTTTATAATCTCATCCATGGAAAGCACACCGTACAGTACAATCGGCGACACTTGCCACACAAAGGCACTTAGCCAAGCGGCATGATAATTCCCCACATCACTACAGCGTCGCACCAAAACGCAAATTTTGCGTCACCCCCTGCACAGAACACCCCGCCGGTTATGGTAGAGTTAAGCGATTTTCCCGCACAGCGTATTGCCGTAATGATTAGCATCATGTCCAGATAGGCAAGTGCCGTAGCGTTTATGTTCACAAGGCTTAGTGTTAGGGGTCTTATCAGCAAAACCAGAAGAGCCGCAAGTATGCCAAAAAACAGGGCGTATACATATATCCAGATACCGGCTTTTTTAGCCGATTCTATGTCTCCGCTTCCTAAGAATTTACCCAAGAGAACGCTTCCCCCGCTGGCAACACCGAGGCACAATACTATTGCCAGATTTCTTATGACATTGGCGATTGCGTTTGCCGCCACCGCATCGGAGCTGATATGCCCAATAAAGGCATTTGTTAATGCGAATGCACTGCCCCAGACCACATAATTCGCCAGAATAGGGATTGCATAACGGACAAAATCCCGCAAAAGCAGTTTTTGTTTGCCGTCGCACAAGGGCAAGCCAAACCTAATATTGCCGTTCCGTAGCGAATATACCACGCAACAGGCAAGCTCGGCAAAACGCACGACAACGGTGGACACCGCTACCCTTAGGACGGCGGCGGACGGATCGCCAGGGAACAAGACAAAGATACAAACAGCGTTAAGCATGATATTCAATACCAAAGTGCCAGAACTTACCGCCGCGCTAAAACGAACCTTTTCCATAATTCCCTTTCGCCTTACCACTCCCCAAAGCCGGCGATGGTATCACGCAGAAAGCAGGCGCTGTCCTTCGGGGTTCGCTTCTGGGTGGCGTCGTCAACGTGGACTATTCCAAAGCGTTTGCTATAGCCGAGCGCCCATTCAAAATTGTCCAGCATCGACCATGCGTAATAGCCTTTAAGGTTAATCCCAGATTTTATAAGATCGACGCAGACCGCAAGGTGCTTCCTGAAATACTCGATTCTTTCGACATCGTGAATTCGACCGCCCGCCCTCGTTTACGGCACCCTCAACCTGATAACTTGCGGTTGCGGTGTCTATGATAAAAGTCAAGCGATTTCTGAGGGATTTATTCTTTTGGCAAGAAAATTTCCGTATCGGTTCATTTTAAGCTCGCGCTTGGTAATATCTCTCCCGTAGTGGAATTGCCGTTTCTTCAACATCAACATCTGGAATATTTCCGCGAACACCCTGCGGCGAAGCCTGGTGCGAACCAGCCCAGGCTTTTTGTATTCGCACAGGCGGTCATACCGGCGTCGCAACTTTGAGCTGGCATCCAATACATGGCTCAACGACTGGGTTAACAAGGTGGCCGAAAGTTTCCTGCCTTTTTTGTTTGTGCCGCAATTGCTTACCGTCGTGTTTGAATTTGACACTTTTGGAGCGGAGCGCAGGTAAAAGCCTTGGAGTCCCTGAACCTGCTTACTTCAATAATATCCGCAATTATGGCTATCGCGATAAGCTCCCTCCGCTTGCTGCTGAAGATTTCCTCCTTTGTGAAACCGAACAGCCGCTCTTTTAAAAGCGAATGGATACGGTTTTTCAGCTGGATATTCTGTTTTTTGTACAGCCTGTAATGTGGTGAAAAGGCTCCGCAAGTCATGTATTTCCACGGGCGGGAGGACGACGGGCGTATTCCCCCGACAAAACCTGCACTTTCAGGATGCGGCATAATTTGTCGGCGTCAATCTTGTCGGTATTGCACCACGCGAGACTGATTTGCTTCGCTTAGTGGCGTATGCCCATGGCTTCGCGTTGTTCGTCCACGCTTCGGGTTTCGTCTTCAACAATTTCCGGTTCGATAATCGTAACTTCGCGTGCGCGGCTTGCGGTCGGAAGGGGTAGGTTGCTGATGTTCGCGCTAGATTCTCGTGCCCGCCATATGAAAACACCGAAGTATTGAGTGCTGTTGTATTGTGCCAAAAAATCTCTGATAAGCTGCTCGCCTATTTCTATCTCAGCAGTGTCCATTGCAATTTTTGATTGTCTAATTACACTTTCCATTAACAGCATTGCTGTTTCTTGAAGCGCTTCGCGATCACTGCCGTTTAAGAAGGGGCGATGTCCGTCCCAGATTTCAAGTAAGCTCTCGGGAAGCGGGATGCGATAAGGTGCTCAAAAATACTCCATTTGGTGCAGATCCATGCTCAACATAGATATTAGAATCCGCAGCGCGTTGCCGCTGTGGTGAGTCCAAGATAGTAGGTCTGCCATCTCAAAAGCGCCCACTGTGTTTACAAGCATCCTCATTTCATCTCCGTCTAATTTGTTGATGAGTGCACCTCTCATCTCATGCCCGTGGAACCCAATTAGATCTGCCAGATGATTTCCATTCCATTCGGTATTATAAACATGTTGAATACGGCGTTGCGCGTCAATAACGGTGTCGCGGAAATCGCGTCCGGCTTGGTTGTTTGGAGCCATGCATAGAATCGGTGTACCATTTGCTGGGTTTGGAAAATCATGTCGGCTCTTACGTCGACGATTGCGTTTACTGCGTCAGCCCAGGTGACACGTCTTTTGCCTGCCTGCAAGCCAGCGCGCACAGAGGAAAGTCGCACCAGTAAATGCGGTGTAGTGCCCCCATGATATTATTTTGCCATGGTTCGGCGCAAACGTCAAGGACTTCTTGAACGGAGTAGGCGCGATAGTGCCTGCCACTACTTCCGGTGCACGAGGGTGACTGGCACTTTTTTACTGCCGCAGGCATCAAATATGTGGCTCATAGGTGGTGTGGGTCGTCCAAATTTCCTTGTATGCCAGTTTGGCACCGCGGGGTATCTTAACCCTAACTTGTCCCACGGAATATTGAGCGGTAATGTGTCCCATTTCTAGGGGATCTGGTCTGGCACTAGGAAATTTAGGGTTCGGATTCGTTCCAGGTTCTCCCTCAATTCGGCCTCGGAAATCGCACCTCTGTCCAATAATTCCTTCACCGACTCGTAAATACCCATGCAAATATCACTGTGATACTTTTTCCCCATGTTGCCCCCTATATCTCGACAAACGCCCCCTACGTCTACAAAGCCATAAAGGAACAGGGAAAGGTAATCTATGGAACGCTATGATGCCTGGATTTCCCGGGCAAAAAGCAGTTTCGAGCTGTCAAAGGCGGCATGAGACTCCGCGCATAGAAAGCCAAGCGAAAATTCCCAAGCCCTGTTCGCCCTCTTGAACCTTTTGTCCGTTCCTGCTACGCTTAAGCCAACATTGCAAGTTTGCGGGGGAACCCTTCGGGGTTGAGAAGGTAAAACCTGACCCTTTGAACCTGTTGGCTAATACCAGCGTAGGAAGCAAATGAAGTTAAACGACGGAAATCGTGCGGGAGCTTTCCCGTTACAACCGATCCCCTCGACGCTGACAAGCCACGGATAATCAATAACCCGCGAACCAGCAACGTTGGATTAAACTTGCGACACAGGAGACAAGCATGAAAACAGCGTTAAGCATTGCCGGTTCCGACTGTTCGGGCGGTGCCGGCATACAGGCCGACCTAAAGACGTTTTCGGCGCACGGCATATTCGGCATGACGGTCGTTACGTCGGTCGTGGCGGAAAACACATCCAGGGTTATCGAGTACCAGGACGTCCGCCCCGACATGATCGAAAAGCAGATCGCCGCCGTGTTCGAGGACATTCCGCCCGATGTGGTAAAGGTCGGGATGCTTTCCTGCGCCGAGGCCATGAACGCCGTGGCGGGGAAACTTAGGGAACTGAAACCCAAAAACCTGGTCGTGGATCCGGTCATGTATGCGAAAAGCGGGTGCGCGCTGATGATTCCGTCCGCAATCGACGCGCTGGTTTCACAGATCGTGCCGCTTGCGGATATGATCACGCCGAACATCCCCGAGGCCGAGCAAATGTCCGGCATGGTTATTAACACGCAGGACGACATGCGGGATGCGGCGCGGCGTATTCACGCGATGGGTTGCCGCACCGTCGTAATCAAGGGGGGGCACAGCGAAGGCGACTCGACCGACATCCTGTTCGACGGCGAAAATTTTTACGAATACCCTGCGCCGCGCATCGACACGAAGCACACGCACGGCACCGGCTGCACTTTTTCCTCGGCAATCGCGTCGAACCTTGCGCTTGGGTTTTCCGTGAACGATGCTGTCGGGCGAGCGAAGGCGTACATAAGCGCGGCGATTGCCAGCGCGCCAGGGCTTGGGAAAGGCAATGGTCCGGTTCATCATTTCCATGAATTGTACAAAAATCATTTTGGCGAAAGCAGGTAGGAGGCGCAATGTTAGTGAACGGGCGGCAGGTTGCCGCGGAAAACGAAGTCTTGTTGGGCGAATTTCTTGAAAGGGAAGGGTACGATGCGCAAAGAGTCGCGGTCGAGAAAAACGGCAAAATCGTTCCCAAAAAACTCTTCGAAACCGAAACGCTTGGCGATGCCGACAAAATCGAAATCGTTTCATTTGTCGGCGGGGGTTGAAAGCGATGGCGGCTTGCGACGAACTTGAAAGTGCGATGTATGCGCGCAACTCTAGGGGTATTCAGGAAAAGCTGAAAGGCGCGCGGGTCGCCGTCGCCGGGCTTGGCGGGCTTGGCTCGAACATCGCGATGATGCTTGCGCGAATCGGCGTGGGCAGGCTTCTGCTGGTTGACTTCGACAATGTCGAGCCGAGCAACCTTAACAGGCAGCATTACGGCGTTGCGCATATCGGGCTTCCAAAAACGGAGGCTCTGCAGCAGCAGCTTGGCGGGATAAACCCGTTTGTCAAGATCGAAATCCGCACGGAGATGATCACCGCGGAAAACGCGAAGGAAATCTTCCGGGATTACCCGATAGTCTGCGAGGCTTTTGACAAGGCGCAGAACAAGGCGATGCTTGTCAATGCGCTTTTGGAAGGCGAAGAAGGAAACTGCGAAAAAAAAATCGTCGCGGCGTCCGGAATGAACGGGTTTGAAAGCTCGAACAAGATCAAGACGGAAAAAATATTTTCCAACCTGTATGTCTGCGGCGACTCGGTTGCGCCGGAGCAGGAGGGCATTGGCTTCATGGCTCCGCGCGTCATTACTTGCGCGGGGCATCAGGCGAACATGGTCATGCGGCTTTTGCTTGGCATTGAGAAGGAGTAGCGATTTATGGAAGATCCGTTGGTAATCGGCGGCAGGGAATTTAGTTCCAGATTCATTTTAGGGTCGGGCAAATTCTCGCTGGAGATGACGAAGGTCGTTATCGAAAATGGCGGCGTGGAGATGGCGACGCTCGCGCTTAGGCGCGCGAACGTTGGCGGCAAGGAAAACATTCTCGATTATATCCCGCCGGGAATCGCGCTTTTGCCTAACACGTCCGGCGCAAGGAACGCGCAGGAGGCGGCGCGGATTGCGCGGCTTTCGCGCGAGCTTGGTTGCGGCGATTTTGTCAAAATCGAAGTGATAAACGACTCGAAGTACCTTCTGCCGGACAATCACGAAACCGTGAAGGCTACGGAAATTCTTGCAAAGGAAGGTTTCATCGTCATGCCGTATATGTACCCAGACCTGGTCGCGGCGCGGCAGATGGCGAACGCCGGCGCGTCGGCGATCATGCCGCTTGGCGCGCCAATCGGCACCAACAAAGGGCTTTTGACGAGGGATTTTATCAAGATTCTCATTGACGAGATTGACTTGCCGATTATCGTTGACGCGGGCATCGGCCGTCCGTCCCAAGCTTGCGAGGCGATGGAGATGGGCGTCGCGGCTGTCATGGCAAACACCGCGATTGCAACGGCGAGCGATGTCGGCGTGATGGCAAGCGCGTTCAGGCTGGCGGTTGAAGCGGGGCGCAAGGCGTGGCTTGCCGGCTTGGGCAGGGTTTTGGAGCGCGAAGCGGAAGCGTCAAGCCCGTTGACAGGATTCCTTGGGAACAATGACTGATCTCAAAATGGAAGCGCACTTGTGCGAAGATGACGCGCGACGCTTCCCCGGCATGGAAACTATCGAGTCCGGCATAATGGAAAATGTTCTGCAAAGAACCGAAGAACACAGCCGCAGAAAATATCGCGCAAGCGACGTTAAAGCCGCGCTTGCCAAGGACGTTTTGACGCTGTGCGATTACGGCGCGCTGTTGTCCCATGCCGCGGAAAACTTGCTGGAAGATATCGCGCGAAGGGCGAAAGCCGAGACCGCAAAGCATTTTGGCAATTCCGTCAGCTTGTTCACGCCGCTGTACATCTCGAATTTTTGCGACAACCATTGCACATATTGCGGCTTCAACAGCGAAAACCAGATCGCCAGAGGGAAACTGAGCCTTGAGGAAGTTGACCGCGAACTACGGGCGATTTCCGAAACGGGTCTGCGCGAAATATTGCTGCTTACAGGCGAATCGCGCGAAGTGTCAGATGTCGCGTACATCGGCGAAGCTGTCAGGCTTTCCAAAAAATACTTCTCTACAATCGGCATCGAGATTTACCCCTTGAACACGGACGAGTATGCGCATCTGCACCAGTGCGGCGTTGATTTTGTCAACGTTTATCAGGAAACTTACGACTTGACGTTGTACGAAAAATGCCACGTAAACGGACCGAAGCGCATTTTCCCTTACCGCTTTGATGCGCCCGAAAGAGCCTTGCGCGCCGGCATGAGGGGCGTCAGTTTCGGCGCGCTTTTGGGGCTTGGCGACTTCCGCGCCGATGCGTTTGCCGCCGGCGCGCACGCGTATTATTTGCAACAGAAATATCCTCATGCGGAAATCGCGTTTTCGGTTCCGCGGATCCGCGCTTTTCCAAACAGCGTCGAAGTTAACATGTGCGGCGTTGGCGAAAGACAGCTTTTGCAAACGATGCTGGCATACAGGATCTTCATGCCGTTCGCTTCGGTTACGATTTCCACGAGGGAGCGCGCAGGCTTCCGGGATAACGTCGTGGGGCTTGTCGCGAATAAAATTTCCGCGGGCGTGAAAGTCAGCGTTGGCGGACACGGAGCGGAGAAAAAAGGCGACGAGCAGTTTGACGTGTGCGATCCGCGCGACGTTTCGGAAATTCACGCGATGATACTTGGCAAAGGGCTTCAGCCCGTTTACGCTGATTACATCAGGCTCATGGAGGGAGGAGCGCAGAAATGAAAGATCTGGATTTGACCTTGTATTTTATCACCGACAGCACCGGCAAGTCCGAAGATGATTTTCTGGAAATTGTCGAGCGCGCTTGCGCGGGCGGCGCGACGCTTGTCCAGTTGCGCGAGAAGGAAACGAGCGGGCTTGAGTATTTCAATCTTGCCGCAAAAACCAAATGCGTAACCGACAGGCACGGCATCCCGCTGATTATCGATGACAGGATTGACATTGCGCTTGCGGTTGGCGCCGCGGGCGTTCATCTGGGGCAGCGCGACTTGCCGATTTGCGCCGCGCGCAGGCTTGCCGGCGCGGGCATGATAATCGGCGCGACCGCAAAGACCGTCGAACAGGCGCGACGCGCGAAGGAAGAAGGCGCGGACTATCTTGGCGTGGGAGCGATATACCCGACCACGACAAAAGTTGTTACGGTCATTACCGAGGTTTCCGTGCTGGACGATATTGCCCGCGAGACGGGAATGCCGACGGTTGCCATTGGCGGGCTTAACTCTTCCAACATGCACGTTCTGTATGACAGCATGGCGGATGGAATCGCGGTCGTCTCGGCGATCATGAAAAGCCCCGATCCGCAAGGCGCGGCGCAGGCACTGAAAGCGCAGGTGATGGAAAATTTCCAGAAATTGCGGCAGCGCAAATGACGCAGCAAGCAGCGCGAGCCTGCATTTTCGACCTTGACGGCACGAGAATTGACACCGCTGTTTTGGCGGGCTTGAGAACAAATATATCAAGAGGAGTAGGAGAGGATTATGTCATTTTCAAGAGGATTGAAGGCCAAGGCGGCCAAGGTTTGGGAGGATGGGTACAAGCATCCTTTTGTGCAGGAACTCGGAGCGGGCACGCTGGACAGGGAAAAATTCAAGTTCTATTTGCTGCAGGACTATCTGTACCTGCTACAATACGCCAAAGTTTTCGCCATCGCCACGGTCAAATCCGACACCGAGGACTTGATGAAGGGCTTTTCAACAAGCCAGTATTTCATTCTTGCCAACGAGATGAACGTACACCGCAAATACATGGAAGACTTCGGCATAACGCCGGCGGAAGTACTTGCGGTCAAGCCCTCGCTCTACAACAGAACCTACACGGCGAACATGCTTTCTTTCGGCCTTACCGACGGCTTGGCGGAAGTCCTGGCATCCGTTTTCCCATGCGCGTGGACATACGCCGATTACGGCAAACGCCTGAAGGCACAGTATGCCGATAAACTGGAAGGCAACTTCTACAAAACCTGGATCGAAAGTTATGCCAGCGACGAGTTTTCGGATTCCTTCGAGTGGTTTTATGGCGCGCTTGATAATCTCGTCGCAAACATGACGGACGAGCAACGCAAAAAAATCGAGGGCATTTTTATCTCCAGCGTCGAGTTCGAGTACCTGTTTTGGGACATGTCCTACAAGCGCCAGATGTCGTACCAATGAAAGCGTATATTTTCGACCTTGACGGCACGCTGTTGGATTCGATGGGCGTATGGCTGGACATCGACATCGAGTTCCTGAAAAAGCGCGGACTTGCCGTTCCCGATGATTACTTTCACAAAATTTCCGCGATGGGTTTTTCCCAAATCGCCGCCTACACGATAGAACGGTTCGGCTTGCCAGACACCGTTGACGGCCTGCTGCAGGAGTGGAGCGACATGGCGGCATACGCATACGGCCATACCGTGCCGATGAAGCCACACGCAAGGGAATACCTTTTGGCGCTTAAAGAACGCGGGGCAAAACTGGCCATTGCCACCAGCACGATACCCGAACTCTGCGAAATTGCGTTGCGAAACCATGGCATCTATGATTGGTTTAACGCCATTTGCAACTCCAACGAAGTGGGATGCGGAAAATCGCGCCCCGACGTTTTTCTTTTGGCGGCGCAAAAACTTGGCGTGGATCCCCGTGACTGCATCGTGTTCGAGGATATTCTTGACGCGGTAAAAAGCGCAAAAAGCGTTGGCATGACCGTTTGCGGCGTGTACGACAAGGCATCGGAAGCCGACTGGGAGGCAATAAGAGACGTGGCGGATTATTCGCTTTTTGACTTTCGGGACGCGCCAGTGTTGTAAACCATTGTTGACAGGGTGTTGACACGCTTGTCTAGCCGAAATTCATAATTTCACATTATGGCACCTGCCAGTCGTCAAGCCCTCATCGCCTTCCCTAGAAATTTGTCAGGTAGCAGATCCCTATAAGCAACAGCGCCCAAAGGAATTCGTCGTCCCCAGCCGCATCCTGGCCGCCGAGCCTGGAACCGTACCACCAGAACAAGCCCATCTCTATGTCGATGCGAAAGGTGTACTCGGTAAAGTCGTCGTCGGAATTTTGCTTGCCGAAAAGCAGATAGGCCATCTCGTCCAGGATTGCGCCGAATTCCTCGATGGCCTGCCCAAAGTCGCCCCGGACGATCAGAGCCATAAAGAAGGGAATCTTGTCCTGCAGTTTTTCCTTGCGGGATTCGTCGGTTTTTTCCACCCAGGTTTTCTGTATCAAAAGGTCAAGGTTGTTCTGAAAGTGCCCAAGGAATTTGCCCATCTCCTCTGTATCCCTGTTGACCCCCATTAGCCGCCGGTACTCGGCGCCAATCCCCAAGGCTCCGGCAAAGTCGGCCAAGGCCGCCAGATCCCGCTTCGGCAAGGGGCCGCCCGAAGGAAACAGCGTTTCCACTACTTTACGGCATTCATCGGGAAGGACAAGGTTAAGAACCGAACTCGTGTCTCTGGGATACTGCTTCATGGCTTTAAAATGACGCTTAAAGGGAAAATAGTCAAGCAAGGCCCGGCCGCACTTTGTCCTTGACCACATCGACCGATCCCCTGTATAAGTAACCATGAGTATCCTAAAAAACGCACAGTCCCTTCCCAACATCCCCTGGGAGGATCGCCCCGCCGACGGCAGAAACAACACCCCGCTTTGGCGTTATTCCGGCAACCCCATCATCCCCAGGAACCTGACGGCGCGTTCTAACAGTATCTTTAACAGCGCGGTGGTTCCTTTCAAAGACGGCTTCGCCGGGGTTTTCCGCTGCGACGACACCGCCCGCCACATGAACATCCACGCGGGAAGGAGCGCGGACGGCATCAACTGGGTTATCGAGGACGAGCCGATTGATTTTATCAGAAGCCACCCCGAGCTTCCCGGCTCGGAATACAAGTACGACCCGCGGGTGGTGTTTATAGAAGGAAAATGGTACGTCATCTGGTGCAACGGCTACCACGGCCCCTGCATCGGCCTTGGCTACACCGAGGACTTCGAAAAATTCCACATGCTGGAAAACGTCACCATGCCATTCAATCGTAATGGCGTCCTGTTTCCAAGGAAGATCAATGGGCGTTACGCTATATACACCCGGCCCAGCGATTCGGGGCACACCCCTTTCGGCGACATCATCTATTCGGAAAGCCCGGATCTGGAGTTCTGGGGAAGGCACCGCCACGTAATGTCCCCCCGGGGCGGCTGGGAATCCACCAAGATCGGCGCGGGGCCGGCGCCTATCGAAACCACCGAGGGCTGGCTGCTCTTCTACCACGGCGTTCTGACAAGCTGCAACGGTTTCGTTTATTCCTTCGGCGCGGCGCTGCTCGACCTTGACAAGCCCTGGCAGGTTATCGCCCGCAGTCGCCCATACATGGTTTCCCCGCAGGAAACCTACGAGTGCGTCGGCGACGTTCCCAACGTTACCTTCCCCTGCGCCGCGCTTGTCGACGGGGATTCGGGAAGGCTCGCTATTTACTACGGCTGTGCCGACACGGTAACGGGCCTGGCCTTTGGCCTGGCGGACGAAGTGGCGGACTTTATCAAAAAGAACCGGGCATAAGGTTTTGCCGCCCCGTGCGGCAGGGCCAGGGTCGAATAGGCATGAAACTGAACACGATTATACATGGCGATTGCCTGACCGAACTTAAAAACCTTTCTGACAAGTCCGTCGATATGATCTTTGCCGATCCTCCCTACAATATGCAGTTGAAGCACACGCTTTTCCGGCCAAACAACACCAAAGTTGCCGGCGTGTCCGACGAGTGGGACAAATTCGAGTCCTTTGCGGATTACGACGCTTTTTCCACGGCCTGGCTCTCGGAATGCAAGCGCGTGCTAAAGGACACCGGCACGATATGGGTTATCGGCAGTTACCACAATATCTTTCGCGTCGGCAACATCATGCTCGATTTGGGCTTTTGGATTCTGAACAACGTAACCTGGCATAAAATCAACCCCATGCCCAACTTCAAGGGAACCCGTTTCACGAACGCGACCGAAACGCTTTTGTGGTGCGCCAAATCCGAAAGCGGCGCGCGCAAAAAATACACCTTTAACCACAGGCTGATGAAGAAATACAACGGCGGCAAACAGATGACGTCCGTCTGGCGGATCTGCCTGTGCACGGGAAGGGAACGGCTGAAAGGCACGGACGGGAAAAAACTGCACTCGACCCAAAAGCCCGAGGAACTGCTAAAAAGGATAATCCTGTCAACAACAAAACAGGACGACGTGGTTCTGGATCCGTTTTTTGGAACCGGCACCACGGGGGCCGTCGCGAAGAAACTGAAACGTGGCTTCATCGGCATAGAAAAGGAGGCGGAATACGTGGAACTTGCAAAAAACAGGATCGACGGAATCGAGGATTGTTTCGAGGAAGCGGACTGGTTGGAAGAGGCGATTGGAAAAAACGGCGAATCAATTTCACAGAAACAGACGGAGGAAAACAAAATGAAAAAGCGGGCGCTTATCAGCGTTTTTTACAAGGAAGGAATCCTGGAACTTGCCTCGTATCTGCACGGGGCCGGCTGGGAAATACTTTCCACGGGCGGAACGTCAAAACACTTGCAGGAAAGCAAAATTCCCGTTACCGACGTTTCCACGGTAACGGGTTTTCCCGAGTGCCTCGACGGAAGGGTAAAGACCCTACACCCGGCGATCCACGCAGGACTCCTGGCCAGGCGCGACGAGAACAGCCACATGGAAACCCTGCGATCCCTGGGGCTTTCGACCATAGATTTGGTCTGCGTCAACCTCTACCCGTTTTTCGAAAAGGCACAGGCCGGGCTTTCCCTTGGGGAAACCGTCGAGTTCATCGACATAGGCGGGCCGTCCATGCTTAGATCTGCGGCGAAAAATTTTGGCGACGTTGTTGTCCTTACCGACCCCGCCGACTACGCCGAGGCGATCGACGGCCTAAAGGCCGGGAACGTTCCCGATGAATTCAGAAAGCGGCTGGCGGGCAAGGTGTTCAATTTGACATCGGCCTACGACGCGGCGATATCGCGTTATCTTTTGGGGGACGAATATCCGGAATACTGGCCGCTGTCGCTGAAAAAGGGCCAGGGTCTTCGCTACGGCGAAAACGGCCACCAGTCCGCCGCGCTTTACCTGCACGCCGACAGGCCAGGGGTTTTGGGCGGCATGGAACAGCTTCACGGCAAGGAACTTGGTTACAACAATATTCGGGATCTGGATCTGGCGTGGAAGGCGGCCTGTGCCTTTGGCCTTAGGGACTCGCCGGGTGGTATCGCGGAGCCCTTTGGCGAGGACGATGTTCGGCGTTTGGTTCCGGGGGCGGCAAGCAGCGGCAAGGTCTGCTGCGTCGCGGTAAAGCACAATACCCCCTGCGGGATCGCCCTGGGGAACACCCTTCTGGAAGCCTATCAAAAAACCTACGCCTGCGATCCGGTGTCCATATTCGGCGGCATCGTGGCCTGCACCGCGGCGGTCGATTCGGCGACCGCGGAAAAACTCGGCGAGCTGTTCCTGGAGATCGTCGCGGCTCCGGACTTCGAGGCGGGAGCCCTGGAAATACTTAAACGGAAAAAAAACCTTCGCATAATAAAACTCGCGAAAGCCCCGGCCGAACCCCACGAGTGTATTTCCGTTGACGGCGGCCTCTTGGTTCAGCAAAGCGATCGCGGCCTTCTTGAGAAATGGGAAGTGGTGACAAAAGCCGTGCCCGCCGCCGGGGATCTGCGGGACATGATTTTCGGCATTAGGGCCGTAACATTTGTAAAGTCAAACGCCATCATGATTGTAAAAAACGAATCCGCGACGGGGATAGGCGGGGGACAGGTAAACCGGATATGGCCCACAAAGCAGTCCCTGGAACGAAGCGCGTCGGCGATAGACGGCGCGACCGAAGCCGGATCCCCCTGGGAAGACACCGCGCCGGCCAGGGTGCTTGCCTCCGACGCCTTCTTCCCCTTCGACGACATAGTGGAAGCGGCGGCGGCGGCCGGGATCAAGGCGATTGTCCAGCCCGGCGGTTCGATGAACGACAAGCTGTCGATAGAGGCCTGTGACAGGCACGGCATCGCGATGGTGTTTACCGGGACAAGGCACTTCAAGCATTAGGTTGGCGGGGCTGTCCGGAAAGCAGGGACTTTCCGGGCAGCCCTTTCCCCCCTAAAGTGTGATTGACAGTTTTAGCAAAGTGCCGTATACTGCCACGTGTACTTCAAAGGAAGAGGGGTGGGGAACCTGAAGGTTCCGAATCCTCCGCTAGCCCGTAACTGTAACTGGGAAGATTCCATCGCAAACGGCCACTGGGCAACCGGGAAGGCCGATGGGAAATCGCCGTCTTAACGACGCGCCCTCAAGCCAGGAGACTTTGGTATACGCGCCGTATTACGGCTTGGGTTCCTGCGGACCCAAATCTTTTTCGGGTTTCGTGGACAGAACCTTGAGAGCCGTGAAGTTTTTTGTCAGCATGTTTTTCTCGATTTAGAACCGCGAATGTCCAGAAGGTTTTGCGTTATTGGAAGGGGTAATAATGTTTGCATCAATTATAAAAAGGGATGGAAGGACACAGGCGTTTCACGAAAGCAAGATCACCGACGCAATATTCAAGTGCCTTCAGGCCATGGGGGAAGCGGATCGCACGCAGGCGATGGAACTGACGCTCGGGGTTATCAGAAAAATAAAACAGGAATACGCGGAAGACAATTTTACCGTCGAAGACGTCCAGGACATCGTTGAAACCGTTTTAATCGAACATGGCCACCCGAAAGTGGCAAAATCCTATATCCTGTACCGGGAAAACCGTTCCAGGCTAAGGGAAGCGCGAAGCGAAATGATGAACGCCGTTTCGGAAATTTTGCAGGAGACAAACCGCGACAATGCCAACGTCGGCAATTCGCCTTCGGCAAAGGTGTTGCAGATATCGGAGATTGCCTCCAAAAATTATTACCTAAAGCGCATACTTTCCGAAAAAGAGGCCAAAGCGCATACCGGCGGCGATATTTACATACATGATTTGTCATGGTACGGCAAAACGCTTACCTGTCTGCAAATTCCCCTGGACCGGCTGTTGCGAGATGGGTTCAACAACGGGCACGGCTACATACGTCCCCCAAAGGGAATAAAAACGGCGGCCTCGCTGGCGGCGATAATCCTGCAGAGCAACCAAAACGACATGCACGGCGGGCAATCCTTTGCATATTTTGACAGGGATTTGGCAACATATGTCGAGCTGGAAAAAGAGAGGCAGAACAAACTTATACGCGGAAACCTGGAAGATTTGGGGCTAAGCTCGGACGAGGACAAAATCTGGGCATTGGTACACAAGCGCACCAAAGAGGAAACCTACCAGGCAATGGAAGGTTTTATTTACAACCTTAACACCATGCACTCCAGGGCGGGGGCGCAGGTTCCTTTTTCCAGCGTCAACTTCGGCACCGACACAAGCGAGGCCGGCAGGATGGTTACGGAATGTTTTTTGCTGGCCTACGAAAAAGGTTTGGGCAAAGGCGAGTCGCCACTGTTTCCAAACGTGTGCTTCAAGATAAAAGAGGATGTCAATTTCGAGGAAGGGGATCCAAACTACGACCTGTTCCGGTTGAGTATGCGCGTTGCCTGCAAGCGGCTCTTTCCCACATTTTCTTTTCAGGATTCAAGTTTCAACAAGCCCTTTCGCGACGAGGAAGTGGCCTACATGGGTTGCCGCACGCGCGTCATCTCGAACTGCAACGGGCCTGCGGTAACGAATTCCAGGGGTAATTTATCGTTTACGACCATTAACCTGCCGCGCCTTGGCATACGTGCGGACAAGGATTTGGCGTTGTTCTGGAAATATCTTGACGAACTTTTTGACGTTTGCGTCGAGCAACTGCTGAGCCGGTACAACATCCAAAAGAAACTAAAGGTAAAGGATTTTCCGTTTTTGATGGGGCAAAAGCTGTACCTGGAAAGCGAAGGCCTATCCTGCAATGATACCGTCGAAAAGGCAATCCGCCATGGAACGCTGAGTGTCGGGTTTATCGGGCTGGCCGAATGCCTTGTCGCATTGACGGGCAGGCACCACGGCGAAAGCACGGAAGCCCAGGCCCTGGGCGTTGCCATTGTCAGCCACATGCGGCGCAGATGCGACGAGGTTTCGAAAAAGCACAGCCTTAACTTCTCGCTACTTGCCACTCCCGCCGAACAGTTGAGCGGCAAATTTACCCAGCTTGATCTTGAACGCTACGATAGGATCCCCGGCATAACGGACAAGGAATGGTACACCAATTCGTTCCACGTGCCGGTGGAACACCAAATTAGCGCGCTGGACAAGATAGCGATCGAAGGGGCCTATCACAAATACTGCAACGCGGGACATATATCCTATGTCGAGTTGCAGTCCGCCCCGGACAATAATCTTGAGGCGTTCGAGTCTTTGATAAGGGCGATGGCGGAAGCTGACATGGGTTATGCCGCCGTGAATTTTCCCGTTGACATTTGCTGCGACTGTGGGCTGAACAGTGTCATTCAGGGAAACACCTGCCTTCAATGCGGAGGAAACAATATCAGCCGGGTACGTAGGATCACTGGGTATCTTTCGACGCTTGATCGTTTTAACGACAGCAAGCTGGCGGAAGTCCAAAACCGCCAGATTCACCAGGACATGTAGGCTTGGCGGAATGCGTTTGTCGGGCATTACGCTGGAAAGTTTTGTTGACGGCCCCGGGTTGCGCTACGTCATTTTCGCCCAAGGCTGTCCGCACAAGTGTCCGCACTGCCAAAACCCAGAAACCTGGGATGCCAACGCCGGCAAGGAATTCTCCGTGAAGCAAGTCTCCAGGATGCTAAGGCAGCACAGGAAACCAAAACGGGGCATTACTTTTTCCGGTGGCGAGCCGTTCGCGCAAGCCGGCGAACTTGCGGAAGTGGCGATTGCGGCCCGTCAACTTGACTGGGATGTGGTAACCTACACGGGTTTCACATACGAGCAGTTAATCGAAAGTAACGATTGCGGCATAATGGCGTTACTGTCCGCCAGCGACATATTGATCGATGGAAAATATGTGCATGAGCTAAGAACCCTGTCATTACAATTTCGCGGTTCATCAAACCAGCGCGTGATAGATATGGTGGAAACACGAAAGGAAGGGCGTGTCGTATTGTGGAAGGAAAAGCACGATGCAACCGCATTACACCCATAATTATGCGCGAGTGTAAAATTCACACATGGCTACTGCTTGGTTGACAACTTTCCCTCTGCCCTGTAGACTGTCAACGTATACTTCAAAGGAAGTGGGGTGGGGAACCTGAAGGTTCCGAATCCCCCGCTAGCCCGTAACTGTAATTGGAAAGATTCCATCGTGAACGGCCACTGGGAAACTGGGAAGGCCGATGGAAGAGCGTTGTTTAACGGCGCGCCCTTGAGCCAGGAGACTTTGGTATACGCGCCGCCTCGTATGGGGTTGGCTATTTTTTCTTAGCTTCGAGGAAAAAGCCTGAGAAAAGCCGTGTTTACCATTACAAGGATTTCCCGTCCCCGTTTGGAATGTTCGGCCTTTTAACCGAATGCGATCCATGGCCAAGGTTTGCGTTCGGCGGGATCCCTTCTTCGAGGAAGGAGCTTTTATGTCTCTGTTTAAGTTGTCCAACACAAATTTGTCTAGCCGCTTTTTGATGAAAGGTTTTTTCGTCCTGCTGGTTCTGCCTGTCGTGTTTTTGGTTATTGGATGTTCGAATCCGGCTTCGCCCAATATTGATATTTTAACTCCAGGGCAGGAATGGATACGGGAAAACCTGGCGGGAAATTGGACATCCCAATGGGACGAGTTTATGAGGATTTCCAATGCGTTCGCATTTTCCTGGGGCATGGAAGGGGAGTGGGGTTTCGAAACCACGGGTATCGCTGTGGATGTAGTGTTATTCGGTGATGACGAAAACCATGGGGTAATTTTCATTCAGCTAGATCCTGGCATGACCAACTGGGACGATTCCCCCCTCCAGGGGTTTACAGGTTTACGTTTTGACAACCTCACTGACACCCAAGTTAATGCATCTATTGCAGCTACTACGGCTGGTGTATCATTCCCGACCTTGGCAGAGGCTAGGCAGAACTTTACCATACATACCGTGGGAACTTATTTTGCAAACATGACATCCTTATTTGAGAGGGACTAGTGAAGCGGCAAAGCCGTCAGGCCGCAAAATTACTTGCGGCTTTGGCGTTGTTAGTTTTTTTTCATATTACTCTCTTTGCCGATGACATGCATGATGACGATCTATGGGATGACTCCCTATGGTTCGAGGACAACGTTGGCATCACGATAACGGGAACCATTGAGACAACCCAGCACATGGAGGTCATCACCAGGGAAGAAATCGAACGCCGTGGCGCGACGAATATTGCCGATATTTTGCAGGAAACCCTCGGCGTGAACATTACCCGTTACGGCCCGCGTGGTAACCAAACGGGGATATCAATGCGCGGGTTTGATTCGCGGCGGGTCGCGTTTCTCATTAACGGGATTCCCGCAAACTCGCCCTTGGACAACAGCTTTGACATTTTTCAAATCGATCCCGCCTCCATAGAGCGCATCGAAGTTATCTACGGCGGCTCGGACTCGCGATTCAACGTGTCCGGGGCGTTGGGTGGTGTTATAAACATTGTCACCATTGGCAGACAGAAGCCTGGGTTGCGAATTGGCGTTTCCGCCTCCAACACTTCCGCGTTGCCTGGACGGTATTTCGGACGCGGCGGCGAAGTGTACGACCCGCATTTGCAAGATATGTTCGATGCGCAAAATGTCGCCCTTTCGCTTGTCCGTGGCGGTGACATGTTTTCGGTAATGGCAAACGTTTTTTTCAACCGCGCCGAAAACCATTTCCTGTTCGAGGATTCCCTGGGCTTTACCCGCCGCAAGGATAACAACGAAATGTGGGATACTGGCGGCACCGTGTCTTTGGTATGGCAGCTTCCCAGTCTTACGCGGCTTATCTCGTCCTCGCATTTTTATTACGCCGACAAAAATATTCCCACTTCAGGTTTTTCGGCGCACTATGGCGAGCTTGCGGATATTATAGGCAGGCAAAGCTTCATGCTGGAAATGCCCCGCGCTTTTCATGATGACGTGACGACCGAGACTTCGTTTACATGGAACACGAATCGGCGGGATTTCACGGATGCCAGCGGCGCGTTTTCCAGACACGATCAGCATAGCGTTTTTATTATCAATCGCTGGAGCTGGTACGCAAACGACGTTATCACGTTAAGGAGCGGTTTTAACTACAACTTTACGCATCTGGGCTCCACGGAAATGGGAAACCGCGAAAGGCATGACGGCGGCGTGTCGCTGGCTACGGAAATAAGGCTTGGAAACAGGTTCCTTGTCGTGCCGTCGATCAAGGCCGCGATTACCGGCGGAGGGACTACGGAAATCGTGCCGGTGCCAAAACTGGGCTTTTTGTGGAACATTAGCGACACCCTTACGCTTAGGAACAATTATTTTCGCAGTTTTAAGTTTCCAGCATTTCAGGATCTTTACTGGGTGGGCGGCGATGGCTTCTCCGGCAATCCCGATCTGCTCCCCCAGGACGGCATCGGCGGCGACATGGGGCTTACGTGGAATCCCGACAGGCGTTTCAGGTGGGAAAACGTTTTTTTCGCCCAATGGACGCAGAACTCCGTACACTGGTTTGAAACCGCCGGGACATGGAGGCCGGAGAACGTGGGCACGGCCGCTTTTCTCGGCCTTAGCAGCAGCGCGTGTTTCGAGATTCCAGTATCCCTTGGACCGGTGGAAAGGATCGTTGCCTCGGTTTCGTACCACTACCTGCGCAGCCACCTGATGGCTTTCGGCTTTACCTTTGCCGACGACCGGCGCATTCCATACACGCCGATGCATACAATCGGTCTTTCGCTGGATTTTCCGTGGGAGACCGGCTCGTTTGTCATATCGGGCCACTTCGAGGGCACGCGCTATGCCGACCGGGCAAACCTTATCGCTCTGGAGCCGTATTTTCTTCTTAACGCTTCCTACAGCCAGAGAATCGGCCAGAATCTTACGCTTTTTGGATCGTTGCGAAACATATTGAACCAATCCTACGAATCTTTCGCCGGCCACCCCATGCCAGGCATAAGTCTGACGCTGGGGTTGCGGCTAAACCTGGAGGTAAACGGAAATGAGTAAATTGTGTGTAGTGGCAATGATGCTGATAACATTGCTTGTCAACGTTTCCTGCGACGGAACCCCCGGCGGCACAATCACCGACCGCGCCGGCAGACAGGTAACGATAAGCGGCCCCATTTACCGCGTCGTGTCCACCGCGCCTTCGAACACGGAGATAATCGTGGATCTTGGCATGGCGCACAAACTTGTCGCCATAGATCGCCACTCGGCAAACGTTGACGGGATTCCCGATGGGCTCCCCCTCCTGGACTTTTTCTTTCCGGATGCCGAGGTCATCCTTGGCCTTCGCCCGGACATAATCATCGCGAGCGGGCATAACCCGACGGGCGCGGGCGACGACCCTTTCCGACTGTTAGGCGAGGCGGGGATTCCCGTTGTGTACATCCCGATGAGCAGAAGTATTGACGACATTTACCTTGACATTGCCTTTATCGCGGAACTTTTGCAGGTGCGGGAAAACGGGGAAAGGCTTGTCCAGGCAATGCGGGCGGAGATTGCCGAAATAACGCGGATGGTGCCGTACATCGAAACCCCAAGAACGGTGTATTTCGAAATTTCCCCCCCGCCGGAAATGATGACCTTTGGCAGAAACAGTTTTATCGACGACATGATTTCCGCGATAGGGGCGCAAAATATTTTCGGGAGCGAAAACTGGCTGGTTACCCCTGGGGCGGAGGCGATAATCGGGCGCAATCCGGACGTTATCCTTACCAACGTGGGCTGGATCGACGATCCAATCGGGGACATAAAAAACAGGCCAGGGTTCGGCCATATTAACGCCGTTATCAACAATCGCGTTTACCGGATTGACAACGATTCGTCGGTGCGGGCTTCCGCGCGTATTGTTCTGGCCTTGCGTCAAATGGCCCGCGCGGTGTATCCTGAACTGCATGACCAACAGTAAACGCATCGTTATCGGCACGGTTGTTTCCCTTCTGGTAATCGCGGTGGGGACTTCGCTTGGCAGTACCAACATAAGCCTGGGCGATACCGTGATGATAATCCTGCACAAAATCTTCGGGCTGCCCCTTGCCGCACACATCGATCCTGTAAACGTTTCGATTGTCTGGCTTCTGCGTCTGCCGCGGGTTCTGCTGGCGTTTATGGCCGGGGGTTGCCTTGCGATGAGCGGGGCGGTTTGCCAGTCGATTCTGCGGAACCCGCTGGCAACGCCTTACATCCTTGGTGTTTCCTCCGGCGCGTCCCTTGGTGCGGGGATAATCATCATCTCGGGAATCGCCCTGCCTTTCCTTGGCGGTTTTACCCTGCCAGTGGTCGGGTTTGTATTTGGCGTTGTCACGGTTTTTATGGTCGCCGCGTTTTCGTCCCGCATCGACAAGTCCATGTCGAACAACACGATTATCCTCTGCGGAATGATCGTGTCGCTTTTTCTGAACGCATTACTCACTACGTTAAGCGCGGTATTCTCAGACGATCTTAGGCGCATCGTTCTTTGGCAAATGGGAAGCTTCGCCATGCGCGGCTGGGTTTACGTGCAACTCCTGTTTCCGTTTATGATAATTGGTGCGGCGGGGGGTTTTCTGTACACAAGGGAAATGGACATTCTAACCTTCGGCGACGACCAGGCAAAGTCCGCCGGAGTGGAAACCGGATCGCTGCGAAAAAAACTGCTTGTCTTTTCCGCCATACTTACCGGTGCCACGGTCGCCCTAAGCGGCGTAATCGGTTTCGTTGACCTTATATCCCCACACGCCGCGCGTAGGATAGTCGGTTCGCGACACGGAAGCCTTGTCCCCATGTCGTTTATTCTGGGCGGCTCGTTAATGGTGGTAACGGATCTTGTTGCAAGAACAATAATCTCGCCGTCGGAACTGCCAGTGGGTGCGCTAACCGCGCTTATCGGCGCGCCGTTTTTCGCCTGGGTATATTTCAGGCGGCGCAAGCCTTCGCGGGGTTACCAATGATCGACACTGCGGCAAACGCAAAGGCAAACGTAACACCAAACGCGACAATAGAAGTGCGAAACCTATACGCGGGATACGGCGGAACCGATGTTATCCTCAACATAAGCTTCAAGGTAAACACCAGCGAAAGCCTCTGCGTACTTGGCCCAAACGGATGCGGCAAAAGCACCCTGCTAAAATCGATAGCCCGTCTCATCAACTGCCGCGGCCACGTCACGCTAAACGGCCAGGATACCCGCGCAATCCCGCGAAAGGAATTCGCGAAAAAAATCGCCCTTCTGGGACAAACCGCACAGGTTCTGTTTCCCTACACCGTGCACGAAACCGTCTCGATGGGCCGTTACGCCCATTCCACGGGCTTCCTGAAAAACCTTTCCGCCAGGGACAACGATATTATCGAAAACATAATCGCAAAACTGGACATCGCGGACATTCGGGATCGCATGATCGACGAGCTTTCCGGCGGACAACTGCAAAGGGTCTTCCTGGCGAGAACCCTGGCGCAAACCCCCGATGTAATCCTGCTGGACGAGCCGACAAACCACCTAGACCTAAAGTACCAGATCGAATTGCTCACCTTTTTGAAATCCTGGGTAAGGGAAAGCGGAAAAACCCTGGTCGCCGTGTTCCACGACCTAAACCTGGCGCGGCAATTCGGCGACACCGCGCTCTTGATGAGCAACGGAACGGTGGCCGCCGCAGGCGCAATCACCGAAACACTGCGTAGCGAAATTCTGCAACAGGTTTACGGCGTTGACATCCAGGGCTTTATGCAAGAATCCCTAGGAAAATGGCTTTCGCCCTAAGGGCTCTCACTCCAAGCTATATGTCGGATAATCGTCATAGAGATGCACCTCGCCTATCTCAATCGTTCTTGTGGTTCTTATAGTTAGCACTATTAATATCAATATGCCGACGAGCATAACCAGCAATATTTTTTTTCTCGTTTTCATGACATTGCCCCAATTTGAATCAAGCGTTTACCGCACAACCGTTCCCGTAATGTGGACTCCAGTGGGCGACCATGTACGCAGCCGTCAAATGATTAGCAAGAGATCCGCAAAACTTGCACGGTACTCTATTTCCACATTTACCGCCCTACTAAGCTCACGCCTGGTAATATTTTAAACAACTCGACATGCAGAATTTTTTTCATTCGTTCGCTGCACAGAGAACGCCATCCCAATAAAGCCAGCGGGCGCAACCTTGCGTCCGCCGGCTTAGCCGTCGAAAATTCCTGGCCAAAATTATTCGGTCGCCATTATCGCGAGTGGCTCGAATACGTTTGTTTCCGACACTCCGGGTGCTCTGTCCCTTACGACGGTTCCCGTAATTCGAACGGTTGACGGAGCCCATATGCTCCCTGTTATGCTGTTCAGCAGAAGGTTAATAAAAGACGCCCTTTGCTCAATTGTGACGTTTATTGCCCTGGTGCCACCCATGTTAGCAATTTCCTGCCTTATAGCGTTGGCGACAGCGGCATCACCCGCAGTGGACGTTATGTTTAAAATATTGGCTCCACCTGACGTTCCCAGGAATTTGTTCACCCATACGGTAGTGTTGAAATTCCCAAGGACATCCCCAGGAGCCGCAACCAGCGACGTTTCCATGCCAGAGACCTGAAAAGTCCTACATGACGTGGCCGCGACCGCTACGCCAAACACCAAAAGCACCAGAAAAATTTTTCTCATAAGAGAACCCCTTTTTGTGCTACCCGCCCTTTGCAAGTAGCCACCTTTAGTTTGTTGTCCTTATAGGACGTTCCTCCAACGGAGGAATATATACAATCCGGCGCAAGTGCCAGGCTTGTATTCAAATTCATGGTCCACAAAAAACCAGGGACGCATAAAACTAACACCATAATCTACCAGCACGGGAACAGCAAAAAGCTTTACACTTGTTTAAGGTTTGTCGAACCGTGGATTTTGAGAACAGCGCGAATCCCCGTGAGACAAAAGGAAACAACACAGAAGACGCTCCTGGAAACCCGCGCAGTCCGCAAAACGTGTGGGGAATAGCGGTGGGAATTAGTTTTGGCTTGAAAGTTTTTCTATGACCGAACCTATCAAATGCACTTACGAATGAAACATGGGGGGGGGGGGGTAACTGTCAGCGTATAATTTCCGTCCTGAAGAATCATTTGTGGACAATTACTAAAAATTGTCATATTTTTCGCCCCCCTTTTTGGGCACATCTTTGGAAACTGCCCTGTTACACCCGCTACCTAATACGGCAATTTTCCATGTTTACCGAAAAAAGGTCAATAGGTTGGCGGGAATTTAGGCTGGTTTTTCAAGGCAAGCACTCCAGCGAAGCTGGCGCATTTTTCGTATTTACAAATGGAAGTCAATATTATTATTAATGCAGTAAAAACACAAGTGTTAGAAACCGCACCTCCAGGCATGGAATCAGGCTGAACAGCAAGATGGTGTTAAGGGACATTGGCAGATACCAGGCAACGCCGGTGGAAAAGAGCGTGGCGTATGTACGACAGCCCACAGGAGCAAACCGCAGAAACCCTGCGCCAGATTTACGGCATCGACATCCAGGGCTTTATGCAAGAATCCCTAGGAAAATGGCTTTCGCCCTAAAGGCTCTCACTCCAAGCTATATGTCGGGTAATCGTCATGGAGATGCACCTCGCCTACTTCAATCGTTTTTGTGGTTCTCATAGTTAGCGCTGTTAATACCAATATGCCGATGACCATAATCAGCAATATTTTTTTTCTTGTTTTCATGGCATTGCCCCAATTTGAATTAAGCGTTTACTGTACAACCGTTCCCGTAATGTGGACTCTTTCAGGTGACCATGTCACTGGCCGTTACGTTGGCAAGGTGCATACCGTTGGACACCAAAAAAATTAAGGCCGGCGGGCGCAACCTTGTGCCCGCCAACTTAGACGTCAAAGCTTCAGGCTGAAATTATTCGCCCGCCATCATCGCTACTGGCTCGAATACGGACGTTTCCGACACTTCCGGCGCTCTATCCCTTACGACGGTTCCCGTAACCAGAACGGTTTGCGGAGCCCATATGCTCCCTGTTATGCCGTTCAACAGAAGGTTAAGAAAAGACGCCCTCTGCTCAATTCTGACGTTTATTGCCCTGGTACCACCCATGTTAGCAATTTCCCGCCTTATCGCGTTGGTGATATCGGCATCTCCCGCGTCGGACGTTAGGTTAAAAAGATTGATTCCACCTGACATTCCCAGGAATTTGTTCACCCGTACGGTAGTGCTGAAATTCCCAACAACATCCCCCGGATCCGCCGTCAACGAAGTTTCCATGCCGGAGACCTGAAAAGTCCTGCACGACATGGCCGCCATGGCTACGCCAAACACCAAAAGTACCAGAAAAATTTTTCTCATAAGAGAACCTCTTTTTGTACCACCCGCCCTTTACGGATGGTCGCCTATGATTTGCTGTCCTTATCGGACGTTCCCCCAACGGGGGAACATATACAATCCGGCGCAAAACGTCGGGCTTGTATTCATTGTTGATAACGAGCACGGACTTGCGCGCGCGATCTTTCGCAATCATAACATAGGGGGTGATGTTCGAAATCCGTGAATGTGGTATAATATTACAAGCGGAAGGATAAAACCAATGACGATGAAACAAAAATATCGAAGAACCGGAAAGGAAGGCCACAAGCAAAGTCACCTTGCGGCGAGAGTAACTCTAACCTGTCTTGCAGCCAAACTGTGCTAGCCGCGACCTTATAAAACTTACGAAAAAATATTGGGGGGAGGGGGGTAACTAGTAAGCTATGATTTACAACCCTGGGCACGTTTTTGTGAATGATTGCGGAACATGATCATATCTTGCGCTCCCTTTTTTAAACACGACCCTAGAAACCGCATTTTACCAGTTCCGAAAAAAAATCAAGACGGGGATCCAAAGAGGATCGAAATCGTGGCTCTCCTGCCCGCAGAAGCGGGAGAGCCACGAAACAACCCCTAGGCCAAGTTCCAGAATACCGCCGTGTTCGCCACGGTGATCATCGTGAACAGTATGGTATTGGTAAATGCCGCCAGATACACGTTGTTGGTCTTAGAGTACAGCTTGCGGGCATATACCGCCGCGATCCCCAGACACGGAATCAGGCCGAACAACAGGATGGTGTTTAGGGACATCGACGGATACCAGGCAACGCCGGCGGAAAAGAGCGTGGCATACTGTATGACAACCCACAGAAGCAAGCCGCCAATGTTAAGGACAACGGCAACCAGGCAACCCAACTTGCGGCCATTGGTGTTGGCGTTTATCGCAACAACGTTGACAAAATAAAACATGAAAAAGAACGGAATGTAGCGCAGGGCTGTTAATACATGATCCAGGGTAAAGGTTCGTATGGCCAGCGTCCATATACGCGCATCGACGCCGAAGATTGCCTGTGTTATAAACAGCAACGCGTACATTATCGCTATACCGGCCACGGCGACCAAAAGACTTGCGACCACGGTTTCAGCGCCGACGGACAGCCCGTAATTCACGGGTCTTGCGCCCAGGGATCTCCTGCTAAGGGTATAGAAACCAATGGTGATAAGGGTCGCAATCCCCGCGCTCACGAAGGCCCAGTAGAGAAGCACGTTGGTAGTGGGCGCGACGAAAAAGGCGCTCAACGCGACAAGCGTGGCGTGGTTCGCCGTCACAAGGTATACGACGACGCACACGAGCGCAAAGACGCTGCCGCCAAAACCCCAGGTTCTAAACCTTTCGGCGGCGGGATCGCCAGAGTCCTTTCCGCCCAGCCCGCGATATTTTGCCAATGAAATTATACCTAAAACAAACGCCACGACACCCAGCGCGAGAAGAATGTTTCCAAGGATAGCCAAATCCCCGGCTCTTCTTTCCAGAAGCGTCGGGATTAGGTAGGCGGGAAGAAGGGCGGCGACGGCGATAAACACCCAGTAGATGGCCTTTTGGCGGGGTTTGTCCCCCATCGGCACGGGCGCGGCCTTTGCCGTAACGGCGTACCGCAGGAACGGGATCTTTAGAAGCAGGGACATCACCGGTACTATCAGCATGAAGAAACCGACCAGGGTGACAAAGTTGAAAAACACTTTCCCTTGCCAGATTTGGTTGCCGGCGGGAAGGTTTGGGCCGGGGCCGGGGAAGGCATACGTGAAAAAGTCTACCATATGACCCACCGAGGTCGCGGAAAAGTGATTCCAGGGATGTATTTCGTTCGGGACGTAAATGATCCTAAGACCCGTCTGGGAACCGCGCACGACGTTTTCCCCCAGCACGAGCGCGCCAGAATCGGCGTGGTACCACTGCGACGAACGCCCGGCGGAACCTTCGGGATCCAACCCCAGGAACATCCTGCCCACGCCAGTCGCCGGCCAATAGGAACGCTGGACCGTACCCCCGGCGGCGGCGTTCGCGGCCGGCTCGTTAAAGAAAAACTCGTCGTATAGCCCGGCCACGAAACCCACCGGGCGACTGCCGAAGGCCGCCAGAAGCTGCGGCACAGGCGCGACCGAGGCGGCGAAGGACAGATCCGCGCCCACCGGGAGCCCGGCGGCAATCATGCGGGAGCCGGTTTGCAGGGATCGCATCTCGTCAAAAAACATGGCAAGGATACTGGAGAAGCCGCCCATGGAATGACCCGTTACGGCGATAAGCCCGTTACCGTTCGCGTCCCTGGCCGTGAAGGGCTGGGCATACATGTACTGCACGGCGTTGAACTGCGCGTGAATCCAGAACGTGCCGAACTGTCCGCCCACCGGAATGTCCGCGTCCCATCGGGAGTTCCCGTGATCGTACATGTCCAGCGCCAGCACGATATATCCGCGCCTCGACATCTCTATGGCCACCAGATCCTGCATTTCCTTGGTGTTCAGGTACCCGTGGGTGGTAACGATGACGGGCCGGGGATCGTCCGGTCCGGCTCCCCTGGGCATGTAGAGCAGGCCGGTCAAGGTGCCGTGCTCCGCCTCGAACGTAATCCTGGACACCCTGACGGAATAGAACGACGAATTGAACATCCCGGCAAGAAAACTGCCAAGGATGACCAACGCCAAGGCGATCAGCAACCATTTTTGTGATTTAACGCAACAACATTTTTTCTTCATGGAAAACTCCTTGCAAACTTCTTTCGCTAGCCAACGTGTTCCCGCGCCTGCGGGTTCCCACTTGCGCGGGAACAACCATTCTACCATGCAACACCCCCTTTGTAAATTTTTATGAAATCCGAGCCTATTCGTTCGGCCTTCCGGGCGTCGCCCTCGTGCTTATGTACCAGTCCGCCACGGTGCCGGTGACATCCGCGCCCTCGTTCCTGGAGACGCTCCACGTTACCCCGACCCCCCTGTTCGCGGTATCCACTGCGTCCCCGGTGGAGGCAATCCCCCCTTCCGACGATTTCCAGGCGCCCTGGTCGAACAGGAACCCCGCGACCCTGGCCCACCACGAGGGAACCGTGCCCGTGGAAAGCATTACCGCATCTAACACCCTGCCGTCCGGGCTCTGTACGTAGACCGCGCTGTTCGCGTTCAGCAGGCTGGTCATACCGGGGAGCCAGAAATTATGCGCGTCCGGGTATGCGTCCACGAACTGGTCTTCCACCAGCGTCCGTAGGTGCAGGACGACGTATTCCCCCGCGTTTACCTTCGTATCTGGGAACTCGAACTCCGTCGGGGAGTTGCTTCCGCTCCTGTAAAAGAACAGCCTTAGCCCGCCCAGATTGCCCGCCGACAAAGCCCTCAGCTCTATGAATTCAACCCTTCGCGTATGCGCGGGCGCCGTCGAAGATATAAAGGCCTCCGTGCGAAGCTCGTTGAGCACCAGCCAGGGCGCGGCGCTCCCGCCGGCGTTGCCATCGTATTCGTCGGAGGGACAATCACCTTCCAGGGATGGCTCCTCGCTTTCCGGGGAATCGCAGGGTTCCCCGTCCCCCGGCGGATCGGATGGCTCCCCGGTTTCCGGGGAAGTCGGGGGTTCCACGCTCCCTGGAAAGGCCGGCTGATCATTTCCCTCCGGGGGCTCGCCGGGTTCCGCATTCCCCGGCGGATCCCCGCCTTCCGGGGAAGCGGGGGGTTCCACGTTCCCCGGGGAAACCTGGGGAACCTCGATTTCCTGGGAGGGAAAGGATCCCTCCCCCATCGAGCAGCCAAGAGCCGACAAAGACAGCAGGCAGAAAGCCGCCATGTTCAGACAAAACCGTTTCATTTTTTGCTCCTTGCAATTGTTGATTGGCCGACAGTTGAAACACTGTCTGTCTTATATATGGCGCGAAGTTGCGGTTTTGCTTTATTCCGCGGCGATTTTTTTTGAATTCGACGTGATATTTTTGCCCAGGGCGTGGTGTTTTACGCCCCTAGGCATTATGACCCCAATGCTAACGGAATATCCTAAAACCAAGCCTGACAATAAAGCTGGTGGAAGTTGGATAGTCCGGAGTGTTAATTCTGCGAAATGGATGTGGCCGTGGCCGTTCCCCCGGTTCAAGGTCGGCATTGTTGGCGGCCGCGTCAATGTTTGTGAAATACGAAAAAACCACCCCAGCTTCGCCGAAAAGGGAAACGGGCAGGTTGGGCAGCCTCCAGTTTGCGCCTGCCCTTATAACGTGCATCCATTGGTATGCACCGTCGCGAAGGAAGAACCTCCACAGTACGGGATTCCCCCCTCCCCTGTTGTGGGGATCAAGCTCCGAAAGCAAATGACTGCCGTCCACGGCGCTGGGACCCCAGGTCGCACCGTGGCGGATCATTTGGTACTGAAAAACCGTCGAAAGGTTTCTTGTCGGCATCGTTCTGAACTGGAGCAGGAATTCGTCCGAGTTTGGCGGAAGGTAATGCCCCAGACCGACCCCGCTGTTAACCCAGGCCGTTTCCATTGTCAGGTCGCCATACCAGGGATTAACGTTACGGTTATGGGTAAAGGTATACGGGTTGATTCTGGTGTAGCTAAACCTTAACGATGAAAAAGCCAGAAACGGCAGGGGAACATTGATCCCGGCTTGGTACGCAAACATGGCACGATCGAGGTTCTGTATGTTAGGCTGGGGAGTAAGCTCGTCCAAAAAAAGCGAGAACCAGATATTTCCCAGGCCGGGGTACTGCGCCCTAAGATTTAGCCCTATTGCCATATTGTCGAAATCGCCGATGGCGTTCTGGTTAAGGAAGTTACTGGTTACCGGAAGCAGATAGCCAAGCTCAAACCGCTTTGGCCATACAACCGCGTCAAAAAGATCCAGAAACAGACGGTTCCTAAAGCGGAATTGGAGCATCATGATGGAAAAAGCGTTCTGGCTGTTCATGGCGGACTCTTTTTGCCCTTCCGTGTTATGGTATTCCAGAATCCCGGTAAGCGAGGCAAAACTGAACCATGAAAAAGGGTTGAATTCGGCTTCCGCCGCAAGAAACGGCCGGGCCGCCGAATTAAAGACAAGGCTGCTTCCAAGGGGCATTGAACCCCACTCGCGCCGTATCCTTCCCGTGCGCATGATAAGCCTGTCATCCATGAACGAAGCCGTCAGTTCCGCCTGTATAGACGAGGCCAAAGAAGGATAGTCGGGCCATGCCTGGTGACGACCCGTGATGTCATGGATAAAAAAAACCGGATTCTCCCAACGTTGCCTGTGCGCAAAGGGAAAGTGCGTAAGCGACCCACTATATACCCTAATAAGCTGGTTTACAAACTCGTTGGGATTCCAGTTACCCCCAAGCACAAAATTTTCGTAATAGGTATTGTACATGCCCAGAAACCTGCGGGAAACTATCACCACGCCTACCTTGTTGTAGAACCCGTAGGAAACATGCCGGCCTATATCGCCCGAAAAGTCCAGGTTTACCCAAAATTCGGTGCCAAGATGCGTCTCGTCGAAGGCGGGGATAAAACTGGAAGACATATCCAGCTCCATGCCAAAGTCGAGGTTAAAGGTAAGCTCCATATCCCTTTCATTGATCGTGGTTTCGCCCAAAAAGGAACCCCTTCGCAGATCCAGGCCCGGTTGTTGCCTGGAAAACCTGGCAAGGTAGTCTTCCAGAATTTGTCGTTCCACGGGTCTTAGCCTGTTCGCGTTATTCGAATTGAGAAGCTCGTTGATTGCTCCGATTACAACACTACGGGTGTACGGCCTAATTCCCGACAGCGGGGAAATTAGCCCCCTCATTTCGGCCTGCTCAAGAATATGGTATATCTGGCTATCCAGACAAACCGACGTATGATTCTGCGCGGATATGGGAATGGCAAGGAAAACCAGTAGGCAGATAACATGTAACAGTAGTCTCATTTGCCAACTGTAGCAAAGTATACGATGTGCGTAAAGCGGTCGGTGAACCAGTGAGCATGAAAGCGGAAAACGTTTGAATGGCGGTAAATTCCCGCCGATAAACTATTATTATGAAGCGTTTTCTGTCCGCCCTTCTGTTCCTGTTTTTTTCTGCCCCTTGGGGAATTTTCGCGACGCACTACGACATGATCCTTGTGGGCGACCCTGTTTTGGAAGACATACGCTTTTTGTCGCTCGAAGCGGGAAGGCCCATTCTTTCCTTTACCCTCCCGCTTTCGCCCCATGAAGTAAGAACGTTCCTTGACTCCATTAACGAATCCGGCCTTTCGGCGCCGGCGCAGGAAGCTTTTTCCCGCATAGAAAGGCGGCTGAGTCCGCAGCCTCCGTTGCTTAACTTTTCCAGCGACAATTTTTCCGTGTTCGCCGACATCAATGCGACAGTCGAAGCAAGGGCAAGAAGCAACCGGAACATTTCCTGGTATCCGCGCTATCCGGAAGTACCCCCCGTGGCCTCGCTTCCCATTAGATTTTTTATCGGCAGTTTTCTGCAGCTATACATTGAGCCCACCTGGAAAATGCTTACGCATCATTACCAGAGCGCGGGGTATTTCGGCGTCAACTCGCCTTTTGTTTACCGCCAATACGATCACCTTATGCCCAACAGGGCGTTCTTGGCGGCGGGCGGCCGGCTGTGGAATTTTCAGATTGGCAGGGATCGCCTTTCCTGGGGCACCGGGCATATGGGGAATCTTTCCATATCGGACAACCCGGACTTTTACGACTTTATGCGCCTCTCCTTTTTCACAAGGTTTTTTAGGTACACTTCCCTAGTCGTCCAGATGCCTCTCGACATCAGGCGCGGCTTGCTGTGCGACTCCGTTTTTGATGATTCCGCCGTGCCCCCGAACCATCTTTACCGCACGGTGAACCGCTATTTTTACCTGCACCGCTTCGACATCATGCTCTTTAATTCCCTGACAATCGGCATTTCGGAGGGCCTTCTGGTAGGGGACTCCCCGCTGGAGCTTCGGTTTCTTAACCCGATGGCGGTTTTTCACCAGATGAGGCCGTGGGTCCAGTACGGAAGGTGGGGGAACAGGGACAGGGGGAAAGACGGCGACATGCTTGGGCCCTTTATTTCGGCCGAGGTAAACTGGAATATCATAAACTCCCTTTCCGTTTACGGGCAGTTTACGATGACCCAATACGAGACTTCCGGCGAAGTGGAACATCTGTATCCGTACCCGTCCCCCGACGGCATGGGCTTTTTGTTCGGGGTGCGGTACAGCCATTCGTTTGCCAACTGGGCCTCGATGTTTTTCTTTGAGTTCATCCACACGTCCCCCTTTCTCTACATGCACCCCAGCCCTTTCGCGAGCTTTATCCATATGCGCATCGCGCTTCACGGCCCTACGGAGTTCTCTTCGATGGCATTTCCCCGGGACATAATGATGTTTACGCTGGGGGCGCGGTTTTTCAGGAACGACGCTTTTAGCGTTTCCGGGATTTTCTCGCTGCTTTTTAACGGCGAGCGCGGCATAGGATACGACTGGCAGCCCGGCTGGCCCGCCCGCGACGAAAGAACCCCGTCAGGCATCGCCGAACGGCAGGTCATCGGAACCGTGTCCGCCCGCTGGAGAGCCCTGCCCTTTCTGACCCTTGGCGGCAGCCTTACGGGGATTCACTCCCACAACAACGGCCATGTTTCCGGGGAACGCGAAATGGGCCTACAGGCCGCTTTTTCGGCCAGCGTTTCGTTTTAGCTAGTGCTTACGCTTCGACAGCAATCGCGCAATCGGAAAATTGAAAATACGGCATCGAGCCCTGCGTTCCCCCGTTTCCAACGGGGCGGGTTGGAAATGTCCGCGGGGATATGCCCCACGGACATTCCGAAAAGGGAACCCCCGGAAACCTAAGCCCCCGAAAGTGCCCAGGAATTTAGTCGTCCGGCACCGTTGCGCCTACACCTCCTTTTACAATTGAGGTGATATGTGATCCCGAAAAAAACTGAACCACCGAAGAGGCGGAAACGTTAAATCCATTGTCTGCATTGTGCCATAACTGAATACCCACACATTAGTGAAAAAGCGTCATCAGGAGGGGCTGACCTTGTAACCTCAAATGAACCTCCGCAGAGCAGAGCTCTGCGGTATCTTAAATTACATAGCTGTCTAAGCGAATAGCTCCAGTTGCTTGTTTTTATCTTCTCGTACTCCTCTGGTTTTCGCCCCTGATTTTTTACATACCTCGCTATTACCTGTTCATCTCCGTGCTCACCCACTGTTCCTATGTAATACCCCCTTGTCCAGAATTCCCCTCCCATAATGCTTTTTTCACCTCTGGGCATGCTTCAAAAATCTTTTTTGCGGTTATGCTCTTTATCGTTTGAACTATCTTTGCTGGCCTATATGTTGGTACCGATTGCACCAAAAAATGCACATTGTCTTTTTCTGCTCCTACTTCCAAAAATATTATTTCGAACCTCGCCTCTACTCCTTCGCAGATCTCTCGCAACTTCCTCTCTACTTCATGTGCTTATTACCGCGCTTCGGTATTTTGCAGGGCAGATACATTATTAGGCTTACGTTACGTTCCTTCCGTATTAACCCGCTTATCCTTCATCATACACGATTCCCGTACTTTCAGCCAGAGCAGAGCTCCTGGGTATTAAACCGTATCGGCTTCGCCTAATAAATGAGGATGTCATAAAATCAGGTCCCATATCTATTATCAAGTCCTCATTTATAAGAATAGAAGAGCGTTTTCTGAAATCTTTTCCCGCTAATTTTCTTTATGTGTTACACATTTTACAATTACAAAACGGTAACGGACTGGAATGAGCCGAAGCCGTCCCCAAAAATGGAATTTTCAAATAGTATTCTCCTTTTACATTGTCAAGTATTTTCATTTTCTAAATACATTACTTCTTTCTTGCATTTTTTTGCATATTCAATTTCTTTCCTTACGGCATTTCCAATGTAACCATTCTT